>Ga0326727_10024268_pt1 | contig 11485 bp, 11 predicted proteins | sample MB2enrmetagenome_FD_207643 | JGI IMG/M metagenome (GOLD analysis project Ga0326727, IMG submission 207643) | Lab enriched peat soil microbial communities from McLean, Ithaca, NY, United States - MB29MY | ecosystem: Environmental > Terrestrial > Soil > Wetlands > Peat | place: USA: New York... | reverse complement strand
GTGGGAAGAGACGCCGCAGCCGGCTGATTATAATCCAACCAATTTTGACGGCGCCCCGTGGTCTGATTTCGTGGGTGTCTTTTACAACGTTCCCTTTCCCGAGAGCTACATCAGCAATTTGGACGGCGTCCAGGGGGCCTTCTTGCTGGCCTATCCGGGGGTGGGGCTATACCAGGATTACAGCTCCATAGGCGGAACCAACACGGTTCCCGATCACGCGTTCAATGCCACTTTCAACGTCGGCAAAGCCTATACTCTAACCGTCGGGTTGACCGGCAGCAGCGACGAACCGTTGACCCCAGGGTCCACGATCCAATTGAGCCTGTATTACCGTGATGAGGGCAGCAACATGGTGACCGTCGCGGCGACCAACGTGAGTTACGACACGAACGTGTTCACCAACATTACCGAGTTGACTGACTTTCAGGTGCAGGTTCCCGGAGTCAGACCGACCGATCCTCGGGCCGGCCAGCAGATTGGCATCCAGTTGCTCTGCACCCCCAGTCCTGAGTTGGCGGGAGGGTATTGGGACGCCGACAATGTGCGTTTGGTCGAAACGGCCGCCCTGAATCTGGTTCGCCCCGCCATGACCAACGGCCAATTACAATTCACCGTGCGAAGCGAACCGGGCGTGGTCTGTCAAGTTTTGGCCACGACCAATTTGAACCTGACGGTGGCCAACTGGACCAATCTGGCAACCATCACCAACCTCACAGGGAGACTGCCCTTTGTGGATGAGTCGGCGAGTTCGATGCAGCGGTTCTACAGGGCGCAGCAATTGCCATGACGAAGGAATGGCCCATGACAAGCCTCGGCCGACAGTCGCCCTCGTCAGGCTTCACGCTGATCGAATTGTTGGTGGTGATTGCCATTGTGGCGATTTTGGCTGCGTTACTGGCGCCGGCGTTGGCCTCAACCAAAGAGCGAAGCAAGGGAACGGCCTGCGTTTCCAACCTCCGGCAAATCGGCATTGCCATCCGAGTTTACGCCGACGAGAACTCCGGGAATATCCCCTACGGCCCCAAAGCGCCCCCCTACACCAGTCCGTTCGACCTTTATCCGTCCACCGGCGCGCCGACGAGCCTGATTTCCCTTGGGGGCGGCGCTCCGGTCGGTTTGGGATTACTGTTGCAGTCTTATGTGGCCAGCCAGCCGAAGGTCCTGTTTTGTCCCGGCAGTGATCAATTCGTGAACAGCGACGCGCAACTGGCCGAAGTTGGGGTTGGCCAGGCGCAGTGCAGTTACTACTACCGCCATGCGGGCAACGCGCTGCTCTACGATAGTTCAGCCAATCCTTTCGTCCCCACCCATATCAAGCTGGACAACCTGGGTGCTAACCGCAACGGCCAGCCCATCCGCGCTCTGGCCATTGACACGCAGTTTCTTTGCACGCCTGCGCTGGCGGCCTACAACGTTCTGCCTAGCACACATCACCAGCAGCTTTACGCCAATATTCTCTTTTCCGACGGCCACGCCGCCAGCCGGCCCAACACGGACAGCCGCTTCATGGTGAACCTGGGCGCTGATGCCGATCCCGCCGACGCTTTCAGTCTGATCCTCTCTGTCCTGGAGCAGGCCGACATGCGACAATAGCGAACAATTCCACTCGACCAGTCTATGTGGTCGCCGTTGGCCAGTATGGCAATGTCTCGCCGCCCAGCAACACAGTAATGGTGGATTTTCAGGCCGGAGATTTCCCGATCCCCGTGATTCTATGTGTCACGAAGGGCCGCTGGTTCTAACGATATGAGTGAGTCTTAACCCGTGCAAGGAGGCCCCCGCTAAGTGGCGGCGGGCCTGTTAGTTGTCTTGCGACGTACCGATAATCTATGAACGACAAGCACCCATCGCCTGCCCTTCGACTGCTCATCGGCTCAGCCTCCGCGTCCTCCCGGTTCTCCGCGCGACCCTCCGTCTCCACCATCCCCCATAATCCTCAACAACCCCGGCAATTGCCGCTATTTGCGACCGCTTGCCGCCACTTGCCGAGCCGGGACGGGAGGGAATCAAAGGCCCCTCAATTCCTCCGCTTCGTGCTTCCCACACCCGATTTATCTGCTACCTTTCCCTGCCGCCAAACCGGCACCTATGAGCGCTTATGACAAATTAAAGTTTAATTCCGACGGCCTCATCCCGGCCATCATCCAGGACAATCAGAATGGCCGGGTACTCATGATGGCCTGGATGAACCGCGCCTCGCTGGAAGCGACCGTGGCCACCGGCAAAACCCATTTCTGGAGCCGCTCCCGCCAGAAATTCTGGATGAAAGGCGAGACCAGCGGACACACCCAGACAGTCAAGGACATCGCCTTCGATTGCGACGGCGACACCCTCTTGATCAAAGTCGAGCAGATCGGCGCAGCCTGCCACGAGGGCTACCGTTCCTGCTTCTATCGCTCCTTCACCGACGGCGGCGCGGGGGCGCGGGTCACCGAGCCGCAACTGAAAACGCCCCCGGAGATTTACGGCAAGAAATGACCTTCCTCCCCTTCGCCAACCGCGGCTACCTGGCCATGTTCGCTCTCCTGTTGGCGGGGCGCGGGATGGATTTCTTGAGCACCTGGGTGGCGACTCCCAACCTCGCGCTGGAAGGCAATCCGCTGGCGAAAAAACTGGGGTGGAAATGGGGCGGACTGCTCAATGTGGGGATTTGTTTCGCCTTCGCCTTTTGGCCGCTGACGGCCGTCATTGTCATCACCACCAGTCTGCTGGTGGCGGCCCGCAATTTTCATTCCGCCTGGCTCATGCGCTCGATGGGCGAGGCAGCCTATCGCGAGTGGTTTGTTGAGCGCATTGCCCAGGCCCGCCTGTCTCTTTTTTTCTCATGCCTGCTCGCCGAAACCATCCTCGGGGGCGCGATCGGCGCGGCGCTCATTGGCTTCAGCGGCGAGGAGTCTGTTCCCTTTGCCATCGGTTTCGGCATTCTCGCCTACTCCGCCATCGTTCTGTTTTACACCTCTCTTTCTTTGTGGCGCTTGCGCCGTCGAATGGAGTAATTAACACGCCATGTATTACCCAAACCAGGATGAGTTTTTGAAGCTGGCCGGGCAGGGAAACCTGGTCCCGGTCACCCGCCGCGTGCTGGCCGATTTGGAAACGCCTCTCTCGGCCTATCGCAAAATCCGCGGCCTGGGCGAGTCGTTCCTTTTCGAGTCCGTCGAGGGCGGCGAACACATCGGCCGCTACTCCTTCGTCGGCTGCAATCCGCGCGCCGTCATCAAACAAACCGGCCAGCGCGTCGATCTGATCGAAAACGGGAAGGTCATCGAGTCCTTTCCCCTCGGCGGCGACATCAAGGACGGTTTGGCCGTCGTCGAGCAAGTCATGCGGCGCTACCGACCCGCGCCGGTCCCCGGCTTGCCGCGCTTCACCGGCGGCGCCATCGGCTTCATCGGCTACGAGTTTATATACGACATCGAACCGGTCGTTCCCCGCCCCCCGAAAGACGAGCTGAACACGCCCGTGCTCTATTTCCTCATCGCCGACGAACTGCTGGTCTTCGACCGCGTGGCGCAAACCATCACCATCGTCGTCAACGCCCTCCTTGACGGCCGGCCGCCCCACGAAGCCTACGAGGAAGCCGTCGGGGAAATCGAACGCCTGCTCTCTTTGCTCGAACAGCCCACCCAGAACGCGACTGTCGATGTCCCGCGCGACCTTCCGGAAATTCCCGTTTCCTCCAACATGCCCAAGGACGCCTTCCTGGAAAACGTCGCGCGCGCCAAAAAATTCATCACCGCCGGCGACCTGATTCAGGTGGTCGGCTCGCAGCGATTCTCCACGCCCCTGAAGGCCTCGCCCGTCGATCTGTACCGGGCGGCGCGCTCGATCAACCCCTCCCCCTATATGTTCATGCTCGAACTGGACGGCTTGTCGCTCGTCGGCGCCTCGCCCGAAGTCCACGTGCGCTGCGAAGACCGCCGGGTGGAAATCCGCCCCATCGCCGGCACGCGCCGCCGCGGCCAGACCGCCGAGGAGGACAAGGCCCTGGAGCAGGAGTTGCTGGCCGACCCCAAGGAACGGGCCGAACACGTCATGCTCGTCGATCTGGCCCGCAACGACATCGGGCGCGTCTGCGAATTTGGCACCGTGCAAGTCAGCGACCTCATGGTCATTGAGCGTTACAGCCACGTCATGCACATCGTCACTCAAGTCGAGGGAAAACTTTCCCCCGACCGCACCGCCTACGATCTGATGCGGGCCACCTTCCCCGCCGGCACGTTGACGGGCGCGCCCAAAATCCGCGCCATGCAATTGATTTCCGAGATGGAGCAAACCACCCGCGGACCCTATGGCGGCTGTGTGGGCTATTTCTCCTTCAACGGCAACCTGGACTCCTGCATCACCATCCGCACCGCGCTCATCAAAGACGGCACGGCCTACATCCAGGCCGGCGGCGGCTGGGTGTATGATTCGGTTCCCGAAACCGAGTTCCAGGAGACTGTCAACAAATCCAAGGCCATGTTAAAGGCCGTGGCCATGGCCGAGGGCATTTCAGCGCAGCCGGCGTGACTCGTGCCGCGGTTGGTGCGCGAGAGAGGACTCGAACCTCCACCCCTTTCGGGACCAGATCCTAAGTCTGGCGTGTCTGCCATTCCACCACTCGCGCCGCCGTGTCAATGACACTATCGCATCGGCGCGGGCGGATGCAAGATTGGAGGGGTTTTCGGATTGGGGAGAGACAGAAAATCCGTGACATCCGGGCCATCCGTGGTTGACTCCCGTTTGATGAAATATGAGGAACTGACCGGCCAGATCCTTGGCGCGGCGAAGACCGTTTTGAATGAACTCAAGCCGGGTTTGGACGAGAAGTTGGACAACCCGAGTAAGGACCGGAAGAGTAACCACGGATTTCCCGGATGACACGGATAGCACAAGCATGGACAACGCCAAGCTCCGGATGCGGCATTCCACCGATGATGTCGGGAAACCAAGAAAATGAGGATAGGCCGAGTGGTCTGCAAGTGACGAGAGGGACAGACACGGCGTCGAGCACAGTGCAAGGCCGCGGCCGCCTCCTCGCCTCCACTTCCAGGGCAACCGCCTTCCTGGTCAGCCTCTGGCTTTTCTTTTGCGCTTCAACGCCCGCCTCTTCGGCCGGCCCTCCGGCAACCTTTCAGGACAAGGTCGCGCCGATTGTGCCGCTCCAGGCGGAGCCGTTCCCCCTCCAAAACGTGCGTCTTTCCCAAGGCCCCTTCCGCCACGCGATGGAACTCGATCTCGCCTATCTCCTGTCCCTCGACCCCGACCGGTTGCTTTACAGCTTCCGCCTCAACGCCGGTTTGCCCTCCACCGCCAAGCCCTACGGCGGCTGGATGACTCCCGGCCGCGTCAGTTGCGCCGAGTTTGTCGGGCACTACCTCTCGGCCTGTGCGCTGATGTACGCCAGCACCGGCGACGAGCGCCTTCGCCAAAAGGCCAATCTGGTCGTAGCCGGCTTCGGCCAGTGCCAGGACAGCTTGGGCACCGGTTACCTTCATACCAAGCCTGACAACTTCTCCACACAGGGCCAGGCGCCCCTGGGTTTGTGGTATCAAATTCACAAAATCCTCGCCGGCCTGATGGAAGTGTATGTCAATTGCCATAATCAGCAGGCCCTGGACATCGCCTGCAAACTCGCCGATTGGGCCAAGACCGGCACCGACCGTCTCAGTGACCAACAGATGCAGGACATGCTCGCCATTGAACCGGGCGGCATCAACGAGGCCCTCGCCAACCTCTACGCACTTACCGCCCAGGATAAGTATCTCCACCTTGCTCTCCGCTTCAATCATCTGGATGTTATCGGCCCCGCCTCCCGCCGCGTGGATAATCTTACCGGCAAACACGCCAACACTCAGATCCCGAAATTCGTCGGCGCAGCCCGTCAATACGAATTGACCGGCCAGGACTGGCTCAAGACGGCCTCCTCCTTCTTCTGGGACACCGTCGTCCATGAACGTTCCTATGTCATCGGCGGCAACAGTTTCGCCGAGTTCTTCTCCCCGAAGGAAACCCTCTCCCAGGCCCTCGGCTCCGATACGTGCGAAACCTGCAACACCTACAACATGCTCAAACTCACGCGCCATCTCTTTTGCTGGGACCCGCGCGCCCAATATGCCGATTTCTATGAGCGGGCGCTCTACAATCACATCCTGGCTTCCCAGAATCCCTCCAATGGCATGATGTGCTACTTTCTTCCCTTGGCCTTCGGCCCCAAAAAATACTCCACCCCCGAAGACAGCTTCTGGTGTTGCACCGGCACCGGCATCGAGAACCATGCCAAATACGGCGACAGTATTTACTTCCACCACGGTAATTCCGTGCTCTTTGTCAGCTTGTTCATTGCCTCGGAGTTGCATTGGCCCGCCGCCGGCATTTCCCTCCGCCAGGAGACCAGCTACCCGGACGAAGGACGCACCCGGCTCACTTTTACTTGTCAGAAACCCACCCAACTCCGCCTTTGCATCCGGCACCCCTATTGGGCCGCCTCCGGTTTTGAGATCAGCATCGACGGTGTCAAACAGCCGGCCGACAGCCAGCCGGCCAGCTACGCCATCCTGGACCGCACCTGGCAGACTGGCGACACGGTGGAAGTCACGATGCCTTTCAGCCTGCGCACAGAAGGCTTTCGCGACAACCCGCGCCGATTCGCCTTTATGTGCGGCCCTTTGGTGCTCTGTGCCCAGACGACCGGCCCCACTCTCTATGAAGCTCCCTGTCCCGCGCTCGTTGCCGACGACGACCAATGGACCGCCGGCCTGGAACCGGTGCCCGGCAAGCCGGATGCCTTCACGGCTTCAGCGCGAGTCCTGCGCCTGGACGCGGTGAACGACCGTCCCGTGACCTTGGAGCCTATCCACCTCGAGCATGGAGACCGCAGTTATGTCGTTTATTGGAACGTACTGACTCCCAGCCAATGGCAGGCCGACGAGGCCAAATCCCGCGCCCTTCAAGCCCGCATTGTCGATTGCGTTTTTCCCGGCAACGACCAAAACGAACGCGACCACCAGGTGCGCGGCGATCGAACCGGCACTGGCGATCCAGGCTGGCGTCACGCCGTGGACGGCGGCTGGTTCTCCTGGCGGATGAGCGTCCTTCCCCGGCAACCGCAGCAATTGCGCGTCAAGTATTGGGGCAGCGACACGGGGGGACGCGAGTTCGACATTTTTGTCGATGCTGAGAAGCTGGCCACGCAGATACTGGACAACAACCGCCCAGGCGAGTTCTACGAGACGACCTATCCCCTCCCCGACCGCCTCACGCAAGGCAAGGCGACGGTGACGGTCAAGTTCCAGGCCCACCCGGGCAAGATCGCCGGCGGAGTCTTTGGCTGCGCCATTTCACGCATTGAGCCAAAGGGACCAACAGCGCCATAACAGGTTCACTGCGCCACGACCCTGTTATTTGTTATGCCCATCTGCTATAGTGCCGCCCAGTTGTGCGCGGAAGAATTGTTGCGTGAGTGTCGAGTTGCATTTTAATGATCGGCAAACCGAGGCCGCCCCGGGCGCTTCGCTCTTTGACTGCGCCGAGGCCCTCGGCATCAAGGTCCCCACCTCCTGCCGCAAACAAGGCAAGTGCAAGGAGTGCCTGGTCGAAGTTACCGGCGGACACCAGTGCCTTTCTCCCAAAACCCCGGAAGAGGGCCATTTAAAGGACAATTTCCGCCTGTCCTGTCGCTGCCGCATCGCCGCCCAGTCCGGCACCGTCCGCTGCCACACCCTGCGGCGCGGCCAAATGCGCATCGAACATCGCGCCGTCCATTTGCCGGGCAGCGGCCAACCTTTGCCGCTTGACCCCGCTGTGACACGCCACGGCGACCGGATATTGTTGGACGGCGTCGAGATCGACCGCGCAACGGGGCCGATCTACGGGCTGGCGATGGATTTGGGAACGACCACGGTCGTGCTCCGGTTGTTGAACCTGGAAACGGGCCGCATCGTGGCCGGCGCCTCCTTTGAAAATCCGCAACGCTTCGGCGGCTCCGACGTCATGGCCCGCATACAATTCGACACCGAGGACGGCACCCAATTGCTGCAACGGACCCTGGCCGGTTACATTACCCACGCCATCGAGGATTTCCCGGTGGAGCCAAAGTCCATTTACGAAATGACGGTGGCCGGCAATTCCACCATGCGCGACCTCTTCTTTCGACTTGACGTCTATTCCATCGGCCAAAGCCCCTATCGTTCCATCACCGAGCTGGACATGGCCGCGGGCCGGCGCGCCGCCACCAGCCTCACGGAGTCCGCCGGGCGCCTGGGCCTGGCGCTGCATCCCCGGGCGCGCGTCTATGGCCTGCCAGTCATCAGCGGCCACGTCGGGGCCGACGCCGCCGCGTGCATGTTGGCGGTGGACCTGGCGCACGAGGAACGGATCGTCGCGCTCATGGACATTGGCACCAACACCGAGGTGATCCTGGGCAACCGCCGCAAAATCCTGGCCGCCTCATGCCCGGCCGGCCCCGCATTCGAGGGCGGCAAAATCTCCGCCGGCATGCCGGCTCTGACCGGCGCCATTGAGAAACTCCAGATGCGCCGCGATGGCTCCTTTCGCGCGCATGTCATCGGAGGCGGCCCAGCCCAGGGAATTTGCGGCTCCGGCCTCGTCGATCTGTTGAGCCAACTGCTCCGCGCCGGACGCATGAACGCGCGGGGCCGCTTCGAGCGCGGCGCCGGCCCCATTCTCCTGGATGTCCCCAGCCAGGAGCCGATTTATTTCAGCGAAAGCGACGTCAGCGAACTGGCCCAGGCCAAGGGCGCCACCGTCGCTGGCCTGCGCATCATTTTTCACAACTATGGAATTCGATTTGACGAAGTGGATCGGTTTTATCTCGCGGGAGGTTTTGGCCGCCATTTAAACGCCGCCGCCGCCAAAAGGATCGGCCTGATTCCCGACATTCCGGCGGGGAAAATCCTGCAAGTCGGCAACGCGGCCATCGAGGGCGCCTGCCTGGCCCTGTTGTCCCGCTCCAAACGCGCCGAGTTGGAGTGCCTGGTCCGGGGCGTGACTCATTGCCGCCTGGAAACGCATCCCGAGTTCTTCAACTACTTCGTCCAGGGGTGCCAGTTCAAGCCGCTGCACTCGCCGCCATGATGAAATTGGCGGAAACACCGCCCGATGGCACGAAGCGTCATCCCGCGGGCCGCGTCACAGCTTCAAGGCCGCCAACCGGCGTTCAATGCCATTCGCCATCAACGGCTCGATCACGCCATCCAGATCGCCCTCCAGAAAGGTGGCCAGGTTGTACAGCGTCAACTCGATCCGATGGTCGGTCACCCGGTTTTGCGCAAAATTGTAGGTGCGGATCCGCTCGTTTCGCTCACCCGTGCCGACCTGTTCCTTGCGCTGCGCCGCGTACTTGGCGTCCTCCTCGGCGATCCTCATCTCCAGCAGACGCGAGCGCAACACCGTCATCGCCCGCACCCGGTTCTTCTGCTGCGACCTTTCGTCGGCGCACCGCACCATCATCCCCGTCGGCTTGTAAATGATCTGCACGGCCGAATCCGTCGTATTGACACCCTGCCCGCCCTTGCCCGACGCCCGGCATACGTTGATCTCCAAATCCTCCGGCCGGATGTCGATATCGACCTCCTGCGCCTCGGGCAGCACCGCCACCGTCGAGGTGCTGGTATGGATGCGGCCCTGGGCCTCGGTGGCCGGAACCCGCTGCACCCGATGCACCCCGCTCTCGTACTTGAGCCGCTTGAAAACATCCACACCCGTCACGCCGAATATGACTTCCTTGAAGCCCCCGAGGTCCGATGGGCTGCTGTCCATGTGCTCCACCTTCCATCCGCGGCCCTCGGCGTAACGGCTGTACATGCGAAATAAATCGGCGGCGAACAGCGCGCTTTCCGACCCCCCGGCGCCGGCGCGGATTTCGATGATCGTATTGCGCGAGTCCGCGGGGTCGGGCGGCACCAGCCCCATCTGCACCTCTTTGGCCAGCCCTTTTTCCTTGGCCTCAAGCTGCGCGATTTCCTCCCGCGCCAACTGCGCCAACTCGCTCTCCGCCGGTTCGGACCTGAGCAACTCGGCGTGCTGAGCCATCTCCTCCACCACTCTCAGATACCGCTGCCCGGTCTCATTGAATTCCTTCAGCCGCGCGTACTCGCGCGACATCTCCTGGAACTTGAGCCGATGCTCAAAGAGTTTGGGATCGCTCAACGCCGCTTCGACTTCGCCCATGCGGCGGGCGAATTTTTCAATGTAAGGGCGCAGGTTCATCTCCGGCCTTTCCCGGCAAAAAACAACCCGCCCGCAAAAGCGCGAACTTCGGCGGGCGGGTGAGGCAAAAAAAGCTACTTCCTCTTTTTCTTGTTGGCGGCGGCGGCGGCCTGCGCCGCCTGCGTCTTGACCATCCGCTGCTGGAATTTATCGACCCGCCCGGCGGTATCGACGAATTTCTGGGTGCCGGTGTAAAAGGGGTGGCACACGTTGCAGATGCCGACCAGGATCACGGGTTTGGTGGAGCGGGTTTTGATCACGTTGCCGCACGCGCAACGGATTTCCGCCGCCACATATTTAGGATGTAAATTCGCTTTCATACAAGCAAGGCCGCGCAACATACCAGCCACCCGCCCTTTGGCAAGCTCCAATTTCGCACCTTTTCGCTTCCCGGCTGAAAAACTTGATATGCTCCACGGAAATTCATCGCCAGAACGCCTCGAAAGACGATATACTGAGGCATGGTTGACTACAGAAAAATCATTACCATCGAACCGGGCAAGCGCGGCGGCAAGCCCTGCATCAGGGGTATTCGCATTACCGTTGGCGATGTTCTCGGCTGGCTGGCGGCAGGAATGACGCATCAACAGATTATCGACGACTATCCCGACCTGACCGAACAGGACATTCTGGCGTGTCTGGCGTTCGCGGCCGATAAAGAGCGGCACGCGATGACTGCCTTCACCGCGCATGAAACTCCTGTTTGACCACAACCTCAGTCATAAACTGATCCATCGTCTCGCCGATCTCTTTCCCGAATCGGCCCAGACCCGGCTGCTCGGAATGGCCACTGCCGATGATGTCACGATTTGGAAATACGCCGGCGAACACGGATATATTCTCGTGTCGCTGGACTCCGATTTTTACGATCTGAGCCTCGTTCGCGGACAGCCGCCAAAGCTTATCTGGCTTCGATGTGGGAATTCGACGGTGGCGGCAGTCGAAATGTTGGTACGGAACAATCGGAGTCGAATCGAGGCCTTTGCAGCCGACGCGGATGCTGGTTGTCTTGAGATATTCTAATTACTCCTCAGCGATTACCCCAACGTTTGCTCAGGCGCCAATCTACATCGCCAGGAAGTTCTTCAATATCTGCCGGCCGTTCTCGGTCAAAATGCTCTCCGGATGAAACTGCACGCCGCAGACCGGATACTCCTTGTGGCGCACTCCCATGATTTCCCCCTCCTCGGTCTCGGCCGTCACCTCCAGGCAATCGGGCAGGCTCTCCCGCCGGATGACCAGCGAATGATAGCGCGTGGCCGCAAACGGGTTG
>Ga0326727_10024267_pt1 | contig 11486 bp, 14 predicted proteins | sample MB2enrmetagenome_FD_207643 | JGI IMG/M metagenome (GOLD analysis project Ga0326727, IMG submission 207643) | Lab enriched peat soil microbial communities from McLean, Ithaca, NY, United States - MB29MY | ecosystem: Environmental > Terrestrial > Soil > Wetlands > Peat | place: USA: New York... | reverse complement strand
ACAGGTAGCGAAAGCCGCGGCTATGAGCACCGGTAAAACGCTATTTGAACTTGGATACAGGCACTTCCAAAGTGCCGAGTGGGCGCAAAGTATTGCCACTTTGAAAGCCGCTTCTGAAATCGGCGATCCATATTACTCTGCTAACGCGCTCCTATTGCTTGCCGAGGCATATAGGCGGGTACAAGACGCCAAGAAGGAAGTGGAAACTCACAAACGGATTGCAGATCTCCCTGAGGAATTTAAGCAGTTTATCGACCCTGTGTCCCTCGGGATTGTTTATACGAGGGTTGGAAAACTCGAGAACGCGGGAGAACGCTATGCGTATGCGCATCAACTTTCACCGGCGAATCCTATTATTGAGGAAAACCTAGCTGAGTTGCTGATATTGCGAGGAGATCTCCCGGAAGCGTTAAGGCTCTCCGAAGGACTACAGGCACGTCCTGAGCCAAGGATTTTTCTCGTAGCTAGAATACTGAAAGCCCTCTCCCTCTTCCTGTCAGGCCAGCCAGAACATGCTACAGAGGAATTCCGTTGGGTTGCGCAGTATCTAATGGCGCAGGGAGGGGTGCCAAGCGACTTTAATTGGGATTTCCGGGATTCGCAGAAGTTGTGGGACAAAGTCGATTTGAAGATTGCCCAACTCGTAGTTCAGACCTTGAAGAGAAGGATTAGCCTCGAAGAGTTTCGCCGCGCTTGGCTCGAGATGGAGCCCACCCCAAAGTAGGTCTTAACGCAGAAGATCTGATGACTGATGACCGGAGGGAAAGGTGGGTGGAAAGGTCAGGTACCTTTTCGTCAGGTACTTTTTCGAGGGTGAGGAGGAAAGGGGGGACGGTGTCAGAGGCAGCAGGTTGAACCTAAAAGCTACCGGCGGCGAGCCCGATGCGCTCGCGTCGCCAGCATGGGGACTTGATTTGGTAAACGATCAGCTTCCTCCGGCGCCACGTCCGGCACTTTCGCCAGAACTTTCTCGAAGTGCTGGCGCTTTCCCCGGCGCGCCCGTTCTTGCGTTACGGGTGGGCGGCTTGATGTTCCTGAAACGGGATACGGGATACGGGAAACGGGACAAGGGATTTGGGGTTAGGGGTTAGGGATTAGGGGCGCGGTCTGGGAGATAGCAGATTCAAGATTCAAAATTCAAGAGTGGTGAATCGAGATTTCAGAAGGGCCAGAAATTGACGATGGGCGATCGAAGATTCTTGTGTGAGCCGGCATTCAACGCTTATACTGGCAGCATGAAGTACCAAGACATCATCACGCTCGAACCGGGCAAGCGCGGGGGGAAGCCGTGCATCCGCGGAATGCGTATTACCGTTTATGATGTGCTTTCTTACCTCGCCTCCGGCATGACGCACCAGGAAATCCTGGCGGATTTTCCCTACCTGACGGAAGAAGACATCCTGGCCTGCCTCAGCTACGCCGCTGACCGCGAGCGCCAACAGTTGGTTGTAAAAGGGTGAAGCTCCTCTTCGACCAAAACCTTTCGCCGCGACTTGTCGACCATCTTTCCGACCTCCACCCAAGCTCTGCCCACGTTTACAATATCGGGTTGGATCAGGCCTCCGACACACGGCTCTGGGATTATGCGCGGGAGCACGGATATATCCTTGTCACGAAGGATGCGGACTTCAGCGAAATGAGTGAGGTTCTAGGTTTTCCACCCAAGGTAATCTGGATCCGCCGCGGCAATTGCTCTACGGCCCAGATTGAATCCCTTCTCCGACGGCATCACGAGGCAATTATCCGTCTCGACGAGGACCCCACCGCGGGCATCCTCACCATCCTATAAGGGGGGGAAGGTGGAGGGAGGAAAGGTGTCAGAGGCAGCAGGTTGAGCCAAAAAGCTACCGGCGGTGGGCCCGATGCGCTCGCGTCGCCAGCGTGGAGACTTGATTTGGTAAACGATCAGCTTCCTCCGGCTCCACGTCCGGCACTTTCGCCAGAACTTTTTCGAAGAGCTGTCGCTTTCCACGGCGCGCCCGTTCTTGCGTTACGGGTGGGCGGGTTGATGTTCCGGAAACGGGATACGGGATAAGGGACACGGGACAAGGGGGACGGGATTCGGGGTTAGGGGTTGGGGATTAGGGGTTGGGAGCAGTGGGGGGACCGGGAATTTAAGGTTAGTACTGAGCCGCGAGATGCGAGGTGCGCGCTCGGCCCTTCGGGAGTATAATCAGTGCTATGCCCAAGGACGTTATTTACGTTTCGGATTCGGAGGCAGCGAACAACCTGCCATCGCTCCTTGATCGTGTGTGTGCGGGGGCGGAAGTCGTCATCGAACGGGACTCGCGACCCGTAGCCGTGGTGCGGCCGGCAGGCGCGCCGCCGGGCCGTCTCCTCTCCGAATCGATCGCTTTGGCCAAGGCGCATGCGGCGGAGTTGGGTTATGAACCCACCATGGACGCCGAATTCGCCGCCGATGTGGAAGAGATTATCAACCACCACCGCCAGCCGCTACACCCTCCCTCATGGGACTAATCCTCGACTCGAGCCTTCTCATCGCCGGCGAACGCCGGGGCCAACGCATTTGGGATATTCTCGGACGTGTGCAGTCAGCCCAGGGCGAAACTGAAAGCGCACTGTCGGCAGTCACCGTCGTGGAATTGACCCATGGCATCTATCGCGCCCGGTCGGATGCGGATGCCCAACGCCGGCGTGCCTTCGTGGAAGAGCTCTGCCGAGCCGTTCCAGTACAGCCGGTGACGCTGGAAATTGCCAAACTCGCCGGAAGAATCGAAGGCGAGCAAGCGGCCAAGGGCATCGTAATCGCCCTTCCCGATCTCCTCATCGGGGTCACGGCGCTTCACTTTGGTTACGCCGTCGCCACCCTGAACCCTCGGCATTTCCGGCTCATTCCAGGCCTCTCGGTCATTCATCTCTAAAGCGTGTGGCGTGGAGGGCGCCCCTACAATTTATTTCGCTCGGTATAGCCCCAGGGGCCAGGGGGGTCAAGCCGCCGCGCGTTGCTTAAGTATGGAATTCAACAGCCCATTGAGCACGAAGGCGTTGGGGATCTTTCGTATGCGGGGGGCGAGGTAGCTCCCTGTTTGTCCTTGGTGATAGATGTGAAAGCGCCCCTCCTGGATCCACCATCTTGACACCTGGTTCCAGGGGATTTCCTGGTAGCCGAAGCGCTTCTTCACCTTAATCCCCGTGTCGCGAGACAAGCGGATGGCGCCAAAGTCCACTTCCTGCCCGTTATTGAATTGGTCCACCACTTTCCGGAAGAGCGCCGGATAGGAATACTCGATGAGTTTTGGCCCGAGCTTTTCCGGCTTGGCCACGCGGCTTCCTAAGACCAGCGTTTTCCCCTCGGCGTACACAAACTTGAAGCGGTAGGTGGTTCCGACGGGAGTGGCTCCGACGCCCAAGTGATAGGCTCTCGTCTCGATCGCGGAGTAATAAAAGCGGTCCACGGCGTCCCAGCGCATCTCCTTTTCGCCAAAGAGCGTGTGATAGGAAATGCCGTCGCTGTGGAGAGTCACGCGGAGGGAGAGGAGCCAGAGGAAGGTCAGCACCGGCCCGACGAGGAGGATTAACACGCAAATCCCCAAGACCGGGTTGGGATGGCGTGAGACGAAAGCCAGAACGAGCATAAGGGCCAGGAACAGTCCCAGAATCCCCATCGCGGCCATGAAGCCCTTGTTGCCCTTGTACGTTTCGAGTTCAGGTCCCAGCATGGTAAGTTGCCCCCCTTCCAAGATTCGCTTTCCTTGTTGAGGCATTGCCGCCGGATTGCCGCGCGAGCCTAACATCGAGCGGAGGGGGAGTCAAGAAGAAGGCGCACATTTTGGGCAGTGGTCAGTGGTCAGTGGTTAGTTGTCACGGAAGGCGCGTGGAAGCCTGTGAACTGATGACTGATAACTGATGACTGACGACTTTTCAAACGTTACGGGTGCGCGGGTTGATGTTCCTGGTTGGCGCGGACGGCAAAACCCGGATCACGGGACAAGGGACAAGGGACTGAGGGATAGGTGTCAGGTGCCAGGTGTCAGGTGTCAGAAGGGCCGGGATACGGGAAACGGTGGACGGGATTCGGGGTTAGGGATTAGGGGTTGGGGGCTGGGGGAACATGGAAACGCTGGCTATTAGAGAACCGGCTACTTTGGTCGCCCGAAGAACAGGACGTAGCCGTCAGGATCGCAAATCTCGAAGCCGCGCAGACCGTCGTGTGTGTCCTTAAGTGGTGCGCTGAATGCTGCCCCATGATCGGCAAATTCGGCGGCAAGCGCATCGGGGTCTGGCGCATAGACAAAGGCGTCCAACCTCATGAAGGGATGACGCTGGGAGTTCGGCAGCGGCGACACGTTTTTGTCGGATTTGATGAAGATTTGCGCTCCATCGCGGCCGATGATGGCGAAAAAAGGATTCCGCTCCGGCGCCCGGAATCTCGTCTCAAAACCCAGCTTGTCGCAGTAGAAGGCGATGGTTTGATCGACGTTGCTAACGATAAAGCATGGTGAAATCGCCTGCGTGGCCGGTCGTGTCATAAGCGCCCTTGCTCCGGATCAATCGGAGGATAGCAGCGCAGCATCACGGATAGCTGCCGCTGATCCTTCGGCATTTCCCGCGTGGAACCATACCACAAGAAAGCCGGAAGTGGCACTATATCGGGGAAGGGGACGGAAAAACCGGGACACGGGATACGGGACAGGGCGATTGCCGATTGAGAATTGACGATTGACGATTGGTGGCACAAGAATTTCGCACCGAGGTCGCCGAGAGGCGGAACAGAGACCACCGAGAGGTTCCACGGTCGTCAGTCGTCAGTGGTCAGTCGCCAGTTGTCAGTCGTCAGTTGTCAGTAAAAGCGGCCTGAATACTGAGAACTGATGACTGACAACTGCTTAAGCTCTTCTGGCGGAACAACCACAAATCCCAACAACGGAGGCCGGTTCTCAGGGTCGGACGCGTGAATCTAAGGAAAAGCCGCCGCGAGGCCTCGGGGCGCTACGACGGCAGTTCCCCTTCTTTCGGGAACCGCGCCCGCCGCAGCGGCTCGGCTTCAGTGAAGATCAGGCGGCGGCGGAAGGCAATCGGGCTGTCGCGCAGGAAAACGGGCTTGGCGAGTTCCATGTAGTCGGGGAAGTGAGGTCTTTCCAGGAACCGGCGCGGGTCGTCAGCCCATGCCGGGATGTCCAGCCTCCAGCGCCGGGCAAGGTGCTCCCCGACGGCCCCGACATAGGCATCCTGGAACGCCACCCCGGTGAGTCCCGGCTCCTCGCCAATCATGCGCTGCCGCTCCAAAGGGCCGCTCGGGTAGAACTCGTCAAGGAACTCGCTGATGGCATCCACCCAGCTCTCGCCGCCGATGATGCGGTCCACCGCTTCCTTAAGGCTTGTGGGGCGCATTGATTTGCCTCGCGATACTCCGAATTTCCAACTCCTTCTCAGGAAGCACCTGCTCATCAGGGTAGTAGTGCTTCACCAATTGCAGAAGGTCCTCGGTGGTGGTGCAGCCCAGCCGCCGCGCCAGCTGCACAATGTCCTGAATATCATGCCCATATGACCGGAAGGAGAGCAACTTCATCGCCAGTAGGTATTGGGGGGTTGCCATCAGCACCCGGAGTCCGAACTGGCCTTCCGAGGGGTAGGTCTTGAACAGCTCAAAATCATCGTGCTTGGAAAGGTAGCTGGTGCCCTGCTCGTTCAGCCAGTTCGGCGGAAGCCCCAGTTCGGCCCCCACCTCCTGCTGGGCTTTCACCACCTGCCCGTGGCCCTGGGTAATCATGGCGTCCACATCCTGTGTGGCATTCCTGAAGTCAAAGCCCAGGACAATCGCCGCGCCGCCGAATACGGCAATCTCGCCCGCCACCCGCCTTTCCCGGAGGATCTGGCCCAGCCGGGTGAGCGCCTTGCCCAATTCTTGCTTATCCATCGCCGCCTGCCGCAGAAACTCGGATTTCAACTACATAATATCCTTGCAGGCTTTTGCTTGTCCATTTGCCTGCGGGATGAGGGGGTGGCTAGTGGTTAGGGGTCAACCGTCAGTTGTCAGCGGTCAGTTGTCACTGAAGGCGCGCGGAAGCCTGCGAACTGATGACTGAGAGCTGAGGGCTGACCACGGACCACGGACGACTTGCTAAGCCAACTCTTTCACCATCAGCCACGCGGCCGAGCCGTCGGCGTAGTAGTGCTCGATTTCATCGACCTTGCGGTAACCGCGCGCTTTATAAAACTTTTGAGCGGCGAGATTGTCGTGGGCGGTTTCGAGGCCGATCATGAGCATACTGTGGTCAGCGGCCCACTGCTCGGCGGCGTCCATGAGCAGCGAACCTACGCCGCGCCGCCGCCACGCCTTTACCACGTCGATGGTGACGATGTGCAGAATCTTGCGCGGCTCGCGGTGCGCAATCAGAAAACCTGCGATTTCCCCGGCTTCTTCCGCCACCCAGGTTTGCGAATCGCGGTGGCCGATGAACCCCGCCAACTCCGCCCGCGAGTAGGCAATCCCTGGAATGAAACAGGCTTGGTCGATCTCGTAAAGGGTTTGCAGGTCATCGCGACGGAAGGATCGAAGGAGCATGGGGATTGGGATTGTCGATTGCCGATTGCCAATTTTCGATTTTGGATTGAAGAGAGCGCGCGCACTCTTTAGATTCAAGATTCAAGAATCGAAAATCCAAAATTGCCTCACCTACCGCGCGGTGATTCAAGATTCAAAATTCAAGATTCAAGAATCCAAAACCTGAAATTGTTCCGGTCAAACGCGTTGATTTGAATCAGTGCACCGTCGGGGCGTTTGTAATCCGAAATCCAAAATCTAAAATCCAAAATAGCTCAGGCTATTTCCAGCAGCCGGTCGATGTCGGCGTCATCATTGTAAAGGTAGGGCGAAACGCGAATCATGCCGTGGCGCAGACTCACCGCGATGTGGTTCGCCGAGAGCTTTTGATACAACTCCGCCGTCGCCACCTGAGTCGAGGCGTGGAAGCTCAGAATCGTCGATTCTTGCCCGGGCAACGCCGCCGCTGAGAGAGTATAACCCCGCGCGCGCAGGCCCTCCTCCAGGCGATGCAGGAGCCGGCGGCAATGCTCGTTCACGGCGCCGATCGTGGCTCCTTCCACGAATTCCAAGGAGGCTTCCAGGCCGTGGAGATTGATGAAATTTCCGGTTTCGCCGGAATCGAACACGCGCGCGTCGTGAATCAGCGTGAACTCCGCCTTGGGAAGAGAATCGAAATCTTCCGCGCCCTCCACCGAGTACCAGTTGATGACCGGCAGATCGAGTCTGTTCAACAATTCGCGGGCGACATAGGCAAACCCGGTCCCGTAAGGTCCTAATAGCCACTTGTAGGCCGCGCAGGCCATGACGTCCACGGGCAGGGCATGCAGGTTCAGATCATTGGCGCCCACGCCTTGCGAGCCGTCCACCACGAATATCCCGCCGCGGGCGTGAATCAGGGAGCCGAACGCGGCGAGATCGAGGCGGGCGCCGGTGGAGTAATTCACCCAATCGAGCGCCAGGACGCGCGTGCGAGGGGTCAGCTCCGCCGCCACTTGGTCGGGGCTCACCTCCCGATCGCTCCGTTGGATGACCTTCACGGTCACGCCTTTCCGACGTAAGTGCAGCCAGGTGAATAGGTTGGATGGAAAATTCGAGCTCGCCACCACCACTTCGTCGCCCGCGCCCAGTGCCAGGCCCATCGCCACGATGCCGACGCCTTGCGTGGCGCTGTTGGTGAGGGTAATTTCGTCCGCATCGGTGCCCGCCAGTCGGGCAATTTGTCCGCGAACGCGCTCCGGCAGGCGAAAATACTCCGCGGCCTTCAGGCGGTCCGGATGAGACTTGAGTTCTATGGCTTGGTGAATCCGCTCCACCGTTGCCTTCGGGAAAGGCCCTTGATAGGCACAGTCGAGGAAAGTTATGGGCGAAAAGTCCGAAAACTCTTCACGATAATTGCGCATGTGCTAAAACCTGTCTACCTACCGAACAGTCGGTCAAGCAGGGATTTGCGGGCAGCATCGGGCAATGCCGGAATATCCACAATGAGAGTTTCGACCTTGTCCGCCGGCCAAGGTTGGCGCGCGCGGTCCCACGCCACAACTTCCCGCAAAGACGTCCATAACTCCAGGCAATGGAGGCACTTGGCGCGATGCTCTTCCGCCGGAGTCTTGTCATACCAGCTTGCCTGGCCGTCCAGAATGCGGACGAGTTGGCGCAGGGGCGTGCAATCCTTCTGAGCATCCGCGCGCGCCGCTTTGCAGAGGCTGATCCACGCGGCGGGCCAAAGGCAGCGGTCCTCGCTCCTCTCTAAGAGGCGGTGGTAGCCGGTGCGCAATCGCTCCAACCCCTCGCCGGCCGCGGCGGGCGTAAGTCGGAGAATTCTCTCCAGCGTTACCTGGCTATACCCAGCCAGGGTGAGAAAAGCAATCTCGCAGTGGAGCAGGGGCAGTCCGCTGAGCAGCGCGCTGAGTGTCTGAACGGTGGGCGCGGGAGGGTCCGCGGCATCGCGCGAGGGCTCGAGTTTGGTGGCGGCCAATTCTTGAAGGAAGGCGCGCAAGCCCACGAGAAACTCGCGCTCCGACTGATGCGAGAAACCCTTCAGCGTCGCGCATTCATTGGCGCTCAAGGCGCGGAGGGCTTGGCGCCAATGGTCCAAACACGCATCGGGCGCCCAGGGTGAGTAGACGCCGAAGAATTGCAGCGCCATGGGAGTGTAATCCGCCAGGAAAGCTCTCCAGGCTTCAGGATTCCCCTCCTCGCATCCGGGAAGGATTTTATGAAATGTCAGCAATTTGGGCATGGTGAGGAATTGGAAGCCCGGCGCGGTAGGCCGTCCCGCAGCCGCCTGTCATAAGCATCAAGGAAAACTACGCTTCCGTTGAATGTCTCTTACCGCCGCTCGGCCGCCTGGACGGTCTGCTGCAAGTGTTGTGCAACCAGGTTAGCGGTATCACTAACGGCCTGGTCCAGTGTAGGAGGATTGAATGGACGGTATATAGTGTCCTGCCACACGGACGCGCCATTGCGGTCCGAAATAAAAATCTCGGAGTGCACGTGCTTCAGCCGGCGCGATTCCAAGCACGATCCCCGCAGCGTGGCGTCGGCATCCTTGGCCTTGGTGACCAAACGAAACCGCCCCAACTTCCCCAAGGACTCCACCAGCTTCTCGTTCAGCGAATTGTCCATGCTCTCGATGTAGAGAGTATGAATTCGCATCAGTTTCCGAATGTCGGTGGTGGTGGAGGTGAGCGGCCCGGCGTCTGATCCCGCCGGTCCGGTTCGAGGGCCCAGCGTGGGGCGCTCATTCTTTTCCTGAGACTGCGCCGGCGGATTAGACTGATCCGCATTCTGCCCCGCCTGCGCCCACACTGCGAAACCCGCGAGCCAACAAATCAGCAGATACCGAGCGCCCCATTTCATGGCGACCTCCCCGGGCCGAAATCATGCCAACCCAGCCCCTCCAAGCCGCACGCCCCTACTGGGCATAAGCTCGCTGGTTTTGCTGGAACGCCTTTTGACGGTCCCGCAAATCCTGCATCGCGTCCTTCTGCCTTTGTTTCAGGTCGCGAGTGGCGCGCTGCATCTGGTGCTTGGTCTGAGCGCGCGTCGCGCTGGAAACCCGCGCGTTCTTCCAGGACTGCTTGATGTTCCTCTGCTGGAGCTTTAAAGCGTTGCGCTCCCGCTTCTGCTGCAACTTAAGCTGTTGTTGTTGCGACCGCCAATTGGGACCCTGGGCTCGGACCGCGCGGGTCGAGCCGATCCCCATGCACATCGCCGCGACCATCACGATCAGACATTTACGCATACTGCCTCCCCTGCGCTCAGATGGCTGCTCGACGCGAGCTTCTCCCTCCGTAAGCTTTGCGGCTTGGAGTATCCCCTCTCCACCTTCATCTTAGCGAGAATAAGGTCAGAGTACAATAGTCTCGCCCGGCAACCCTTCCCACGTCCGCAGCCCGGCTCGGCTCAGGTACAAGTGGATATTCTTGAACAGGTGATTCTCCGCTTCAATCTCCCGGATCATGGCCCGCCGCACATGGGACAGCGCTCCCGAGAGGATGGTGAGTGACCCGCCGTCTCCCCCCGCCCCGTTCACCTTCCAGCCCAAAGCGCCATGCGCCTTGGCGATCTCGATCACCCGCCGCGCATCCGCACTCACCAAGTCGGGATGGAGGCGCTCCTGCGCTTCCGTGTTTTCGATCATGGCCTTTCCCAGCTCGGCAAAATCCCCCGCATATACGGCGTCGCGGGATTTCTCCGCCGTCGCCCGCAAGTCCTGAAGCTTCTGGCAATCCGGCGCCGACCCCTCGAGATCGCGAATGACCTTTTCATGAACCGCGGAAGAGGTGTGGGACTTTCCGAAGTAGATCAAGGCCAGGCGCCTTTCCAGTTCCCACCAGATGGTGTTCGGCACCTGGATGGGGGAGACGGTGGCATAGGGATAATCAAACATCTCGATGTAATTGATGCCGCCATAAGCCGAACACAACTGGTCCTGGATGCCGCACTGGAGCTTGAGCATCTGGGTCTCGATCGCCTGGGCGGTGTAGGCGACCTCGTGCGCTGTCAGGTGGCCCTTGGTGAGGCGGTCGAGCGCCCCCACCAGCGCCACACCCACGGCCGCCGAGGTGCCCGTGGAAGCCCCGCTCGGCGCCTCGGAATATATCGTGAGATTTAGGGCCAGATTCGAAGGGACCTTCATGCGCTCGATCGCCGCCTCGAGCAGCGGATGCTCACCCCATCCACCTGTCTTATGGGTTACGGCAAAATGCTGGCCGTAATTTTCCGCAAAAACCACAATTTGCTGCGGCTGGTCTTCGCGGTGAAACACTTCCACTTGAACTTCCACGTAGGGATACACACCGATGTTGAAGATCTTCCCCGTTTTGGCGAACCACGTATCCGTCCAGCCACCATTGTCACAAATGCGAATGGGCGCAATACCATTAATGATGCGCAGCGGTCGTTGGGCAGCCATTTTTCCCCTCCCCAGCCTCCTGGCGACGGTTCGCGCGCGTCTTGGAGGTATTCTCCGCAGTCTGTCCAGCCGCGATAATCGTACCATACTCCGCGGGCGCTCGACTGCAAACGCCAACGTTCCGCCGGCAAGCCATCAACGCTTCCAGTCAAACACCCCCTGCGCAGCGGGTGGCTTGATGAGTGGGGTCGCCTCGAAGGCGATTTCTCCCCAAAGTGGATTGTTGTCGAGTCCGGCGCAGACCCACTCGCTGGTGAACGGTTTCCCCTAAGCGGGGGGCGAAAACGTCGACGATGCTTGCGTCCCAGCCATGAGGACCGGGATTCCCGAAATATGTATTTGACAGAATATTGATTCTATGCCATATTAAGCGCGTGAGCTGGGTGGTTGAAATCGGCGACGAGTTCGCGCCGGAGTTTGACGCATTGCACCAGGATGTGCAGACTGAGATCCTTGCCTTGACGCTCATTCCTCCAGCGCTTCGGGCCGCAGTTGGGCCGCCCGCGCGTTGACACGCTGAAGGGCTCGCGGCATGCGCATCTGAAGGAGTTGCGGTTCAGC
>Ga0326727_10024266_pt1 | contig 11486 bp, 12 predicted proteins | sample MB2enrmetagenome_FD_207643 | JGI IMG/M metagenome (GOLD analysis project Ga0326727, IMG submission 207643) | Lab enriched peat soil microbial communities from McLean, Ithaca, NY, United States - MB29MY | ecosystem: Environmental > Terrestrial > Soil > Wetlands > Peat | place: USA: New York... | reverse complement strand
GTAGAGAACGCCTCGGATCGCGGACAGGTGCTCGGCTAATCTGGTGGGAGTTCCGCGGGCGTAGTTCAGCGGCAGAACATCAGCTTCCCAAGCTGAGAACGCGAGTTCGATTCTCGTCGCCCGCTCCAATAAAATCCCTGGTCATAGGCCATGTCTCACCTCGTACCAGGGTGCGCATTCTCCTATCGTGCGCGCTACGTGCGCGATGGATCAGTGGGAGCCGAGTGTGCGAGTGGCGGGCTGCTCGGAGGTGCAGCGCTCAGCGAGGGGAGATTCGTTCGCCCAGCTCGGCATGCGTCCCTGGAGATCAGGCAGCTCCACGCAGGGAAGCACAACAGCAGACACTTCAGCAGAAACTGAAGTCGGTCCCGACTCCCGACCTCATCCGGATCTACGCCGCGATATTGGCTCGAGAAGCGGCCGCACTGCCTCGTAAACCTCTGTTGCACCTGCGACTATGCCTCGATCGAATGGTCTCTCGCCGAGGCGAGTGAACAAGTCGGGCGGTACGTCGGCATCCCAGAAGCATCCAGTGAGAAACGCCGGGAGCGAATGGTCCTCAGTCACCAGGATCGCTGGCGCGCCAGCGCGGACCATCTCGGCGAGATCCTTCAACTCATCGAGCGATGCGTGTTCGCGGGCCCACCGGATCCCAAGGTCGAAGCCGTCTTGGAACCGACGGTCGTAGTCCGTTGTCTCAGATCGCCTAAGGCGTTCCGCCACGGGCACAAGGTCTGAGCGCGCTTCGGTTGCCGCGCGCGAGAGACGAACGGCTTCCTCTACTGCTCGTTGACAGACTGATGACACGGGAACTTCCAGTCGACGAGCCTCCTCAAGCAGCTCATCGCGGAGGTACACGGAAGCCTTTGCCATATTGCCAACCCCCTTTCTCCCGCTACTGTACCACCATTAGGGGTACAATAGGGGGATGCCCGCCCCACAACGAGGACAGGTGAGTCTTCCGGAAGCAGTCGGCCGGCAAAGCGACGTGCTGTATCTGCCGACCGTCGGTCACCACGTCGTCCTTGGTTCGGCCGGATCGGGCAAGACGACCATGGCGATCCATCGCGCGGCGTACCTAGGTAATCCGACCGTGCCTGGTCATGGGCAGACACTCCTCCTGACTTTCAACAGGGCCCTCGTCACATACCTGCGGCATCTCAGTCCCCATGCCCTCCCGAACGTGACGATCGAGCACTATCACCTTTTCGCCCGGGGTTACCTAGCACATCGTGGCCTTCTGGGATGGAATCAGATTCTTGACGACCCGCGCGCTCTGATCGCCAAGGCCGTCGAAGAGGTTAGAAATATCGCGGGTCAAAACCAACTGTTCGATCGTCCGCTCGGTTTCTTCGTTGACGAGCTGGAATGGTTAGCAGGCAACGGACTATTCCAGCTCAGCGACTATCTCGGCGCCGATCGACTCGGGAGGGGGAGCCCACTTCAGGCCGGCCAACGCCGTCTTGTATTCGAGGTCTTCGAGGCGTATCGGCAGCTCCGGGCGGCAGGTAACGACCGATACGACTGGACCGACCTCGCGAGTGCTGTCAGAGCTGAGCTTTCAATCGACACTGACCCGCGGCTTTACCGGCACATCGTCATCGACGAAGGGCAAGACTTCTCGCCCGAGATGATCCGCTCGCTCGTACTTGCCGCGGACCCGGATGGATCAGTCACCCTCTTCGCTGACTATGCCCAGCAGATCTATGGCCGCCGGATGTCGTGGAGGTCCTTCGGCCTGAACGTCGGTGCTGTGACGGAGCTGGCGGGCAACTACCGAAATACGAAAGAGATCGCCCAGTTGGCTGTCGCCATGGCGGACTTGCCGCATTTTAAAGACTCACTAGACCTCGTGGTTCCCGCCAATCCGACCGCGGCCGGCCCGCTTCCGACGCTCGTCAGGTGCGCTAACCGCAACGCGGAACTGGACTTCGTCATCGCCCAGGCGACGTCTCTGAGGGTCGCCAACTCCGTTGCAGTGTTATTCAGGGACCGCAACGACGAACGCATGTTCGCCAGCCGCGTGAGCGGTGCTTTTCAGTTGCACAAGAAGATCAGGGTGTGGAATCCAGCGGCGACCTTGTTTCACGGCACGTACCACTCAGCCAAGGGAATGGAGTTCGATTATGTCATCCTCCCGTTCTGCGGCTCTGATCGCCTCCCAGATCCGAACGCGGTCCTCTCACTTGGCGAGGAGGAGGCGCTCAGTCGGGAGAGCCGGCTGCTTTACGTCGGAGTGACCAGAGCACGGGCAGGCCTCATCATCACCTACTCGGGTACGCTGACGCCCCTTTTGCCGCGGGCCTCAGGTCTGTACGTGGAGCGCTCGGCATGACGGACAGTCCGTCCCTCGAAGAGGCAATCGCGCAGCGGGGAATCACTCGCGTGTGCCATTTCACGCCATCGCGCAATCTTCCTCGGATCCTGAAGGACGGGAGTATCCGGCCGACGAGAGACTTAGAGGAAGATGTCCGAGCGTGTTACGCCGAGACCGATCTTCTCCGGTTGGACGGCCACAAGGAAATGGTGTGCTGCACTATCGAGTATCCCAACGTCTACTACCTCGATAGAGCGCGCCACGATCCGGGCGCTGTCAACTTCCCCGACTGGGCGATCCTACTCATCGATCCGGCTGTGCTCATGCGGAAGGGTGCGTTGTACTGCACGGGAAATGCCGCGCGCCACAGGGCTGCGACGGCTCGCGCAGGCTCGGGCGGCTTTCTAGCTGCCTACGCGGCCTCGGTAGTGGGCAGTAACGACTACACCTTCCACCGAAGGTCAACTCACCTCGCCTCCTGTCCAACAGACCTCCAGGCCGAGGTCTTGCTTCCGGGTCCCATCTCCGTTGCGCACTTGTTGAGCGTGGTCGTTGCCAACGAGGACCAAGCGCTCAGGGAGTCCGCCAGACTCGCGCAGCTTGAGGTTCCTAAGGTTGGCTTCGACTGGGTGATCGCACCCGTACTCTTTCAGCGGGACAACTTGAGGGAGATGATTTGGCGTGGCGAGCGGCCGCAAGAGGTCACGTGGACACCGAGGAGTGAGGCATGACTGAGCTGTACGGTCGAGGCATCGCCGCGTTCGTCGGCGCCTCGGTTGGTGACGCGCTTGGGTGGCCGCAGGAGAACCGCTCCTCGAACATTGACCGCACAATGAGCGCTCCCGTAATGGAGTTCCGTTCTTGGAAGCGCCGTGCCGGTACTCGCTTCAATGCGTACGAAGAGACCATTGAAGCTGGAGAACACAGCGACGACACCCAAATGATCTGCATCGTTGCCCGCAGCATCATCAGGGGCGGAACTAACTGGCGGGATTGGCTGACTGATGTCGAGCTCCCTTTATTTCCGGTCTACCAGCGCGGCGCGGGCCGGGCGCTCCTCTCCGCTTGTAGGGCCTGGGCATCAGGCGTTCCTCCCTGGTTACCGCACCGCGACACCAATCCCCGAGCGTATTTCGAAGCGGGAGGCAACGGCGGGGCCATGAGGGTTCTCCCACATGCAGTCCGCGCTGTCGCTACCGGTCGGCCGAGTCCGAACGACGATGTCTTTGCAGACACTGTGACTACCCATGGCCATCCGCGTGCCATAGTCGGGTCACTGGTGCACGCAGCAGCGCTCCGAACGGCGCTCTCAAAGAAAGGCACCCTCGGGTATGGAGAACTACTGGACGCCTTGTTAGACGACCGCCGTTCGTGGGGAGCCCAGCCCAGCTTGGACGTACTCCCGCCGGGCTGGCGGGAGGCTTGGAAAGAATCGATCGGTAGCGACTTCTGGCGCACGTGGACGGACACGGTTGATGAGATGATTTCTCTGCTGTCGATTGCACGCCAGGGCATGAGCTCAGGCGCGCTCGCTAGCGAGCGCGAGACTCTCGACGCGCTTGGAAGCACACATTCAAAAGTTATGGGTGCTGGGACCGTCACGGCCGCCGCTGCCGCTTTTCTCGCGTCGCGATCCGCTGCGAATCCGCGGTCAGGGCTATTAGCAGCCGCGTTCATTCCACGAGCCGACAGCGACACGCTGGCATCGATGACAACGAGCCTTCTGGCCGCTCTCGGGCGTGAAGACTGGCTTTTCCCCCTCAATCGCGAGGTTCAGGACGTGGCGTACCTGGAAAGGCTAGGGGGAGCGGTCGTGTCCGCCCCACGAGGCGCCACCATGCGCCGCCCTCGCGTTACGAGCAATCAGACGAGGGCTCTGCTGTCCCGTATCGATCATGCAAGCCCGGACGACCTCGTCGAGCTTCCGGATGGGCGATACGCGAATGTCGTCGCAGTCGAGCCACTCCGTTCACTCGTGCAATCCTCGGTCGCGGCAACCTACCGCCTATCGGTTGACGATGGACAGACCATGCACGTCGTTCGCGTACATCGTCGCTCGGAGGGTCCGCGATCAACCCAACAGGTATTTCCTATCGATGATCGCGAGTCGAGAGGGGTGGTTCTGCCGGCTGTCCTTCACGTTGGGATGATATTGCCAGTCAGCGACCTGGAGAAGATGCGATCGTTCTACGAGAATCTGCTTGGTCTCGCTGTGACACGAATTGGTTCCTCGTTCGTTACGTTCAACGACGTTCTCGCGCTCAGCACCGCAGCTGCGCCCCCGTTGCCTTCGACCGGTCGCCTCCGTGTTTATGTCGAGGTCTCCAGCGTGCAGCAGGTCTGGGATCGACTTCAACAGCACGGAGTCGATATCGTCGAGCCGCTTGGAAGAGGAAGTGGTCGCAAGAGGTTCACGTGCCTCGATCCCGAGGGAAATGTCATCGAGCTCATCGAGCCGCCACCGGCACCAATGGCTATAGAGGGTCATTTCGCGGGCCATGACCGCACCAGCGGACGACCGAAGGTCATCTAAATCCTGGACCGTAGTGATATGGATCACTCCAGGTGGACCCTGCTTGCGCTAGGAACCTCGCCGCGGTCGCTCCGCAAGATCGTGGATCGGTGCGACGCTCGCGGAGTTTGCTTCAGCGATCAGAGCATCGAGTCCGGATGCAATCGCGTGATCACGTTCGGCCGTCGCGTGCTGGTAGATGAGGGCCGCTCTCGGAGTGCTGTGTCCGAGCCTGGCCATCAGTTCGGCCGTCGTCGCGCCTGTGCGCGCGGCCATCGTTCCGGCAAAGTGTCGGAGGTCGTGAAAGTGCATGTAGTCGAGGTCAACGGTCTTGCGAGCTTTAGCGAACTGGCTCCCGAAGTGCTGTCCGACAAGTGGCCCGCCCTTGTCGCCAGTGAACACGAGAGCGGTCGGTATCGGGTCGACGAATCGAGCGAGATGATCTTCGAGGATGCCGGCGAGCACCTTCGGAATCGCGACAATGCGGCGACCGGCCTCGCTTTTAGGTGGTCCGATGACCCGTCCCTGTCCTGTCACCTGCTGAGCCTGTTCGATCACTGCGATCGTGCGATGCACGAGGTCGACACGCTCGCGCGTGAGGGCCGAACACTCTCCGAGGCGTAGGCCAGCGTACGCGGCCGTGTAGACGAGCGCTCGGTAGTGCTCGGGAAGCGCTGAGGCGAGGGCATCGACCTGCTCGATGGTTGGGATCGGACGTTCTGGTGAGCGCTCCTGTCCTGCCCGCTTGATCGTGCAGGGATTGGTGACAAGGATCCGGTCCTCCACGGCCGTCGTGAGGATCGTCGACAAGAGGCGATAGCTCTTGGCGGCTGTGACAGGCTTAGCGTGTGCAATCTGGGCATGCCACGTCCGCACCTTGGCCGTCGTGATCTGGGCAAGCGCGAGGTGGCCGAAAGCGGGCAAGAGATGACAGTTCAACTGAGAGGCATATAACTCTCTTGTTCTCGGTCGGAGGCTGTGCCGGTCCGCCAACCACTGCTTGGCGTAGTCCTCGAAGCGCTTCCGTCCTTCGCTGGGGTCGACCCACTGGCCCTTACCGATGTCGGTTCGAGTGTTGGCTAGCCAAGCGTCAGCGTCCGCTTTAGCCGGAAAGGTCTGCTCGGCGACATGACGGGCGCCGTCTTGCCAGTAGCTCGCTTGCCAGCGTCCTGAAGGCAGCTTGCGCGCATTGCCGAACGTGCTTGAGCGCCGGCGGGGTCGCCTGTCCTGGTCGCTACTCTCTTGCTTCGCCACGCTGAGCTCCTGACAAAAGTCCTGGTGGTAGGTCATTCCTAAGGGTCTCGCCCATCAAGGTCAGCCACTGAATCCCACTCCTCGGCCAAGCCGGGATCAAGTCTTCCGACGCCGAGATTCTGAAGAAACACTGCAAGGACCTCATCGACACCAGTCGCCGATGGACATTCAATCGCCTGAATGGCGAGAGCGTGTGCGACCACTCCCAGGTTCTGACACTCGCTCCAGTCAGGACCGGTGATTGCGTCGAGCCCAAGGCCTGCTTGTTGTCTGGTGGGCTCGTCGGTGAGAACGAGTACTCGTTCCAACACGACTTCGAAGCGATAAAGGCATCTGGGAAGCAGACCCTCGAGTCCGATGCGCTGTCGGTCTCCTAGTCGACGGAGTTCGGCGACGGCACACGCCCGGCTACGGCACAGGTACAGAACGGGAAAGCTGCCCGGAGGATTGAAGCGTCCACCGCCGATTCGTGCTCCCTCGCCGCTCAAGGGATCGTAGCGAGGGCTGAGGTGCCGGAATGCCTCGCCGGCAAGAGCCTTCAGGTCCGCCGCCGCGAGACGGCTTGGGTCAATCGCCACGCGGCGATTACGCCGTTATTCCCTCGGCTATCGAAAGAATCACGCCGATTACTTGGCGATAGCCACCTTCTGCGATGACGTCGAGCGGTTTTTGCCAATCAAGATCTGGGTTCGGACTCCGTAGCCACAGTCGAGCAGGCTCATCGCGCATCACGGTTCGTAACTGGTCGATCACGGCTTTCAACTCAAGGAGGCGATCCTCAGCATCTCGTCGCGGGATCGCCTTTGCGGCGGTCCAGCGGCTGACGCTACGAGTTGTCGACCCGGTGACTCGAGCGAAGTCTCCTGGGTCGACGACTTGCGTGTCGATGAGCTCGTCGAGCACCCCAGCCAGTGCAGCCATGCCGTCTCCTCACAGTCCTGTAACTCGGCATCCTTATGTCCTATAATACGTCTGGTAAACGTCATCAGCAAGTTGCGAGGTGGTTCGTGAATCTAGGCCATGGCTACATCCCACGGATTGACGGTCGGAACTTTAAGGCGGTTGAACGCTGCCTGCCACGAGATGGGCCGGGACTGTTCCACGAGGGTCTCGACCTTCCTTGGGCGGTGCTAGAGGCGCCTTGGGCTTTGATTCAGGGAACCGCCACTCGCGAGTTTTGTCGCGACCGGGGCGTCGCCACGATCGTCGACACGCAAGCCTGGCGCTACAGGGACTCGCGCACATTCGCAGTTGAAAAGTTTGCGGCCGCTCCTTACGCGCCCAGTTCTCCCATCTCCGAATGTTCGGACAAGGAGCTCGCCTCGTTCGTCGAAGAATGCTTGAAAACACAGGCGTCACTAGGCGCCGCGGCGTATCTTCTACCCGGCGTCATACCAACGGGGCCTCGGGATGATGTTTCTAGACTGTCGCTCGAGTTGCTAGAGGCGTCTCAGCGACTCCTTCCGAACGACGCCCGTCCATGCTTCGCTTTCCTCGGGGTCCACACCGCGTCGATTGCCGCGGCACACCGGCTGATCAATGAGTTACCCCATTGGCTAGAAGGCGTCTACGTCCAGTTCACACCGATCAACCCCCTCTCGGACTCGCCTGCGAAGCTCATCGATTGCCTTCTGCTCTTGCGACAGCTCGTCCAGCGCGGATTCACGGTGCTCGGCGGCCGGCTGGCCAACGTTGGCTACCTCGCACGAGCGCTCGGTGTCGGTGCAACCGATAGTGGGCTTGGCGAGGGTGAGTCTTTCGATTACCGCACGAAGGTCAGTAGCTATCAGCCGAGAGCGGCCGATGCAAAGCCGCCGCGTCCGGTTACCGGACGATTGTTTGTTCCCCAGATCGGTAGATCCGTCTCCGTCTCCGAGTGGGCACGGCTGATGAGTGTTCCGGCGCTTCGGGGTCAGCTTGTGTGCCGTCTCCGATGCTGCGCATTTGGTCAGCCCGTCGAATCGACACCGCAGCGCGGACGGGAGCACAGTCTGCACGCACGAGTCGACGAAGCCAAGCGCCTTCAGCCTGTGAGTGGAGCCGCATCGATCGAGGCCGTAGGTCTCCTACTAGAACAACGCCAGAGCACAGCTCGAATGGTCTCGCACTCGCTCGCAGCCGCAGGCCTTGACCCCCTTGGTACTGAGTTCATCGAAAACCAGATCGCCGTAGTTCGCTTTCTTCGGGGCGCCATCTCCGACGTTGCGTAAGAGACGGTGCCGGCCGTTCGACGAGGTGGCCGCCCTGCTAAGGCGGTTGATTCTGACCGGCATGGGGGACGATGCGATCGAGAAAGAGCAGGGAGTTCTGGTGGGAAGTTCGTCGAACGCGCGGTGGCGTCCCTATCACCCTTTGAGGTCAAGAATCGCAGCCACACGCCTGAGTGCCGGCTTGGTGGAAGTAGGCCGACGCAACCAGTCACAGAAGGTCAGTGTCGGTGGGGCGTTTGCAACCATAAGTACACGGAAGACATCCAGGTCAGCGGCTTGGCGGGCACGGTGGATTGCCTGACGGGCCTACCTTGGATTGAGGTCCGCGCACCGTGCCTCTCTGGCTCGAACCTCCTAACTGCCGGGCCGGTCCCACTCGTGAGGTCTGGCGAGTCTGGAAGTGTTTGCCCATGTCAGACTAGGTGCGCGCCCGGTCCTCGTGAGGTCTAGAGAGGCTATTTAGGGGCTGTCGCGCAGAGTTGCGCTGACATCGCGCTGACACGGCAGACTGGCCGACCTGCTGACCAGCTTGAGAGTGGTTGCGCCAACTCTACATATTCAGATACAGTCGTTCCATGCGAATGACGACAAGCACACTGCGGGTTCTCGAGGTGATGTTGGCGAGGCGCGGCGAAGAACACTACGGATACGAGCTGCTCAAAGCGACCGGCCTCAAAGGGGGTTCTTTGTACCCGATTCTCCAAAGGCTCGAAGAGGCTCGCTGGATCGACGGGCATTGGCAGCAGGCAACGACCAATGGCCGACCTCCCCGACGCTTTTACAGACTTACCCGTCTTGGAGTGACGAGCGCCGAGTCTGCCCTTGAGAAGACCCGCGAGCACTTACGGTTGCCGTTGGCGCTTGGTGTCGAGCTGTAATGCGGTTCGCGCTCTTCCTGATCGGGGTGGGTGGACTCGGTGTCCTTCGGCTGCTTGTCGGCGCGGTTGTCGATCACGAATATGAGAGGTGGGCCTCCCCGCTGGGCAGGTTCCTTATGATCCGCGCCGATCGTGTGTTTCCAGCCCGTGCCACCGAGTGGGATGCCGAGTTGGCTGCGATCCAGCTCGACGGCGACGCAGCTCTATCTTTCGCAACTGGCTGTCTTATCGGTGCATTGGTCTTGCGGTGTCGACAGTTCGGTCAGTTTACAAATGCCCAAATCCGGTTCCGACTCGAGGCTGCGGAACTGTGGCTCTTCGACTTTGTTCTCAAGTTCTGGGAGGCTCCGCGTCTTAAAGGGCGATTCCGAACTGCCTACGTCCGCACCGTTAGGGCATCATTGCTGGTCCAAATAGTCATTGCGGCCAGCGGCCGGAGCGGAATCCCGCAGCGAATCGGAGGTCGGTCTCCATGTGGGCGTCGACTCGCGCTTGAACTTAACGAGACGGTGATCGTGCCGATGATCCAGCAGATTTTGGAGCCTCAAACGGGGTTGGGATCCCTTGATAACCAACCAGGGCCTTCCCTCGCAGATAGCTCCGAACACCGGGCGCGGCCCCCTCAACCCTTAGACGATAAGGCGAAAGTACAGGTCACAGATAGTCTCGGATCGGCGCAAATCATGATCCGTACAGTAGGCGGGGCAAGCGGCCTCGAGCCTTTCTAGACGCGCTGCGAGGGCGACCGCGTGCCTGGTCCCCCGCGATCTGACCTCAAAGTGGCAGGCTTGGTGCATGTCGCCACCCAAGCGCACATACGTCCCCACGTACCTGCATCTGATCTGCCCCATAGTGAAGGCGGTCGCGGCCTTGGGCGGCTCCGCCCAGTGCCGAGAAATCACATAGCTCGGTCGTCGACGACCCAGTTGAAGCCATGACTCGTAGTTGCATCTTCTGTCAAGGCAGGCCCGGCTCAGGTGAGCACTTGTTCCCGCAATGGCTCAACGAGCTGTTTCCTGTCGACGAGAGCGGACCATGCGCGGAACTGGCGCGACATATCGCCAACAAAGATTGTGTCACGACGTGCTTCTGGTCCGCACGGGAGATTGCATCTGCTACAACAAACTTGGTTTGCCACCCGTGCAACACGGGTTGGATGAGCCGCCTAGAGAGACGGGCGAAGCCGGTATTGAGGCCTCTGATCAGTGGGAAAGGTCGCAGGTTGAACCTAGGCGAACAGTTGCTAATGAGTACGTGGGCGGCCAAGACGGCAATAGTGATCGAGGCAACGCTCAGCCTACCGGAAGACAACTTCACCACTTCCGAATGTGAGGTTGTTATGTGTGACGATAGGCCTCCCGCTTCGATCGAGATCGACGTTTCTGGCGTCCAAGGGCCGATAGCGCCGATGAGCTACGCATGTGCCAAAGTTATGATGACAGTCGGCGAAGAAAGCATCATGAAGCTTCACTTCCATACTGTCCAGGTTGGGGCGCTTGTCTTTAGCATCCTGCGCCGCGATCCCCCGCCTTCTAACTACGGATCGTTGGAGCGAATCGCGGTACCCCGCGAAGTCGAACTGCCGTTCGATGTTGCAACGAAGATCTTTCCGCCGCGGGGTGCCTGCCAATGGCCTCCGGCGCGGGTCCTCGAGTGGGCGCCGCTAGTCGAAATGACAAAGCGCGGACTTGATATGCCGATCGAGTGGGCGCCTCCTGACCCACTGGCGGGGCCGTTTCAGTCACGGTGACCTGTAGCTCCGGGGTCGAGACCACGATCGCTCCGGTACTTATGAGGAGGTCGATACAGGGTCATCTGAAGTCTGGAGTTGCCTGCCACCCGCGCAGAAGGAGGGCGAGGGAGCTGACAGCAGGTCCGCGTTGCGATCGGGCGAGTCTCGCAACGGCTTTCTTAGGGGTACGTTCTAGTCATGCCTGAGGTGTTGGTCTTGCGGCAACGATGCTGTGACCACATCCGCACAGCGTGGCCGGGTTTCGCCGAGCTCCGTCGACGACACCTCGTTCAGGGTGATCGCTTCGGTCGTATTCCCGAGCGCGTCACGGAGGAGATCCTTCGCGAACTATTCACGTCCGTACTCGATTGGCCGACCGAGCACGTCAACTGGCAGGTAGAGAGGGCGGACATGGTCCTCACTAGCCCCGGTGTCAAGTGGCTCGTAGTCGAAGCCAAGTGGTCCCGGTCAGAAGTTCATGGGTGAATCGTCGGCCCGTGCTTCGAGCCAGGCTCCTGGCTCGCCGAGGTAGAGGCCGCACGCACAGTCGAGTGCCTCCTCGGGTGCTCCCGAGAACATCCCC
>Ga0326727_10024265_pt1 | contig 11486 bp, 11 predicted proteins | sample MB2enrmetagenome_FD_207643 | JGI IMG/M metagenome (GOLD analysis project Ga0326727, IMG submission 207643) | Lab enriched peat soil microbial communities from McLean, Ithaca, NY, United States - MB29MY | ecosystem: Environmental > Terrestrial > Soil > Wetlands > Peat | place: USA: New York... | reverse complement strand
TGCATGAGCCCGCGAGAAGGAGCGCATATAAGATTGCGCCACCCGGTTCCAGACCATCTCGCGTGCATAAAGGTAAGCGCGTTTGCGCATTGCGGCGCGCTTCGCATCGTTATCCAGAAGGTCGATTGCAGCATCGGCAATAGCGGCCGGATCCTCAAAGGGAACCAGCGTACCGCGCCCATGGTCGAGGAGTTCGGCGGCGTGCCAGTAGGGAGTGGAGATGATGGCCTTCCCGGCGCCCATGGCATAGGCCAGGGTTCCCGATACTGCCTGCGCCACGTGACAGTACGGCGTGATGTAAATGTCGGCCGACCCGACCAGCGAGGCCATCTCCCGAGGACTGAAGAACCGGTTGTAGAACACCACCTCTCGTTCCACTCCCAGTTCCCTGGCCAGAGCCTGCAACTGATCCCGGTATCGATCGCCCTCGCGAGCCCTGACATGCGGGTGGGTTGCGCCTGCGATTACATAGACAACGTCCTTGTGACGGGCGAGGATGCGCGGCATGGCGCGAATCACGGTTTCGAATCCCTTGTTAGGAGATAGCAAGCCGAAGGTGAGTAATACCAGCTTTCCCGCGACGCCGAGCGCATCCTTGTATATCTCCGGCTGCGCGAAGGGCAAGTCGGGGATACCATGAGGAACCAGATCGATCTTTTCGCCTGGCACTCCAAAAACATCCTGCAGAACACGAGAAGAGTACTCGCTCATCACAATAAGGCGGTCGGAGCGCGCGGCGATCTGCTGCATGACCATTCGTTGATCGAGGTCCGGCTGACTTAGAACGGTGTGGAGCGTTGTTACCACCGGCATAGTGAGGCGCTGCAGCAGCTCCAGGACATGGCTGCCGGCCTTTCCCCCAAAGATCCCGTACTCATGCTGCAAACACACCAAATCGAAATTGCCGGCATTGAGAGAATTGGCGGTTGCCCGATACGAGGATACGTCGCCTTCGTCGATCTGGAACCGCACTCGCGTGGGGTAAGCGTAAGACGACTGCTGGTCGTTGACGGCCACCACCGATAATACCGCGGCTCCATACTCAGCAGCGATCGCATTGCTCAGATCCGTTGTGAAGGTTGCGATTCCACATTGCCGGGGAAGGTGGTTTCCGATCACCGCTATGCGGGCCGGAAGTGATCGGCTGGGCGCCGGTTGCGGAGAGAATACCGGCATTCTTCCGATGAAAGGAGTCCGCGCATCGCGCAGAATTGAGGTTCCGGTTTGCGAATTCAAGGAGATGTTCGGTGCGGCCATCGCAGACTCCCGAAGTCAAACGCGCTAACGGCGAAGAACAATGTTGTAATACTGCAATTCGAGATCAGCGGCGAAGCGCCACAATGGTTGCCGCAGCCTCACTCGCGACGAAGGCCAAAAGGAAGAGTGCGGCGCCAATACCCGCGAATGGCTTTGTAGATCTGCCATCGGCGCGCATGGATGACCTCGCGTCCGGTCTTTCATGTCCCATTGCCACCATGCGGAGGCTGCGCATCGATGCGAAGGTCCCGGTAGCGCACACTGCCTTGTCCCCCATAAGCAATCGAGGCTTAAGAATGCGGCGTATATGGCTGCTCATCATGGCCTGAATCTACTCCAACCAACTTAGGATGGATGGGCACTTTTGAACTGTGAGAAAAGGTTGAACGGGGCCAATCCATGAAGCCTTTGAGAGGTGCGGCGGCAGCGTGGAAGGGGTGCGGCCTTCAGGGGAATCTTGCCGAATGATTGGGCATCGCTGCCGCCGCTGAGGGGATGGGCACCTGATGAAAATGTTGCAAATTCAGCGTCAGGAATACTGTGCAATATTGCTCACATTTCTTTAAACGATCGCGAAAGTCTGACGCTTTCCCGTTAGGAAGTCTTCCTGGACATTGTCTTCAGACAAGTCTGGAGCAAAGCCTCCCCTAACCTCGATCAACGGGCTGTTTCATTGCGTTCACACCTGAAACCTCCCGATCGTTTCGCCGGGAGCACTTTATAAGGTCAAAACCACGGGCGGCTTCTGAGAATTGTGCCCGGGAAATTGGTCGAGCAGGACCACATTGAGCAGGGACTTATGTACCTGGATGCGGCCGTTATAACTGATAAAACCGAGCTTGCGAAAGCGATTCATAAAGAAGCTGACACGCGACCGCGTGGTGCCGATCATATCCGCGAGTGTTTCCTGCGTGATGGGAGGAATGAAGGTTTCCGGTTCGCCGGGTTTGCCGAATTCCGCCATTAACAGGAGAATACGCGCCAGGCGCTTTTCGCTGGAGTTGAACAGCTGATCGACAAGATCGGCCTGGGTGCGCATGCTGCGGGCTAACAAGAACTTGAGAAACAAATCGGCGAATGTGGGTTCGTCATGCATCACCCGGATCATTTCGTTTCTGCTGATTCTGAGCGCAGTGCATGTGTTCACGGCAGTGGCGGTAGACAGCCGCAGCCCGGCGATCGTAGCCAGAGACCCTTCTCCAACAAATTCGCCGGCGGATAGAAGGGTGAGTGTGGCTTCTTTGCCTCTCTGTGAGACGACGGTGACTTTTGCACGGCCTTTTTGCAGATAGAACACGGAGTCCGCCGCGTCTCCCTGGCAATAAAATGTCTGCTCTGGCTTCAGCTCGACGATGGTTCGGCCCAGCCCGGCGTTGGCAAGAAAGGTCGCGGAATCGAACTTGGTGACTTTTTGAATCTTCAAGATGCTGCTCCGTTTCGGTCCGTTCGTTTGGTGGCCTGTTCTAGCCCGGGAAGGCGTCGCCGCGGTCTACTGTGCTTGGGGTTCGCGGCGATTGGACCAGGAATCGCAGGCGCGGCACGGGGGAAGTCTGTCTTCCGATAGCCTACGCAATTACGACCAACCTCTGTCCATCATCGCCCGGATGCAAGCATTGCGTATGGTCAATACTGCTCTATCTTGTCAGGCTATATCGAGGGTCTCCAGAAGAGAGTTACTGGATCTGAACGCTCGTGCGGTTGAGCGTTGGGTTGGGCCGGGAATCAGATGAAAACCGATGCCCCGGCGATGCGCAGGCAGGCAATGGCAGCGAGCCTTGAAATGATCGATACGCCGGCCGTGAGGCCAGGCACAAGCCAAATACCGCGCAATCTTTGACGCCGCCTGCGCTCCGCATGCATCAGGTGAGGATTGTGCGGCGGCATCTCGAAATAGCGGCGATTGTTCCCGCGCTCGCATCCAATCTCGTATTAGGAGGATTCCATGGAACTGGGCATGATCGGCTTGGGCAGGATGGGGACCAACATGGTGCGGCGTCTTATGCGGGCCGGCCACGAATGCGTTGTGTACGATATTCATTCGGAGGCCGTGCAATCGCTAACTAAGGAGGGTGCGGTTGGCGCGAATTCGCTGGAGGATTTGGTCAAGAATCTGAAAGCGCCTCGCGCCATCTGGATGATGGTGCCGGCCGGCGCGGTGGATGCGACGCTCAAAGCCCTGATCCCGCTGCTCGAACCGGATGACGTGGTCATCGATGGCGGGAACTCTTATTATCACGGCGACATTCGCCGCGCCGCGGAACTGAAACCCAAAGGCATCCACTATGTAGACGCGGGAACCAGCGGCGGAGTGTGGGGCGCCGAACGTGGCTATTGCCTGATGATCGGCGGCGAAAGGGATGTGGTTCAGCGGCTCGACCCCATTTTTTCCGCATTGGCGCCAAACTTCGATTCGGCGCCGCGCACGCCCGGCAGGGAAAAGGTGGGCGGCACCGCCGAGCATGGCTATCTGCACTGCGGCCCCAACGGCGCCGGACACTTTGTGAAGATGGTGCACAACGGCATCGAGTACGGAATCATGGCCTCGTATGCGGAAGGGTTGAATATTCTCCACCATGCCAACGTCGGCAAGCAGCAGCAAACTGTGGACGCCGAGACTACGCCTCTGCGCAACCCCGAGGTGTACCAATTCGACTTTAACCTTGCCGACATCGCCGAGGTCTGGCGCCGCGGCAGCGTGATCGCCTCGTGGCTCCTGGATCTGACCGCCATCTCTCTGCTCGACAGTCCGGACCTGGCAAAATTTGCCGGCCGCGTTTCGGACTCGGGGGAGGGTCGCTGGACGATTACCGCGGCGATCGATGAATCGGTTCCGGCCCCCGTGCTCAGCGCTGCGCTGTATGAGCGCTTTAGTTCGCGTGGCGAAGATACCTTTGCCGACAAGCTCCTATCAGCACTGCGATTTCAATTCGGCGGCCACGAGGAGAAAAGTGGCTGACCGGAAAGAAGACTGACGCACCAACCCTGCGGATGGCGGCTGGCATCATTCAAGCTCCGGCGGCGCATCCGAATCATCGCCCGGTTTCCGCGCCCTTCGCCTTTACCTTCATCGTATTAAGTCGTCCCACCGTCCCACCCGCCCAACCTGTCTCAAAGAGCGCCAGGTCATATAAAAGCAGAGATTGTCTTCTTCACTCCTTCGGATGAGCATTATAGCTCAGATATTCCTCCAGCGATTCGAAAGAATAAAAGTGAAGAGGAGTCATCGTTCTCCTCGTTCTGATGGCTCCCACGCTCAGTGAGTCGAACGCTCGTAACTTCTCGACGATGCCATGTGGGTACCGAATTCGAGAAATAATTGGAGAATACGATATGCCACTTACCACCGTCCTCATGACGATTGTCGCAGCAGGCCTTTTGTTGTGGGTTGTGAACAGGTTCATCCCCATGCAGGGACAAGTCAAATCGATCCTGAACGGACTGGTTGTCATGGTCCTGGTCCTATGGATCGCGAATCTCTACGGGGTGTTTGATCACCTCCATCACTTCCGCGTCGGGCGTTGACAGATCGCCCCATCGAAGCCGCCACGGCTTTGCCTGCCAAGCCTGCGTTCATAGGAGCGAATATCCGCTGCGGCGCGACAAAGACCGCAGCGGATCTTAACAGGACAAGGGAACCGCAATGAGCCTTATCAAAAAAGCCGACGTTGAGGAACATTTCGCTGCCCGGCGAGCCATGCGGTTGGGTCGGGCCAGGCCAATGAGCCAGCAGCCCAAAGCGACCGTGATCGAGCGCACGGGAACAGCGGCGAACGCTCCACGTTCTATTGGGAATTCCACCCTCGAACTTTCTTCTCCGAGCATTCCTGCCGTTGTGGTTCCGATTGTCGCCGGTTTAAGTGCGAGACAGAAACGCACCTTGCGGGGAAGCAGGTAACAGTGAAGATCAACACAATATTCCTCCGGAATGGATGTATCCTGCCGCGTCACTTCGCTCTACTTCAGGAGCCGTTTTCCAAGGGATGGGCAAAGGCTATCGGGACTGTGGCAATGGAGCTGGACGCGAGAATCCGCGGCGTTGGCTGGCACTTTATGTGGCTGGCGGACTCGTACTCGTCGCAAGCACTCGGCAAAACGGCAGAAACTGCGATCCATCGGGCATTGGCACGGACTCTTCCTGCCGTGAGGGGGCGGTTCAATGCTGCCGAGCTGGATTCCATCCAGGTTACTAAGTTCCCCGGCTTCCGCCTGGCCAGAGTAACTCTCCAGGCTCGCCAGATACAAAGTCAGGCCTCGCTGAACTGATTCGAGAAAATGGTATTGAATCGGGAAATGATGCTCGGGACAATTGTCTTCTTGCGCAAAGCGAGCTTTCAGGGCGATCCCACGGCTACGCGCGTCGATTCGCACAGAGACGATTCATTTGGTCGGCATTTCTATGTGTATTCCTCTTCGGCAACAAGCGATGTTCCTTAAGCCCGCTATGCACCACGCGCTGATGCCACATTGGCTCACGCATCTGGGAGCCCTGGGGCTTTTCTCCGTCGCCATTGTCGACTCTTCCCCGATTCCTTTGCCTCTGCCCGGTAGCACTGACCTGCTGCTGCTGTGGCTGGTGGCGTACGGCGGAGATCCTTGGGTGCTCGGAGCGTTCGCCATAGCGGGCAGCCTTGTGGGCGGATACTCTACCTGGCATCTCGGGCGCAGAGGAGGCGAAGCGGCATTGCGCCGCTACGTGCCGGCGCGTCTTCTGAGGCGAGTCGTCGGATGGGTGGATCGTCACCGCATCCTCGCCGTGTTTCTTCCCGCTGTGCTTCCACCGCCGATTCCACTTTTACCCTTTGCGCTTGCCGCCGGCGCGCTGGGCGTCTCGCGCCGCCGCTTTCTGGCCGTCTACGGCTCGGCTCGAACCTTGCGTTACTCGCTCATTGCCTGGCTCGGCGTGGGCTATGGACGTCACGCCATCCGCATGTGGTCAGGGACGCTCCAGAAATGGTCAACTCCGCTGGTCTGTGTGTTCGTGGGCCTGCTGGTGTCCGGCACTTGCTTTGGAATCTGGAAAGTTAGCGGCCTGCGCAAGATAGATGCCGCTGAAAGACTTGAAGTACATAAGTCAGCAGCTCGGGCATGTAATACTCCCGAGGCCGCATAGTCCCGCAGCTTACATAACTAACATCGCCATTCCGCTACGAAGTGCACAAAGACCTTGCCGTGCCACAATTCGATTTACAAAGTGCAAAGTCTTACTCGACTACGGCGGCCTTAGCTGAGGGACGTGCTTCAAGGCATTTGGTTTTTCACCGCAGGCCTTCAACAGCTTCCTGCACCTTCATGACCAGGGAGGTGAAGGTGTCTTCGCCGTTGAGCAGCATCTGATGCGGCGTGCCTGCCGGCACATGGGCCACGTCGCCCGGCCGCAGACTTTGCCGCGCGCCGCCCTCGATTGACGCGCCGCGCGTCTCTCCAGGCGCGACGACACGCGCGCCAACCACCGTACCGCCCGTGACCAGCGTGGCCGCTCCGGAAAGCACGACGAATAAATCCGCAAACCGCTCATGTATCTCCGCCTCGCCGCTGCGGCCGCGGAAAGAAAGCATGGCACAATGCCGCGGATATTCCTGGAGCGTCTCCGAAGCCGAGCCGTCGCCGTGCCTGGCCATCTTGCGCAGATACGCGGCCCGCTCCAGCAGCACCGCCAGCGACCAGTGATCGACCGGATTCTTGGGCTTCCGCGGCGCGGGGCCAACCTCGTCCAGCGAAACATCCCTGAGAATTGCTTTTTCGATCCGTTCCATCGATGCCTCTCGAAAAACCATGTGCAACCAACCTGAGTCAAATCCCTGCCAGCTTTCGCGCCCGCTTGAAAACGCTCAGGAGCATGGCTCGCGTCAGCTTGCCGGTGTTGGTGTTCTGCAGCGAAGGATGATAGCTGGCGACGGCGACGAGCCCGCCGGGCATTGTGTACTCGGCTGCGTGCGCGAAGACGAAATCCGAGCGCCTGAGCGAGCGGCCCGACCGCGACTCGTGCGCCAGCAGGCCGTCGAACGCGATGCGGCCCAGGCACACAACCACGCGCAACTCCGCGAGCAGCTCCATCTCAAGGTCCAGCCACGGCGCGCAGTTGCGCAGCTCTTCGGGCGTGGGCTTGTTGCCCGGCGGCGCACACCGCCCGACGGAGGTGATCCAGAGGCCGCTGAGTTTCATGCCGTCGTCGCGCGAGGTTGCTGCAGGCTGCGAAGCAAACCCCGCCGCGTGCAAAACCGGATACAAAAAATTGCCGGAACCGTCGCCGGTGAAAGGCCGCCCGGTGCGATTCGAGCCGTGCGCTCCCGGCGCCAGTCCCAGCGCCAGCACGCGCGCCCGCGGGTCGCCGAACGACGGCACGGGACGGCCCCAGTACTCCTGATCGGCATAGGCACGGCGCCGCTTGCGGGCAGTTTCGGCGCAGTGCGCGCGCAACCGCGGGCACAGTTCGCACGCCTCAATGCGCGCATTCAAAGCCTCGAGAGTTACGGGCCCGGCCATGAGGGCATTTTACTTCCGGGTGGTTGCTGCGCAAGCTCGAGCCGGATCATTTGCTGCCTATGGTAAGCTGTGGTCCACGAATCAATCGAGGTGCTCATGAGGCGGCAAGTTTGTGCTGCGTTTGCCGGCCCGGTTTTGCGTGGGTGCTTGTGCGCAATGCCTGTGCTGTTTCTTCTGTGCCCCACGCCGGTGCGGAGTGCCGATGTTACCTGCACAGTGGTTCATCACCCGTTGCCTTCCGACGCCGAAAAAGCGCTGCTTGCCGCCGATTACGCCAAGGCCGAAAGCCTTTATCGCGAGGCCCTGGCGAAAGACCCAGGGAATGTCGAACTCACCATGGGCCTGGTCCATGCACTGCTGCGCGACCAAAAGGTGCAGGAAGCGGCGGATGCCGTTAAGACGGCCCTGGCAGGTGCGCCAAGCTCCGCTGCGCTCATTACGCTCCGCGGCGAGGTCGAGTTCCGGCAAGGCGAGCCGTGGTCAGCGGCGGATTCGGCCCTCCAAGCCTTCAAGATCGATCCGTGCTCGGCGCGCACTCGGCTGCTCCTGGCGGATGTGGAGCAGATCAACTCTCTCTATGCTTCGGCGCGGGCGAGTGTGCTTGCCGCGCATCAAATCGACCCCGACGATCCTGAGATCCGCGGCGAATGGATGATGACGCTGCCGCTCAAGCAGCGCATCCCCGAAGTGGAGGCGTATCTGGCGGAGCCGCGGGGCGACGACGCCGAGGATCTGCGCCATCTGAAGGAATACCTGGAGCATGTGCGGAAGTTGGCGCTGGCGCCGCGGAAACCTTGCAAGCTGGTTTCCGAGACCAAAGCCACGCAGATTCCCTTTGTCAATCTCATGCGGGACGCTACGCACATCGAAGGTTTCGGTCTCGATGTCAAGTTGAACGGTCACGATGCCCGTCTTGAGATCGACACTGGCGCAGGCGGTCTGCTGGTTACTAGCTCGGTTGCGAAACACGCGCATCTGCAGGCATTTTCGCAAGGCGAAATGGGCGGCATTGGCGACGAAGCAGACAGAAAAAGCTACACTGCGTACGCCGACTCCATTCGTATCGGCGATCTGGAGTTTCAGAATTGCGCCGTGGATGTGATTGACAGCCGCTACATGCCCGGAGAAATCGACGGGCTGATCGGCATGGACGTTTTTTCGCAATTCCTGGTTACGCTCGACTATCCCATGCGCAAACTGTCGCTGGGTCCGCTTCCCCCGCGTCCGGGCGAAGACACGGCGTCCGCGGACAAATTGAAAACGGGGAATGACGACGAAGACGAAGAAGAGCAGGCGACGGAAAAGCCGGCGCAGCCCGAAGCCGCTTCCCCGCCTGCAAAGACATCAACCGCAAAGCCGCCGGCCCACGGCCCCTACGACCGCTATATCGCTCCCGAGATGAAGGACTACACAAAGGTTTATCGTATGGGGCATGATTTGATATTGCCCGCTGCGCTGAATGCTTTAAAGATTAAACTCTTTATCCTGGACACCGGCGCATTTACCACCTCGATCTCGCCGGACGCAGCCCGCGAGGTAACAAAGGTTCATGGAGGCAGCTTGTTCAATGTGCAAGGGATCGATGGCGAAGTGAAGAAAACCTATTCGGCCAACAAGATTGTCTTTCGTTTTGCAAAACTGTCGCAAGAAGTGGACGGTGTGCTGGCCTTCGATACCTCGAAGATATCGAAACAGGCCGGAATGGAGATATCCGGCTTTCTGGGCGAGACCACGCTCTACCAATTGACCATTCACATCGATTACCGCGACGGCCTCGTGAAGTTCGACTACGATCCGAAGCGCAACTCCCATTTCTGATTTCTGTCATTCAGTGTTCCTGCGCGCGCCTCCGGCATGTTGTCCCTGAACGGCAAACGATCCATGCAACAGACGCGACGCGGACGCCGTTCCATTTTTGTGGCTCGCAATTGGCGCTGTGCCATACTGATTCTGTCTTTGCATCTCGCACGCGGAGCGGGAAACGACGATAGTGGCCGGTCAGCCCAACCCGGAATTGTTGCGCCGCGCCATTGCGCTGGCCACTGAGAATGTTGTCTCGGGATCTGGGGGACCGTTCGCGGCCCTCGTCGTGCGCGACGGCAAGATTGTCGGCGAAGGCGCGAACACCGTGACGATAACTTGCGATCCGACGGCACATGCCGAGGTGAACGCCATCCGCGCCGCCGCCAAAGAGCTGGGGACCTTCACGCTGGCCGGCTGCGAACTCTACACCAGTTGCGAGCCCTGCCCCATGTGCCTGGCGGCTGCGTATTGGGCGCGGGTTGACGCCGTCTACTACGGCGCCAGCGCCGCCGACGCGGCCCGCGCCGGCTTCGACGACGCGTTTCTCTACGTAGAGATGCGTAAGAATTTTGCCGACCGAAAGCTCCGCGCAGCGCAATTACTCGAGGACGAGGCGTGGGCCAGCTTCGCCGCGTGGATCGCTTCGCCGAACAAGATCGAATACTAGGAGAGAACCCGCATGAGCCCCGTCGCCGCGGCCGCAAATGCCGCCCCGAAGATTGGCGCGAAGCCGCTGCTGATTCGCCGCGCCGCGGTGCTGGGCGCGGGAACCATGGGCTCGCGCATCGCCGCGCATCTGGCCAACGCCGGAATCCCCACGCTCCTCCTCGACCTCCCTCCAAAGGATCAAAACGCGGAGCGCGCTCTCGCATCGCTCGCCAAAGCCAAGCCCGCGGCATTCTTCGAAGCGTCGCTCAGCCGCCTGATCGCGCCGGGCACTTTCGACGAAAACCTGGCCAGGCTCGCGGAGTGCGACTGGGTCGTCGAAGCCGTCGCCGAAAATCTCGAAATCAAGACCGCGCTGCTCACGCGCGTTATGCCTCACCTTGCGCCACACGCCATCCTCACCACCAACACCTCCGGCCTGCCCATCGCGCGCATCGCCGCCGGCCTTCCCGATCTGCGTGGCCGGTTTTTCGGAACGCACTTCTTCAATCCGCCGCGCTATATGCGCCTTGTCGAAATCATCCCCACGCCGGAATCCGATCCTGAGTTAGTCGCCGCATTCTCCGCCTTTGCCGATCGCGCCCTCGGCAAGCAAGTGGTCTTTGCGCACGACACTCCCAACTTCATCGCCAACCGCATCGGCATCGCGGTCATGTTCAACGCCGCGAACCTGATGCTGGAACAGGGACTCGCGATTGAAGAGATCGACGCGCTTACTGGCCCCGCCATCGGCTGGCCGCGCACCGGAACCTTTCGTCTCGCCGATCTGGTGGGCATCGATATTCTGGCGCACATCGCGGCGAATTTTCCTGAAGGCGTAACCGGCGGCAAATTCGCGCCCATTCTCGACGAGCTGCTCAAGCGCGGCTGGCTTGGCGACAAAAGTGCGCAGGGATTCTACAAAAAAGTTCGCGGCGCGGACGGCAAAGACGAGCGTATGGTCCTCGATCTTGCGAGCTTCGATTACCGGCCTGTCGCGAAACCCGCGCTGCCCGCGCTTGAGAGGGCGAAGAATGCGGCCACGTTGCCCGAGCGCCTGTGCCTGCTCCTCGCAAACGATCCAGCCAGAGACAAGGCAGCGGCGTTTCTGTGGCCGTTTCTCGCCTCGCTCTGGAACTTCGCCGCCGAGCGCATCGGCGAAGTTGCAGACGACGCGCCGTCGATCGATGCCGCCATGCGCGCCGGCTTCAACTGGGAGATGGGCCCCTTTGAGATGTGGGATGCGGCGGGGGTTGCGGAAACCGTGAGCCGCATGAACGCTCTTGGCCTGCCGGTAA
>Ga0326727_10024264_pt1 | contig 11486 bp, 7 predicted proteins | sample MB2enrmetagenome_FD_207643 | JGI IMG/M metagenome (GOLD analysis project Ga0326727, IMG submission 207643) | Lab enriched peat soil microbial communities from McLean, Ithaca, NY, United States - MB29MY | ecosystem: Environmental > Terrestrial > Soil > Wetlands > Peat | place: USA: New York... | reverse complement strand
AGATCGAGGTCAGCCCCGAGCTGGTGGTGCGGGAGTCGACCGGGCCGGTAAAGCACAGAGGATGAGAGTTGGAAGCCCTAGCCTTTACAGGCTGCGGAAAAACTCAACGCAAAGGGTTCTGGAACAAAGGCACGGCTTTAGCCGGGCCGATAAGGTCAGCAGAATGACTCGGGCTTCAGCCCCTGCTAATTTGTCCTTCGCCGAAATCGCTTTTCATCCCGCCGTTTTCCGCAACCTCTTCAGGCCCGAACCCTCTCGTCGACCGCTTTCTTGTTGAACCTGCATTCTTGTTTCTTTCTAGGGCGGCTACACAATGGCTATACCCATCGCATCCGTGCCTCATCCTTTTCGCGCTCTTTGCGAAATGGGTGGGAAAGCAAGAGCCCAGGTACATCGATCCTGGAACCGGCTTCGGGCACGAGTCCACCCGCCGCCGCAAGCCCGCAACGCGGGCGAAATACGCTAGCCCCAGTCGCAAGACTGGGGACCACGCAAACCGAACGAGCTTCGTCCGCAGTGAAAGGCCTCCTCGAAATCAGCGCCGCGTCAGATCGATCGACACCACTTCGGAGCGATCCTGGATGCGCTCCAACACAGCTTCACGGCCGTCGGGCGAAACATCGAAGTCGCGGACGTCGAAATCAGAAGGCAGATCAGTCAATTGCAGCTCGGCTCCAGTCTCGAGGTTGATCAGCCAGAGATTCTTGTGCTGAAGCTCTCCTCGAAGGACAACCACCGTTCGGCCGCCCGACAGAAAGGCCAAATGCCGGGAGCCTCGCGTGAGTGTCAGAGGCGGCAGGGCAAGTGTCGACCCATCGGACTTCACTGCTTTCACAGAAAACGTAGTGCCTATATCCGGTCCAGAAAAGAGCACGAAACTGCCGTCGGGCGCCCATGCCGGATCTGAGGCGTACTCAGAAACAAAGGACACAGGAGGACCACCGCTGAGCGGTGCCCGAAAGAGACGGGGTATCCCGTGATCCACAGCTGCGGTGATTACCGCTTGTCCGTCAGGTTCCCAGGCTGGATCCCCTTGCAGGTCAAGCGAGTCGGTCACGATGCGAGGATTCGCGCCATCCGACTCGATTACGTACAGCAGCGAGCGCCCGTTTTGGCGAGTTGAAAACGCGACGGAATGGCCGTCGCCAGAAATGGCCGGGCCGCCAATGATCTTGGCGCCCTGACCGCTCCACAGTTCCGTCGTCACCCCATTGGCCAACTTCCAAATACTCTCGCTTGCCCCGCTCCCCGAAACATAAAGAAGACAATTCGTGCCTAGTCGCGGTCGGAAGCCGCTGCCGGTGGTCAGCGTGATTGGACTGAGGGCCGAGGGCTTTGCGCCTGGGGTATCAATGTGTAATTGCCACAGGCTCGTTTTCGGAGTTGCGAGCGTAATGACGAGTCGGCGGCCGTCGGCGCTGGCCGCGAGAGAGGTATACCGATCGACGCCTGTGCTCAGGCGATGTGGAATCCGGTGCCCCACATCTTCGCCGTAGAGCCAGGGCCCCGAGCCGTCGGAATCGGTCGCGAGGTACAAGAAAGTGCGCGGATCCAAAAACACCGGATAGCTGACTTGCGTGTTGTGTTCGGTAATGCGCTCCGGAACACCGCCCGCTGCGGCGATACGCCAGATGTCCAACGTGTCGGGCAATGAGCCGTGAACAAAGTAGATCCATCTCTGATCCGGTGACCAGAGAGGAAAGTGGGAGTGTAGTCCGGCAGGCGCGGTGAAAATCGGTTGGGCGGGCGAAGGCGCGCTGCGGCTCGAAATAAACAATGGATCACCCTCGCCTGGGGAGTGATAAACGAGTCGTTGACCATCCCTCGACCAGTCGTATTCAGCTGCACCTTCAAGGTAAGGCCGAGGTTCGCCTCCCAGCGTCGGGACCGCCCAGATACTGATGTCCGTTTGGTGGTGCAAGGGGTCTGGCTTGCGTATCCAATAGGTCACAAGCGAACCGTCGGGCGAGAAGCCTAATGTGCGGATTGACGGATTCACCAGCTCTGCCGCAGTGCCGTGGGTCAAGTTGTGAAACTGCCCCGAACCGACCTGCGTCACCCACACGTCCATGTGCCCGTCGCGGTCTGAGAGAAAGGCGATGAACTGGCCGTCGCGCGAGATGGCCGCCGCTTGCTCAAGCCCGCCCCAGTCGGTCACCGTCTCAAAGCGTGCCCCGGCGATCGGGTTGCGCCAGAAGCGATCCGTCCTTTCGAGCCACAGAAAGCCGCCGGCAACTGCTACTGCTGTTACTGCCGCCGCAAGCAGCGCCAACACGAAGCTCGATCTGCTTCGACGATGGACTTCAGGCGCTGCGCCAGGCATGGACGCGCCAATCGAGACGCCGTTCTTCTCATCGTCGCGGTTTTTCTCGTCGGAAGGAGGAGACTTGCGGCTCTCCCGCCAGGCGTCGAGTTCCTCAGCCACCGCGTAGACTGAACCGCGCTTGCTGTGCAGATGCCGATGTACCGGCATGCCCTCCCGCTTCTCCCATCGCTGGACAGTGGCGATATCACGGTCGAGGTAAGCCGCGATTGCCTTCCAGGAGTCGAGTCGCCCTCCAGAGAGACTCTTCGAGTGTGCGGCACCGGGGGAGTGTTCAGCCATCGCTTTTTCCTTATGGAACAAGGGATTTCGACAGCGGGATGAACCGATTTTACCCCGGCTGGTTCGGTACGGCAAAAGACGGCATTTCGCCGCAAGTTACGCTGCCGCGCAATGCTGCTTGACCACGCGGAAAAGATGCCCGATTGTGAACTCGCACGTTGAAGTGCGAAATCTCCCGAATGCGATGCCGGAGGCAAAGAAGCACAGCGATGGCGTGAGTTTCTGCTGATCCCGGTCAGCTTTCGGTGGGTAGCGCGAGTTCCAGAATGGAGGTCTCACATGAAAGGAATCGGATTGATTGCGGCGACAGGGCTGCTTTCATTTCTCACTCTGGTTGCCAGTCCGGACGTTGCCGCCCAGGCGCCTGCACCACTGCAATTCAGCGGTCTGCTCAATGACTATTCACCTTCGACCGTTAGCGGCGGTCCATGGGAAATGCATGGTCAATGGACGCTGAGCATCGACGCATGGTCGGGAGTGGCGGACTTTTCGGCAGATATGACGATGTCAGGGTATGGAAAGACTTCGATGGGAGCCCCTGATACGACACAAGGCGGGCAGAGCGCGCACACGCACCACATCAAGCTCACCAACGTCACCGTAACCTGGAACACGACGGGATGCCCCACGTATTCCCCGAGCACCTACGCCGGTTTTCAGTTGAATGGCACCGTCAGCCTACTGACCGCAAATGGAAGTAACGCGAAGTTTGAGACGAGCCCGCCGTCGTCGACGATGCAGGTGTGCGTGAGCGGCGGAGAGGGAAACGACTCGGTGCCGTTCTCAAACATTACCCTGACTTTCGGCAGCGGCAGCCCGGCAGTCAGCCATTTCGGTGGGCAGCCGATCCACGGGGTGGTTCGCGGGTGGAATCAGCAGTGGGATACGCTGCGCCGGTTCGATTCTGCGCAGCAAGGCTTGAAGTAACAGCGCACATTCTCGCTGCCATTCAAACAGCCGATCGATTCACTGAGGTGAAGAATACCGGCCTCCGGGAGGCAAAAATGATTCGACTCCTGACGGGAATTCTGTTGTCAGCGGTCGCGGGTGTGGCGGCCTTCGGCCAGTCGCAGCAGGCCCTCGCGCCCCAGCGGCAAGCATCCTCGCCCCAGCCGCCAACCTGGCTGCAAGATAAGGCAGAGGTCCTGCGAGTGATCGATTTGGATGAGGCTGAAGTCCGGAAGGGCGGGGCCTCACTCGCCGATCGAATGCCCCTTGCGGCCACTTACTCGGAGCTTGGCGTTCTCTACATGGATGCCGGCATGGGTCTGAAGGCAGAGGATGCGTTCCGTCGGGCCATCGCACTCCTCAAGCATGGGCCGCAGGATCAGTTGGCAAATGAGCTGGAGCAATTGGCGGTGCTGCAATCGGGAATGGGGGAATACCGGGAGGCGAAAAAAACCGAAATACAGGCCCTCGCGATTCGACAAGCTCTCGCAGATCCTGTGGACATTGCACTGAGCGAGAACGCAATTGCCGGTATATATGACGACGAGCGGAAATTCGCCAAGGCGCGGGACTACGCGGAAAAGGCATACGATGCACTGGCCGACCGTTCCGATGTGGGCACGCAGGATCGCATTGAAGTCTGGCACACGCTGGGTTTCGCGCTGACCGGCTTGCACGATTGCGACCGCGGGATCGGTGTTCTGAAGGATGCGCTCGAAATGGCGAGGAGCAGCCCGGGATGGGGCGACGCCAGTCTGGGTTACTCAGAATACATGCTGGGATTCGGTTATTGGCATTGCAGAGATCGTGACAATGCGGACGTGTGGTTGCAGCGCGGCACGACGGAGTTGAAAGCCGAATTCGGTTGGAGCCATGCCACGTACGTGGGCGCCATGAAGCAGTACGCTCTCTTCTTGCGACAGAACGGCCAATTTCAGGAAGCAGCCTCGGCGGAAGTTGTTGTCCATCAGGCGGAGAGTGTTGTGGATGTGAGTACCCTCGCGGGCAGAACCGAGCGGTCAAACACTCCTTCGCCGTAGCAACTTCACAGGACGAGTATCGCCGGAGACCTGGAAACCTGGCCCTGACAAGGCATTTTGGGTGTGTCACCGTCTAACCGGAAGCTACCCCCTGTTTTTGTGTTTGTCCCGGCAAACGCTCCGCCCCACGCCAACATCTAACCCGCACCCCAAAAAGACCGCCCGCCTCCCGCCCCACAAGCCCCCCAGGCCCCATTTTTCCCCAACCCGCTGAAAACAATCTGCAAATCCATCCCGCCGATTTGCAGAGAATTATGCGCATACGGCGCACAATGGTTCCATGCTGGTTGCATCCCATCTCCGTCCTGGCCCGAGTGCGCGCATCATCCGCATCATCTCAGTCCTCGCTCACGAAAAGAGGGTCCGAGAAACAAGAATCCGGGAAAAAAGCAGCCAGGGAACAACAATCCGAGGAACAAGAATCCGGGGAAAAAGGATTCGGGGAACAATCATCTGGGCAAAAAGAATCCTGATACTATACCCTGGTATAGTATTATCCGAACATGGGTCACAGAGCGGGCCTTTTTTCAAGAATTCAGCCTCGCATCCCGTTCGGGAACGGCCATGCGCGACAACGCCAGCGCTCCAGAACGCACCCTCGTTCCTCGCGTCCCCGGTCCAAAATGTCAGGGATGTCCCCGGTCCGCCCCCCTCCCCCCTCCCCCCCTCCTGCCGCACCCCCTCCCCCCTCTCCCTACCCCCTCCCCCCCTCCAACAACGAAAAAGCGGGCTGTGAAACTGTGGAGCGCGGAACCGATGAAGAATCAGCAGGTTACAGACAAAACTGCGTAACTCCACAGAAACCGTGAAACTGTGGAGCCTCCTAAAACAAGCACAATGAATGACTTACGCGAAGGCTCGCGCCGCGCCACAGAAACTGTGAACCTATGAATGATTTTGGGAAGTGGCTAATGAGCTAAGAGCGGAAGCCTGCATTTCACGAGCAGGCGGCTTCGAGCCAGCGGCTGATGTAGACCTGGGCGTGGGCTTCGCCGCAATAGTGGCGCGCGCCGGGCGCATCGGCGGCTTCCTTGGTCCATTTGAAGATGGTCAGCTGCGCACTGTTGCAGTTGATCACAAGCCAGCGAATGGGATTCTGGCTCTCCTCGCCGCAGATTTCACATCGATAGATGGTGTCGATCATAAACCGCCCTCAAGAAGGGGACTAGGGACATAGACTACCAAAGCTTGGTGTTGCAGGTGAATGGGCGGCTGATTGACAGCTGGCAATTCAGATCCATTGATCCCGGTTTTCTGATCTCTGATCTCTATTCCAGCATCTGCAGATCGAGGGGCTCGACGAGCATGCACTCCAATGCGCGGACCGGCGCAAGGGCGCGTTGCAACGCGGAGGTCTTGCAGGGCTCGACGGTGACCACGAAGGGCAGTGCATCGGCGGGATAGCCGGGTTTCTGCACGATGGCGCGAATGTTGATCTGCTCGTTGGCCAGCGCGGTGGTGATGGCGGCCACGATGCCGGGACGGTCACGAACCAGAAAGCGAATGTAGTGCGGGACTTCGAACTCAGCGCCGACATGCGCGGGGGCCGAGGGGATTTCCACGCGGCGCGAGCCGTGCGCGAGGGCAAGCAGATCGCTGACCACGGCGACCGCCGTGGGATGGCCGCCCGCGCCATGGCCGGAGAAGACTACGTCGCCGCCATAGTGGCCGCTGGCGATGACCATGTTCTCCGTGCCCTGCGACCAGGCGAGCGGCGAACGCAAGGCGACGAGCATGGGACCGACGGCAGCGGCGAGACGGCCTTCCACCTGTTCCGCGCGAGCAATCTGGCGAATGGTGCAGCCGAGATCGCGGGCATAACTGAAATCGACTGCGGCGACGGAGGTGATGGGCCGGGGCACGATCTCCTCGGGGTCGACCTGCACGCGCATAGCGAGACGCATCAGAATGGCGAGCTTGGCGCGGGCGTCGAATCCGCCGACATCTTCAGTGGGATCGGCCTCGGCGTAGCCTTTGGCCTGGGCTTCGGCGAGTACGGGCGCGTACTCCGCGCCGGCCTCCATTTTGCTCAGGATAAAGTTGCAGGTGCCGTTGAGAATGCCTTCGATGCGCTCGATGCGATCGCCGGCCATGCCCTGTTCGAGGCCGGGAATGACGGGGATGCCGCCGGCCACGGCCGCGCCGTACTTGAGATGGCCGCCCTTGGCCGCGGCTAGCCGCTCCAGATCGATGCCGTGAAAGGCGATGAGTTTCTTGTTGGCGGTGACCACGCTTTTGCCGCCTTCAAGAGCGCGGCGCACCCAGGTTCCGGCGGGATCGATTCCGCCAACGAGCTCGACGATCACATCGACATCGGAAGCGAGGACTTGATCGGCGTCTTCGCTCCAGATCACGCTCGGGGGCACCCAGCCGACACGCTTGCGCGCCACGCCGCGGTTGAAGATGTGGGTAAGCTCCAGTCCCTGCGGACGGGACTCGATGAGAATGCGCGCCACGGAACTGCCCACGGTGCCGAAACCGAAGAGAGCAATGCGCAGCGGTTGCGCGGAGCGGGCGTTGCGAGCGGCAGATGCGTCAAACGATGATGCGGTGCTGTGCACTTCAGGCACTGGACTTTCCTTGGACTAGGATGGCGCGGCGAACGCTCGCGTTGCTTCGATGATAAATGAGAGACGTAGTGAGCCATCTGGTAGCATCGAATCAGATGCGGCGCGGCTTCTCCATTTTTCTGATCCTGCTGTTCGGGCTAGGGCCGTTGTCGGCCCTGATCGACGGGACTGAGGATGCCAGTCTTCCGCCATGCTGCAGGCGGCATGGGGCGCACCATTGCGCCATGTACCAGCGCATCCTGGCCATGCGGGCGCAACAGGCTCTCGATCCCAGGCCGGCCGTTTCCGACCCTTTAACCTGCCCCAACTATCCCGGCCCTGCGATTGCAATGCTGATGCCGGCGCACGCCGTCACGGCTGCAGTGGTTGAGGCCACGGCGGCCTGGATGGCTGTATCGCACGTTGCCGTGCCCCGCTACACGCCGGCGGTTTCCGCTCCTCTGCGCGCACACGCAGGGCGTGGACCTCCCGCAGCAACTCTTAGCTAAATTTTTCGTTGAACAACCTGCCCTGACTTCCCCGTCCTGATCTTGAGGAGCGGCGGCTCGCGTTTGCCTATTCGGGCGCGGAAGTTTGTTCAGCGATTCCCCATGTGTTGCCAGGCATCGCGGCTCTGCGCGTTGGAGCACGACGATTGTCTGTGTTCGAGTTCGGTACGGAGGTCATTCTTTTATGCGACGTTATTCCTTTCTTGTGGCGGCAGCGCTGCTGGCCACTTCCCTTCCCGCGCTGGCCACGGTGTTTGCCACCGTGCACGGCGTGGTTCACGATCCCCAGCACCGGCCCATTGCCGGAGCCAAGATCACGTTGCAGGCCGCGGACTCGGCGTTCGTGTTGAAGGTCGCGACCAACGGCGACGGAGAGTTCGAACTGCCGGCCGCGCCCATCGGCGTGTATCGATTGACGGTCGAGGCCAAGAGCTTCAACACGGAGACGCAGACCGTCAGTCTTGCATCGGGCACGAACCCGGTGCTGCATTTCATGCTGAGCGTGGGCGGAGTCACGCAGTCGGTGGTGGTGAACGGCACGCCCAGCGCGGGCGACACGGCCACGCCGACGGTGCTCATCACGCGGCAGATGATCGACGAAACGCCCGGCGCGGATCGAACCGTCGGCGCGGAGATGATTACTGACTACGTTCCGGCCGCGTACATGACGCACGACATGCTGCACATGCGCGGCGGCCACCAGACCAGCTGGCTGATCGACGGCGTGGCGATTCCCAATACCAAGATCGCATCGAACGTGGGGCCGCAGATCGATCCCAAGGACATCGATTCGCTGGAGACGCTGAGCGGCAGCTACGACGCCGACCTGGGCGACCGCACCTACGGCATGTTCAACGTGCTGCCGCGGAACGGGTTTGCGTTTAATCGCGATGGCGAGCTGGTACTGTACGCGGGAAATTTATATACCGGCGAGGCGCAGGTTTCGCTGGGCGACCACGCGGAGAAAACCGCGTGGTACGCGAGCGCCACGGGTTCGCGATCAAATTACGGTCTGGCGACGCCGGTGGCGAAGGTCTATCACGACGCGACCAATTCGCAGAGCGGGTTCCTGTCCATTCTGCGTAACGAAACGCCCAAAGACCAACTGCGTGTGAACGGGCAGTTCCGCGAAGACTTCTTCCAGGTTCCCTACGATCCGAGCCAGACGGATTACGAGTGCACGTCGGGCTACTACTGCTCGTACGGGCTCAGGGATGGGCAGACGGAGCGCGACTCCTTCGTGATCGCCAACTGGGTGCACACCTTTTCTCCGAAGGCGCTGGTTTCTGCGGCGCCGTTCTACCACTGGAACCAGTCGAATTACGACTCGAACCCGGCCGACCAGCCCGTGGCCACTACATGGAACCAGAACTCGAATTATGCCGGGGCCCAGGCGGATACGCGGTTCGATATGGGCCCCAGTGCATTTTTGAATAGCTTTTCCGGCGGGCTCTACTCGTTTTACCAGCACGAAAACGATCTGTTCGGCGTGCAGGTGAATGATGGAAGCGGCCCTTCGCAGCCGAACAAGCCGGCCAACGCCGACGCGGGATTGCTTGAATTCTACGTTGGCGACCATCTGCGGCTGGGCCAGTATGTCACGCTTTTGGGCGGCGAACGTTTCTCCATCTACCGCGCCTGGCTCAACGAATCGGCTACCTATCCGCGCATCGGGATGACGGTGCGCATTCCGCGGTTGAACTGGGTGCTGCGCGGATTCTACGGGCACTTCTTCCAGCCCGCGCCGATTCTGACGGTGTCGAGCGCAGTGCTGAATTACGCTAACAGCCTGGGCGGCGGAGAGAACACCTTCACGCCGATTCCTTCAGAGCGCGACGAGGAGCACCAGTTCGGCATCGAGATTCCGTACCGGGGATGGATGCTGAACATCGACACCTTCAAGAATCGCGTGAACAACTTCCTCGACCACTCGAATCTCGGCGAGTCGAACATGTATTTCCCGATTGCGGTGGACGGCGCGCTGGTCCGCTCGTGGGAGTTGACGCTCCACTCGCCCGAGTTGTGGCAGCGCGGGCAGTTTTACGTTACCTACTCGAACCAGATTGCGCAGCAGCGCGGAAATATTATCGGCGGGTTCACGTGCAGCGATCCCAGCGACCCGGCGTGCGACCTGGGGCCGCAGTACATTTCGCTCGACCACGACCAGCGCGACACACTGAACACGGGCTTCACGGCGAACCTGCCCTTGCACACCTGGTTTGCCAGCAATGTGTACTACGGCTCGGGATTCTCGAACGGCCTAGCCGGCACGATGGAGGGTCCGTACAACGGGCCATATTTGCCAGTGCACACGACCTTCGACTCTTCGATCGGCCACGCGTTCGGCGAGCGCTGGAAGCTGTCAGTGACGGCAATCAATGTAACTAACCACCGCGTGCTGCTGGATAACTCGATCACCATCGGGGGTTTCCATTACAACGATCCGCGAATGATTGCGGCGGAGGCGAAGTACCGGTTCCATTTTTGAGGCAGCGGGGTCAGCGGAGTTGGTGGAGCTAGCGGGGTTAGTTTCCGGGTCCCAAAAACGGGCCCCTCCGCCCCACAGACCAAGACCTGTCCGTGGGGACCCCGAACCTGGGCCATTCAAAGGTATCGTCGTCGGGGTCAAAATTTTCTGCCGGGAATTTGCAGATTATTTCGCAGAATCGCGTAGCATGACAATTCATGGGAAGCGTATTTGAAAAACTCAACCTGGGGAGTCGGCAGGAGATCGTGGTGCTCGATGCTCCCGAGAGCTTTGTGCCGGAGCTGGCACAACTGCCAGCGATTACCATCCACTACCACCTTGAATCGGTGGCGGAGGCGGAGTTCTGGCTGGGGTTTGTGACGCGCAAGGCCGAGGTGGACAAGCTGGCCCCGCAGATTGCGAAGCGCGCCAAGGGCGACGCGATCGTGTGGTTCGCCTATCCCAAAGGCACATCGAAGAAGTACACCTGCGACTTCAATCGCGACACCGGATGGGCGTCGTTGAAGAAGCTGGGCTTCGATACCGTGCGCGCGGTGGCTATCGATGAGGACTGGACGGCGCTACGCTTCCGGCGCAATGAGTTCATCAAGGGGAAATAGCGGAGTTAACGAGTCCGCAAGTTAGCGTGGCTGGCGGTACACCCAAACAATATTCACGAATGTTTCAGCGGATCGAGACCATCGAGACGGAGAGGAGACGTATGCAAAACCCAGCGAAAGCTTTGCGGCCGGCACAGAATGAGGTACACCGTGCTGCACACGACCAGGATCTGGTTGAAGTTCCCAAGCGGGCGCAGTTGGACCGCGAAAACGACGGAAGAAGGCTCGATTTACCGCAGTTGGTGAAGAGGGATGGCGAGGAGTCGTAAGCAGCGTTTAGCTGTTAGCTGTTAGCTGTTAGCTGTTAGCTTTCGACGTGGAAGAGCCCCGGCAGCGCCTCACCAGCTTTGCTTTCGACGATGTGGGTGAAGGAAGAGGCGTTGAGCGGCGGCTCGGGGCCGATGTAAACCGTGCGCGCGCCGGCCTGTCGCGCCCAGTGCACGAAGTTGGCCGCTGGGTACACCGATCCCGAAGTGCCGATGACGAGCATCAGCGACGACTCTGAGATTTCGCGCTCGATGCGCGGCATGTCCAGCGGAATCTCGCCGAAGAAAACAATGTGCGGGCGCAAACGGCCCCCGCACGGGCAGCGGCCCACCTCGTCGAGGCTCGCGTAGACCACGCGATCTTCCACGGGCGGACGGCCACACTCGCGCTCGCAGCGGGATTTTGCGAGCTCGCCGTGCATGTGGACCAAATTCTTGCTGCCGGCGCGCTCGTGTAAATCGTCGACATTCTGCGTGCAGAG
>Ga0326727_10024263_pt1 | contig 11487 bp, 10 predicted proteins | sample MB2enrmetagenome_FD_207643 | JGI IMG/M metagenome (GOLD analysis project Ga0326727, IMG submission 207643) | Lab enriched peat soil microbial communities from McLean, Ithaca, NY, United States - MB29MY | ecosystem: Environmental > Terrestrial > Soil > Wetlands > Peat | place: USA: New York... | reverse complement strand
GAGTCATAGAGCGCGCGCGTGCGCTGGGCGAGCGGCGGGATGATCTCGATCGAGAAGACGTTGGCCGTCAGGTTCGACAGGACCGCGCTCTGGTAGCCGGAGCCGGTGCCGATCTCGAGAACCTTGTCGGTCCGCTTGATTTCGAGCGTGTTGGTCATGCGGCAGACGCTGTGCGGGCCGGTGATGGTCACGCCGAAGCCGATGTTGAGGAAATGCCCCTCGTAGGCGCGCGCGAGATTGTCGCGCGTGACGAACTCCTCGCGCGGCGTCATCAGGTAGGCGCGCGTCGTCGAAGCGTCCCAAAGGTCCTTGCCGGCGACCAGCTTGAGGTAGCGGTCGTAGCGCTGGCCGAGGAAGTTCGGGTTCTCGCCGCGATTCTTTAGCATCCAGGCGACGAACGCCTCCCGGCTGGCGATCGGCGGCGACGCGCTCCAATCGTAGGGCTCGGGCACGTTGGCGCGCGCCGCCGCGCACGGCAGCGCCGCGGCGGCGGCGGCGAGCACGAACTGACGCCGGTTCAGCATGAAGGAGCTCCAGGGGGATCGGACGATTGGCAAACTAGCGCGCGGCTTGGCGTCTCCCAACCAGAATCCGCTCGAATTTTGCTTCGGCCCGGCGTCCGCGCTAAAGGGACGCATGACCCCCGCCGCCCGCGTCGCCGCCGCGATCGAAGCGCTCGCCGACATCGAGGCGCGCCGCAGGCCAGCCGCCGACGCGCTGAAGGACTGGGGGCTTGCGCGCCGCTTCGCCGGCTCGGGCGACCGCGCGGGCGTCGCCAGCCTCGTCTACGACGCGTTGCGACGCAAGGCGTCCGCGGCCTGGATGATGGGCGAGGCGACGCCGCGCGCCGAGGCGCTGGGCGCGCTGAGGCTCGCGCGCGGCCTGGGAGAAGCGGAGATCGCCGCGCTGTTTTCCGGCGTCGGCCACGCGCCGCCGCCGCTGACCGAGGACGAGCGGCGCCGCCTCGCCGCCGCCGACCTTGCCGGCGCGCCCCCGCACGTCGCCGGCGACTACCCGGAATGGCTCACGCCGGCCTTCGCCGAGAGCTTCGGCGAGGCCGCGGTCGACGAGGCGAAGGCGCTGGCCGAGCGCGCGCCGGTCGACCTGCGAGTCAACACGCTGAAGGGCGACCGGGCGCGCGCCCTCGCCATGCTCGCCCATCTCGCGCCTGTTCCGACGCCCTTGTCGCCGATCGGCGTGCGCCTGGCGGCGCGGGCCGACGGCCGCGGCCCGCCGCTCGCCGGCGAGCCGAGCTACGCGAGGGGGCTGGTCGAGATTCAGGACGAAGGCTCGCAGCTCTCGGCGCTGCTCACCGGGGCGAAGCCCGGCGCGCAGGCGCTCGACCTTTGCGCCGGCGCCGGCGGCAAGACGCTCGCCCTCGCCGCGATGATGGGGAACCAAGGCCAGATCTACGCGACCGACGTTGACGGCCGCCGGCTGGCGCCGCTCTACGAGCGGCTGACGCGCGCCGGCGTGCGCAACGTCCAGGTCCGCGCGCCGCGCGGGGCGGAGGACGCGCTCGCCGACCTCGTCGGCCGCTGCGACCTGGTCCTGGTCGACGCGCCCTGCAGCGGCTCGGGCGCCTGGCGCCGGAACCCCGACGCGAAGTGGCGCATTCGCCCCGGCGCGATCGAGCTGCGGCTGAAGGATCAGATAGAAACGCTTGAAAGAGCCGTGCAATTCGTCAAGCCTGGCGGTCGTCTGATCTACGTCACCTGCTCGCTGCTGAAGGCCGAGAACGAGGACCGCGTCGCCGCCTTCCTCGAACATGAGGCCGACTTCCTGCCGCTCGAAGCGGCGCGCTGGGCGGAGGCCTGCGGCCTGCCGGCGCTGGCGGAACAGGTCTCGAAGCTGGGGCCGGGGATCCGGCTGAGCCCCTTGCGCACCGGCACCGACGGCTTCTATATCGCTGCGCTGACGCGCGCCGGCTGAAGCGCGCCGCCGCCGTCGCCCAGCCGTCATGCGCGCGGGGCAAGCTCGCCCGCGTCCGACGCCGCGGGCTTCGCAAGCGAAGCGGAAGGGGAAACGACGATGAACGAACCGCTGGGAGTCTTGGGCACGCCGCACATCGGCTTCTTGGCGCTGATCATCATCGGCGGCCTGGCCGGTTGGATCGCCGGCAAGATCATCGGCGTCCGCCACGGCGTCTTCACCAACATCATCGTCGGCGTCGCCGGCTCGTGGCTCGGCTCCGAGCTCGCCGACATGGCCAACATCGCGGTGCGCCACACGCTTGGCCATTTCATCGCCGCCCTGGTCGGCTCGGTCGCGCTGCTCTTTATTTGGCAGGCGATCAGCCGGCGATCCGCGGGCTGAGCGACGCGCACGTCGCGAGCGGCCCGACGGATGGGCCGGCGGCGCGGGAGATTCTTATGACCGTGCTCATCGATCGCCTCGGCGGAGAGCGGCAGGGCGAACGCCCTCGTCATCCCGAAAAGGCCCGCCGTCCCGACCAGCCTTCCGGGCGCAAGCCCGCCTGGATCCGCGTCAAGGCGCCGGGCGCGGGGAGCTTCGCCGAGACGAACCGCATCATGCGCGACCGCGGCCTCGCCACCGTCTGCGAGGAGGCGCGTTGCCCCAACATCGGCGAGTGCTGGGGGCGGCGGCACGCCGCCTTCATGATCATGGGCGAGACCTGCACGCGCGCCTGCGCGTTCTGCAACGTCCGCACCGGCCTGCCGGGGCCGCTCGACGCCGGCGAGCCGGCGCGCGTCGGCGACGCGGTCGCTCGGCTCGGGCTCGCCCATGTCGTCGTCACCTCGGTCGACCGCGACGATCTCGCCGACGGCGGCGCGGCGCATTTCGCCGCCACGATCGCGGCGATCCGCGCCGCTTCGCCGACGACCACGATCGAGGTGTTGACGCCCGACTTCCTGCGCAAGAGCGGCGCGCTGGAGACGGTTGTCGCCGCCAAGCCCGACGTGTTCAACCACAACCTCGAGACCGTGGCGTCAAACTATCTCACGGTGCGGCCGGGCGCGCGCTACTTCCATTCGCTCAGGCTGTTGCAGCGCGCCAAGGAACTCGACCCGACGCTGTTCACCAAGTCGGGAATCATGGTCGGCCTCGGCGAGGAGCGCAACGAGGTGCTGCAGCTGATGGACGACCTGCGCAGCGCCGACGTCGACTTCCTCACCATCGGCCAGTACCTGCAGCCGACGCCCAAGCACCATTCGGTTGTGCGCTTCGTCGCCCCGGAGGAGTTCGACTCTTACGCGACGATCGGCGCGGCGAAAGGATTTCTGCTCGTCTCGGCGACGCCGCTGACCCGCTCCTCGCACCACGCCGGCGACGACTTCGCGCGGCTGAAGGCGGCGCGGCTGGCCAAGGTCGGCGGCGGTTCTATTGACCCTGCCGGACCGAGGCTGTAGGCACAACCTGCCCCTTAGCGAGGCGAGCGCGTAGCTCAATCGGTAGAGCATCTGACTTTTAATCAGGGGGTCGTGGGTTCGAGTCCCACCGCGCTCACCACAACTAATCAAAGAGTTGATCGACATTCGTGATCGGGACGCTTCGAGCGGTTGTTCATCCGGGCGATTCGGGGGTAGCGGTTAGCAGGGGCCGCCTACAGCCGAGCGCCTCAAACGAGACGGCCGCCGGGTCGCCCCGGCGGCGGGCCTGCATCGGGCAAGCTCGCCAATCACGGCGGCTAGGCTCGCCGCCTCGCGACGATCGCCTTTCGGCCCGCCGTCGGATACGCTGGCGTGATCTCCTCTGAGGACAACGGCGAGGGGCGGGCGTGAGGCTGCGGAAAGCGCGGCGTGCGCCGGACCCGATCGCCGTCGAGCGAGCGACAGCGACGATATCGCGCCTGGGGTCGCGGAAACTGGATAGCACTGGGAGGATGCCATGGCCAAAGGTCAACGCAGGAGCAACAAAGAGGTCAAAAAGCCCAAGGCCGACAAGCCGAAAACTGGCGGCTCCGCCTATAAACTTTCGCAAGGCAAGGCAGGCCAGCTCATAAGCGTGTCCGTCAAGAAGTCGTAGTCGGCCGCCAGCGAGAACGCCGAGGAAGCGAAAATGAGGGCGGATGCGGGGCTCGCCCGGGCGCTTTGGGCGACGAGGGCGTGAACGTGCGCCGAAGCGGGGCCCTATGCGATGACGCGCTGACTGGCTGGTGGGAAAGACTGATTTGGCACACGGCAAGGGATCCCGCCGGATGCAGCGAGGATCTCGGCGAATTCGAGGATTGCCTTGCTCAATCAATGGGTTGGTCGATCCGGAGCGTAAGCTCCCGCTTCCGTGAATAGCGACAGCTCTTTCGCCCGCGCCGTCGCGACGCGGCCTCGAATCGTCGCCGGCGCCGCCTTCCGGGCTTGCGTCGCCGCCCGGGCCGACCTACCGCTGCCCGCCGTCGATCGAACCGCAGCGAAAGGGGCCTCGCGTTGGCGCCGAGCCCAAGTCTCTTCTCTCCGTCGCCGGCCGCCGCCGCCGGGCGGCGCGGCCGGCCGCGCGCGTTCCCCCTTGGCGGCGGGGCGGGCGCCTTGCTTAAGCTCGCCTGGCTCGCCGGCGTCGCCGCCGCCGTCGGCCTCATCCTGTGGATCGGCGCGGCCGGCGTCGCCGCCGCCGTCGCGGCGTCGGGGTGGGCCGTAGTCGCGGTCGTCGTCCTGCGCGGCGTCGCGCTGATCGGAGCGGGCTACGGCTGGTTCTTCCTTTTCCCGCCGGGGTCGCGCCCGCCGGCGCGGGTCTGCGTCCTCATCCGTTTCCTGCGCGAAGGCGCGAACGCGCTCTTGCCGATCACCCAGATCGGCGGGGAGGCGATCGGCGCGCGCGCGCTCGCCCTGACCGGCGCGCCCGCGGCGCTGGCGGCGGCGAGCGTCATCGTCGACGTCCTCGTCCAGGCGGCGACCCAGTTTCTCTTCGCCCTCGTCGGCCTGGCGGCGCTCGCGGCGATGCGCGACAGCGACTCCGTCCGCGGGACGATCGCCGTCACCCTCGTCGCCGCGGTTCCGGCGCTTGGCGGCTTCTACCTCGCGCAGCGCCCGATCGCGCGGCGATGGATCACCCGGCTGCTCGAGCGCCTGGCGGGCGGACGCGAATGGCTGGCGTTCGGCGCGATCGACGCGCTCTACGCGCGCCTCGCCGACATCCACGCCAACGGAAGGGGCGTCGGCGCCGCCGTATTCACCCATTGCTGCGTGTGGCTGTTCGGCGTCCTCGAGGTGTGGGCCGTGCTCGCGTTCATGGGCTATCCCTGCGGCTATCCCGAAGCGCTGGTGATCGAGAGCCTGATGCACGCGGTCAAAGGGGCCGCCTTCGTCATCCCCGGCGCGCTCGGCGCGCAGGAGGGAGCGTTGATCGCCATCTGCGCCATCTTCGGCGTGCCGGCGGAGGCGGCGATCGCCCTGTCGCTGATCAAGCGCGTCCCTGACCTCGTCTTCGGCGTTCCGGGCCTGATTGGCTGGCAGGCGATCGAGGGCAGGGCGCCGCGAAAGAGCGCCGCCGGCGGCGAAAGCGGGTCTCCCCGGTGATCGCCGCCTTCTTTCTCTGCCTCGGCGCGGCCGGCTGCCTCTATCTTGTCGTCGCCGCGGCCTTGGCGCGCTTGCCGGGCGGCGGCCGCGCCGCCGCGCCGCCGCCGGCGGTCTCGGTCCTCAAGCCGCTCCACGGCGACGAGCCGCGGCTGTTCGACGATCTCGCCACCTTCTGCGCGCAGGACTTTTCGGCGCCGGTCGAGATCGTCTGCGGCGTGCGCGATCCCCAGGACACGGCGATCGCCGTCGTCGAGCGCGTGAAGGCCGCCTTTCCCGACGCCGACTTGAAGCTCATCGTCGACGAAACGCCGCTCGGCGCCAATCCCAAGGTCGCCAATCTCGCCAACATCGCGCGCCGCGCGCGTCGCGACTGCTTGGTCATTTCCGACAGCGACATCGCCGTCGGGCCGCGCTACCTCGAGCGGGTGACGGCGGCGCTTGGCGGCGCGGGCGTCGGCGCCGTCACCTGCTTCTACTACGGCGCGGCGGCGGCGGGCTTCTGGTCGCAGCTCTCGGCGCTGGCGATCGACGCGCATTTCCTGCCCAACGCGCTCTTTGGCCTCGGCGCCGGCCTGGCGACGCCGTGCCTCGGCTCGACCATCGCGCTGACGCGCGCGCGCCTGGCCGCAATCGGCGGCTTCGAAGCCGTCGCCGATCGTCTCGCCGACGACTACGCGATCGGCGAAGCGGCGCGCGCGCGGGGTTTCAGCGTCGCCGCGGCCGATATCCTCGTCGCCCATAGCTGCGCCGAGGCGAGCTTTTCCGAATTGTGGCGTCACGAGCTGCGCTGGGCGCGCACCATCCGCAGCGTCGCGCCGCTGGGATACGCGGGCTCCTTCGTCACGCACCCGCTCGGCGCGGCGCTGGTCGCGGCGGCGACCGGCGCGCCGGCGCTCGGCGCCGGGCTGGCGGCGCTTGCCATCGTCTGCCGAATTGTGCTCTTTCAAACCATCCGGCGCCGTTTCGGCTTCGCCGCGCCGCCGAGCTGGCTCCTGCCGCTGCGCGATCTCCTGTCGTTCGCGACATTCGTCGCCGGCTTCTTCGGCGGCGCCGTGAGCTGGCGAGACGAACGCTTCGATTTGCGGCCCGACGGCCGATTGCGCGCGCTGAGGTGAACCCGAACGATGATGCGAAGCTTGTTCCTGCAGGCGCCGTCCTTCGACGGCTACGACGGCGGCGCCGGCGCGCGCTACCAGATGAAGCGCGAGGTGCGCTCGTTCTGGTATCCGACCTGGCTCGCCCAGCCCGCCGCGCTGGTCGAAGGCTCGAAGCTGATCGACGCGCCGCCGCACCGGCTCACGTTCGAGGACATCGAGCCCGACCTGCGGCGCCACGAGCTGATCGTGATGCACACCTCGACGCCGTCGTTCAAATCCGACGTCAAGACGGCGGAGAAGATCAAGGCGTTCAACCCGACCTGCAAGATCGGCTTCATCGGCGCCAAGGTGGCGGTCGAGCCGGAAAAGAGCCTGAAGGCGACGCCCGCGCTCGATTTCGTCGCGCGCAACGAGTTCGACTTCACCATCAAGGAGGTCGCCGAGGGGCGGGACCTCGCGAACGTGAAGGGGATTTCCTACCGCAACGCCGAAGGCGCGATCCTCCACAACGAGGACCGCGAGGTCCTGACCGACATGGACCAATTGCCCTTCGTCACGCCGGTGTACAAGCGCGACCTCGACGTCAACCGCTACTACGGCGGCTATCTCAAGCACCCGTATCTGTCGTTCTACACCGGGCGCGGGTGCAAATCGCGCTGCACCTTCTGTCTGTGGCCGCAGACCATCGGCGGCCACAAGTATCGCGTGCGCTCGATCCCGCACGTGATCGCCGAGGTCGAATACGCGCGCCAGGCGTTCCCGCAGGTGAAGGAGATCTTCTTCGACGACGACACGCTCACCGACAACCTGCCGCGCGTCGAAGCGCTCGCCAAGGAGCTCGGCAAGCGCGGCGTCGTCTGGTCGTGCAACGCCAAGGCCAACGTGCCGCGCAAGACGCTCGAGGTCCTCAAGGACAACGGCTTGCGGCTGCTGCTGGTCGGCTACGAGTCGGGCAACCAGAAGATCCTGCACAACATCAAGAAGGGCCTGCTGGTCGACGTCGCGCGCCGCTTCACCAAGGATTGCCATGAGCTGGGCGTCGTCATCCACGGCACCTTCATCCTCGGCCTGCCCGGCGAGACGCGCGAGACGATGCGCGAGACGCTGGAGTTCGCCAAGGAGATCAACCCGCACACCGTCCAGGTGTCGCTCGCCGCGCCCTATCCGGGGACGTTCCTGTTCAACCAGGCGAAGGAGAACGGCTGGTTCGCCGAGGACGTCGATCTCCTCACCGACGAGGGCACGCAGATCGCCTCGCTGAACTATCCCCACTTGAGCCACGGCGAAATCTTCGCGGCGGTCGAGGACTTTTACAAGCAGTTCTATTTCCGCCCGGCCAAGATCGCCTCGATCCTCGGCGAGATGATCGTCAGCCCGGAGATGATGGCGCGTCGCCTGCGCGAAGGCGTCGAGTTCTTCCGCTTCCTACGCCAACGCGAAGACGTCGCGGCTTGAAGCGCCTCGTCGTCACCGCCGACGATTTCGGCCTCGCGCCCGAGGTGAACGAGGCGGTCGAGGAGGCGCATCGCCGCGGCCTGCTCAGCGCGGCGAGCCTGATGGTCGGGGCGCCCGCCGCGGCCGACGCGATCCGGCGCGCGCGGCGCCTGCCGAACCTGCGGGTCGGGCTGCATCTCACTTTGGTTGAGGGCGCGCCGGTCGCGCCGGCGACGGAAATCCCCGATCTCGTCGACCGCGCCGGGCGGCTGCGCGTCGATCTCGTCGTCTATGGCGCGGCGATCCTGTTGCGGCCGGCCGTGCGCCGCCAGGTCCGCGCCGAGATCCGCGCGCAATTCGACGCCTTCCGCGCCGCCGGGCTCGCCCTCGACCACGTCGACGCGCACCGGCACTACCACCTGCATCCGGCGATCTTCGGCGAGCTGCTCGCCGTCGGCCGCGACTTCGGCATGAGGGCGCTGCGCGCGCCGGTCGAGCCGCTCGCGCTTCTCAACACGGTCGAGCCGACCCGGCGTTCGCTCGCCGCGCGCGTCGCCGCGCCCTGGGCCGCCCTGACCCGCGCGCGGGCGCGGGCGGCGGGGCTGGTCGTCGCCGACGGCGTGTTCGGCCTCGCCTGGACGGGCGCGATGGGCGAAGCGCGGCTCGCCGGCCTGATCGCCCGGCTCCCGGAGGGGTTCAGCGAGATCTACCTCCATCCCGCGACCGCCGACCAATTCGCCGGCTCAGCCGCGGGTTATCGCCATCGCGACGAATTCGCGGCGCTGACGTCGCCGCGCTGCCGCGAGGCCTTGGAGCGCTCCGGCGCGCGGCTCGGCGGCTACGCCGATTTCGCCGACGGCGGACGCGCGGGCGGCCGCGAAGCTTGAGCCCGCCGGATTGGTGAACTAAAGCTAGGTCCGACAAAGCGGAATCGTCGCGGCCGCGCGCCCGGGCGGGCCGCGCCAGTTCAGGAGTTGCGCTTGAGCATTCCCCTTCGACAGGCCGCCGCCGTCGGCGCCTATATCCTCAAGCAGCATCTCATGGGTCGCAAGCGCTACCCGCTCGTGCTGATGCTCGAGCCGCTGTTCCGCTGCAACCTCTCCTGCGCCGGCTGCGGCAAGATCGACTATCCCGACGAGGTCCTCGACAAGCGGCTGTCGGTCGCCGACGCGCTCGCCGCGGTCGACGAATGCGGCGCGCCGGTCGTCGTCATGGCCGGCGGCGAGCCGCTCGTGCACGACGACCTGCCGGCGATCGTCGAGGGCGTGATCGCGCGGCGCAAGTTCGCCATCGTCTGCACCAACGGCCTGTTGCTGGCGAAGAAGATCGACCGGTATCGGCCGAGCCCCTATTTCACCTGGTCGATCCATCTCGACGGCGACCGCGAGATGCATGACAAGTCGGTTTGCCGCAAGGGCGTCTACGACCGCGCCGTCGCCGCGCTGAAGACGGCGAAGGCGAAGGGTTTTCGGGTGACGATCAACTCGACCTTCTTCAACGACGCCGACCCGGCGCGCGTCGCGGCGTTTTTCGACTCCCTCGCCGCGCTCGGCGTCGATGGCGTCACCGTCTCGCCCGGCTACGCCTATGAGCGCGCGCCCGACCAGAAGCATTTCCTCGACCGCCTGGCGACCAAGCGGCTGTTCCGCGAAATCTTCCGCCGCGGCGAGGGCGGGCGCAAATGGGCGTTCAACCAGTCGTCGATGTTCCTCGACTTCCTAGCCGGCAACCAGGCCTATCACTGCACGCCGTGGGGCAACCCGACCCGCACGGTGTTCGGCTGGCAGCGGCCGTGCTACCTGCTCGGCGAGGGCTACGCCGCCACCTTCAAGGAGCTGATCGAGGACACGGACTGGGACGCCTACGGGACCGGCGCCTACGAGAAGTGCGCCAATTGCATGGTCCACAGCGGCTTCGAGGCGACCGCCGTCGTCGACACGGTGAAGCGGCCGTGGAAGGCGCTCGGCGTCGCCTTCAGCGGCGTCCGCACCGAGGGGCCGATGGCGCCCGAGATCCCGCTCGACCAGCAGCGCCCGGCCGAGTTCATCTTTTCCCAGAACGTCGCGCGCAAGCTTTCAGAGATCCGCGAGGCCGAGGAAAAGGCCGGGCGGTCGGCGACAGCGGCCTAGCGCGGCGAAGGCCGCGCCGCTGTCGCGCGCCGCCGCGACGAGGGCGGGCGCCTGCCAAGGCGCGCGGCAGAGGCCGAGCAGAACCGCCGCGTAGTCGACGCTTCCGTCGGGCCGCGCGGCGCGGGCGGCGAGCGCGGGCAGGTCGCGGCCGGCCGGGTCGGCGACGACGCGCAGGATGGCGAAGCGCGCGCCGCGCGCGGCGGCGAAGCGGCCGGCGGCGGCGCTCTCCATGTCGACGGCGATCCCTTCGGTCGTGCGGCGCAGCTCAGCCTTCGCCGCGCGGGCGAGCACTGGCGCGGCGGCGTCGACGACGGCGCCGAAACGGACGCGCTCGCCCCGCGCTCGCAGCCGATCCGCCAACGCGCGCGCGACGCCTTCGTCCGCCGGCAGGCTTTCGCCGCCGGCGAGCGCGCGCGTTCCGACGACGACGTCGCCGCTCTGAAGCGCCGGATCGAGGCCGCCGCACAGTCCAAAGCTGATCGCGAGCGCGATGGACGGCGGCGCCGCGGCGAGCCTTTCGGCGAGGACGGCGCCACCGCCGCACACCGCCAGCGCGTCAGGCCCGCGGGCGAGCGCGGCTTCGCGCTTCAATCCGCTGACGAACAGCAGGCGAGGCGGCGGCGCGGCGCTGGTCAACCGATCACATGCCGAACTTGGTCGCGCGGCTGTCGGCGCGCTTGAGGTTGCGGTAGCGGGCGAGCGCCCACAGCGGGAAGAACTTCGAATAGCCGTGATAGCGCAGATAGAACACGCGCGGAAAACCCGTCGCGGTGTGGTAGGGCTCGTCCCAGAAGCCGTCCTCGCCCTGCGTCGCCGCGAGATAGGCGACGCCGCGCGCGACGGCGGGATGGTCGACCTCGCCCGCCGCCATCAGCCCGAGCAGCGCCCAGGCGGTCTGCGAGGCGGCGCTCGGCGCCGGCTCGAAGCCCTTGTAGTCGAGCTTGTAGCTGTCGCCGCCTTCGCCCCAGCCGCCGTCCGGGTTCTGCGCGCGAATGAGCCACTCGACGCAGCGCCGGGCCGGCGGCGATTGCTTATCGACGCCGGCCGCGTTGAGCGCGCACAGCGCCGACCACGAGCCGTAGATATAGTTCACGCCCCAGCGGCCGTACCAACTGCCGTCCTTCTCCTGGCAGGCGATCAGCGCGTCGAGCCCGCGCGCCAGCGCCGCGCTGGTCTCGCGCGTCTCGCCGAGCTGGGCGAGCAGCGAGACGCAGCGCGCGGAAACGTCGGCGGTCGGCGGATCGAGGAGAGCGCCGTGGTCGGCGAAGGGGATGTTGTTGAGATAATCGTAGCCGCCGTCGGCGTCGAAGGCGGCCCAGGCGCCGTCGCCGCTCTGCATGCCTTCGACCCATTCGC
>Ga0326727_10024262_pt1 | contig 11487 bp, 7 predicted proteins | sample MB2enrmetagenome_FD_207643 | JGI IMG/M metagenome (GOLD analysis project Ga0326727, IMG submission 207643) | Lab enriched peat soil microbial communities from McLean, Ithaca, NY, United States - MB29MY | ecosystem: Environmental > Terrestrial > Soil > Wetlands > Peat | place: USA: New York... | reverse complement strand
CGCCTCCCAGCCGCGCTGCGGCGCGAGCGAGGCCAGCCCCAGCTCGCCCGCCATCCAGCGCGCGACCTTGTCGCTCGTCCAAACCCCGCCGTCCGGCGTCGCCTCGGCCATACGTACGCGCAGACGCTGCAAGAGTTCGGGCGTCAGAACCTTCGCCGCTGCGCCATTGCCCCGACGCAGATCGCCCAACGCCGAAGGCCCAAACGCATTGTAGCGCTCGACAAGCTGCTCGATCCAACGCTGGCCAAACGAGGTCATCGCCGCCGCCTCGCCGGTCGAATGACCCTTCGCCAATAGCCAGATCGTCTGGAAACGCCGCGAAGACGTCGCGTCCTCGCACGCCTCGCACCGCTCCTCCAACGCCGCAACGCTCAGATGACCGGCAACGTAAGCCATGCCCGCCTCCCGCGATTCATGGCTACCCTATCTACCAGCACAAATCCCCGATGGGAATCCAATCCACGCCGAGTCAATCAGCCGGAAACCGTATCAGTCCGGCTTCGGCCAATAGGGGCCGATCAGCTTAGAACGCCGCCGAACGACTCACTTTGCAGGTTCATCCTCGTTGGCGCCTTGCCGCAATTCGTCATCCTGGCGTCAATCATAAAGGTCGAGCGAGTTGACCGTGCCCTCTGCGGCGGGACGCGGGGGCCGTAGGGGCTCGGCCAATTCGGAAAAGGAGCGGTTTGCGCCTTGTTTTGGGCAGTTGATTTTCCGAACCGCTTTTGAAATCGCTGGGGTTGGCGATACCCTTCCAAGCTGAATACGAGGGTTCGATTCCCTTCACCCGCTCCAGTCTTTTCACTAGGTTAGTATCTGACGGCGGCGGTTGGTCGATCTCATTCTTCCTTTGGACCACACGCGGACCACCGATTTGTTCAGCTTGGCCTCGCAAAATTCGATTGAGGCGACAAGGCTCCGGCCGATCGGGACCTCATCTAAGACAGGCGTTATGAGAGGACGTCAAACGGTCGGCGGGAACACCGCGCGGGTCCCGCCTTCCGTGCCGACGCGACCCGCCGCGACGGTGGAGCCGACGGCGCGGTTGCGAACCGGAGCGCTGTAGCCAAGCGGCGCGAAGGCGTAAAGCAGCGTCCGTCCGGTCGCGGTCCCGATCCCGATCATGAAGCTCAGAACCGACGCAAAGGCGAGGTTGAGCGGCGACACGCCCAGCGCCGCCAACGAGACGGCGAGGATGATGTAACCAATGGTCGGAACCGTATAGGCCAGCTTCTTGTCGAGCAGGCGCCCCGTCGCCGCCGACGTCGCCGCCGATCCGAGATTGTACGCCATTTGGATGATCGCGCCGTCCGCCCGGGATATCCCGCGCGCGCCCATCAGCGACGGCGCCCCCATCGCCATCGTATGCATCAACGCCAGCGGCAGGAAGGTCGACGACCAAAGCGCAAGCGTCAGCGGCAGCTTCTTCCTTCCGAGAACGTCGATCCAGTAGTTGCCCTCGGGCGTCCCCGGCGCCGCCACGACGCGCTTCGACGCCGGCAGGAAGAATATCATCGCGATGGAAATCAAGATCGGCGCAATGCCGCCGACATAGAAGACCTGGCTCCAGCCGTCGCCCAGGATCCCCGTGGCGACGACCCCCGCCGCCAGCATGCCGCCTAAGGCGATGGAGGCGTAGACGACGCCCGCGTAGCGCTTCTTTTGCGCGGCTGGGCTGTGATCGCTCACCAGGGCGATGACGACCGGCGTCGCCGCGCCCGAGACGGCGCAAAAAATGACGAATGGAGAATCAGGGAAGGCGGCGCGCGAACCGCGCGCCGCCTCGTTGCCGCCTGGACCAGCCTAGAGACTAGGCGTGGGCCGGCTTCGGAGCCACATAGGCGTCGCCGCCATGCAGCATCCTGACAATCGCCAGGCACGCGACGAGCGCCACCGCGACCGCCGGGATCATCCACACCAGCACCATGCCCGCACTGAGGCCGGCCGCCTGCAGAACGCCAGCGAACATCGGGCCGGCGATCGTGCCGAGACGTCCGGCTGCGATGGCGCAACCGACGCCGCGGTTGCGGACCGCAGCCGGATAGCACAGCGGCGCGAACGCGTAGAGCAGCGTCTGGCCGGTGGTGGTCCCTACGCCGACCAAGAAGCCGGTGGTCATGCCGAACGCGAGGCCCAGCGCGACCGCGCCGAGCAAGTACAGGCCCAGCGCGAGCACGATATAGCCGACAGTGGCCACGCCGTAGGCCTGGCGCCGGTCAAGCAGATACCCGACGACGACCGCCGCGACCGTCGATCCCAGGTTGTACATGGTCTGGATGATCAACGCGTCGGTCGGCGAGAAGCCGCGCGCCTGCAGCAACGTCGGCATCCACAGCACGCACAGATACATCACGGCGAGCGTGAGGAAGGTGGCCAGCCACAGAGTGAGCGTGATCGGCAGCTTGCTCACGCCGAGGATGTCGGCCCAGTCGCCCTCGACCCCCGCCGCGTCGGCGACCAACGCCGACTTCGGCCGCGACGCCGGCAAATAGACGATCATCGCGAGCGCGACCACGATCGGCAACACGCCGCCGATGTAGTAAATCGGACGCCAGTCCGGACCCAGCCAGCCGGTGGCCATGATCGCCGCGCATAGCATGCCGCCTAGCGAGATCGCGCAGTAAACGATGCCGACGTAGCGCTTCTTCTGGGACGCCGGGCTGTGGTCGCTGGTCATCGCGATCACCACCGGCATCGCCGCGCCGAGGCCGGCGCCGGTGAGAAAGCGCGCCGCGAGCAGGCTCTCGAAGCCGGTGGACCAGGGCGTGAGCAGGCAGGCCAAGCCGAACACCGCGGTCGCCGCGATCAGGACCGGCTTGCGGCCGAACCGGTCGGCGAGGATGCCGCCGATCGCCGCGAACAGCAGCACGCCAACGGCGCTGGAGCTCGCGAAATAACCCATCTGCATCTTGTCCAGCTGGAACTCCGTCGCCAGTTTCCGCATCGTTACGCCCGCGGCCTGGATGTCGAAGCCCTCCAGCATGATGACGAGAAAACTTATCACCACGACCTGAACCGTCTTGAGTTCGATCAGTTCCTTTCTTACGTCTTCCATTGTTTGCTTCGTCGATCTCGCGACGCTCCCTTTTGGTGTTAAGCGCTAGACTTGCGTCTTAGTCCGTCGCAAGCCGTTCGGCGCCGGCGGGCCGCTGGGCGCCGCCAATCGATTCCGCCAAGTCCAGCCGACCTCCGACAATCCGGCGATCTCGCCCCCCTGACAGGCGAGACGGAAAGCTCCGTTGCCGTACGTCCCGCAATAATTCGCGCGCAAAAGACGTCGCCGCGCCGCTCGGCGGTCTCTGCAAGCCTCCCTTCTGCGTCGCTATGACCCGCACGGGACCGTCCCGTTGCGAATGAGCGGCGCCCGCGGCCCGATCGCCGGCCGACGGGCGTCGAGAAAGCCGCGCGTCACCGCGTCATGGTTCCGTCCCATGTGCTCGCCTTGGCGGGGATCGCCTTTCCGGTGAACCAAGTCGAAGTGACGTTCTTGCTCTCGGTGAAGAAGATGAAGCCGTCGCGCCCCATGCAATGCAGGTCGCCGAAGAACGACTGCTTGTGGCCGGTGAAGCCGAAGACGCCGAGCGGAACCGGAATCCCGACGTTGACCCCGACCATGCCGCCGTCGGTCCGATAGGCGAATTCGCGGGCGTAATGGCCGCTTTCGGTGTAGATCACCGAGCCGTTGGCGAACCGGCTGGCGTTCATGATGGTCAGGCCTTCCTCGAAATTGTCGACGCGCTTGACGCACAGCACGGGGCCGAAAATCTCGTCGCGGCCGACGGTCATGTCTTGCGTGACATGGTCGAAGATCGTCGGCCCGACGAAGAACCCTTTTTCGCAGCCGCGCGGGACCTTGGGCTGGCGTCCGTCGAGGACGAGACGCGCGCCCTCGCTGACGCCGGCCTCGATCCAGTTGAGGATGAAATCCTTGTGGCCCTGGTTGACCACCGGACCGAGCCCGGTCGCCTTGTTGTAGGCCGGACCGAGATTGATCTCCTTGCAGGCCTTGACGATGGCTTGGACGAACTGGTCGGCGATGGCGTTCTCCACCACGACGCAGGGCAAGGCCATGCAGCGCTCGCCGGCGCAGCCGCTGAACGAATTGACGATGCTTTGCACGGTGCGTTCGAGCACGCAGTCGCGCAGGACCAGGGCATGGTTCTTGGCCTCGGTCAGCGCCTGCACGCGCTTGCCATGGGCGGCGGCGGTCGAATAGATGTGCAGGCCGACGCTGGTCGAACCGACGAAACTGACGCCCTTGATCGCGGGGTGCTTGAGGAAGATTTCCGCTTCGTTGCGGCTGGTGGTGACGACGTTGAGAACCCCCGCGGGAAGCCCCGCCTCATACCACAGTTCGGTGATGCGCAGAGCGCATTGGGGGGCGAAGCTTGCCGCCTTCAGGACCATGGTGTTGCCGGTGACGATGCAGATCGGCGCCATCCACCCTTGCGGAATCATCGCCGGGAAATTCCACGGCGCGATGCCAGCGAACACGCCGATCGGCTCGTTGAAGCGAACCGTGTCGTAGCCCGGCGAAACGTTGGCGAGCGAGTCGCCTTTCATGATGTGCGGCGCGCCGGTGGCGAACTCGACAACCTCGATGACCTTGAGGACGTCGCCCTGGGCCTCGTCCCATTTCTTGCCGTTTTCCTGGGCGCAGAGATAGGTCAGTTCGTCCAGATGTTCGTCCAACAGGGCTTTCATCCTGAACAGCACCTGGATTCGCTTGCTCACCGGAGTGTTGCGCCAGGCCGGGAAGGCTCTAGCCGCGGCTTGAATGGCTTCCTCGACCTCGTCGGCCGTGCATTGCGGGGCGAGCGCGATGACGGCGCCGGTGGAAGGATCGAAGCAGGGCATGTATTTTTGCGTGGCGGACTCTTTCCACTTGCCGCCGACGCCATATCTCAGTCTTTTCGGCCGCGCGCCGCTGATGGGGTCCAGCTCCGAACGAGACTCGGCGGCAAAAAAACCGTCATCCATAACTCGCTCCTCGTGTTCCAAGTCCCGTCTCAGGCAAATCGCCTGACGGCCGCGACCGCTTTCCGCCCGCGCGCCCGCGCAGGCGGGAATCCGGAAAGACGACCTTGTCGTTCAACCCCGGGTTCCCGCTTTCGCGCGCGCGACGGGAATTGGCGGCGGCCGTCCCTCTCGAAGGCCGAGGAGCGACGGTCCGCCGCCCGCGCGTCCTCATTTCGCTTGCGCCTGCCCCCATCCTTCGGGCAGCCAGGGATAGTTGCGGTCGCCGAGATAGTTCGGATCGACCGCATCCTTGATCTTTCTCTGGAAATTGAAGACGAAGGTCTGCGGCGCTTTGGCCATTCCGTCCCAAATCTTCTCGTCGGGCCAACCGATCTGCAGGTACAGGAACTCCTTGCCGAGCGGGATGCCCTCGGCGATGCAGTCGGCGATCGCATCTTCCATGTGCTTGACGCACGCGTCGATCGAGGCGTCACTAGCGGGATCGTAGGAGACGAACTGCTCGAGGCCGAAATAGCCGCCGCCGCCCACGGTGCTGCCGCAGCCCATCAGGGCGTCGCCGCCGCACTCGACCAGCAAGTGACTCTTTTGATCCTCCGCGAAGCCTTTGATCGCCGTCGGAACGTATTTCTTGACGAAGTCCGGGGTTCCGGCCTGCATCCAGCTGCCCATGTAACCGCCGGCCCAGATGAAGTTGCAGTGCTTATGGCCCATCCGTTGCATGTACATGTTGGTGAATTCAGCCATGTCCCGTTCGCAATATCGCTCAACCTTGAAACAGCCGGTCTGAGCAAGGACCTGGTCGAGAATCTTGTCCTGCAGCCCGATTCCGTCCACCGAATTGCCGGCCAGGATGAGTTGGAAGGAAATTCTCGCCTTCTCGTTGATCTCGATGATCTTCGGATCTTTGGAGAGGGCTTCGACGTCGTTCAGGGTCTTGGTCGGATCGATGTAGGTCAGCCACAGAGCGGTCGCCAAGTCGGCGCCGGCGAGATTGAACTGGCGGTGGAAGATGTAGCCAAGACCATTGTCATAGATGGCGTAGTAGCAATTCGCCCAAGCGTCCCAGTCCGGCGCGCCGAGGGTGTAGACGCGGAAGTTCTCGGAGATCGGCAACCGATAGCCCGGCGGCCGGCCCTGCGCCTCCAGCTCGGCCGGTCCCGGCCAATCTGATAGCCTGATGGCGCACTTGGTGTAGGTCCCCAGGCCGCCGCGCGATCCCAGGAAGCCTCTGGTGACGCCCCTGACGCTGGGACCGGGGCCTTCCGAGCAGAACCAGCCGGCGCCGGAACCGAGCGATCCCGTGCGAACGATCTTTCCCGCCGGGGTCACCCATTCCTGGCCGAGCAAATTGTCGGAATTGCTGCCGGTGTAGTAGCTCGACGGGCCGCCGCCGAAATAGGCGCAGGCGCTGGCCAGCACCGAGGTGGAGCTGCCCGCGCCGATGATGTTGAGGTTGAGCCCGCGCTTCATCGCCTCCGCCTGAAGCTGAGCGCAGATCACGTAGGGCTCGACGATGGCGAAACGGTTCTTTTCGTCGAAGTCGATGATGCGGTTCATCCGCCGCAGATCAAACTGGACCGTCGGCTCGTTGTCCTTCATCGGCGCCGCCCAGTGATACCAGCCGGTGGAAATCGGCTTGATCTTGATCTTGTATTTGTTGCAGACCTTGGTCACCGCCTGCACTTCGCGGGTCGAGGCCGGCATCGCCACCGCCCAAGGCCGCGGCATGTAGTGGCTGCGGTTCGGCCGCACCAGTTCGGCGAGCCACTCGAAGGCGTAGGAGTCGAGGAAGGCCGGATCGTCGGTGACGTTTTCCGGACCGACGATGTCCTCGATGGCGCGATAGGCGTCTCTGGAGATTTCCATTTTTCGGATCCTTCCGATCAGAAGGCCATGTTGACGAGCTGAAGAATGTCGAGGACCTCCAGCTTTCCCTTCCTGCTCCGCACGGCGTCGGTGAAATTGCGCTCGCACCACGGGCAAGCGGTCACCAAGGCGTCCGCCCCGGTCGATTCGGCTTCCTCGATGCGCTCCCCAGCCGTCCATTCGGAGAATTGGGGATAGGCTTCCTTGGCCCCGCCGCCAGCGCCGCAGCACCAGGCGGCTTCCTTGTTGCGCTCCATTTCGACCAGTTCGACGCCGGGCGCCGCTTTCAGCACGTTCCTCGGCGCGTCGTAGACGCCGAAGGCGCCGTTGTAGCGCGGGCGCGGCGGGTCGTAGACGACCGCCTGGCCGAAGATCTTCTTCTCCACGCCGTCCCACGGCACGTAGTCTTCGCCCTGGCGGCCGAGGTGGCAGGGATCGTGGTAGGTGACCTTCATCGGAACGGGCTTGGTCATCTTCAGCCGCCCGTCCGTCACCATCTGGTCGAGCAGTTCGACCATGTGGACGACTTTGATCGTCGAACCGGCGTGCTTCGGATAGAGCCGCTTGAAGGCGTAATAGCAGTCGGCGCAGGGCGTGATCACCGTCTCGACCCCCGCCTTCTTCCACATCGCCAGATTATGGTCGGCGGCGAACTTCAGCTGTTGATCGACGCCGACGCTGAACGCGCGTCCGCCGCAGCAGCTTTCGGCCGCCCCCATGACGCCGAAGTCGACGCCCGCCTTCTTCAGGATCTCGACCGCGGTCTTGGCGACGCCGCTCTGTTCGCCGTCGAACGAATAGCGGCAGCCGGCGTGGAAGACGAACTTCGCCGTGGTCTTGGAAAGATCCTTGACGCCGAGATCGCGCGCCCAGTCGCCGCGCCGCTCGTGCGGCTCGCCCATCGTATTCGAGTCCTTGCGCAAGGACTCCATCATCGGCGCCAGGTCCTTGGGCATATGGCCCTCGTCGACCAGCTTGGCGCGCAGTTCGTGCATCGCCAGCAGCGGCTCCATGTCGTAGCGGCACATCTTGCAGGCGACGTCGCAGGACCCGCACATGAGGCACATGAAGACGGAGTCCTTGACCTTCTCGGTCACCGTCGAGCGCCCGTCCATCAACGACAGCGCGGTTATCAAACGGCCGCCGGCCGAATAGGAATGGAATTTGCCATATTCGACGCTCGGACATCCCTTGGAAAACCGCCAACTCTTCATCAAGTCGAGCGGCATCCATTTGCAGTACGCGCACCGGCTGCATCGCATCGCGTCAGCGCGAAAGTTTTCAATGCCCACTTGCGTTCTCCTAAATCTTCGGACGCCTAGAAGCAGAGTTTTCCAGGGTTCATGATGTTCGTCGGATCGAGGATGTGCTTGACTGTCCTCAGCAATTCAGTAGAGGTCGCGTCCCGCTGGTAGACCAACTCCGACCAGTATCCATATGGCCGAGAGAAATATGCGCCTTGATCGACGAGCGCAGTGCTTGCGTCAAGGTAGATATTTTTCACCTTGGCGACCTCACTCGCGTCGTTTGGATCGTAGGGAATATTGAATTCCACGTGATGCGACACGCCTTGGTGCTGCGGCTGGACGTAGATTCCGATGTCCGATATTGGATAATCGTATTCGGCGGCCACCGACTGAACGGTCTCGATGAACCGCGGCGCCTTGTCGAGCGTCGTGAGAAAGAAGATGTCCTGCGTCGCGCCCTTCTGCGCCACCGTCCGCGGCCGTTCGCCCGCATCCCCGTCGACGAGCCTGGCGACGTCGGCGCGACCGACGCCGGGGAAGCCGCTGCACAAGGTCAGTCCGAATTGCTGGACGGCGGAGCGAAACTCTTTCTCCTGAACCTTCAGCCTTTCCTCGGGAAACAGCGCGGTCCCCGCCAGACCAACCAGCGCGACCCATTCCGGCAGCGCCTCCCGCAATTTCGCGCACGCCGCCGGTTGCGGCTCGAGCAGTGCGGCGAGCTTGGCGCGGTTGAGCAACATGGTTTCGTCGCCCAAGCGAATCTTCGTGAGCTTGTAGACCAGATCGATCAGGCCGGAGATGTCGTCGTGCGGCACGAAGAAATAGCTGCGCACGCTGGGGACCAATTCCAATTTGATGGAAGCCCACACGACGATTCCCATCGATCCCTGAGCGCCGGTCACCAGTCTCATCAGGTCCGTCGCGATCGGCCCTCTAGGGTCGACCTGCGCGAGGCCCGTCCGCCATTGGTCCTCGAGCGACGGCGGCCCCAAGCCCGCTTCGCCGGTGAAGGCCAATTCTCCGCTTCCCCAAACCACGCCGCATGTTCGCAGCGGCTCGGGCAACGAGAAATTGAGCCGCGGGATGGTGGTCGGTTGCCGCTCGAGCAGGCTGGCGACGACCGACTTGTTGGCGCGCGGCAAAAGCGGCCGCGGAATCCTGAGCCCCTCTTTGGCCAAGGCCGGCGCCAATTCGCTGAAGGTGACGCCCGGTTCGATGACGGCGATCCGGTTGCGACGATCGATGCGCTTGATCGCCTTCATGCGGCTGAGGTCGACGATGACCGCCTCGGTCGCGGTCGGCACCGTGTCGCCATAGAAGTGCGGCGCCCCGGAGCTGACCGGCACCAGCGGAGTTCCTGTCGCGTTGGCCCATTTCACCAGGGCCTGGACCTCGGATTCCTTGCCCGGCCGCGCCACGAACCACGGAAGCAAGGGCTCGGAAAAACTCTCGTCCTTGGAGAATTCTTCCAAGGTCTGGCGATCGTCGAGAACGTTGTTCTCGCCGACGATCGCCGACAACTGCCGCTTTTTGGTGTCCACTATTCCGCCCTCCTCTTTCGTGACTTGATTTCTTCTTCGGCGAAAAGAAACCAAAGCCGGCGACATAAGTAATAAATCACTATGACAAGGTCTGTGCGAGACACAGCCCCGGCAGTTCAAGTTCTGCGTATCGGCGAGAACCGTCGGACCGTCCCATCACCGGCCGGGTTCCGCGCAGGACTTGGGCGCCCGGATGAATTATGTTGGCACGGAAATGGTCATTGGAAAATTGTCTATTTTCCGGCAATGCGATCGGTTCTTCCGATGTCCCCTCACGCCAGGCGCCAAGCGTCGCCGCCGAACGCGGCCTCGCGAAGGCGGCGGCGGAAGGACCGGAATTCGGATATCATGGCCCGGCAGAACTGATCGTTCAGGGAGCGGACAGTGTCGTTGCCTCGCATGTCGCTGCGCAAGATCGCCTGTTTCGTCGCCGCGGCCGACGCCGGCAGCGTCAGCGCCGGCGCCCGACAACTCCGCCTCTCGCAGGCGACGATGTCCGAGGCGCTGAACGATCTCGAAAAGGAGCTCGGCCTAGACCTTTTCATCCGCCACAAGGCGATCGGCGTAACCCTCACCTGCGCGGGTCGGCAACTTCTGGTCGAGGCCCGCCGGCTGGTTCGCCAGGCCGAGGAATTTCATGCGCTGGCCGGCGGCCCCGCCGCGAACCTCGCCGGAGAACTCGTCGTCGGCTGTTTCCCGACCATGCTGCCGTTTGTCGCGCCATTGCTGCTTTCCGGTTTCCAGGCCCTGCATCCGGCGGTGACGATTCGGTTCGTGGAGGACTCGCAGCTCAACCTCGAACAGGCCATGCTCGCAGGAAACATCGACCTGTCCATCATCTACGACTTCGGCCTCGGCCCCGCCCTTGAACGCCGGCGGCTTTACGATGCGGTCGCGTATGTCCTGGTTTCGCCCCGGCACCGCCTCGGCGACTCGACGGCCCCGGTGGACCTCGCCCTGTTCGGCGACGACCCCTTCATTCAGATCGACGTCCTGCCGGGCCGCAACGATCACCTCTTTGCCGCCATCGGGATCACGCCGAATATCGTCCATCGGACGACCAATTTCGAATTCGTCCGCGCCCTGGTCGCCCACAATCTCGGTTACGCGGTGCTCGTTCAGCGACCCAAAAGCGATGTCACTTACGAGGGGCTGCCGCTGGTCATCCGCCCGATCGCCAACCCGGTCCCGCACCTGACGGTGGCCCTCGCCTGGCCCGCCAACCTGCACTTGCATCGCCGGGTGAAGGCCTTCGCCGAGTTCGGCGTAAAGACCTTCAAGGACGGCCTCCATCCGTGATTCCGATGAAGCCCGCGATTAGGCGTGGAGCGAGGGCCCTGTTTTCGGGGTGATCGGCGTCCGAAAAGGACTCACGCGCGGAACGCGCTTTGCTCGGATGCGTGATGTTGCGCGTAACAACCAGTCGGCCCGACAGACGTCATCCCGCCTTATCGATGAGAAGGGCGGCGTGCGCGCCGGGCCGCCACGCCGTCCTGCTTCTCGATCAGGCGGGCTAGCGCGCCTCGCCAAAGCTCGAAATCTCGCCCAACATGACGCTCGTGGCCTTGCCGGCCAAACGCCCGGAACTCAATCCGACCGAGAATGTTTGGGAATTCCTGCGCGACAACTGGCCGTCAAACCGGATCTTCCAATCCTACGACGATCTCCTCGACCATTGCTGCGAATCCTGGAACAAACTCCGCGATCGGCCCTGGCGCATCATGTCCCTCGGCTTGCGCCAAGGGGCGCACGGGTTCTCGTCAGGGAGAGTTGGCGTTCGTTTCGATCCAGTCGTGCGACACTGTTGCTCGCGAGAGCCAAAGAACGCGCGACGATCAAGGAGATCGTGCGCC
>Ga0326727_10024260_pt1 | contig 11487 bp, 12 predicted proteins | sample MB2enrmetagenome_FD_207643 | JGI IMG/M metagenome (GOLD analysis project Ga0326727, IMG submission 207643) | Lab enriched peat soil microbial communities from McLean, Ithaca, NY, United States - MB29MY | ecosystem: Environmental > Terrestrial > Soil > Wetlands > Peat | place: USA: New York... | reverse complement strand
ACTCGTTGGTGATGCCCCTGGCCCAGAGAGACGCGAAAGCCGCTGGCCCGCAGGCCAATGTTGGCGAGCGTGAGAACGCCGTTGTAGGCCGCCTGAAAGCGAAGGTCGTCGGAGATGCCCTCCACTTTGAGGTCCGCCTGCGAACGGTCCACGATGCTGAAGAGGTCGGCAATCTCCTTCGAACTGCTAGGCTCAGCCTTGTACCAACCGAGTTGTACTAACTTTTCTAAACTCATCCTCGTCGCCGATCAGAAACACTTTCTTACTCTTCTTCAATGATTGCAAAAAGTGGTTGCCTTCGTGAAGCCGCGCCCTCACATCTTCGAGTGAGTATATGGTTGGATTCACGGGACGCCGCAACTGCCTCTCGACGGGACCCACAACGTCCAATACTTCGTCGAGCGTAATCGCACCGATCACCATCAGGTCAATGTCGCTCGCGGCTTTCTCCTCGCCGCGGGCAACCGAACCATAGACAAAGGCAAGATCGATTCGAGACGAGAGCGGTGCAAGAGCAGTTTTGAGCATCTGGAATACGCCCGTGGTTTTTGCGAGCAGCGCCCGCAGCTCCGGAAATTCGGGGTGTTCCTGGTTGGCCTGATAGAACACCTGAATGCCGACCGCTGAGCGTTTGATCAGTCCGGCGTCGGTGAGTAAGGCAAGCTCACGCTGGACTGTCCCCACGCTTGTCTCGACCTGGCGGCCAATTTGGCGGACAAAGAAGGTTTCGTCGGGCGCACCATACAGAAGAGACAGGACCCTCCCTCTGGTCTGGCCAAAGAGGAGATCCCCGACGGACGTGAGGGCCGTTCTCATTCTGAGAACAATTGTACTCAAAATGAGTACAGATTGGCTAGCGGTGCGCACTTATCTCGACAAACACCCCACTGTGCAGCGAAAACTTGGATCGCGTTTCAGATCCCAATTTCCTGGTCGTAGGCCGCGAGGTCAGCGAGTGCCGCCCTGCGTTCGGTCTGGATTTTCGCTTCTCGGGCGACAGCCTTGGGCTGCATCACGGCTTGGATTTCATCAAAATACCACGGGCGAAACTCGTGGGTATCAACGCCCACGTCAAGAGAGAGCGCCAGAGGCTCGTTCGGTAGGTTACCGTGCGAGTGTCCGTAGAGGTGCCATGCACCTTGGGCGTGGTGTGGCCACACCCTCATCGCATAATGGCAAAGCACGATTCTTTGCTTCGCTACGTGGACTTCGGACAGCAAATTCCAGGATGAAAAGAGATGCTGAAGCTTTCGCGCAGTTCTGTCGTGGTTGCCTTCGATAAAGTGGATTGTCCGGCAGGCCAGCCGCTTTCGATAGGCGGTCACGCGCTCCGGTCCTCCGAGGCAGAAATCCCCGAGGAAATAGAGAATATCGTTTGGTTTGGCGCAAGCGTTGACACGCTCGCAGATCGCGTTGTCCATCTCCTCCACGCTCGCAAAGGGACGATTGCAATACCGAATAATGTTGAAGTGGCCGAAATGAAAATCGGCCGTGAACCAGACATCGCGCATGGATTCATTCTCGTTGATCTCAGGGCTCAGCGTCATCGCCTATAAGAAAGCAATCGCATCACGACTCGCGGGGCAGTTCGCGAACGATTACGGGCCTATGCGATACTACAAACGCACTTCAGAATGCTGTTTTCGCCAAAAAGGGCCGTCCGAAGGTGGAGTTTGGGAGTTGTGGGAATTCTGGGAAATCACCGTACAGTGACCGTACAGTAGATTTGGAAATCTTGGTATTCATGCCAATTCAGGCATTCCCAGAATCAATAAGTTGAGCGTTTTCAACACTGTTGTCCGGTTCGACTCCCGCCGCCTCCACCATTTAACTAGTTTATTATCAATAGTTTACAGTGTGTTTTTCGTCGCATGTGTCTGGCGTGTGTTTTGCGCACTCATATACAAGAGATTTCTCCGGTTATTCTAGCGTCTCAAAAAATGATTCTGCGGTCTTGCCTTCCGCGAGATGGTCGATGAAGCGGTGCCATGCTTCTAACCAGCCTGGTTTCGCATAGTGGCTTCCATCATCAATCCGTTCGTCCCAACCCAGCGCTTTGCCGAGCGATTGCCAGAAGGAGGGGTCGAGGAACATCTCGCTGGCGAGTGACACTTGCTCGACCGAGAAGAGAGTGTCCCTATCAGCATGAACTTCGATCTCCCCTACTGAAGAGAAATATGCCACGACGTTATGCGGCTCCTTGGGGCAGAAGCCTCCCTGGATTGCCTACTTGATTGCCACCTCGATCTTCATGCCTTAAGCTAAGCACATCCACGTGGTATTGCAAGGGGTACACTCATCCACAGGAGGGAACATGATTAGACCGCTTGAGCTTGACGTGATTGAGGGCGAATTCTCGGAAGACTACAAGGCGTGGGCGATCCAAGCAAAGAGCGGCGAGTTTCTTGTTATTCCCGATAACCGCTTTCCTGGAAGATTTCCGATTCGATTCTTTATGAGCGACGCCGATGCGCAACGAGTTCTCGATGCCGTGCTCGATGTGAAGCCACAACTGCGAAAGGAAAAGCTCGCGCCCGTGCATCTTCCCCTCCTTGATTCACTGAGAAGAATTGCACTCGATAAAGACCCGAACCACGCAGACAGCTTTGTGATGCATTCTCCAAATGAGGTCTTTGAATTCATAGCTTCGTTAAAGACTGGAACGATTCAATAGCGAGAAAGCCGCGTGTGTGATACGTGTGTGGAAACCTCGTTTCCTGCGTTTGTTGCACACTTGAGAGCCCTTGAGAACCAGTAAGTTATTTAGAATCAATGCCAATTTACAATCCGCCTCCCGCCGCCTCCACCATGAACTAAGTGCATTAAATTCAATGATTTATATTGTGGAAATCTTGACAATTTCGTAAATTGTACCGGAATTGTACCGACCGATTTTTGGTGCTAGCGTAGCTGGCATCATGCTCACCGTCTACACGCGTCACCATCCCGACTGCCCAAAGAAAGACGATTCCACCTATCGTCGCTGCCGTTGCCCCAAGTGGCTCGACGGAACCCTTCCTGGTCGCAAGGGCCGATTCCGTGCCTCGGCGAAGACCAAATCCTGGGAGCAGGCCGAGCTGCTCGCCCGCAAATACGAACACTCGGCGATTCAGGGCGAAGAGATCAATCCCGCGAAGATGCCCACCGTTAAAGAGGCCGTCAAGGTCTTCCTAGGCGAGCTTTTGCAGACGCAGCGCCAGTTCGGATCGATAGACGCTGGTGACATACTGCTGCGATTGAAAGAGACTGCGCTCTTGAAGCGCGTGAGATTAGCCGTTCTCACCAATAGTTACATTGAAGATCACAGCATGAGTATGGAGTTGCGGCGCTGCATAGCCGTCAACCGGGCGGGCCGTATCGTGCTCGAAGGTTGCGGCAAGGAACTTTCCCGTGTTCTCCGGGGCATGAATATTGCCGATGCGTGCTTGCGTATACCGCTCCAGTTCTCCGAGTGCAACACGCACGCTTTCACGATGCGCCTCGCGCACATGAACATCACCGCCCACAAGCGCAGTCAACGAAACCGACTTCGGTGCGGAGAAGGTCGCATCCCAACCGGCCCTGTGCTCAACACTCGTTACCTGGTTGCCATATTCGTTCTCATAGGTCCGTGCCGGCTGATGCCTGACAAGTTGAATTCCGCTCTCTGGGTGCTGCCCTTCACTGAGCAAAGCAAAACGATTTGCCTGGACAGCGCCATGCAGTCCCCACTCTTCAGCGAGCGCGCCGCGCCATTCGCAGTATGCCTGCCGGTCGCGGCTCCAGTAGTTCTGCTGCTCTGAAGCAAATTCGCGCGCGTGGTACGTTCGAGCCTGATTTGCAGAAAGAGCTTTCGATATGGTCAGCATCGCAGATACTCCCTAAATCAAGTGACAGCATCTCGCAACTGCACGCTGCATAGAGTAACTCAGAATCGGCCAGAATAGTCGCATAATTTACAAGATTATTTTTCGGGAATAAGTGTTTTTACCATAATGTTTATTGGCGATTGAGCGATTGTTACCATAATCACCTGACATATCTGCTGACAAGGAGCAATGCAATCCATGCTCGATACCTTGCACTATCATGACCCGATCATCAGCATGAAACATGCCCGACACAGACGATTCAGGAGGGCATTCAACATGACTCTGAACGGTAAGAGAAGCCATGCTCAAACACGGTTGCGGACAAGACTTCGAGGGGAGTTCGCTGGCTTGTTCGCGTGGCAAATGAATGGTCTTTGATTGGTGCTTCGAATCAGTCAAGCCACTGCGATTCATCCCAAGCAACAGGCTCCTGCTGAATGCCGTTCTCGCCCCTTGCTCCGGGGAAAATTGACTGGCTCGGAACAGGCTTCTTCATCCTACTTGTATGGGGTGGCTCAAAGAGGAGATTCGTGCCTGGATCAACGTGTTCATCGGCGGCAAAGTCTCGGGACTTTTCACCCATCGATAAACCCGTAAGGCCGCCCTTCTCGTTGCCTTGATTGTTCAGTTCCGAAGCATGTAGTGCAGTCCACTTCGCACTGACTTTCTCACGTAAATTTCGAGGGGTGATCCTACGGAGAAGATGCCGGTCAACTCTCTCCCTTGCGAGCAATACATCCCACCCTTGATCGGGTGAGGGGAACTGCCCGGCAACCTGCTGCCAAAGCCGCCCCCATTCCTGCCACAATTCACCCCTCATCAGGAATGCCATATAGACAACTGTCAGCAGCGCCAGACTGCATCCTTCTAGAACCGGAAGCCTTAGCAGATCGGCATAAGAACGGCTGTTGTATATGTAGTTGCGCAGGAGCCCTTCCAGTTCCGCTGAGTTGATCCGATCCTGGGCAGATTTCTCCAGGCTTACCCAGCCGCTTCCGGCCGCCGAAGAGGAGAGATGAATAGACAGATTCCCTGCCCATCCGATTGCCACATCAGTGGGTATTGCGAGGCGGCTCACGCGACCGGGAGCTGCCTTCATAAGCCACCGGATTTCGACCATTGAACCAGCGTCTTCAGCTCCCTTTGAAGCCTGCCGATATGCAGACAAATAGTAGCCTTCAAGCGGGTGTAATTCCCATGCAAACCACGCGGCAAAGGTCAGCACAGGCAATCCAAATAGCAAGGCCAGAAGCGTCGCTATCCGCCACGGAAAGCCAGCTCGAAGGCGCGTCATTTTCACGACTTTCCCTGCACTTTTGAGGGCGATTGGGCGCGTATCCGGGCCAGCAATTCCTCAGTCTTTTGCCCCTTGATTGAGTCGGCATAAGCGGAGATTTTGCGCAACGTTTCTTCGCTCAATGGCCCCTTGGAAGCGACGGCGAACAGGTTCAAAACCAGGTCGCGCAGGGCCAGAATTTCGGCCAAAAGTACGGGGTCAGTCGGCGCATTTCCCCCTGTTCTCGCCTGGGTGAGAGCGGCCTCGCACAGCCACTCGGCGACCTTTTTCCCGGCGCTATTTGCCGCCGCTTCCACCTCGGAAAACTCGGCTTCTGTCAGCCGTGTCGCGATGGATTTGGAGCGAAAATTCTCGCTCGTCGGTGCCGGCCACGGCACAGATGGAATGGCAAAATGTGGCACGCCATCAGAAGAAGCCATAGCGGCAAACTCCTTTCCCGGCATTTTTATGCCCCTGTTTATTGGTTGAACGTCTTCTGCAATCATTTCAATAACTGCTTACGGCAGAAGGCGTTTACGCAACCTGACTCATGAGCGCCATGCGCCGCAGTCCGTGTTTACGCACGGAAACACGAAAAACCAAGCCAATGAAAACAAGCATGTTAACAAAATAGCGCCATGGTATACCAACAGCTACCCATTTGGGGATGACGTGTCAACGTCTATCCGCTGCGCACGCAGCGCGGGCATTTCTGTACTACCGGCTATTGCCTATAAGATTCACACAGGAAACTATCGATGGCAAGCAAATCCTCTCGTGCAGCAAGGACGAAAGCCTCCTCCCGAACCGCTGCCCATAAATCGAACTGGGAGTCTGTGACCTGGGACGACGTGGCGAACTGGGCCGGAGCGCGTTCCGTAACGCGCGGGCGGGCATATCAGCGAGGCGGACGTGTACATGATCTCGCGATCACTACGGACGGCAGGTTAATCGCAAAAGTCTCCGGCACGCGGAGCTATACAACGGGTGTCTGGTGGGAAGCCAAGGTCCTTTACTCCCGTTGCACTTGTCCTGTCGGTTGGAATGGCTGCAAACATGCGGTCGCTGTCCTCGCAACCTATCTCGACATGTTGGCAAAAAGCGCTGTGGTTCCCATAGTGGATGCAGCGGATGACAAGTGGGAGGAACGGACGAATAACAGCCTCTCTGAAGCCCCCTCCGACGACTTCGATGACGGTGATGAAGATGACGAATCGGAAGACAGTGAAAGTCCGCAGATTTCCCGGCGGCGTACCGGCAAGGCTAGCAACGAGAAGATTCGGAAGCTCATCGACGCGAAGAGCCGGGAGGAACTGGCCGAGTTGGTTTGGTCTCTAACGCAGCGCTTTCCGGAACTGCGCGAGGAATACTGTGAACGCATTGCACTGGGCGAAGGCGACGCGGATCGACTGATTGCCGAAGCGCGAAAAGAACTGCGCAGGGCGACCTCGGAACCGGGTTGGCGGAATTACTGGAAGGGCGAAGGCTATACCCCGGACTTCAGCCGTTTGGCGCGTTATCTTGACCGCATGGTTGAACTCGGACAGGCGGACGCCGTGGTGAAACTGAGCCGGGAAATTATGGCGCAGGGCATGGAACAAATCGGGCAATCGAACGACGAAGGCGAGACAGCGACGGCCTTTGCAGAGTGTCTGCCGCCAATCTTCCGGGCGGTAAATCAGTCGAAAATGTCGTCCGCGCAGAAGCTGCTTTTTGCGATTGATGCCGATCTCAGAGACGAATACAGCGTGCTTGAAAGCGACCTGCTCGACACCGTATTTGCGTGTAATGCCAGCCCGTCCGACTGGTCGGCAACTGCCGACGTACTGGCTGGCCGCTTGAAGTCAGAGGTGCGAGCCGGGAGCAATTTTCACGACAAATATCAGCGCGAACAGATTGCCGACTGGCTCGTCAAAGCTCTTACGCGCGCCGGGCACGACAGCGAAGTGATTGCCGTCCGCGAACGCGAAGCGCGTATAACCGGAAGCTATGGGCGGCTGGTCCCGCTGCTAATCGAGCAAAAACGATACGATGAAGCCGAGCGCTGGGCGACGGAAGGAATTCAGAAAACAGCCAAAGATGCTCCGGGAATTGCCGACCAGCTTGCGAAGTCGATGGCCGAACTCGCCCGGCTACGGAAGCAGTGGAAGGTGGCCGCCGCGCATGCCGCATGGGAGTTTTTTGATCGTCCCGGATGCGAAAAATTCACCGCTTTAGTTGCCGCCGCCAAGCTCGCCGGTTGCCTAGCTGCGGTCAAGCAGCAGGCCCTGGAATTCCTCGAAACTGGCAGGCTTCCTTTCTCCATAACCGCGAAAAATAACGGCTCAAGTGGCGTTACTTTCCGGCCGGATTGGCCCTTACCGATGCCGCATTATTTGCTGCCTTTACTGCGTAACGGAGACCAGAGCCCGCACTACAACATACTGATCGACATGGCGATTGCCGAACGCAATTCGGATGAAGTTTTGCGTTGGTACGACCTGTGGCGCACAGCAGCAAAAAGCCAGCGCACGGGTTCGTTATATGGTTTTGGCAGCTATGCCGATAGGGTCGCCGCCGCCGTTGCGGAAGCGCATCCCGAGCGCGCCCTTGAGATTTATCGCGGCTGCGTCAATGCGAATCTGACCCAGGCAAGCGTCTCGGCTTATGAGACGATAGCCGCCTATCTGAAGAAAATGCGCCCGATTCTGAAGTCGCTCGACCGCGGCCCGGAATGGAATGATCTGGTAGCCGAGATACGAGTTAACTACCGCAATCGTCCTAGGTTCATGGAGATTCTGGACCGCCTGGAGGCTCGTCCGATCCTGAAAAAGGAAATGGAGATGGCATCAGCTCTGGACCGCGGCCGTAAGATATCCAGCGAGGAACGATCATGAGCTAGGGTTGGTCCTTCCTAGAAAGGATTTCAGAGCATGACATCGAACAGTAACGAAATGTTTAAGCGCCGCTTCTCTGTATCTTCATATCTATTGGCATCCGTTGTGGCGGCGGTCTCCTTTGTCTCATGCGGTCTTTCTAGCGAATTGGTGGCCCAGTCCCCAGAATCAAATACTTTCAGAATAGAACGGCAGGCCAAAGTTCTCTTCGATCAGAAAAGATTCTCCCAGGCGAGACCTCTTTTCGAGCAGGCCTGCGCTGCCGGAAGTTGGGATTCTTGCGACGCATTAACCGTTATGTACATTGGAGGCCTAGGGGGATTGCCCCAGGGCTCATCAATGGCGGGAAAACCATTTTCCGAGGCGGTTCCTGTGTTCGAGCGTGCGTGTACAAATGGCCAAGCGGATGCATGTAGTCATCTCGGCTGGATGTACAAAAACGGAATCGGCGTGCCAGAGAATTGGTCTTTGTTCTTTTCTTACTCGTCGAAGGCTTGCGACGGAGGTGACGGATTCGCCTGCCGCAATGTTGGTGTTGAGTATGAGGTTGGGGGCGGGATAAAGCAGGATTATTCCCGAGCGGTTGTAATCTACTCTAGATCGTGTAATGCTGGCGATGCTATAGGTTGCCAACGTCTTGGCTCGCTCTATCACAGAGGATTGGGTGTCGCGCGAGATGATTCTCGCGCAGAGGAGCTTTTCTCCAAAGCGTGCAAATTAGGTGCCGCTGGCGGTTGCACGGAGCTTAAAAACATAAACAACGGGCGATAGGTACTGCCGCATTTGGGGGGCGGCGAAACGACCACGACTGAACAAGCGAAGGCGGAAGCTGAAGTTCTCTCAGGAGAGGTAGCAATGGCCATTGACAACGCGTTGGAAAAGATTCGCAATATTACGAATGAGGAAGATGACAAATTGCTGAGTACCCTGATTCAAGCAGGTGGGCTATTGTCACCGGTATTTGCAGTTCTAGCCGCAGTTAAAGGCGTGATTGATATTTCAGAGGTCAAAGCGCGAATTGGGACGGCAATACGTTCGCTTTGCGATGAGTTGGAACGAATTCGGAACACATGGCCAACCGACGCTGAGTCGGCTCTCGATTCTGCGTGGTTCAAAAGGGCTGTCCAAGTGTTGATAGAGGAGAGCCTACGTGCGCCCAATGAGGAAAGGGCAGTACTGCTCGCCAAAGCAGCCGCACACGGTTGCTTCCCAAGCGGAGAGAACAAGCACAGACAGGAGGATTTGGCGATCTATATTCACAACTTGGCACAACTGGGGACGGACGATATTCAGATGTTGAAGATTTTGCGTGATGCTTACAAGGATGTATTCAGGAACGACCCTAATTTACGGGATCCAAATAGCTTCACCAATCACCACGATAGCTTCAAGCAAATGGCGGATGACTTGAAGATTCACCCTGACGACTGCCTTGCATTAGGAGCGCGTCTTAGCGGATTTGGACTTGCATTCGAGAGTGTCGCTCAGTTAGAGGGGCACTTTTTCCGTCCAACGCGCAGAGGCATCTACCTGCTTTCGTTGCTGGAAGCCGCCGAAACACCGAAAGCACAGGAGAACTGAAATGGCGGAAAGCAAGAACGCCAAGATGGACAATGAAGTGGGTTTGGAATTGACAGACGTTGAAGTGTGGTAGAAGCGCGCTGGAAATTCTCCTGACATTCCCGGATATTTGGAATGTTAAGCCGAGGCGAATAAGGCCCGAGTCAAGGCCGGGTCGCAGCCCGCCGCTACGCGGTCGCAGAGCCTTGACGCGGACCGCGCCTCGGCTACGCTTCTGCTATCCGGGAATGTCAGTTTTGCGCCAAATTTGATTAGCCGCCGAAGATGGACTCATACTTATGCGGTCGGGGATTCGATTTCTATGACCTGCGGTGCATAGACAAGCTGGTACGCTTCGTTGACCACGGAAGTATTCACGTACTGTGTGCCGTCAGAATTATGCTGGCCCTGCCCGCCATGAATATGGCCAAAGACGTGAAGCCTGGGCCTGATTTGCTGGATGGCTTCGGCGAGTTCTTCGCAGCCGAGATGGGCCGTTGTGGGATGCGCTGTGTCCAGCACGCCATGCGCCGGTCCGTGCGTTATCAGAACATCGGTATTCGCAGGAATCATCTTCCAATACCGCCGGATCGCTGCGCCACGCGCGACATTGAAGGCCCAATTGTTGAATTCGGGCTGAACCGGCGATCCCCAGATTTTCAGTCCTGCCAGTTCCGTGCCGGAGTTTTCGAGATAGATGGCGTTGGTCAGCAGTTCTCTGGCAGCTCTGGGGTGGCGTTCAAACATCCAATCGTGGTTCCCGGCAATGACGACTTTATGCCGATGAGGCAGCGTGCCAAGCCATTGATTGAAATCAATGATCTCGACGGGCGTATCGCCAAAGGCCGAAAAATCTCCGGCGTGAATCAATATGTCGCCGTCCGGCACGCTCAATTTGGCGTGCTGGCCGTGCGTATCGCCGATGCAGACAATGCGAACCTGGGGCATGGGGACTTTACTTTGCCGCGTGCGTGAGGAGTTCCGGGTGGACTTCCTGCAGCCATGTCCGCACCTGCTCCTGCAAAACGGGCAGGTCCTTCATGATTTGCACGAGGTCAGTCGGGGAGACACCGCCCGCCAGATCATAGCTCGTCGTGTTTCTCTTCTGCGAATGCGACTTGATCTTGCGCACCCACTTTTCACGCGCGGTGGCGTCCTGCGTTGTCAGCGTATATTCCAGGCTTTCGATTACGCGCTGATGATGGCCCTGGCCAATCGAAACCCGATAGCCACTGGCTCGCAAAGCAATGTTCACCAGCGTAAGAATGCCGTTGTACGCCGCCTGAAAGCGAAGATCGTCGGAGATGCTTTCCACCTTCGAGTCCGCTTGCGAGCGCTCCACAATGCTGAACAGGTCGGCAATCTCTTTCGGACTGCTCGGCTCAGCCTTGTACCAGCCGAATTGTGCAAGCTTCTCTATACTCATTCTCGTCGCCAATCAGAAAGACCTTTTTGCTGTCCATCAATGATTGCAGAAAGTGATTGCCCTCGTGAAGCCGCTTCTTCAGATCCTCACGGGAATAGATGGTCGGATTGACTGGCCGCCGCAACTGCTTTTCGAGCGGCCCCACAGCATCGAGCACATCGTCGAGAGAGGCCGCACCGATCACCATCAGGTCAATGTCGCTCGTTGCCTTGTCCTCACCGCGCGCGACCGAGCCGTACACAAAGGCAAAATCAATGCGGGATTTGAGAGGAGCCAGTGCGCTTTTGAGCAACTGGAAGACGCCGAGGGTTTTGGCCAGCAGCGCGCGCAACTCCGGGTAATCCGGGTGCTCCTGATTGACTTGATAAAAAACCTGATTGCCCCTTTGCGAGCGATTTACGAGCCCAACCTCGGCCAGCAGCGTAAGCTCACGCTGCACGGTCCCCACACTCGTTTCGATCTGACGGGCAATCTCACGGATATAAAAGGATTCGTCCG
>Ga0326727_10024259_pt1 | contig 11488 bp, 11 predicted proteins | sample MB2enrmetagenome_FD_207643 | JGI IMG/M metagenome (GOLD analysis project Ga0326727, IMG submission 207643) | Lab enriched peat soil microbial communities from McLean, Ithaca, NY, United States - MB29MY | ecosystem: Environmental > Terrestrial > Soil > Wetlands > Peat | place: USA: New York... | reverse complement strand
AGCGGCCTATGGCCTCCTCGATCTGCGACTCGCTCGTGAGGAACGGCTGTATCTCGCATCCGGTGAGGAGTTTGATCGCCTTGGTGTCGGAGAAGCGCGCGGGATCCGCGAGGGCGAGGGAGAGGGTGTTGCCCTTCTTGGCTATGGGAATCATGGTGAAGCGGCGGACCAGGGGGAAGGGGACCATCTTGATGACGCTCTCGTCTATCTCCGTCTTGTTGAGGTCGACCAGGGGAATGGCGAGCTTTATCGAGAGGGCCTTCAGGATCTCCTCCTCCGATATCACGCCCATGCTGATGAGAATATGGCCCAGCTTCCCTCCCTGTTCTTTCTGGAGGTCCAGGGCCTCGGCGAGCTGCTCCTTAGTGATATACGACATGGTAATCAGAAGCTCGCCTAAAGGTAACTCCATGACGCCCCCCTCAACGGTATGAAAAGCGGGATGTGTGAGGCCCTTCTCCGTCTGCCTCCCGGGCCGTAAGCACGTCGCGGCCGGGTAGAGCCGGAGGGCCTCCCCGGTCCATTGTCTATATTCTCGGAAGAATCGGTTTATCCCTTAAATCGCTTCAGGGGGGCCTTGGGCGGCCCCGGACCGATGTCTTAAGGCGAGTGGCATTGAGGCCCCGCCCCTATCGCAGGCCGTCTTCGCCCTTCGCTTCTGACTTCGCGAGCCCCCCGACTCTCGGGTGGGGCCTCCCCCCGTCCGTCACCGCAATCGCCACGAGGATCTCGTCGGCCTTCGGCGCGTCGTTGACCGATACGGTCATGCCGTCAAAATGAGACCGGACGAAAGCGGCATCCTTGAAATGGAGGGGGATATCGATCTCGTCACCCATTCTGCCCATCTTCTTCACGGAAGGGATGATCGCCTTGCCCCCGCCCACGGCCGCCCGGAGCGGCGTGCCCAGTTTCGGATGGAGCAGCGCCGCGGCATGCTCGTACTCCCCCTTCTCGCCCACAATGGCCGCCTTTCCGTAACTTTCCGGCTGCCTTCCCTCCAGCGCCGCAACCGCCCGTTCACCCAGTATTTTACCGAGGGCCTCGCCGTCGTCGATGAGCGTCGCCAGGTCCTCCTGGTACGCGCCCGCAAAGGGATTCTTGATCACGGCCAGGGCCGCCACCTTTCGCACGGGCTTTTCCACCTTTCTGCCGCCGTCATAGAGGATGTCCTCGACCACCGTCACGATCTTCCTGATTTCCATGCGCTACCTCCAGATTTATACTTCCCCCTCCGCGTATCGTGGTGACCATATGGCCCCTCAAAAATAGTAAAGCATCCGTAATCCTGCCTTCCCGTTTGAGCAGGTCCGCGGCAGCCTTCCCCCGGGCGAGCGCTTCCGCCGCTGATTCAGACCCCAGCTCACCGACGCTCACCGTCACCAGCTCGTCGGGAATATCGGTCGACGGATCGATATCGCCTGCTTTTCGTCTTTTCACGGCAGGGTCGTCCACAGTGGTCCGATTACCGAGGTAGGTGGCGGCTGCGTCCGCAAGGGGAGCGGAACCTGCGACCACGCTTACCATATCGGCGATCCCCAGACTGAAGCTCCGGCCCCCGAAACCGCTGGTGGCAACCCCGAAATCGACCAGCCGTGCCGCTTTGAGCACATAAGGCGCGGCACCGCCCTTTCTTATGTCTCCGATACCGATGGTGATTGGCCTGCCTCGGGCGTTGTAGAGCGCAATATCGCCGCCGTTGTTGACGGAGATAAATTCCAGCCCTTCTCCCCTCAGGTACTCCTTCAGCTCGTCTGCCACGGCACCGGCCACGGCAGCCATGGGCGTCAGCTCCGCCTCATCGATTGCCTTGACCGCGTCGACCATCTTGCGCGCCACCGCGGGCAGATATGCCGTCTTTCTGATCTTAAATGCCTTTTGTCTCAAGACCGGGAGGCAATCCCGTAGATCGGCGAGGATCGCACCCACTCTTTCGGCAAGATTACTCCCGTCAAAAAAGTACGGCCTCCCCTCTCTCTCTCCGTTCACGACAAGGGTGGCGGGACCGATATCTATGAGCATGGGGTCCGGGGGGCCTTGTCCAGGGGCTGCATTGCATCGAGGTGCCCCCCTATCTCGCGGAAGGTGTCGAGCCGCATCGTGTATTCAACGGGAACGATGAATGACGGCGTCGGGGAGAGGTAGATGCTCCCATGCTTTATCTTTCCCACGTCGACCAGAAAATTGATGCCTCCCCCCGGAAAGATGAAGGGCTTGGCGCCTCCCACGGTAATGGCCACCGCCCCGGCATGGACTGCCCTCGTGAGCAGGATGGGGTTCTTCGTCACGCCCGCCCTGGCCGAACCGCCCACGCCCGCGGCCAGCACCGCGGTGGCGATCGAGGGCTCGCAGGAATCCCTCAGCACGTCGAGAAACTCCGCGGCCTCCGGGCTCAGCTGTTCCTCCACGAACTCTCCGCCCTTCACGCGGCGGAAGCTGTATCGCCTGCCGGTAGTCTCGGTTATCAGCACGGTCGATCCTTCACCCGTCCGGCCTCTATCCACCTCTTTGATTATGTCGAGCGGGTTGCTGATGTCCGTACCGCCCCATCCCGTCCCTTTGTTGGGGAAGTAGCGCCCGTCGGTGCTCTTCTGCCCGGTTATCATAATGCCCGAACGGGCCTTACCGAGAAACTTGCCCGCCGGGTGCTCGCTGAACAGACCGGTGATGTGGCCGTCGAGGACGATCACCTCATCGGCCGCTCTTGCCATGTAGGGCGCGAAGAGACCGGAAACCGCGCTGCCGCACCCTACCCTCATCCGCTCTTCGGATCTTCCCTCCACCCAGGGCGGCCTACCCAGGGCAAGCTCCATTGTCGGGCCATCCTCTATCTCCACCTTGATCCACTTCCCGTTGAGAAACTCGAAGAGGGTCCTGGCCGCAAACTGCCCGTCCTTCGAGGTCCAGGTATTGACGCCGCCCAAGGAGAGAATCTTTGAGCCGTACTCTTCGGTGCAGAGGTGACCCAGGTATCGTTTCCCCCTCCTTTTCACGTAGATCCGCTTCGATTCCTGACCCAGGTACATGTCCGTATCCACCTTGATCTTTACGCCGCTGTAGCTGAGCGGGGCCTCGGTCACGACCGTGACGATATCGACCCCGTCCCGGAGGCCGCTGACGATAAAGGGAGACGGCCTGAAATCGGGATACGTGGTCCCGGAGCCGATGCCGGTGAGGAGCGGCCGGTTTATCAGGCCCTCGTCGGCTGCCTCCACCATCTCCTGCACCTCCGCATAGGAGTGGACCCTACCCTTCCGCCGGATCGTGCCGCCTGCATTGAAGTAGCGCATGCAGGCCCCGCTTCCGCCTTCGGGTATACGGCACGTGATGGGGCATGCGTTGCACGCCGGCTTGTCTTCGCCCGTCGTTTCCGGACTGAGAGCGGCCTGGGGACAGACTTTCATGCACGTCTCGCATTCGACGCAGCCCTCCCCGATCCTGGCCTTCCTCTTTTCGATGGTGATGATACCAAGGGGGCAGACATCCTCACAGGTGCCGCAGCCCTTGCATGTGTCGAGATCGATTTTCATACGATGACTCCCTCAGGGAGATTTGCGAAATCGCCTCTCCATGCTCACCCCTCGTACGTGATTTTGCGCACCGGCGGCGGGGTATTCCTGCTCACCTCGACCTTGACCACGCCGTCGATCATTACCATGGCGACGCCGGGGATATCGCCCACCTCTATCGCCTGCTTCGCATCCGGCCCGCATGAGCCCATGGGAGCATCGATCACCTGCAGATCGGCAGCCTCTCCCGGTCGGATAATACCGTGGGCCAGCCCGAAGACGGCCATGGTGTTGCCCGTGGCACAGCAGACCGCGACCTCCGCCGGAATGTCGCAGAGGGACGAAATGAAGTTGACCATCCGCCATATACCGAGGGGGATGACGCCTGTGCCGGAAGGCGCGTCATTGCCGATGATCAGCCGGGACAGAAGGGCTTTCTCCTTCATGGAGCGCCCGATCTCCAGGGCGCTCTTCGGATTACCGCAGTGGACAATTTCGATCGCGCAGTCCGTGGTGTCGATCACTTTCATCGCCTCTTTCGGCGCCACGCTGGTCGGCCCCCCGTTCAAGTGGCAGACGACGGTCGGCATGGCCACAAGCACGTCGTCGCACGTCACCGTAGAGCTTCCGGGAATCGAGGTGCCCCCGACGTGCATCAGCACTTTCATGCCGTATTTCTTTGCCCAGCCAACCATTTCCCGCGCCTCAGCCGCGGTCTTTACGGTGCCCAGGCCGATCTCCCCGACGAGCCAGACTCCTTCCTCGGCCAAATCCTTGAAATCCGATTCGACGAGCCCCTTCTCCAGTATCAAAGCTCCCCCGTACACTTTGACACCCGCGGGGCGGGCCCCGGCAAAGGACTTGTGGGCGAGCAGCGCCAGTGCCTTGGTCCCCTGCGGATCTTTGGGCCGGCCGGGCAGGTGGACCTCTCCCGCGGAAATCATGGAGGTGACCCCGCCGTGCAGGCTGCTCTCGATGAATCCCATCTGGCTCTGCCGGGGCGTATAGTCGCCGAACACCGGATGCGTGTGGGAGTCGATGAGGCCCGGACAGACGGTCATGCCCTGCGCATTGATCACGCGCTCCCCGGTCACCGCCCCCTCCTTTTCCACGGCTTTTATCTTTCCTTCTTCCACGAGGATCGAGAGCGGTCCGTTCCGCACAGGGTTGCTCATATCGCCGGTAAACAGAGTCCCGATATTCCTGATCACCAGGCTTTTCATGCTTTCTCCTTTCCCTCCAAAAGTATCTTCAGCCGCTCTACATTGCACGGCAATTCATACACCTTGACGCCGACGGCATCCCGTATGGCGTTGACAATGCCGGCTGCCTGGGGCACAAGCGCAGGCTCACCCACACCCTTTGCCCCGTACGGACCGGTCGGTTCCGGATCCTCGACGAGCATTACCTCTATTTCCGGTATATCCATCGAAGTAGGCAGGTAATAGGTGTCGAAAGAAGACGTCTTCCCCGGGATAAATTCCTCCATCAGGGCAAAGCCGACGCCCATTGCCACCCCGCCCTGGATCTGGCCCCGTACCAGCTTCGGATTGACCGCCTTGCCCACGTCGTGAGATGCGTGGACCTTCCTGACACGGCATTCTCCCGTCGCTTCTTCCACCTGAACTTCCGCCATGTGAGTGGCGAATCCGTAAGTTGCATAGGGCACACCCTGAGACGTTTCCCTGTCGATGCCGCCGGCCGGCGGGTCGAAATACCCGTCGAAGCGGAGGGGCCGTTCGTCTTTGGCAAAACGGTAGATTTCACGCAGGTCCTTACCCCGGTAATAGCCGTGCCGCTCGAGAAATTCCCGCATCTTGAGACCCGCCTCATAGACCGCCTTCCCCGATACGTACGTCTGGCGGCTGGCCGAGCTGGAGCCTGCGTCTTCCGACGTATCCGTGTCTCCGCGGTCAAGGACGACGCAGCGCGGGTCGAGGCTGAGAGTATCGAGCAGTATCTGCAGAAGCACGGTGTCCGAGCCCTGACCGATGTCGCAGGCGCCCGTATGAAGGATGACCAAGCCGTCTTCTCCCAGCTCGACGTGGGCGTTGGCAGGATTGGGCACGCCGGTGTTTCCGATACCGTAGTACATGCATCCGAGACCGAAGCCCGCACCCTTCCCTCTCTTCTGCCGCCGTCTCCAGAACGGCTCGATCTGCCACAACGTCTCGAGCAGGCCCGCACTGGCGGACAGCACCTGCGACGTGGCGGTGAGGGAGCCCTTCCGGAGGGCGTTCCGCATGCGTATCTCGAGGGGGTCGATCCGGAGGAGCGACGCGATCTCGTCCATCTGCGATTCATGGGCAAAGGCGAGCTGCGGCATGCCGAATCCGCGCATGGCCCCCGACAACGGGTTATTGGTAAAAAACATGCGGCTGTCGACCCACACATGGGGCACCTCGTAGGGTCCTGTCGCGTGGACCGCGGCCCTCAGACAAACCGTCTCCCCATATGAGCCGTACGGACCCGTATCGCCTATGATACCGACCTTTACTGCGGTGAGGGTCCCGTCCTTGCGCGCACCGGTTTTATACTCTATGGAGAGGGGGTGCCGCTTGGTATTGGACAGGAAGCTCTCTTCCCGCGTATAACGCATCATGACAGGTTGTTTGAGATGATACACGGCAAGGCCCAGGAAGCCTTCGACGGTGACGTCCAGTTTGCCTCCAAAGCCGCCTCCGGTCGTCGCCTGGAGCACGCGTATCCGCTCCTCCGGCACGCCCAGCATGGCCGCGACCTCCGCCCGCTTGTAGTGCACGTTCTGCGTCGAAGACCTGATGACGATCCTCCCGTCTCCGTCCGGATAGGCGAAGCCCGCCTCGGTCTCCATAAAGGCGTGATCGACCCACTGCGTTCCGAACGTGTTCTCCGCCACCACGTCCGCGTCGGCAAACCCCCTGTCGACGTCTCCCTTGCGCAGGGTCCGGCAGCTGAGCATGTTTCCGCCTTCGTGGACGAGCACAGGGGTGAGCGCGGCGTCGGCAGCGCAGAGGATCGGGCACAGCTCCTCATAGTCCACCTTGATAAGGGTGAGGGCCCGCCGGGCGATATCTTCGTCCTTTCCCACGACGATGAGGATCGGCTCCCCGGCAAAGCGGACCGTCCCGTCCGCCAGAAAAGGCTGATCTTTTCGTATCGCCCCGAACAGGTTCTTCCCCGGTATGTCTTTGGCGCTCAGGATGCGCACCACGCCTTCGAGGGCCAGGGCCTCCCCGAGGTCGATATGCCTGATCCGCCCATGGCGCCGCTCGCTCCTGAAAACGCAGGCGAAAAGCATGTTTTCAGTTTTCAGGTCGTAGGCAAAAGCTGCTCTCCCCGCGACCTTTGCACGCGCATCGACCTTTACCAGCTCCTCTCCCACAAACATAGCTACCTGCCCCCCAATATGCCTTGCAGAAGGTCCCTGACCACGGGCAGCTTGTAAGTAAAAGAAGGCCGCTCCCCGCTTATCCGCCGGATCTCGTCGAGACAGATCTTTACCGCTTCCCGGATCACGGAAGTTTCCCGCTTCCGGCCGAGGAGAAAACGCTCCATGCTCCTTGCCCTGAACGGCAGGGGCGTGCAGCTGCCGATGGCGAGGCGGACATCCGCGAAAGCCCCGTCCTGCTCCAGGATCGACCAGGCGATGCCGAGCCTCGAGATGGCCCAGGCAGCGCGCTTTGCCACCCGTCTGTATCCTTCCTCGTATGCCGGCAGCGGCTCGAGACTGATTGCGGTGAGCATCTCCTTCCCTGTTATGGTCGTCCTGTACGGGGCGGTGATAAACTCTTCAACCCTTTCCGTCCTCTCTCCCTCCATCGATTCGAGGGTAAGGAGCGCGTCGTGAACGAGGAGAGGCGGGATCGAATCGGCTGCAGGAGAGGCGTTTACCAGATTTCCACCGATCGTTCCCACAGTCCGCACCTGGGGTGAGCCGATCCAGGATGCGGCGCGAGCAAGGCTGCGCGCCGATTCCAAAACGAGCGGATCGAGGCTGATACTGCGGTGCGTGCTCGCCGCGCCCACCCGGATACGCGCACCGTCGAGCACGGCCCCCGAAAGCCCTTCAAGAGCTGCGATATCGATCAGGTAGCCGTGCGATTCGCCCCGCTTCATGCGGACCAGAAGGTCGGTCCCTCCGGCGAGGAGCTTCGCCCTGTCGAGGTCCGAGAGGTAGGTAAGGGCCTCCCCCTTAGTCCTTGGTGTGAGACTCGAAAAATGGAGCCGCATCTCTTATGGCCTCGATAATCTGCGTATAACCCGTACAGCGGCAGAGATTGCCGCTTATCGCTTCCCTGATCTGGTCTTCCGTCGGCTGTGGGTGCTTCCGGAGGAGACTGTAGCCGACGAGCAGCATGGCAGGCGTACAGTAGCCGCACTGGACGGCGCCGTGGGTGATAAACGATTCCTGCAAGGGATGGAGCATATCCATGTCTCCCAGGAACTCCACGGTCTTCACCTCACGTCCCTCGACCCTGCTTGCGAGCGTCAGGCACGAGTAATGCGGCTCGTCATCTATGAGCACCGTGCAGACGCCGCATTCTCCGATGGAGCACGCCTCCTTGACACTCTTGAGGGAGAACCGCTCCCGCAGCGTCGTGAGGAGGAGCTCGTCATCCTCCACTTCCGTTGCTTCCCTCTTTCCGTTGAGCCTAAAGTGGAGAGTCTTCACCGTGCCCCGCATTGCCAAGGGGCGGCCTTCTGCCGGGTGTTCAACCGGTGGGTGGGGGGTGATGCCCCTGCCTGGCCGCCGCCTTTAAATGGCCAGATACGACTTCCGGACGTGATCCGTTGCCAGCAGATCCGCACTTTTGCCCTCCAGGACTACTTTCCCGTGCTCGAGCACGTAGGTTCTTTCCGTGATCGTCAACGTCTGGTTCACGTTCTGCTCAACGAGGAGAACGGCGACGCCTTTTTCATGGATCCTTTTTATGATCTCGAATATCTGCAGCACCATGGACGGCTGCAAGCCCAGAGACGGCTCATCGAAAAGGACGAGCTTCGGGTTCGCCATCAGGGCCCTTCCGATGCAGAGCATCTGCCGCTCTCCGCCGCTCAGGGTCTTCGCCTTCTGGGTGAGCCGCTCCCCGAGCCGCGGAAACATCTCGTAGACCTCTTCGAGGATCTCCGTTGGGTGCCCACGCTTTGTGTAACCGCCGAGGATGAGGTTATCGTACACACTCATCTCCGGGAAGACCCGCGACCCTTCAGGCACCACGGAGATCCCTCGGGCTATGATGCGCTCCGTCGGCATGCCTCTCAGGTCCTTCCCGTCGAAGGATATCTCCAGGTCCTTCGCGTGCACGTTGACTTTCGCGAGTCCCAGCAGTGCTTTGAGCAGCGTTGATTTTCCTGCGCTGTTGGGGCCGATAATGGAGATCAACTCTCCTTCGCCGATCATCACGTTGATATCGAACAGGACCTGTACGTCGCCGTAATACGCGTCCAGGTGCTTTATGGAGAGCATACTCTTTCCCCGAGGTAGGCCCGGATCACCCGCTCATCGCGACAGACGTCCATTGGTATGCCTTCGGCGATCTTCTCCCCGTAGCTCAAAACGATCAGTCGCTCGCACACGCCCATAATGGCCTGCATGATGTGCTCCACGATGATCACTACCTTACCCTGTTTCTTCAGTTCCCGGATGATGCCCATCCCTTCTTCGAGCTCCTTCGGGTTGAGCCCCGCAAGATTCTCGTCCATCAGAATGACGTCGGCACCGGTTCCCAGGGCGCGGGCCAACTCCAGTCTCCGCCTTTTTTGTAGTGATATCGAGGTCGAAGGCATATCTTTCACGTCACGGATGTTGAGGAATTCCATGATCTCTTCCGCTCTCGGCTCCGACTCCTTGAGCGTCAGGTTCCGGCCGAACATGAGCGCTACCATCACATTCTCCTTCACGCTCATCGTGAGGAACGGGTGAACGATCTGGGACGTCTTCGTAATGCCTCTCCGGCATATCTCGTGCGGCAGCAGGTTGCGGATGCTCTTCCCCCTGTACGAGACATCACCTCCGTCCGGTCGGTAGATACCGACGATCACGTTGAAGAGTGTGGTTTTCCCCGCGCCGTTCGGGCCTATCACTCCGAGGACCTCCCCTTCGCCCACCTCGAAGCTGACGTGCCGAAGCGCTTTGAGGGCGCCGAATGTTTTCGTCAGATCCCGGAGAGCCAGGACACTCATCGTTTGAGCCTCTTGAGTGAAATCAGGCCGATCATCCCGCGGGGGAGGAAGACGACGACGACCAGCAGAATCATGCCGAGCATCAAAAGCCATGTGTAGAGGAGCCGGGACCCGATCACCTCGTTGGCGATGGTGAGAACGAAAGCGCCTATTACGGGGCCGAAGACCGTGCCGGAGCCTCCGAAGAGGGCCATGATGATCATGTTGATCGTGTGGATGACGTTGAAGACGTCGAGGGGGCTGATGTAGGTCAGCCAGTACGCATTGATGCCGCCCAGCACTCCGATCAGTACCGCCGTGAGAGCATAGACCGATACTTTATACCGCCGGGTATCGATACCGGCCAACTCGGCTGAGTCCTCCGCCTCCTTGATGGCCTTCAGCGCGTATCCGAACTTGTTGCGATCGAGAGTAAAGACCAGGACAACGACCAGACTGGCGACGATGAGAAACGTATAATAGAAGAAGGTCTCGTCGTGAGCGATGGGGAGGGTGATGCCCTGGCTCCCTTCAAAAAAGCGCACGTTAAAGGTTCGGTCGAATTCGAGGATAATCTGTTTTGCCGCCTCCGCAAAGGCAAGGGTCGCGATGCCGAAATATGCCCCGCGGAGTTTCATGGTGTACCGCCCGATAAAGAGGGCAAGGAGGCCGGAGAGTATGCCGCCGATCATGATACTCGGAAAGAAAGGTATGCCTGCCCTCGTCATGAGCAGCGCCGTCGCGTAGTTGCCGACCCCGAAGTAGCCGACCGCGCCAAAATCGATGTAGCCGGTGAACCCCGAGGTAAGGTTCCAGGCGGACGCGAGCCCCACCCACAGGAAGATCGTGGAGAGCGTCCGGTAATAGTAACCTTCGGCGCCGGCGAGCGGGAAAAGCAGCAGGGCGATGAAGACGGCAAGCCCGAGAAGAAGCTTTATTCTCATTCCACGATCCCCTTGCCGACGATGCCCTGGGGCTTCAAAATCAGGATGATGAAGAGCAGGATAAAGGTGATGGCCACCGACAGCCCCGAGGTGAGGTAGGTCGCCGTGAGAGACTGGATCACCCCGAGGAGCAGACCGCCTATGAGCGCGCCGGGGATGTAGCCCATGCCCCCGAGAACGACGACGCAGAAGGCAATAATGGTATAGGGGAGGCCCATTTGCGGATAGATCACAAAGTAGGTGGAGAGCAGTCCCCCGGCCAGACCGGTGATCGCAGCACCGAGGGCGAACGTCAGGGCGTACACCCTCTTGATGTCTATTCCCACGAGTCGCGCCATCTCCTTATCCTGGCTCGCTGCCCTTATCGCCTTGCCGTACCGGGCTTTTTCCAGGAAGAGATAGAGACCGAAGGTGGTTGCAATGGCGATGAGAAAAGTAATGAGCCGCGCCAGGGGTATCGTGAGGGGGCCCGCCGAGAAACCCGCGCCGGAGTACGAGGTGGTGACGGTGCGGAAATCTGCGCTCCACAAGAGCAGGCATAGATTCGACAGGATCAGGTGGACGCCGAAGGTACAAAGATACGAGATCATGGGCGGTGCCTCTACCACCCGGTTGATGAGCACCCTCTGAATGACGTAGCCGAGCACACCGACAGAGACAATAGATACGGGAAGCGCAAGAAACGGATCGATATGGTAGAGGGTGAACGTCCAATAGGTGGTAAAGGCACCGATCATTATCAGTTCCCCATGGAAGATGTTCACAATGTTCATCACACCGAATATGAGCGAAAAGCCGCTCGAATACGCAGCGTAGACACCTCCCATGAGAAGGCCCGTGACAAGGGCCTGGAGGGTCAGGACCACGGGCTACTTTCTCTCCTTCCAGGGCTTC
>Ga0326727_10024257_pt1 | contig 11488 bp, 9 predicted proteins | sample MB2enrmetagenome_FD_207643 | JGI IMG/M metagenome (GOLD analysis project Ga0326727, IMG submission 207643) | Lab enriched peat soil microbial communities from McLean, Ithaca, NY, United States - MB29MY | ecosystem: Environmental > Terrestrial > Soil > Wetlands > Peat | place: USA: New York... | reverse complement strand
CTCGTCACAGGGAAGGTGGTCTTGTCCGCCGTCAGCATGAGCCGCGCCTTCACCTGATCCGGCGTGAGCGAAGGGTTCTGCTGGATCAGCAGTGCCGCCGCCGCGCTGACATACGGGGTCGCCATGCTGGTCCCGCTCATTTGCATGTAGTCGTTCGATGCCGCATTGTCGGCTGTGTTGGCGAAGAGGTTCTGGGCGATCCAGGTCGAAGAATATTTGCCGAAAATATTGTTGGATTGCGATTGCACCGAATCGATCAGGTTGCCCGGCGCCACGAGGTCCGGCTTGGCGACGAGGTCGTAGAGCGTCGGCCCTTTCGAACTATAGGTGGCGATCTGGTCGTCGGTCAGGCTGGTGGTTCCCATGTCTTTCATGGCTCCCACGGTGATGACGAGCGGGTCGTTACCCGGCGCGGAAATGGTGCCGTATCCATAAGTCGTCGTGGGACCCATGCGGCCGTAGTTTCCCGCCGCCACAACCACCACGATACCGGCATTCCACGCCTGTTCCACCGCCTGGCAAAGCGGATCTTTCTTGTAGCTTTCAAACACCGGGCGGCCCAGCGAAAGGTTAATCACGCGGATGTTGTATTTGCCCGCCTTTTTGAAAGCAACGGCCTGTTCGAGGGCGGCAATAACCGCGCTGTCGGTGCCGGCGCCAGTGGAACTGAGCACCTGGAAGTCCAGCAGATTGACGCCCTCGGCAACGCCGTGGAAGGTGCGGGTGAAGGTAGTGTAGGGGTTGGTCGTCGAGAGGGCGCCGGAGCCGGCAATGATACCCGCGACGTGCGTGCCGTGTCCGAAGTTATCCCCCTCGGGGGTATTGGGAAGGAACACATTTTCGTACACAACCTTGCCGGCCAGATCTTCGGAGTATCCCACTCCGCTGTCCATTACCACGACGCCAACGCCCGCGCCGGTCAGGCCGTAAGTCCTGGCCGCGCTTGCGCCGATGGTGGCCTGCGCCTGGTCGAGGTGAGCGTGCAATGTCCGGTCCGGCGAAATATAAGCCACGTTGGGATCGTTTGCCAAATCACGGACCGCGTTGGCCGGGACGTGGTACACGCCGGCACGAATGCTGTTGAATGTGTTGCGGTGAACGCCGCCCCGGGCGATCACTCTCTGGTGATCCACGCTGGTGGGGGCTTGCTTGTACTGGACAATCACATCCAGTTCCTCCGGGACATCCTTTCCCTGCAGATCTACTGAAAGTTTCTCGCTTTGACCCCAACAGACACTGCTGAGACAAAAACCCACCACAGCAGCGAGTAACGGTGTCTTAAATGATATGTGGTTCATCGGTATTTCCTCCACCGCCGATCTGCGACTCGGCAGTTACAACCTGATCGTACGGTCGAGAGCCGATTTGCTTCAATCAGCCTGGTACGGGGAAGGTCATGCTGCGTCAGTTAGCAGTGAGGCTCATGACTATCGGTGAAATGTGTCTGTCGACATGTCTAACCAACGGCCAGCGGTTTCGATAATCCGCATTTCTGAGTCTGGCGGCTTACCTTAGTTAACGGCCGCCCGCCAACTCAGAGCTGACGTTATCCCGGATCGAGGGGTAAAGATCGCTGTTTGCAGGCACTTCGTACCCAACGGCAGCCCTCACACTGATAACCAACGGAGAGTGGGTAGTCCGGTACACGGCGCATTGATCCAAACCGGCTTCGCCCGTAGGATCAGGTTGTAACTGCCGAGTCGGGAGACGGGCGGTGGAGGAAATTCCGATGAATATCAAATCATTCAAAACGCCGTTAATGGCCTTCGCGGTGAGTGCCTTCCTGAGCAGCGCGTGCTGGGGTGGGAATGCCAAGCTTTCGGCGGAGCTGCAGGGAAGCAACCTGCCCGCGAGTCTCGATGTAATCATTCAGTACAAGCAGACTCCAACCGACGCGGACGACCAGAACGTAACCAACCAGGGTGGCACGGTGAAGAAGAAATTCAAATACGTCAAGGGCGGAACCTATCACGTTCCTTCGAGTGCCCTGAGCGCTATCGCCGCGAGCTCGAACGTCGCCTATATCTCGCCCGATCGCGCTCTCAAGGGCCTCCTCGATCAGGCCGACGTCACTGTCGGCGCCAACCTGGCCTCGTCCTACAATGTAGACGGCACCGGAATCGGCATCGCCGTTATCGACAGCGGCATCGCAAATGTCGCCGATCTCAAGGGCAAGGTCGTTTACTCGCAGCTTTTTAACACCAACACTACTCTGGGCGATGCCTACGGCCACGGCACTCATGTGTCGGGCATCATCGCCGGTTCAGGCAAGGATTCCACGGGCTCGCTTTTCTTCCGTACCTTTCATGGCGTGGCCGAGGGTGTCAATCTGATTAATCTGCAGGTTTTGGATCAGAACGGAGCCGGCACGGACAGTTTCACCATCGCGGCGATCGAGCAGGCCATCGCGCTGAAGGCAACTTACAACATTCGCGTCATTAACCTTTCGCTGGGCCGACCGGTGTATGAAAGCTATACGCAGGATCCGCTCTGCCAGGCCGTGGAACAGGCCTGGAAGGCGGGCATCACCGTGGTGGTGGCGGCGGGAAACTATGGGCGCTCGAACCCCACCACGACCTTCGGCTACGGCACCATCACGGCGCCCGGCAACGATCCTTATGTGATCACGGTGGGCGCTATGAACGATATGGGAACACCCAGCCTGACCGACGATGTGATCACCACTTACAGTTCGAAAGGACCTACCCTTTTCGACATGGTGGCGAAGCCGGATATCGTCGCCCCGGGCAATCTGATCGATTCTCTGGAAGCTCCCAACAGTACCATTTTCACCAACTATCCACAGGTCGATATTCTGCTGAACCTGTATGAGAACCTCGCCAGCGTTTCAGTCTCCCTTTCCTCGCTCATCTCGCCCAACTACATTCAGTTGAGCGGCACCAGCATGGCGACTCCGTTCGTAAGCGCAACAGTGGCGCTGATGTTGCAGCAACATCCTTCGCTCACACCGGATCAGGTGAAAGCCCGGCTGATGAAGTCGGCCGACAAAACTACATTTCCCACCGCCAGCAGCTACACGGACCCGACCACTGGCATCACTTACAAGGAGCGCTACGATATCTTCACCATCGGCGCGGGTTACCTCAACGTGAACAATGCGCTCTACAGTACCGATCTGGCGCCCGCCGGCGATTATGCGATGTCCCCGGCACTGGCATTTAAATCCAATGGGACACTGGCTTTCGTGAACGCCAACAACGTGGTTTGGGGCTCGAACGTGGTATGGGGTTCGAATGTGGTCTGGGGATCGAATGTGGTCTGGGGATCGAATGTGGTCTGGGGCTCCGGCCTGATTGCCGCGGCCAACGACCTGTTCCTGCAGGCAAATAATGTGGTTTGGGGTTCCAATGTCGTGTGGGGATCGAATGTTGTGTGGGGATCGAATGTCGTCTGGGGTTCGAGCGTAATCACCAGCGAGTCCACCATGTCCATGGCCGGGGCGAGTGAAGCCGGGGCGAGTGAGGCCAATACCGTTGAAGTCGCCGCACCTGATTCCTCGGTACTGGCGGGCGGCGATCAATAGAAACGACTGAATACTTCGACAAGAGCGGTTAAACGCTCACGAGGATCATCCCATGGGACGCACGACAAAGACTTACATACTTACGGTTATCGGAGCAGGCGCATTGGTGCTGGCTTATGCGCTGGGCAGCTTGCCTCCGGCGGCTCAATGGTCATGGGCTGTCTACACCGCTCTCACTGTACTTGCTTCGGTGGCTCAACTCAGATTGCCGCGTTCGGAGGGCACCTTCTCGCTGAGCTTCCTTTTCCTGCTTTACGGCATCGCCCACTTTTCTCTCAGTGAAACCCTCATTGCGGGTTGCGCAGGCGCGGTGGTTCAGTGTCTGGTCAGTTCGAAAGGACGGGCCAGCCTGCTTCAGATCCTGTTCAACGCCGCAAATGTGGCGATAAGCGTCGGCGCCTGTTTCCTGATCGGGCGCGTTTGGCTGGCCGCCGAGATGACACGGCACTTGCCCGTCGTGCTCGCAGCGGTAGGTTGCACTTACTTTGTTGTCAATACGGTGCTGGTCTCGGGCGTTCTTTCGCTGCTTCAGAGCCGAAGGCTCGCGGACGTGTGCAGCAGGTGGTACGCATGGTCGTTCCCGTATTACCTGGTTGGCGTCGCGCTGGTGGGATTGGTTCCCGGGCCGGGACAGGCCGTATCCGGTGACGCATGGCTCATCCTGCTGCCGGTGGTGTATCTGATGCATTTCTTTTTGGGACTGGCCGCCGTCCAGGTTTCAGCAATCGCCCGGACGAATCGGGCCGAGGTGTCTTTACCGCCCAGGGCGCAGCTATATCTCACGGGCGTGGTTGCAACCGGTTTGCTTGCACTGGCGGCCGGAATTCCAGGCTGGCAGCCGCAGGACCTGGCGCGATTCCTCGTTTATCTTGCCCTGGGTGTATTCGCTTCTACTCTTAAGATTCAGCTTCCAGGTGTGCGCGGCAGCATCACGCCCGGCTTCGTGCTGCTGTTGGCAGCCGTCGCGCAGCTAAGTTTCGGAGAAACCGCGGTCATGGCCGCCGTGCTCGGCGTGGTGCAGGTACTGTGGCGCTCGACGAAGCGCCCCTTGCTGGCACAGGTCCTGTTTAATCCGGCCTGCCTGGCCGTGAGCGCGGCATTGGCCTGGGTACTCAGTCGTATGGTTCTCGCGCCGTGGCTGGATAATTCCGTGGCCGGCTTGCTGCTGATCTCCACACTCGTCCTGTATGGCTCCAACACGATATTGGTGGCCGCCATGCTTGCGCTGCTTGACCGCCAACCGCTGAGCGGCATCTGGCAGCTATGCCATTTCTGGTCGCTGCCTTATTACCTGGTGGGAGCGGCGGCGGCGGGAATTATGACGGCGACCGGCGGCAACGGGGATTGGCCCGCCTCCCTGCTGGTGCTTCCGCTCATGGGGCTCGTGTATATCTCCTATCGCGCGCTGCTGGGACAGGCTATCGCCGGAACCCAGCCCACCGGGGCATGATCCGCTGCCTGGAATTTTGGCGCCCTGATTATTGATAAGATGGCAGCGCCTATGAAGATCACCCGCAGACATGCCGTCGCCCTGCTGGCGGGGTCGATGCCGGCTGTCTCCGCGCGCCGCGCCGCCGCGCAAACGGCTCTTGAGATTGCCCCCGGTCCTTTTCAACCTTCGGGCGAATCGTTTCGCCAATATCAGTGCCCGGATTGGTTCCGCGACGCGAAGTTCGGCATCTGGGCGCACTGGGGTCCGCAATGCGTGCCCGCCCACGGCGATTGGTACGCCAACCGCATGTACGACGAAGGCACGCGCATCTATAAGTCGCACCTTGAAGAATACGGCCACCCCTCTAAGTTCGGCTACAAGGATATTGTCAAGCTATGGAAGGCGGACAAGCTCGATACCGATTCCCTGCTTGCGATGTATAAGAAGGCCGGCGCCAGATACTTCATGTGCATGGGCGTGCATCACGATAACTTCGATCTCTGGAACTCGAAGTATCAGCCAAGGTGGAACGCCGTAGCCACGGGTCCGCGCAAAGACATCGTCGGCCTGTTCCAGAAATCGGCGCAGAAACAAGGGCTCAGGTTCGGCGTCAGCGATCATTTGTGGTTCAGTTACAAATTCCTCGCCATCAGTAAACGCAGCGATAAAGAAGGCCCCTTCAAAGGCGTTCCTTACGATGGCAACGATCCGCAATACGAAGATCTGTATCACGACCGGGAAGCGGCCAAACTGGCGTACGAGAAGCTCACGGTCAGTGAGATCGGTATCGACGAAGACTGGAAGCAGCAGTATTTCCATCGCATCAAAGACATGCTGACGCAATACCAGCCGGACTTGTGGTACACGGATGGTCCACTGTCATTCGGCAAGGTCGGGCTCAGCCTGCTGGCGCATCACTACAATATGAGCGCGGCCAAACATGGAGGCAAGGTCGACGTAGTCTACACGGGCAAGAACCCGCCCTTCGCGGCCGGCCTCGACTACACCTGCGATGCGGGCGGATGCGTGCTCGATCTTGAGCGTGGCGTAGCATCCGGCATCATGCCCGACCCATGGCAGACCGACACCTGTATCGGCGGATGGTTCTACGACACCAACGTGACCTATAAGACACCCAAGATCGTTCTGGATATGTTGGTGGATATCGTCAGTCGGAACGGCAACCTGATGCTGAACTTTCCCCTGCAGAACAGCGGCGAACTGGACGCGGCGGAGTTGAAGATCCTGTCGGAAATTACCGCATGGATGGCCGTCAACAGCGAGGCCATACATGGCACGCGTCCGTGGAAGATCTTCGGAACCGGACCGAGCACTCAGGTCTCCGCCGGTCCCATGAATGAACGCAACCGCAAGCCGCTGACGGCGGACGACGTGCGCTTCACGGCAAAAGGAAAATCGCTTTACGCGTTTGTGATGGGCTGGCCTGAGAAAGAAGCCGTGCTGACGCCGCTTGGACTCTCGAGTCCGCAGGCGCCTGGAAAAATCGTCAACGTGGAACTGCTCGGCCACCAGGGCCGCGTGCCTTGGCAGCAGGATGCGTCTGGACTGCGTGTCCAGATGCCGGTGGAGAAGCCCTGCGATTACGCCATCGCTCTGAAGGCCACGCTCGCATAAAACCTGATCTCGTTACCAGTACGACAATGGCCGCGTTCCTGCGGTGCGACCATTGCCCATATGATTGTCCCGCTCATTGTGGGAATCGCTATCGTCCTGATGCTGATTCGTCCGCGGGGCATTGCGGAGGTCTGGTGGATCGGCGGGGGAGCGATTCTGCTGATCGCCCTGCGCCTGATTCCCCTCCCCCTCGCTGGCCGCGCCGTAGCGGAAGGAGCCGACGTTTACCTGTTTCTGATCGGCATGATGCTGCTCTCGGAACTGGCGAGCGTAAACGGCGTTTTCGAGTGGCTCTCGTCAGTCGCCGTACGCAGCGCGGGACATTCCGCGGCCCGGCTCTTCACGCTGATCTATGGACTCGGAACCATCGTCACCATCTTCATGTCCAACGACGCCACCGCCGTGGTCCTGACGCCGGCCATTCTCACCGCCGTCCGCAAAGCAAAGGTGGAACCGCTTCCCCACCTGTTCGCCTGCGCGCTGATCGCCAACGCCGCCTCGTTTGTACTGCCCATCTCAAATCCGGCTAATCTGGTGGTTTTCCATACCGGCATGCCTCCCGTGCAGCAATGGATGCGCTACTTTGGCGTTCCCTCGGTCCTCTCGATTGCCACCACCTATATAACGATGCGCTTCATCTTCCGCCAGGAACTGGCCGCCGTCATCGATCATGAAGTACGCGCCGAGCCGTTGCGCAACGAGGGCAAAGTGGTTCTCGCTGGGATTGCCTTCATGGTGCTGGTGCTGCTTGCGGCTTCGTCCATAAACATGGATCTGGGCCTGCCCGCCTGCCTCGCCGCGCTAGCCGTCGCCGCCGCCGTTTCCATAAAAACGCGCAGCGATCCGCTTCCGTTGGCTCGCGGCATCAGCTGGTCCACCTTAATCCTCGTGGCCGGGCTGTTCATTATGGTTGACGCGGTAGAGAATATCGGTGCACTCGACCTGACCCAATCATGGCTGGCGCGGGTTCAGGAACTCGGGTCCGCCGCCGCGGCGCTGGTGGTTGGATTTGCGGTTGGCATCGGCAACAACCTGGTCAACAATCTCCCGCTCGGCCTGATCGCCGGAGGCACTCTGCATGCCGCGCACGCGCCAGGGCTGATCGTCCATGCCGTCCTGATCGGCGTCGATCTAGGCCCCAATCTCTCGATTACGGGATCGCTCGCGACCATTCTCTGGCTGCTGGCGTTACGCAAAGAGAATGTCGATGTGACCTTCTGGCAATTTCTTAAGGTAGGCGCAATCGCAATGCCTGTCGCCTTGCTGCTTTCGCTCGCCGGAGCCATCCTGAGTCAGCCCTGAGGTTATTGCTTCTTCAACCCGGCGGACCAGTGTACGATCACCGTCAGAGGAACGGCAGCGGTTTTCTCCACCGGCGTGGCCATGAGGAATTTCCCGTGTTCGGGACTCATATACCCCGGAGTACCCACCACCATGCCCGGCATCGTATGCTCTTCCGCTTCCATCGCTTTGGCGATGCCGAAATCCAAAACCTTCACCGATCCGTCGGGCCGGATCTTGATATTGGCCGGCTTCAGATCGCGGTGCACGATGCCCTTCTCATGCGCCGCTTCGAGCGCCTCGGCAATCTGCCGCGCTATCGCCAGCGCTTCCTCGAACGGAATCTGACCACGCTTCATCCGCTCCGCCAAAGTCGGACCCTCCACCAACTCCATCACCAGATAATTCGGCCCCACGTCGTGCAGCGTGCAAATGTTCGAATGATTCAGCGCCGTAATCGAACGCGCCTCCCGCTCAAACCGATCCGTAAACTGCTCGGACGAGATCTTGATCGCCACATCGCGATTGAGCCGCGAATCGCGCGCCTTCCAGACCTCGCCCATACCGCCCCGGCCGATCTTCGAAACCATCACGTAAGGTCCAAGTTGGGTCGGGCAGAGCGGCCGAGGACTCAGGCAGCAACCCCGCCGCCGGCATGTCGAGTAGCCCCTGGCCGGTGGGCGCCGCAGCCAGCAACCGCTCCACTTCGCGCTACAATTCGGGATCGACGCAGGCCAGCACTCCGCGCCCGCCTTCCAATGCGGCGTGATACAACTGCTCGATCTTCCGCCAGCGCTCGGAGGTCATGCCGGCTCCTGTGACGAAATCGGCGCTAGAATGTCGTTATGGGTGTGGCTGCACTCGTTTCGGTCGAAGAATATCTTCGGACAACCTACGACCCCGACTGCGATTACGTCGACGGCGAGTTGGTAGAGCGGAATTTGGGCGAGCAGAGTCACGGCCTTCTGCAACTGAACATCGGAAGCTGGCTGCGGGAGCGGCGCAAGCTCAGGTGCCGTGTAGTGACCGAAGTGAGGCTGCAGGTCAGGCCCGACCGCTTTCGCGTCCCCGATGTGATGGTGATCCCGATAGAAGCTGCCGGAGAAGAGATTGTCCGCACTCCTGCATTGCTTTGCATTGAGATCCTCTCCCGGGGGGACACGCTGTCCGAAATGTGGGAGAAAATCGGGGAATATTTTGCCATGGGCGTGCCTGTGTGCTGGATTATCGACCCTCGCACCGGGCAGGCCTTCCATGCCACGCCGGGCAACTGGACCGAGGTAACCGACGGCATTCTGCGGGCCGAGGGGTTCGAGATGCCCATCGCCGACGTTTTGGAATAGCCGCTGACGGCAAGCCATAAGCCCTCGCGTCACCGGAAATTCTCCACGAGCATATGGTAGCGTGCATTTACCGTGCCGCAATCAGCACTGCCTCAGCTGTATCCCGGCCAGCGGCCCGCGCCAACAGCCCGTTGTGAATCATTTCCACGTCGCCGGGAGTGAAATCGAGGGGCTTTCCCATCATTCGGTTGAAATCCAGCTGCCCCCAGTGCGCTTTCATCACGCCTCTTCGGAGTGCCGGTCGACGCCCTGCAGAATATGCGTGATCTCATGCACCATCACGTGCGCCATCAGATGTGGCAGCAGCGCCCGTCCGCTCACCGCAATCCGGTCGTAGAACAGAACGATGTGGGCGCCTTCATACGGCATCGCATAAGCCATGGCGCCGGGGTGAAAACTCGCCGGAGCGTGTTCGCTCAGGCTGATCAGGATGCCCCGCGCCGGGCAGCCTCTCATATCGTGCCAGGCGATCTTCACGTCGACGCCGGCGAACATCTTCGCCGCGATACCCTGCGCCTGCATCGTGAGCCTGAAATCTGCCAGGCTCTGCATGCATACCGTAACCTGTGTCGAATCGCCTGCTCGAAGCGGGCTTTTTGCCTGTAATGCCACGCCCGCCAATACTGCCAATGCCGCCGTCAATGCGATCCTCATCGTTTCTCTCCCGTCTGCCGTCGCCCCTCAGGCGCAAACGGGAGAGAAAAACCGGAACCGCACGTATAATTTTTTTTGGAGAACCCGATCGAACTACAGCGGACTGTCGAAACTACGCAGCTTCTGCGGGCCTGGGCCAACGGCAATCCCGAGGCGCTCGAAGCCCTGCTGCCCCGCGTCTACAAGGAATTGCGCCGCATCGCCGGGCATTGCATGCAGAACGAGCGCGCGGGCCGCACCATCCAGACCACGGCCTTAGTCCACGAGGCTTATCTGAAATTGATCGACGTGGAGAATGTGGATTGGCAGCACCGCGCCCACTTCTACGCCGTATCCGCGCGGATCATGCGGCGTATTCTGCTTGATCGGGCTCGACGGCGCACCGCGGGCAAGCGTGGCGGCAATGCACCGGCGGTGAATCTGGACGAAATCCCCGACGTGTCATCCGCGCGCGCCCGCGAACTGATCGCCCTCGACGATGCGCTGCAAATCTTAGCTGATTTGGATCCGCGCAAAGCGCAGGTGATCGAATTGCGTTTCTTCGGTGGCTTAACCGCGGAAGAAACTGCGGAGGTGTTGAAGGTTTCTCCCGACACCGTGCTGCGGGATTGGAAGCTGGCGCTCGCCTGGCTGCTCGCGGAACTGGGCGGAAAACAAGCTACGCCTTAGCTCCGGAGATCGGGACATGCGGCTATCAGCCACGTCGACCTCGCGAACCGGCATCAAACCGTTGCCAGTGCCGATGCCCGGATTGATTGAAGAGCCCGCTCCACCTCGATAAGGCTCGCATCCAGCCGCACCACGAACTCATCCACATCGGCGCGTCCGATATTCATTGGCGGCGAAAGACGCAGCACGTTGCCATAGATCCCGCCGCGGCCCATCATGATCCGGTTTTCCCGCGCCGCTTCCATCAACTGCGCGGTCGCCGCCGTCGCGGGAACTTTCGTCTTGCGGTCTTCCACCAGTTCGATTCCCACCAGCAGCCCCATGCCCCGCACTTCGCCGATCAGCGGATGCTTATCCTGCAGGTCGGTCAACTTGCCGCGCAGGTATGCGCCCACCTCTTCTGTATTGCGCAACAGGTTCTGTTCTTCGATGTAATCGATCACCGCCTTCGCCGCCGTGGTCGCCACCGGATTGCCGCCGAACGTGGAAATAGTCACACCCTTCATCGCATCGGCCACTTCGGGACGCGCAATCGTAACTCCGATCGGCAGCCCGTTGGCCAGGCCTTTGGCGCTGGTAATGATATCCGGCTCTACGCCCCAGTGCTCGATGCCAAACCACTTCCCGCCGGTGCGCCCCCAAGCCGTCTGCACCTCATCCGCGATAAAAATCCCGCCATACTTCTTCACGATATCGGTAACGATCTTGAAGTACTCTTTCGGCGGAGTGATAAATCCGCCCACCCCCTGAATCGGCTCGGCGATCAGCGCGGCCACGCGGCCCGAAGTGCTGGTGCGTATCACCTGCTCCATATCCTGCGCGCACTTCACCTCGCACGACGGATACTCGAGCCCAAACGGACACCGATAACAATAGGCGTTCACCGCATGCACGATGCCGGCCTGCGGAGGCCCCAGCTTCCAGGTCGAT
>Ga0326727_10024256_pt1 | contig 11490 bp, 12 predicted proteins | sample MB2enrmetagenome_FD_207643 | JGI IMG/M metagenome (GOLD analysis project Ga0326727, IMG submission 207643) | Lab enriched peat soil microbial communities from McLean, Ithaca, NY, United States - MB29MY | ecosystem: Environmental > Terrestrial > Soil > Wetlands > Peat | place: USA: New York... | reverse complement strand
GCCGCCGAACCGGGTGAACAATTCGAGTTCCAGGAACTGCGCGTAATCCACCCGGAAGCCCGCGGTCAGCGTGCGCAGCCCAGGCGCCTGGGTCTTGCCGCCGACGCGGCTGACCGAGGTGCCGACATCGATCGCCGGCTTCTGATCGGCATGGAACAGCCGCGCATCGAGCACCAGTTGGCCATCAGTGATCGAAATCAAATTCGTTGGGATATAGGCACTGAGATTGCCGGCATCAGTCTCGGCGATCGGCAGCGCAGTCAGTGAACCGCTGCCACGCTCGGGGGACAGTTTCGCCGCCCGCTCCAACAGCCGCGCGTGCAGATAGAACACGTCGCCCGGATAGGCCTCGCGGCCCGGCGGCTGGCGCGTCAGCAACGCGATCTCGCGATGCGTGGCGGCGTGCTTCGACAGATCATCGATCACCACAAGAGCGTGGCCGCCGGCGTCCCGCACCTGCTCGGCCATGCTCATCGCGGCGAACGGGGCGATCCATTGCAGCCCCACCGCGGCCGATGCGGCGGCCGCGACGAAGATGCAACGTTCCGGCGCGCCATGCCGGCGCACCGCGTCGATCACCCGAGCAATGGTCGCCGATTTCTGCCCCACCGCGACATAGATGCAGACCAGGTCTGAGGACTTCTGGTTGATGATGGTGTCGACCGCGATCGCCGTCTTGCCGATGGCGCGGTCGCCGATGATCAACTCGCGCTGGCCGCGGCCGAGCGGAAACAGCGCGTCGATCACCAGGATGCCGGTTTGCACCGGCTCGGTGACCAGGGCGCGATCGACGATGTCGGGTGCCGGCTGTTCGATCGGCACGCGGTGCGCCGCGGCGATTGGCGGGCCGCCATCCAACGGGCGGCCGAGCGGGTCGACCACGCGGCCGAAGAGTTCCGGCCCGACCGGCACGCGCACCACGTCGCCGGTGCCGTGCACCTCGGTGCCGGCGCTGATGCCTTCCGGCGGGTCGAGCAGCACACAGCCGATGGTGTCGCGGTCAAGGGTCTGCGCGAAGCCGAACTGCCCGGTGTCGAAACGGAGCAGTTCGTCGAGCCGGACATGCGGCAATCCGGCGACCTGGGCAATGCCGTCGGCGACGCTGACGACGCGGCCGATCGTTTCGATCGTGGGGGTCAGGTCGGTGGCGGCGACGCGCCTCTGGGCCTGGGCCAGCCAGGCGTCGGGATCAAGCGGCATCGGCGCGCGCCGCGGCCAGTCCGCCAGCGATCCGATCCAGTTCGGACCGCCAGGTGTTGCGAAGGCGCATGTGCGGGCTTCGCAGTTCGATGCCGGCGAGCACGGCGGCGTCGACGCTGAACGTCGGCGCGGCCTGGATGCCGAGCACCTGGCACAGCGCTGCCTGGATCGCTGCCCGTCCGTCGGCGTCGAGCGGGGTCGCTGTAAGCACTTCAAGCTGGTCGGGCGTCAGGGCAAAATCCCGGCGCTCCGCATCCGGCAACGCCGCAAGGTCGTCGGCAAGCTTGCGGGCGAAAGCGTGGATGATCGCGTCCTGCGGCAGATGCGCAAGCAGGCGTCCGGCTATGTCGACCGCCAGCGTGCAGGCGCGCGCCTCCAGCTCGATTTCCGATTGGGCGCGCTCGCGAGCCAAGGCCGCCGCCGCATCGGCCCGCACACGTTCCACCTCCGCACGGGCCTGCGCCGATTGCGCGGCGCGGTCCGCTTCGGCGTCCTTGCGGGCGGCGGCGCGCAACGCGGCAGCCTCCGCCGCGATTGTTGCGTGTTGCCGCGTGAATTCCGCGGCCTCCGCCTGGGCTTCGGCACGCGTGGCCTGGGCTTCTGCCAGCGTTGCCTCGATCGCCTGGCGCCGCTGCGCCACAATCGCCGCGACCGGGCGGAACAGGAAGCGCGCCAGCAGCCAGACGAGAACCAGGACGTTGATCGCCTGCAGCCCCAGGGTCCAAAAGTCAATGTGCATGTCAACGCCTTAAGGCGGTGCGGGAGGGATTGGCGGCGTTGCTGCCTCCCCCCTCAAGGGGGAGCGGTGGTTGGTCCGGGTACGGAATGTGATCCGACCCCCCTCCCCAACCCTCCCCCTCAAGGGGGGAGGGAGCAGTTCCACCAGCTTCGCCGGCACCGTTGGCGTCCTTGCCATCAATGCACGAACGGATTGGCAAACAGCAGCAGCAGCGCGATGACCAGGCAATAGATCGCCATCGTTTCTATCATCGCCAGCCCCACGAACAGCGTGCGCGACAGCGTTGCCGCGGCCTCCGGCTGGCGCGCGATGGCATCCAGCGCGGCGGCCACCGCGCGACCCTCGCCCAACCCAGGCCCGATCGCGCCCAGACCAACCGCCAGGGCGGCACCCAGCACGCTTGCGACCTCGATCCAATTCATCGATTTGCCTCCTCCGGTTGTGGCGCTTCGCCGAGCGCGCCGCCGATAAACACGGTGGCCAGCATGCTGAAGATGTAAGCCTGGATGGCACCGGTCAGCAGTTCGAGCGCCATCAGCGGCACTGGCACCAGCAGGCCGGCGAGCGACAGCACGATGCCGATGACGAACACCCCGCCCATGACGTTGCCGAACAATCGCACCAGCAACGAAAACGTCCGCGTCACCGTTTCGATCAGGTTGAGTGGCGCCATCAACAGGCTGGGCTCGGCGAAGCCGCGCAAATAGCCGCCGAGGCCGCGGGCACGGATGCCGAACCAGAGCATCGACGCGAACACGATCAGCGCCAGCGCGGCGTCGGTTTCCAGATGCGCGGTCGGCGGTTCGATGCCGGGGATCAGCGACGACCAGTTTGCTGCCAGAATGAACAGCAGAAGCGTGCCGATCAGCGGCAGGAACGGCGCGGGCGCACTGCGCAGCGCGTCATGGATCTGCGAGCCGATGGCCTCGACGATCAGCTCCAGTGCGGCCTGCGCCGTGCCCGGGCGATGTGCGAGCCGGCGCGTCAACAGCCAGCTTCCGCCGGCGAGGAACGCCATGATGCCCCAGGTGGTGACCACGGGGGTTGAGATCGGTACCGGACCGATATGGCACAGCACCGTCAGCGTCAGCGGGGACTCGGTCATGGCGGCGTGGCTTGGGCATCGCGCGGGGCCACCCGGCGCGGCCGCGTCGACGCCGTAACGATGAACCGCGCGATGACGATGCCTAGCGCGGTGAACAGCAGCGGCCACGTACCTTGCCATGCCACCACGACCAGCACGCCGCTCATCGCCGCCAGCCGCGCCACCTGCACGCCGATCGCACGCAGGGCTCTGCCGGCGAGGAACAACTCTGTATTCCAGCGCAACAAACAAAAATGCGCTAGGCCTGCCCCAATCCCGAGCGCGAGGCAGCCAAGGTCCAGCAATGCGGTCATCGTCCCTGCACCCACCGCCAGGCCGACCAACAGCCGAGCGCGAGGCCAACCAGCAGCAACGGGCCGGTCCAGAATATCCCGGTGCCGAAATGGCGATCCACCCAGCGGTCGGCAATACGATGGTCCAGCCGAGGATGCCGATCTGAGCGACCTGGCGTGCGAACGACGGTTCGCCCTCGCGCAGCCAGTGGAAATGCCGCGCGCGTCGTTGGCGGACCGAGCGCAGCATGCCGTCGCCTTCCTCGGTCATGACGCGAGCTCCGGGCCGGCCGGGCGCAATGCCGCGATGATCTGCCGGATCGCCGCCATGTGCAGGCGCGTGGCGGCGGTGCGCTCGGTCCGTTCGGTTTCCAGATCGGCGCGGAAGCGGGCGAGCACCGTGTGTTCGAGCTGGTCCAGATCGTCGCCGAGTTGGGCCTGCCGGGTGGCGATGGCAATCGCCGCGCCGCCGCGCACCGACAGGACGCCGCGGCGCACGGCGCAATAGCCGAGGCGACCGGTCGAATGGCGCCATTGCACGACCGATATGGTCAACGCGGTGAGCAGGTCGGCGTGGTGGTCGAGAATGCCGAAGCTGCCGCTGGCGTCCTCGGCGCGGACCGAGACGACGTCGGAATGGTCGGCGACGACCGAGGTCGGGTCGGTGATCAGCAGGCGCATGCGCGCGGCCTGATGGGTGGTGTTGGCCTTATGCGGTGCTTTGTCACGATCGTCCCCTCCAGGTCATGACGGCGAACCCGCTCACGCCGCCACCCGGGCCTGCTCGCGCGCCCGCGCCTCGGCCAGATCGCCAATCAAATACAGCGAACTTTCCGCCCACTCATCCGCCTCACCGGCCAGAATCGCACGGCATCCGTCCAAGGTATCCGCCAGCTTCACCGAGCGCCCGGCATGGCCGGTGAACGCCTCGGTCACCTGGAACGGCTGCGTCAGGAACCGTTGCAACCGCCGCGCCCGCGCGACGATCCGGCGATCCTCCGCGCCGAGTTCCTCGACCCCCAGCAACGCGATGACATCCTGCAATTCGCGATAGCGCGCGATCGCCTCGCGCACGCGTTCGGCGACCGCATAATGCGCCTCGCCCACCACCGTCGGATCCAGCAGGATCGATGATGACGCCAGCGGATCGATCGCCGGATAAATCCCCTCCGCCGCCATGCCGCGCGACAACACCAGCGCGCTGTCCAGATGCGCCGAGATCGCCGTCACCGCCGGATCGGTGAAGTCATCCGCCGGCACATAGACCGCCTCGATCGCCGTGATCGCCGCGCCCGCCACCGAGGCGATCCGCTCCTGTAACGCCGCCACCTCGGTGGCCAACGTCGGCTGATAGCCGACGCGCGAGGGCAACCGCCCCAACAATCCCGAAACCTCACTGCCCGCCTGGACGAAACGAAACACGTTGTCCATCAGCAACAGCACATCCTGGTGCCGCACGTCGCGGAAATACTCGGCAATGGTCAGCGCCGACAGCCCGACGCGCCAACGCGCGCCTGGCGGCTCGTTCATCTGACCGAACATCAATACGGTGCGCGCCAACACCCCGGACTCGCGCATGTCGGACAGCAGTTCATGTCCCTCGCGCGACCGCTCGCCGATGCCGGCAAATACCGAGATGCCCTGGTAGCGCTGCACCATGGCGTGGATCAGCTCCATCACCAGCACCGTCTTGCCAACGCCGGCGCCGCCAAACATCGCCGCCTTGCCACCGCGCGCCAGCGGACACAGCAGATCGAGCACCTTGATCCCCGTCTCGAACACCGCGCGCGACGCGGCCTGGTCGGACAACGTCGGCGCGGCGCGGTGGATCGGCCAGCGCGGCGTGTCGTCCGGCAGGTTCGCGCCACGGTCTCGCACCGACCCCATCACGTCCAGCAGCCGTCCCAGGACCGCCTCGCCGACCGGCACGCTGAGCGGTGCGCCTGTCGCCTGTGCGATCGTGCCACGCGCGAGCCCCGCGGTATCCTGCAACGCGATCGCCCGCACCGTTCGCGCATCGAGGTGCGCCTGCACCTCGGCGATCAAGGGTGTGGGGCGATCCCAGGCAATCGACAACGCTCCCTCGATCGCCGGCAGTGCCAACGCGTCGAAGCGCACGTCCAGCACCGCCCCGCGCACCGCGACCACGCGGCCGCGCGGGGGATCAGAGTTGTTCAGACAGGGCATCCGGCGTCTGCGCGATCGCGCGCACCAGATCGGCCCGCGCAACGATACCAACGACCTTGCCGTCCCGCAGCACGGGGACGCGCTTGATCCGGTGCATCATCATCAGGTCGGCTACCTCGCGCGCCGAGGTCTGTTCGGCCACACTCACCACCTCCGTGCTCATCAGGTCCTTTGCGCGCCGCCGATCCTCGCGCACGTACTCCAGGAACTCCGGCGCCAGCTCGGTACCCTCCGCCAACATGCGAAGCCACCAGGCGCGCCGCACCTCGGTCTCGGTCGAGAACGGGCGCATAAGGTCGCCCTCGCTGAGCATCCCGACCAGTTTGCCATCGGCGTCACATACCGGAACCGCACTGATGTGGTTGGCGGCGAGCAGCCGCGCCACCTTGGCCACGGTATCGTCCGGCCGGACGCTGATCACGGTGGTGGTCATGATGCTGGCGGCGTCGATCGGCATGGCAACCCCTCCTGGCGTCTGGTCAATGCCCCATGACCGCACACCGAGGGGAAGGCCGCATTGATTCACGTCAACGCCCGGATTCACGTCAACGCCGGGTGCGCCACCGCCGCGTCGATCCGCGCGATCAGCTCGGGCGCCAGCGGCCCGCTCTGCGCGGCGGCGACGCACTCCGCCAGCTCCTGCCGGTTTTTCACGCCAAGCACCAGCGTATCGATGTCGAGCGACAACGCGTAGCGATGAGCAATGACGGCGGGATTGGCGCCGAGCGTGGCGCACAGCGCGCGGAACCCCGCGGCGCGCGCGTAATCGAGGACCTCCGGATGGTCGGCCAGCAGGTCGCGGTCAATGGCAGCGGTCAGCGCACCGGCCTGCACCGCGCGGATGCCCATGACGCCGACGCCATTGGCGCGCGCTGCGGCGATGATCGCGCGTGGCTTCGCCGGGCCGTCGAAAAACTTCAGACCGCCTGGCGAATCCAACAGATTGGCGATGCATTGCACCACCGCCGGGGCGGGGCGTTCGCCGAGCACGCGGATGATGGTGTCCGGATGGCCAATGCCTGTCACGCCCCAGGCACCGATCAACCCTTCGGCAACGAAACGTTCGAACAGCGGGCGCACGTGATCGACGAACACCGCATAGGTCGTCATGCGCGTGGCGGCATCGCCCGGGCTGCGCGCGATGAACGCCGCATCCGGCACGACATTGGAATGCAGGAAGAACAAATCGAGCTTCGCCAGACGCAATCGTTGCAGGCTGGCCTCGATCGAGCGGCGCAATGTCGTTTCGATCTCGGTGACAGGGAGATTGCCCAGATTGCACTTGCTGGTGACGCGCACGCCGTCCGGCAGCTTGCCATCGAACGCCGCGCCCACCACCGCCTCTGCCTTGCCGTCGCCATAGCGCGGCGCCAGGTCCAGCAGCGTGATCCCGGCGCCGACCGCGGCGTGCACGGTGGCGACGCATTCCTCGAACGTCGTCCTGCCCCAGAGCATGCCGAGGCCACCGCCCCCAAGGGTCAGGATGGACACCGGCGGCAGCCTACCGAATGCATGGGTTTGCATGACGACCTCCTGCGTTGCGCGGTCAACAGCCACGACCGTGGCGCGCTTGTCCAGTGCGGCGGACCGGGCAACAATCGTTGTGCATGACCAGATACGACGAGGTCGCTTGCCGCGACCAGTTGCGCCTCACCTTCTATCGCTCATATAGACCCTTGGAACGCCGAGCCGGCTGACGCCACGATCCCAGCGCTGGTCGAAATAAAGGACCCACAGCATGTATCAAGACACCCACCTGTTCATTGACGGCGCCTGGGGCAAGGCCAGCGCCGGCCGCTCGCTGCCCGTCGTCAATCCCGCCACCGGCGAGCCGATCGGCAGCGTGGCGCATGCCGACCGGTCCGACCTTGACCGGGCGCTGGAGGCCGCCGAGAAGGGGTTCAGGCAGTGGCGCCGGGTGTCCGCCTTCGATCGCTCGAAAGTGATGCGCAAGGCGGCCAATCTGTTGCGCGAGCGGGCCGACACCATCGCCGCGCTGCTCACCATGGAACAAGGCAAGCCGCTGCCCGAGGCAAAAGGCGAGACCCTGGCTGCCGCCGACGTGATCGACTGGTTCGCCGAGGAGGCCCGTCGCGCCTATGGCCGCGTGATCCCGGCCCGTGCCGAGGGCGTCTATCAGCTTGTCGTGAAGGAGCCGGTCGGACCGGTTGCCGCATTCACGCCATGGAATTTCCCGATCAACCAGGTGGTGCGAAAGCTGTCGGCGGGCCTCGCCGCCGGCTGCTCGATCATCGTCAAGGCACCGGAGGAGACCCCCGCGTCACCGGCCGAGCTGATCCGCTGCTTCGCCGATGCGGGCGTGCCGGCGGGCGTGATCGGACTGGTGTATGGCGTGCCGGCCGAGATCTCCGAATATCTCATTCCGCATCCGATCATTCGCAAGATGTCGTTCACCGGGTCCACCGCCGTCGGCAAGCAGTTGGCTGCACTGGCGGGCGCGCACATGAAGCGGGTGACGATGGAGCTCGGAGGGCACGCGCCGGCCATCGTGTTCGACGACGCGGATGTGGACCTTGCGTCGAAGATGCTGGCGGGCGGCAAGTTCCGCAACGCCGGCCAGGTCTGCGTGTCGCCGACCCGCTTCCTTGTGCAGGAGAAGGTCTATGACAGTTTCGTCGACAAATTCGTCGGCCACGCGAAGGCCATGAAGGTCGGCGATGGGCTGGACAAGGCGACGACGATGGGCCCGCTCGCCAACCCGCGCCGCATCGTTGCGATGGAAAGCTTCATCGGCGACGCGGTGAAGCATGGCGCGACCTTGCGCACCGGCGGCAACCGCATCGGCAACAAGGGTAACTTCTTCGAACCGACCGTGGTGACAGACGTGCCGAAAGACGCCCGCGTGATGAACGAGGAGCCATTCGGGCCGCTGGCGGTGATCTCGCCGTTCTCCAGCTTCGACGAGGTGGTAACGGAGGCGAACCGGTTGCCGTTCGGCCTGGCGTCGTACGCGTTCACCCGCTCGGCGAAGACCGCGAATGCGATCGCCAATGCGGTCGAGGCCGGAATGATCACGATCAACCATCTCGGGCTGGCGCTGCCGGAGGTGCCGTTCGGCGGCGTGAAGGACTCCGGGTATGGGTCGGAGGGTGGATCGGAGGCGATCGAGGCATATCTGAACACGAAGTTCGTGACGCAGGCGGGACTATAACTCAAAAACAACCTCTCCCGCGATTGCGGGAGAGGTCGCGGAGCTCTTTGACGCGGGTGAGGACGGTGCGGCACCACCTCCCCCGCCTCGATTCGCGCTCCGACCTTGGTCCGCTCTTCGCGGCCCAAGCCCGCAGAGCAGGAGAGATGCACACCCGCGATCGCGCCAGGCCCACGCAAGCCCGTCTGCACGAAACCACCCGGATCAAGCCGCCGGCGCGGCCTTCGCATGCGCCTTCACATCGCCACGCGTCACCCGCACATGATCCGCCAGTTGGTGCCGCGCGATGTCGAACGCATCGCGAACCGCGGCATGGGCATCCTCGTGCGCATGCTGCGCCGACGGATCGCGCTTCACCACAATCGTGCGGCCGGGCAGCACCAAATCGACACGCACGTGAAACAGCTTGCCATGGCCCCCATGACGCGGATGCGCCTCCACCACCACGTCACACGCGGTAATGCGGTCGCAAAGCTGCTCTAACTCCGCGACCCGCGTGCGAATCCGCTGTTCCAACGCCTCCGAGGTATCCATGTTGCGGAAGGCAATGCGTAGGTCTTGCTGCATATCAACCTCTTGTCGCTACAATGCGGTGGGTTCGTTAGGGAAACGTTAACGCTGGTGGTCTGCCTCATCCAGACCGCCCTCCGGCGTCATGGCGTGCACCGTCGGCGGCAGCACGCGGCACAACCGCTCCAGCACCGCAGCGGACGATATGCCGGCGAGCGTTGCCATGTCCTGAACCCGCTCCTCGCCCAGGATGCGGCGCAATTCATCGGGGATGATCGGGAGGGCGGGTCCATGACCGATCCAGGATGCCATGATCGCCCCCAGGCCCGCCTGATTGAAGCGATCCGCCAAGTCGTGCAGCGTGCCGCGCTGGCCGCCGAGCAGTTCCTCCAGCACATGACCCAGCGGCGTAATGGCCCCCTCTTCGGCATGGTGCTGCAGGTCATCGACCACTTCGTGAACAAACCGCATGGCGTTCTCTTGGTCCTGGATAGACTGGCATGGATAGGCTGGCACTCACAATCAGGGCATGGCATTGACCTGGGTCAAGCCCCAGTTAGCCTGCCGAGCAACGCTGGCGAAGAACCGCCCCCAACGAACAGAGGAGGCACACGCGATGGACACGATGCCCGACGCCCGGATGCCAACCGAAATCTGCGGCCCGGATGGCTGCGCCGTGCCAGGGACGACAGGTGACGAGACATCCGCCATGGCAACCACCAGCACGACGCCGGCGGCAGCGCCCCAGGTCGGCACACGAATCGATATCGTTTCCGATGCGATCTGTCCGTGGTGCTACGTCGGCAAGCGCCACCTCGAAGCGGCGCTGGCCGAGCTGGCCGCCGAAGGCCTGCACTTCTCGGTGCATTGGAACCCGTTTCAGCTCAATCCCGAGATGCCGAAAGAGGGCGTCGCCCGCGCGGCCTATCGCGCCGCCAAGTTCGGCAGCGCCGAGCGCGCGCGGGAAATCGATGCGCGCGTCGCCGGCGCGGCAGACGCGGCGGGCCTCAGCTTCCGCCAGGACCTGATGTTGCGCACCCCGAACACCATCGACGCACACCGGCTGATCTGGTTCGCCGGCGAGCATGACCGGCAGGACGCCACCATGGAGGCGGTGTTCCGCGCCTATTTCATCGAGGGCAAGGACATCGGCGACACCGCGGTGCTCGCCGATTGCGCGGCGGCGGCCGGATTGGACCGCGCCACCACGCTCTCGTTCCTGGCCAGCGGCGTTGCAGACGCGGAAATGCGCGCCGCCGACCGGGCCGCGCGCGAGGCCGGCGTGAACGGCGTGCCGTCGTTCTTCCTGGACGGCTACAACCTGTTCTCCGGCGCCATGCAAGCCACGCAGATGGCGGAGGCATTTCGCCGCGGCCGCCGTATCCTGGCGCAGCGGGAGGCATAATTTCGCCACCAGCGTCCTGCGGCGCGAAGTTGATCTGCGACCGCGGGTGGCACGGGGGAAATTTTCCGCGGCCTTTTCCCACCTCGCACGATGGCTATAGTCCCGCCCAACCAAGCAATTGGAGCGCCATGCCATGACCTCGAAGCACCCGGAAACACTGGTCCTGCACGCCGGCTGGCGGAGCGATCCGGCAACCACGGCCGTTGCGGTGCCGATCTATCAAACCACCTCCTACCAGTTCAACAGCGCCGAGCACGCCGCCAACCTGTTCGGCCTCAAGGAGCTGGGCAACATCTATACCCGCATTATGAACCCAACGACCGATGTGCTGGAAAAGCGCATCGCGGCGATGGAGGGCGGCGTGGCAGCCCTCGCGGTCGCCTCCGGCCAGGCCGCCAGCGCCTTCGCGGTGCAGAACCTGGCGCGCGCCGGCGATAACATCGTCAGCTCCACCGATCTTTATGGCGGCACCTGGAATCTGTTCGCCAACACGCTGAAGGACCAGGGCATCGAGACGCGCTTCGTCGACCCAACTGACCCCGAGGCCTTCGCCCGCGCCACCGACGACCGCACTCGCGCCTACTACGCCGAGACCCTGCCAAACCCCAAACTGATCCCCTTCCCGATCGCCGAGGTCGCGAAGATCGGCCGCGATTTCGGCATCCCCCTCATCATGGACAACACCGCCGCACCCATCCTGGTGCGCCCGTTCGACCATGGCGCGGCCGTGGTGATGTATTCGACAACGAAATATATTGGCGGCCACGGGACCTCGATCGGCGGCATCGTGGTTGACGGCGGCAACTTCGACTGGGAAGCCCATGCCCCCCGCCAGCCCGCGCTGAACACCCCTGATCCCAGCTACCACGGCGCGGTCTGGAGCCAGGCGGTAAAGCCACT
>Ga0326727_10024255_pt1 | contig 11490 bp, 9 predicted proteins | sample MB2enrmetagenome_FD_207643 | JGI IMG/M metagenome (GOLD analysis project Ga0326727, IMG submission 207643) | Lab enriched peat soil microbial communities from McLean, Ithaca, NY, United States - MB29MY | ecosystem: Environmental > Terrestrial > Soil > Wetlands > Peat | place: USA: New York... | reverse complement strand
GGCAGGCGCATGAACGGAACACTCCTTTGCCAGCGAGTACGCACAAAGAAGCGCGGATGTTCCACGATATCCAAAGACAGGCTGGACCGCCGCTCGGTTGCCGATCTCAGCGCGCCGGGGACGGCTTCGACCCGTCCGCGCTCTCGGGGACGTAGACCACGCTCCCGTCCGGCAGTTGATATGCCACACCGAGCCGGACGCCCGGGCCACCCTTTTTCTCCGGCGTCATCTTCTTCACCTTGATCTCGCGGCGGTCCTTCTCGATCATTTCAACCTGCCCCGTTCGCGCATCCTTCGTCATGATCGTGAACTGCGAATTGGGGTCGAGAAGTTGCGTCAGGCTGAAAGCCTGAATCAACGCGACCATCAGGCCGACCGCGAATACGATCGAGGCGTCGAATAAGTTGGCCACTCCCGACAACGGGTCCTCGCGATGCACCGAGGTCAGGGAATCGAGCGCGCGTCTACGCCGTACGAAGGCTTTCATACGTGTCCTCGCCCGCAGCCCGCCCGCTGGAACGAAGCGCCCGCAGCACCAGTTCGCACAAGTTCTCCATCTCTTTCAACTCCACGCGTGTCCAGCGTTCCCGTACCAGCGTAATAAAGTAAGACACACCGGACAGTACCAGCCCGCATACCACAGCGCCGAAGCCCACCACCAGGTGATTCACCATGCCGGCCATGTCACCCCCCAACAGCGACCGGAGGGCGGGTCCGAGAGGGATGATGGTTCCAGCGAGTCCGAGCATCGGCCCAATCCGCACAAACAGGCGGGTGCGATCCAGCCGCCCGGCCACTGCGATCTCTTCCTGCTGAAGCACCTCCTCCAGCCACAAGTCCACGTTGGCGCCCGAACCCGTCTCTCTCAGTCGCGCCTCGACTTTCGTCCAGAAACGTCTTAGGGATGGCGAGAGCGCCACATCGTCGAGTGCGCCTTCCACGGTTTCGCTTTGAGCCAGAGCCCGTGCGATAGCCGGCAGATCCGAGCGGGGTTCGCGGCTCTTTCGCCAGAAGGTGAAGAAGAGACCGCCCAGATCGATCAAGGTGATCGTCAACAGCGCCAGCAGCGCCGCCGCAACCGGCCAGAAAAATGCGTTCGCCAACTGGTAGAACAGCGAGACGGTCAGTTGATAGAGATTCGTCATGAGATACCTTTTGTAACGGTTCGCAGCGCTTCCAGCAGAAAGCCGGTCCCTACCAGCAGCACAATGAGCGCGACCGGGAGGAACGTTACCGGCAGCAGGCCGCCGCTGCCGGCAGTGGTGCGGAAGACCTGCTGCGCCATGCGGAAGCCATTCACGTACGGCAGCGGCGGCGAGGACGAACGGCGAGGCCGCGACATCCCCTCTCGAACGCCGCCGCGCACGGCCGCTGGCGCGTGAGCAAACGCCGCCGCTTTCCAGCCGGTGGCCTTCGCCATATTGCGGCCAAATGCCGCCAGCTCCGTGCTCCCCAGGCCCGGTACCAACGCCGCCTGCTCCGCGATGTACTGATGCAACTTCAGATTCCCGCAGGTATTGGCGGAGCAAGTCGCGCCAATCTTCGCGACTGTCCGGACGTATCTGCGGATCAACTCGGCCCTCTGCTCCGCTGAGAACTTGTACGATCCTTGCCGGTCTACTTCCAACATCCGAGCCATCATGACCTGCCGGGCGTGCGGGTTCGCCTGCTCGAAGAACTTGTCCATCTCCAGGCCATTTTTATCGGCGACATACACGTCGTAGCTGTTCTGCCAGAACGTGCCGTCCATGTGTTCAGCCGACGTAGCTTGCCACCCGTATAGGTTCTCCATATTGTTGGCAATCGCGCGCGCACCGGCGTAGCCCGCCTTCTGCATCTCGCGAATCCACTTAGGGTTCCAGTAGCGCCCGTTCAACTCGGTCGCAATGTAGGTCTGAATGCCGGTAACCCGCTCTTTCCCGCGGGTCTTCATGTCATTCACGTAGAACGCCGGAGCGTTTCCGCCATTCACTGTCTTGGTGGCCGCATTCAGACCGCCAGCGTAATCGTAGAAGTCGTCGTTGTCCAGCACGCCGTAGACGTTCGTGGTCCGGCTGTGAATGACAGCCTGATTGCCTTCCAGGTGCGTGGAAAGAGCGCCGGGAACGGCCGCGCCCCAGAGGTCGCCCGAGTAGGCGTGATTCATGTGATTCAGATACTGGTCCGCGAGGCCCTGCTGGTTGCCCGCGTCCTTGCTCTGCTTCACCATGTTCGAGATGCCGGCACCGTAATCCCCCGGCGCGGCGGCGAAGGCCCGCGCGCTCGCCACCTTCTCGGCCAGGTCCGGAGCTACACCGGCCTTCTTGAGAGCTTCCGCAACCTGTCGCGTATGGCGGCTGATGGCGTTCTCTCCATCGGAGGCGGCCAGCTTCGAGGCTCGGTCGAGGAGCAGCACCTTGTCGGGAAACCCGTCCCGGTAGATGCCGCCCAGCGTGAGCACCACATCCACGCGCGCGCGCCCCAGTTCCTTCTCGGGAATCAGGCGCAGGCCATCCACCACGCCTCGCGCGTTCCATTTCGGTTCCACCCCCATCAAGTAGAGGGCCTCGGATTCCATGGCGCCCTGGTGCCGGATGGTCTCGCCATACCACAGCACCATACTCACCTTCTCCGGGATTTTGCCCTGGTCCTTCGAGAACCGGTCCAGCATGGCGGCGGCCATTTTCTTGCCGAGCTCCCAGGCTTCGCGCGTAGGCAGCAGATTGGGATCGAAGTTGTGGAGGTTGCGCCCCGTGGGCAGACCGGCCGGCGTGCGCAGCGGATCGCCCGACATCCCGCTGGGTTCGAACCGGCCCGAGAGAATCGCAATCAGGCTCGACAGTTCCCTCTCCGGCGACTCCCGGAGATTCCGCAGCCACGTCTCGCCCGACGCCAGCACGGTTTCCAGCCGGTCCTTCGCGGCCGGCGATATTCCCCCCGGCAATGCGGGCTTCCGCCCTTCGAAGATCGCACTCACCCATGTTTCCATCTCGACGCGCCACTGGCGCTTCTCCGCATCCGTCAAGCTCAGCTTGATGAATTCGCCCAGCGCCTCCTTTTGCAGGGCCGGGTCCGGCAGGCTACCCACCGTGTGCATTCCGGCGGGGATGGGTCCCGCTTCCGTCGCATCCAGGAACGCCTCGATCTTTTCCTGCACCTCCGTCCATTCCGCCTTCCCGAGATCGAGGCCCAGTTGCATATCCAGCTTCAGCCGCCGAATCTCGGCCGCGGCGCTCTGGCGGTATTGCTCCTCGAGCGCGGGCGACACGCCTTCCGTCTTCTGCAGGTTCTCGAAGATCTGCCGCAGCGCCGCGAACTGGTCCTGAGCGCCGGCAGCCACCACCATCGGCGTCAGGTGGCTGATCAGCACCGCTGCGCTGCGCCGCCGCGCGGTGGTCGATTCGCCGCCGCCATCCATGATGTAGTAATACGCGTTCGGCAGATCGCCCAGGATCACCTCCGAACTATCCCATCCAGCCTGCCCGACGTTCTTGCCCGGCAGGAATTCCAGAGTGCCGTGCCGTCCGAAGTGAACCACCGCGTCCGCGTGGAACTCGTTGCGGTACCAGAGATAGGCCGCGATGTAGGCGTGCGGCGGCGGGATATTGGTGTTGTGGAGCGCCTCCATGTTGCGCTCGAAGGTGGCGCGCAGGGGCTGTGGTCCCAGGAAGATATTGCCCATGCGCACGCCGGGCACGACAAAGAACTTCTCGCCGTCGCGCGACGTGATGGTCATTAACTGCGCCTTCTCGGGCGGACCCCATCCCGCGTTCACAAAGTCACGGAACTGCTTGGGCAGCGCCGCAAACCACCCACGGTACTTCTTCATCGGAACCAGCACCACGTGGCCCTTCTCCACCAGCGCCTCCAACTCACCGGGAGCCCATACCTCGATATTCCGGCCGCTGATCTCCAGCAGCGCTTCAAGCTCTTTTTCGGTGGGCGGCCGGTCGCCGGTCTGGTATCCGCTTTCGCGCAGCCGCGCCAGCACCGCCAGCAGAGTGGGGAAGACGTTCAGGTAGCTGGCGCCGATGTTTCCCTTGCCCGGCGGGTTGTTGAAGTAGACGAGGCCGATGCGCTTTTCCGCGTTCGGCTTGTCCTGGAGCACCAGCCAGCGCGCGCCGCGGCTGACCGCCATATCGATTCGTTCCCGTATCGGCTTGGTCACCGGACCAGCCACGCCAGCGGACTTCTCCGTGCTGCCCACTATGATCGGCTCGGTAGCGCCCGCGATCTCCGGCAGCGCTACCTGCGTGGACAATCGCTCGGGCGTGATCCCGAAGGCGGACTTGCTCCACACCTCGTAGGAATCGCGCGATATCATCAGGTCGATCACGTGCAGGCCGTAGCGCTCCAGTGTCTCGCTGTCGGAAGCCTGCGCAAATCCCAAATTGAACGAGTACAGCAGGCGCAACGGAGAGCTTCCCGGCTCGCCCAGGAGCGGCGCCAGTTCGGGAACCGGCCAGCCGAAAACCGGCACCGCGCCAATCCCGCGTCTTTCCAGCGCGGCGATCAGAGCGTCGATGTGTTCCAGGTCGCGGACTTTGTAATTCGTCTGATAGAAGAGGATTCCGGCCAGCGGCGCACTCCCCGGAACCAACCGCTGCGTACGGTACCAGGTCAGGTAATCGCTCAGCGATTCGAATGACTTGTCCGCCCGTGGATGGTAGATGCCCTTGACGATATGCTGCTGCGGCGCCGGCACCGCAACCGGGCGCTCGCCACCGCCAAGCTTGTAGCAGTAAGCCAGAAACGCACTGAGGTTATCGACTCCGCCGTTGTACCAGTATTCGTATGCAGAGGCGCTCGCTTTGACATCCGGCTTAACCTGCCAGCGGTGCTCGGCGATATCCGGCGGCTGCGCCATGATCACGGCCCCCGCGGCCTTCCGCGCGGCAGGCGCGAACCGCGCGTACATCGCCGCATTCATCAGGTAAGCATAGATGACGCGGGCGCCTGCAACCTTCTCCGGCGGCGTATCGCCGTCCATCACCACCAGATCGATCAGCCCCTTTCCGTTGACGCGCTCGAACTCGCCGAGCGCGTCAGGCAGTTGCTGCGGAGTACTGGTGTAGACGGCGATGCGCACGGGGTCGGCGGCGCGTCCCGTTCCGAGCGCGATCAGCGTCAACAGCGCGCATTGTGTCCAGCGTCTCACTCGGCTTACGGCTTGTGCGGATGGTCGTGTGGTTCCAATTCCTCCGGCTCATGCGAATGATCGTGCCGGCCGTGTTCCCCCTCATGCTCGTGCGCGTGCTCATGTTCGTGGTCGTGTTCATGAGTGTGCGCAGACTCGTCGTGGGCGTGCTCGTGTGTATGAGTATGAGCGTGTTCGTGCTCATGCTCGTGGCTGTGATCGTGCTTACCTTCCATTGGACTTCCTCCTCATACTCCCTCAGAACTTTAAACGAATACCGACATGGACCGCACGGCCGGGCGCCAGGTAAAACAGATAATATTGACGATCCAGAAGGTTCTCTCCCGTCGCCAGCACCTGAACATGAGAACTGATTTGGTAGCCGGCGTTCGCATTCAATAGAAAATAGGGGTCATTTGCGCCCGGAACTCCCTTGACAACGTCCGTGTTGCTGTCGCTGGAGAAGGTCGCGCTGACATAACGGCCCGTCACCGAGCCAAGCCACTTGCCGTGTTGGGCAATGAGTTGCCCGCCGAACATGTTGTCCGGGATATTCGGAACGTGCATGCCGACGCTATAGGGCTCGGCGGGATTGTCGGTAATGATGGCATTGGTGTACGTGTAGCTCGCCCGCAACATCAACCACGGGAGCAGCCGGATGCGCAGCGCGGCTTCGACACCGCGGGTGCGTCCATCCGCGGCGTTGACGTTCACCAAATAATTACCGCTGGGATCGACGCTCAGGTCCGCTTCACGATAGATCATACCGGAAATGTTGTTCTGATAAAAGTCCGCGTCGAAATCCGCTCGCGAGCCAACTCGTTTGTGAACTCCGGCTTCAAAGCTGCGATCGTGCTCCGGAGACAGATGCGGACTCGCCGCGAAGGTCATGCCCCAGTAGCTGAAACTGCCGTATAGTTCTTCCACATCGGGATTGCGAAACGCGTTGCCAACGCTGGCTCGAATCGTCCAATCGTTTCCCAGGCCGTAAGTCGCGCCCAGCTTTCCAGTCAGCGAATTTGCCGCGCGGTTGGGATAGAATGTCAGCGGCAAACTCGCGCTGTAACCGTTGGTTTCACCGTCGTAGGTCTGCCAGAATTCGTAGCGGCCTCCGGCAACTACGTGCAAACGTTCCGTTACGTTGATCTCGTCTTGGACATAAGCGGCTACGTTATAGCTGCGCCCGATAGCGGATTGGTCCTGCCCATCGAACGTACTCGGCACTGTCCAGTTGGAGAGGGCGTAGACGGGGTTGGAGGCCATGTCCTGACGCGCTTCCGATCCCGCCACGATGGTCTGCCGATGCAGGGTCCGATTATATTGAACGTTGCCGTGGAAGCTGCGCTCGATGTTGTTCGTGTAGGTTCCGGTGCCGCCCGTGTAAGTCGAAAAATAGTCCGCCATCCGGTAGTTCGAGTTAGGAGTGTAGTAGTAACTGCCGTCCAGACGAATCACCTGGTTGCCTGAGAATTTGTGGAAAAGGCTCGCTGAGACGAAGTGCGAGTGCTGGTTGCCGTCGTCTTGCAGAAATGAAGACGGCAGCACGAAGATGGTTTGGAGAACACCGTTGTAATTGGCGAGGAAGGTGCCGCTATCCACGATGCCGCCGGAAGCGTTCTTCAGGTAGCTGTTGTACATCTTGTAACCGTAATTGTAATTCTGGCGGAGGTACTGAATGGTCAGAACGGTGGCGCCGGTGAAGGTGTATTCGCCCTTCACATAATAGGACTGCTGATTCGCCCAATTGCGGCCGCCATTGCCGATGAGAAACACTTGATTGCCGTAGCTGTCGACCGTCGGGATGGCCCCCGTGACCACCGGCCCGGTGCCTTCGCCCGCGTAAGTTTCCACGGGCACCGAGTCATAGCCGCCGAACTGGAGGCGTTGATAGCCCAGGCTGATGCCCAGCTTGTTCCAGAACCGGTCGGTGAACCGGGCGGAGTAGCGCGTGGTATCGTAGCTGCCATATTCGCCCGCGAGGTCGAGTTCACGGTGCGAAACCGGCCGCGTCAGAACATTGATCACGCCGCCCAGCGCGTTGCCGCCGTAGAGCGACGAGAACGGCCCGCGAACCACTTCCACGCTTTGCACTTCGTCGATCGGCAGGCTGGTCCAACTGACGCCGCCATAGAAGGGATCGTTGATCGGCTGGCCGTCGAGCAGCACCAGCGTGCGATTCGCGCCGTAAAATCCCCGCAGAAATGTGGCCGGCATGGTATCGGCCGGCCCTTTGTCCCGCAGGTTGTAAAGACCGGGCTCCATGTCGAGGCTCTGGTCGAGCGTCTGCACGTTGCGATTCTGGATGTCCTGGATGGTGACGACGCTGGAGGAGACTGGCTGCTTGTCAGCCTCCTCTTCGGATCGCGTAGCCGTCACCAGGACGCTGGTGCTCACGCCGCTCACCGCTAAAGAGATGCGCAGCGGGGCCGTTTCGGTCCCTATGGCGACGGGCACCTCCTTGGTTTCAAAACCAGAACTGGACACGGTGAGCCGGTAATCGCCTGCCGCGAGCACGGAAATCGTGAATGCGCCACTGGCGTCGGTCCGCACCGGTTCCAGCGCGCCGCCGTTCGCGCCCCGAATCCGCACGGCCGCCCCGGCGACCGGCGCTCCGGACGGGTCAACCACCGTTCCCGCCCGATGAAACGGGTTCGAGGCGTCCTTCGGCGCGCCACCACCGGCCGGCTGAGTCTGCGCAAACAGCCCGGCCGAGACAATCGTCATGAGAACAACTTTGGCTGTCAGCATGATAGAAGGCAAACTGTACCAGTTCGTGCCACGAATGTCAAATTCGTATGTAACCGACGCGTCACGACCAGGCGCCGCCGCTGGCCTTTTTACGAGCGCCTTCTCGCACTCCGCCAGGCTCAGCCGTGTTACGATTTGGAGGACGGTAGTACGACTTGGAATGCCGGTCCGCCGGCCGGCCCGACAGAAATGCATATCCCCGACGGCTATTTGAGTCCGGCCACCTGCGCGGCCCTCTACGCGAGCTCGGCGCCGTTCTGGTATGTCGCGCTACGCCGGTTGAAGCGGCTGCTCTCGACCAAACTGATCCCGTTGCTTTCCGTGTTCGCCGCGTTTTCCTTTGTGGTCATGATGTTCAACCTGCCGTTGCCCGGGGGCACTACGGGCCACGCGGTGGGCGTTTCCATCGCCAGTATTGTGCTGGGGCCTTGGGCTTCCATTCTCGCCATCTCCATCGCGCTTTTCATTCAGGCGGTCTTCTTTGGCGATGGCGGCATCACCGCCTTCGGGGCCAACTCCTTCAACATGGCGATTGCCGGATCGCTGGTTGCCTACTTCACCTATCGCGCCATTTCCGGGAAGTGCGCCATTGTTTCGCGGCGCCGCGTATTTGCCGCGGGCGTCGCCGGCTACCTGTCGATCAACGTGGCCGCGCTATTGACGGGGATCGAGCTCGGAATCCAGCCCATGCTGTTCCGCGACGCTTCGGGAGCGCCCTTGTATGCACCCTACCCGCTGAAGATCGCGATTCCGGCGATGATGGCCGGACACCTCACCGTTGCCGGCCTGGCCGAGTTGATCCTGTCGGCGGGATTGGTGGCGTGGCTCCAGCGGACCCATCCGTCCCTTTTGAGCGCCACGGCGCCGGGAGCCGCTCAAACCGAGACCGAAGCGGGCGGCTTCGGATGGCTGGCCATCCGCCCTTTGCTGGTGGGTTTGACCATTTTGATGCTGATTACTCCCCTCGGGATTCTGGCAGTCGGGAGCGCGTGGGGTGAGTGGTCTCCGCACGAGCTCGCCAATCAAGCGCTGCCCGCCGGCGTGCCGCACGGGCTGGAGCGTCTGTCCTCGGTCTGGACGGCCCCTTTTCCATCCTACTCGCCGCCCTTCTTGCGCAGCTCTTCGTTCGGCTATTTCCTTTCCGCGGCGTTTGGATCGGGGTTGATTCTCCTGGCGGCGCTGGCGTTGGACTGGGTCATTGCGGCCCGGCGGCGGAGTGGGTAGCGTGCGCCCGAATCGCGTTGTCGAGGGATCCATTCACGGTTTCCTTCGGGTTCTCGAACACACGCTCGAATCCGAAGAGCTGGCGCGGCGCGCCGGCCTCTTGCAGAGCCTCGATCCCCGCGTCAAGTTGCTCGGGTTCCTGGGCCTCATCGTGGCGGCGGCCGCTTCCCGCAAGCTGGAAGTCATCGGGGCTATCTTCGCCCTGGCCTCCGTTTTGGCGGTCTGCTCGCGCGTGCCGCTTCGCACTCTGGTAGTCCGCATCTGGGCCGGCGCGTTCGCTTTTACCGGTCTGATTGCACTGCCGGCTCTTTTTCTCACCCCGGGCCGTACCGTCGCGCGGCTGCCGCTGCTGGGGTGGGCGGTGACGGCGCAGGGCATTCGGGGCGCCACCTATCTGATTTCGCGCGTCCAAACCACCGCGACACTATCCATGTTATTGGTCCTCTGTACGCCGTGGACACACGTGCTGAAGGCCCTGCGGGTGCTGCGCGTCCCCATCGTCCTGGTGGTGATTCTGGGCATGACTTACCGCTATATTCTTCTCATGATTGGGACGGCTGGGGAGATGTTCGAATCGCGCCGCAGCCGGATGGTCGGAAGGCTCGAGGCGAAAGAGGCACGCCGCCTGGCCATTCGAACGGCCGGTGTGCTGCTGAGCAAGACCATGCAACTCTCCGGCGACGTATACCTGGCCATGCAATCGCGTGGTTTCCGCGGAGAGGTATACGTGCTCGACGAGTTCGCGATGCGGCGCCGCGACTGGACCTGGCTGGCGCTCTTCTGCGCGCTCGGAGCGGCCGCCATATGGATGGGGCATTAGAAATGGTCTTTGAGACCGAGAATGTCGGCTACAGTTACGAACGCGTGACCGCGCTGGACGCCGTAAGCCTGTCGATTCCCGCCGGGCAGAGGGTCGCGTTGCTGGGGGCCAACGGGTCGGGGAAATCGACGCTGCTGCGCCTGCTCGACGGCCTCTGCTTCGCCGGGTCCGGCACGGTCCGCTTCCGCGGGGAGCCGCTTACCGAAGAGCGTTTCCGGAATGAGACGTTTTCATTCGACTTCCGCCGCCGTGTGGGCCTGGTGTTCCAGAATCCCGATACGCAGTTGTTCAATCCGACGGTCTTCGATGAGCTCGCGTTTGGACCGGTGCAACTGCGCTGGCCGCCGGCGCTCATTCGCCAGCGCGTGGCCCAAACGTTGGACGATCTGAACATCGCGCATCTGAAAGACCGGCCGCCGCACCGGCTCTCGGGAGGCGAAAAGAAGCGCGTGGCTATCGCTTCCGTCCTGATCCTCGATCCGCAAGTGTTCCTGCTCGATGAGCCGACCGCGGGACTCGACCCCCAGAGCCAAAGCCATACGATCGACCTGCTGGCCGGCTGGAAGGGCACCGGCCGGACGATCGTCACCGCTACGCACGATCTGGATAGCGTCGAGGACATCGCCGACTATTGCTTCGTGTTTCAGGCGGGCCGGCTGGTCGCGCAGGGGACGCCCGCGGCCGTGCTCGATGACGCCGATCTACTCAGGCGGACGGGTCTGCTCCACGCCCACAGGCATGTTCACGCCCACGGAGAAGTCCACTCGCACCCCCACCGCCACCACGATCACTAGCGAGGGCGAGGCATGCCTCGCCCCTACAAAGGCGCGGTGTAGGGGCCGGGCATGCCCGGCCCGATGCGCTAGTTTGCCGCGAGCGCCTATGCTACCTTAGATTCGAATGTCCGATCTGAGCCGTATCGGAGTGGCCATCGCCACCGACCTTCTGGGTGAGTTTGATGCTCTCATCGCCAAACGCGGATACACCAACCGGTCCGAGGCATTCCGCGATCTGATCCGGGCCGAACTGGTGCGGGAATCCTCCAGCCGGCCCGCCGGGCGCGTGGTCGGCTCGCTGACCGTGGTCTACGACCACCACGTGCGCCTGCTCGAGGAAAAGCTCACCGAAATGCAGCACCACCATCATCGCCTGATCTTGTCCGTACTGCATATCCATTTGGACCATGACAACTGCATGGAGTTGATTGCCCTGCGTGGCGCGTCGGCGGACGTGCAGCGCCTGGCCGGCTTGCTGGCCGCCACCAAGGGTGTCAAACACGCGCAGTTGGCGATCACCGCCAGCAGCGACGCCTTGTAGCTTTCCCCGCTTCTAAGGCGCGTGCCTACCCGCTCATGGATCCCAGGAATTCGCCGTTGCTGCGGGTCTTGCCCAGCTTGTCGAGAAGTAATTCCATGGTTTCCACCGGGGAGAGCGGGTTCAGCACCTTGCGCAGAATCCACACGCGGTTGAGCTCGTCCTTGGGCAGCAGCAGCTCTTCCTTGCGCGTGCCGCTCTTGTTGATGTCGATGGCGGGGAAGACGCGCTTATCCACCAGCTTGCGCTCCAGGTGGATTTCCATGTT
>Ga0326727_10024254_pt1 | contig 11490 bp, 11 predicted proteins | sample MB2enrmetagenome_FD_207643 | JGI IMG/M metagenome (GOLD analysis project Ga0326727, IMG submission 207643) | Lab enriched peat soil microbial communities from McLean, Ithaca, NY, United States - MB29MY | ecosystem: Environmental > Terrestrial > Soil > Wetlands > Peat | place: USA: New York... | reverse complement strand
CCGTCCAGCTTGCTGTGAAAATAGATTTTTCCGTCGCGATACAGATAATTAAGCGGAGTGATGTACGGCTGACCGGCGCTGTCGCAGGTAGCCAGGCGGCCTTCCCTTCCACCGCGCAGAAACTCACGCGCATCTTCTTCACTCATCCAACGAATAGGCATGGCAATCCAGCCTCGGAATCTCAAGTGTATCTTTTAGCCCGATGGAGAACGTAGCGGTTGCAGCCTCTAAGCGCCCGGCGTGAAGAAGTCGTCGAGCCCGGCGCGATGGGCATGGGCAGCCATCGAAGCCTGAATCTCCAGGGCCAGCGCCAGCGCATTGCGCCCCTGCCGGGCCGTGACGCGCGGCTCACGGCGCGTGCGCGCCGACTCCAGAAACGACTCGATCTCCAGCCGCAACGGCTCGCCCGGCGTAACTGGCGGCTTGGAGAAGGAGAGACCGGGCGCAGGTCCGGCAGCGGCCAACCTGGCCAGCAGAGCCGGATCGGCCTTGCCGGCGGCGATGGCAGCGGCAATCTCCGCAGGAATGCCTTGGCTAACTCCGCCAGCTCCGCTAACCCCGCTGTCTAAGCCAATCACCAGCAGATCCTGCCGCGCATAGTCGAGGGAAACGTACTGGCGCGGCTCGAAAAAGCGCAGCTTGCGGACGCGCTCTGTTGAGACTCTGGAGGCGGTGAAGTTGGCTACGCAGCCGGACTCGAACTCCACGCGCACGTTGGCGATGTCCACCCTGGGCGACAGAATCGGCAGGCCCACGGCGCGCACCTCGCGCACCGGCGAGGCGGCAAAGGTGAGCACGATATCCAGGTCGTGAATCATCAGGTCGAGCACTACGTCCACGTCGAGCGCGCGCGGCGTGAAGATGGAGAGCCGGTGCGACTCGAAGAACATGGGCCGGCGCAGTTGCGGCTCGATGGCCAGCACCGCCGGGTTGAAGCGCTCCAGGTGGCCGGGCTGCAGGATGCGCTTGCGTTCGTCCGCTCTCCGGATCAGGTCGTCGGCCTCGGCGAGATTTGTGGCCAGCGGTTTTTCGACCAGCAGGTCAAGGCCCGCATCGAGCAGCGCCGAGGCCACTGCATGATGCAGCACCGTGGGAACGGCAACACTGGCTGCGTCCAAATGAAGATCGGCCGCCGCCAGCTCGTCCACCGTCGCAAAAACGGGAATCGCGTACTTGGCCGCGGCCTCGGCGGCGCGATCCGCGTCCGGCTCGACGGCGGCAACCAGGGCGACGCCCAGCCCCGTCGTCTCCAGCTCGCGATAGACGCGGAGATGGTTCTTGCCGAAGGCCCCGACCCCGGCAACAGCAACGCGCACGATGGGTTCGCCGGCTATGGCGCTGCCTCTTTTCCTTCCACGGCCTTCAGGCAGCGGCTGTATAGCTCGAGCAGTTGATTCACATGCTCCTCCGGCTTGGGCGCGGAGGCGCCGCTGAAGCCGGTGGAGGGCGCGGCGGGGCGGCCCACGCCGGCCGTAACGGATACAAACTTGAGCAGGTCGAGAGCGATGTCTTCGTTGCGCCGAGCGCCAAGGCTCGCGCAGGTGAGGGTGTCCATCCTGAAATCTCCAACATGGATGCTACCAGATTCAGGGGTCCGCCTCTCATTTTCCGTCCGTTCCGGCGCTTTGGTTTGCGCCCGCCGCGATACTCTTGATTTCATGCGCATGGCCTACATCGGAATGGGCGGCAACCTGGCCAGTTGGGCCGGGACTCCGGAGGCTACTCTGGCCGCGGCGGCCTTGCGCCTGGAGTCCCTGGGCCGCGTGGCGAGCCGGTCGTCGCTCTACTCCACCGAGCCGGTAGGGTTTGCCGCGCAGCCGCGCTTTGTGAATGCCGTCATCGGCCTGGAGACTGAGCTGGAACCAAGGGAACTGCTGTGCAATCTGCTGGCCATCGAAAAGGAGTTCGGCAGGGATCGCGCGGCGGGCGTCCGCAACAGCCCCCGGACGCTGGACCTGGACATTCTGCTCTTCGGCGAGCTTGCAATCAGCGAGCCGGGGCTGGAGATTCCGCATCCGCGCCTGGCGGAACGCGCGTTTGTCCTGATTCCCCTCAACGAGATTGCGCCGGATGCCGTCGTTCCCGGGTGCGGAAAGACCGTAAGCCAATTGCTGTCCTCCCAGGTCCCTCCGCCGCGGCGGACGAGAACTGGGGCAGCCAGTTGCGAGTCCGACGCCGTGGTTCAGATTCACAGCGATACCTGGGCGACCCGCACTCGGCTTTGACGGATTCTCAGGCCGCGCTTAGAGGCAGCTCCGGCGTAGCAGCAATCAGTTGCCGGGTATATGCCTGATGGGGATTCGCGCATAACTCGACAGCCTCGCCGCTCTCCACCAGCCGCCCATGCTCCATCACCGCGATGCGCGTGCTCAGATAGCGCACCAGGGGCATGGAGTGGGAGATAAACAGGTAAGTCAGGCCGTGCTCGCGCTGCAACTGGCGCAGCAGGTTCACTATCTGCGCTCCCACGCTCACATCCAGGGCCGAGACCGGCTCATCCAGAATCAGCAGCCGGGGCCGGAGCGCCAGCGCGCGGGCGATGTTGATGCGCTGCCGCTGCCCGCCGCTGAATTCGTGCGGGTGCCGTCGGAGCGCCGACTCGTCCAGGCCCACCTCGCGCAGGAGTTCGACCGCCTTGGCGCGCAAGGCGGCGCGGCCGGTCCTGATTCCGGCCTCGCGCCGATGGATGAGCAGCGGCTCGGTCACAATCTGAAGCACATTCATGCGCGGATTCAGGGCGGCGTAGGGGTCCTGGAAGACGGGCTGCATCTGTCGGCGCAGGCGGCGCAGTTCAACCCGTGAAGCGCGGGCCACGTCGATGCCGCTTACGCGCACGCTGCCCCGGCTGGGCGCGGCCAGCCCCAGAATCATCCGCGCCAGCGTGGTCTTGCCCGAGCCGGACTCGCCCACCAGCCCCAGCGTCTCTCCGGCCTCGATTGCTAGAGACACATCCTCGACAACGGCGATCTGTTCGGTTCGCAGCCCCGCCCGCCGGGGATAGCTTTTCGATACCGCGTTGACCTCAACCAGCGCCATGCCCAAATGGTACACGGGTCGCTGCCGTAGCACGGTATTCGCAGACTTAGATGTCCAGGTTCTTCACGTCCAGCGCATTGTCTTCGATGAACTTGCGCCGCGCCTCAACGTCTTCGCCCATCAGGGTGGTGAAGATGGCTTCGGTCTCGGCAATGTCTTCGAGCTTGACCTGGAGCAGGGTGCGGCGGTCGGGGTCCATGGTGGTCTCCCATAGCTGGGTGGATGTCATCTCGCCCAGGCCCTTGTAGCGCTGCACCTGGTAGTCCTTCTTGCCCTGCTCGACGATGTAGGCAAAGAGTTCGCGGGCGGTCTGTTTTTCGACCGGCTCGCGCGGGATGCGGGAGGCGCGGCGGGCTTGTTTGGCTTCCGCCTGGGGCTCGGCGCCTTCGGCCTCTTCATCCTCTTCGGCTTCGGCGGGGCCGGCGGCGGCGGCCTTGGCGGCGTACTCGACAAGGAAGGGCGGCTCCAAAAACTCCTTGATGAGGGTGTACTTCGACATCATCTGGCGGAACTCTGGGCTGGAGGCCAGGGTCCAGTCGATGCATCGCGTGGCGCCCTGCGCGTCGGTAAAGCAGATGGACCAGGTGTGGTGCTCCTCGTCCTCCACAGGTTTATGCACCTTGAACTGGAACTCGTCGGCCAGCTCAATTAGTTGCTCGTGCAGCAGGGCCAGCTTGGGTGGAACGTCGCTTTCGGATTGCGAGGCGAAATCGGCGCGGTGGATGAGTTCGGCGCGGGCCAGCAGTTCGGTGAGCTTCTCGTTGCGGATGCGCTTGTCCACTCTTTCAACGAAGCCCAGGTACTCGTCGAGGATGCCCATGAAGCGGGTCAGGCTGGCGCCCTCGATGCGGCTGGCGGCCTCGCCGTGACGGACGATCATGCCTTCGGAGGCGCGCTTGACCATCACCTTCACAAACTCGCGCTCATCCTTGATGTACTGCTCGAAGCGGCCCTTCTTGATCTTGAAGAGCGGAGGCTGCGCGATGTAAATGTTGTCGCGCTTGATCAGCTCCGTCATGTGCCGGAAAAAGAAGGTCAGCAGCAGGGTGCGGATGTGCGAGCCGTCCACGTCGGCGTCGGTCATCAGGATGATCTTGCCGTAGCGGATATTGGCGGCGTCGAAGTCGTCTTTGCCGATGCCGCAGCCCAGCGCCGTAATCATGGCGCGGATCTCCTCGTGGCCCAGCATCTTGTCGTAACGGGCCTTCTCGACGTTGAGGATCTTGCCCTTGAGAGGCAGAATAGCCTGGAAGCGGCGGTCGCGGCCCTGCTTGGCGGTGCCCCCGGCGCTCTCGCCCTCGACCAGATAGAGTTCGCAGCGCTCGGGGTTGCGCTCCGAGCAGTCGGCCAGCTTGCCGGGCAGTCCGCCGCCGTCGAGAGCTCCTTTGCGCCGCGTCAGGTCGCGAGCCTTGCGGGCGGCCTCGCGGGCGCGCGCGGCCTCGATGGCCTTGTTGATGATGCGCCGGGCGATGGGCGGATTCTGTTCCAGGTACGCGCCCAGCCGCTCGTTGACAAAGGCCTGCACGGTTCCGGCGATGTCGGAGTTGAGCTTGCCCTTGGTCTGGCCCTCGAACTGCGGCTGCGAGAGCTTGACGCTGACCACGGCCACCAGCCCCTCGCGCACGTCGTCGCCGCTCAGGTTTTCCTTCATGTCCTTGAAGAGGCCCATCTGCTGGCCGACGGCGTTGATGGTGCGGGTAAGCGAGGTGCGAAAGCCGGAGAGGTGCGATCCGCCGTCCACGGTATTGATGTTGTTGGCGAAGCTGAAGACGGTCTCGGAGTAGCTGTCGTTGTACTGCAGGGCGATCTCGATCTCGACTTTGTCGCGCGTCGCCTCCATCATGATGGGCTTGTCGTGCAGCACCGTCTTGCCGCGGTTCAGATGCTTGACGAACTCGGCGATGCCGCCGGCATAGCGGAATTCGGTGCGCCGCGCGTCGCCGGTCTTGGGATCGGCGGTGCGCTCGTCGGTGAGCGTGATCTCCAGGCCCTTGTTCAGGAAGGCCATCTCGCGCAAGCGCTGGGCGAGGGTGTCGAAGTTGAACTCGGTGACGGTGAAGATGCTCTTGTCGGGCAGAAAATGAACTTTGGTCCCGCGCCTTTTGCTGGTGCCCGCCTGGCGCAGCTCGCTGATGGGATCGCCGCAACTGAAGTCCATCTCCCAGGTGTGGCCGTCGCGCCAGATTTCAACGTTGAACTCCTGCGAGAGGGCGTTGACGCAACTGACGCCGACGCCATGCAGGCCGCCCGAGACCTTGTAGGTGGAGGCGTCGAATTTGCCGCCGGCGTGGAGCTTGGTGAGCACCACCTGCACGGCCGGCATCATCTGTCCGTTAGACAGCGGCATCAGGTCCACGGGAATGCCGCGGCCGTCGTCGGTCACGGTGATGGAGTTGTCCACGTGGATGATGACGTCGATCTTTTTGCAATAACCGGCCAGGGCCTCGTCCACGGAGTTATCGACAACTTCGTATACCAGATGGTGCAGGCCCATCTCGCCGGTCGAGCCGATATACATGGCCGGACGGAGGCGCACCGCTTCAAGCCCCTCCAGGACTTTGATGTTTTCGCCGGTATAACTGCCGTTATCGTCGGGAAGGGGGATGCCGTCAGGTACTTGAGTCGCCATAGAATTCCGTTCGCAAGACTTTCGCTGTTTACTTCAAAGAGGGCGCGGTTTTCAATCGCAATTCCGGGCTGGAATTCGGGGATTAACCGCTTGAAAAAACAAGGGCTTTCAAGTGAATCTTCCTGGCTTTATTTTACCATGTTCGGAGGGTGAAAAAGAGGCGCGGTCAAGGGGTTAAAAGTGATACCAATCGAGAGATTTCCAATAGCAGAACGTTACATTAGTAATCATACCTGTTACTACTTGTTTATGTTTATGAATAATCTCGACTTGTGAGTAATTATACGGTATACTTTCTGCGTGCGGGAAGAGGCTTTTCCTGTCAATCCAAATCACAAGGGGTTACCAACTATGAAACTCGCTATTCGCATCCTCGCTTTGACTGTTGTTTTGGTTGGCGGAGCCGCCGCTGCCGTTACGCCCAAGCCCGCGCACGCCATCCCGAGCCGCCAGTCGGCAACCGCCAGTTTCCCGGTTCCGCAATGCGGGCCTGGCATTTGTCCTGTCGGCAGTGGGAGTAACTAATCCGCACGTTAAAAGCTGGGTAATGACACGAAAGTGTCAGGGTTAAATCAGATTTCCTGTTGAGCTTAAGGGTATTCGGCGCTATTCTGAGAGTGTTCTTAGGATGGCGTGGGTACCTTATGTCTTCACAGTTTGCGATGTCGGTGATGAGCGGGGCGGAGTTTCTGCTCTGGGCCGTGCTTGCCTTCCTGTTCTGGAAGAGGGGCCTGCATCGCCGTTTCCGTGCGATGGGTGCTTACCTGGCGTTGCGCGTCGCATCCGCGCCAGTGCTGTTCGCTGCTCTCTCTGTTCAATCCCAGCCATGGGGCCGTAATTATTTTCCCGTTTACTTTTTTGCCTACTGGGCGGTGTACATCGCCAGCGCCGTGCTTCTCTTCTTCATCTGCATGGAGGTTTTCCGCTCCGCGCTTTCGCCTTTTCCGGGGCTGATGAAGTTAGGCATCTTGATCTTCCGCTGGGCAATTCTGGTTTCGGTGATTGTATGCTTTCCTACGATCTCCTTTGCGCATAGGGGTTTCATGCTCATCCCTGACATTGCCGATGGATTGATGCGCTCGGTCAGCATTTTGGAGTTGTGCCTACTGACCTTCCTTTGCCTGAGCATGAATGCGTTGCGACTGTCGGTCCGTGATATAACCTTCGGGATTGCCCTCGGTTTTGGCCTGATGTCCTCTAACGACTTTATTCTCGCTTCATTGATATCGCGCAATACTTCGCTGATCGCCCCTCTGCAGTTCGTTTACGAGTCTGTGATTCTGATTGGATTGGGGATCTGGGTGGCTTACTTCGCCCTGCCTGAGCCGGCACGCCAACCGGTAGTGATGCCGGCCAATTCCACTATTTATCGCTGGAACGAGATCGCCTCCGCCCTGGGCCACACCGGAACCCAGGTTGCCGTGCAGCAGCCGGCCAACACCTTCTTCCTGACCGACGTAGAGAACGTGGTGGAGAGGGTGCTGATCCGGAACCTGAAGAAGAAGGAATCGGAAGGGTAAGCACTGGGAATAGGGATTAGGGAATAGGGATTAGGGATTAGAAAAAAGGCCGCGGCATTGCCGTGGCCTTTTCAGTTGGCGCAATCGAGATGGATTACTCTGCGGCAACCGGCTCGATGGAGGCAAAGCGCCCGCGGTTGCCGCGGTCAACAAACTTCACCCGGCCGGTGACCTTGGCGAAGAGCGTGTCGTCGGAGCCTCTGCCTACGTTGACGCCGGCCTTGATGCGGGTGCCGCGCTGGCGCGTAATAATGGAGCCGCCGGTAACCAGCTCGCCGGCAAAGGCCTTCACGCCCAACCGCTGTGCATTCGAGTCGCGTCCGTTTGTGGAACTGCCTCCGCCTTTTTTATGCGCCATTGCCGATTCCCCTTCTTGATTCTATGCGCTGCCTTACTTGGCGGCGGTATAGGTCACGCCGTCGGCCTCAATGGCCTTGATGCGCACCTCGGTAAAGTTCTGGCGGTGCCCTTGCAGCTTTTTGTACTGCTTCTTCCGCTTCAGGTGGAAGACCAGGATCTTGTCGCCGCGTCCCTCGCCCAGCACCTCGGCGGTCACCTTGGCCGTCTCCGGCCTGGCCAGGGTTCCGGGCTCGCCGCTTACCGCCAGCACATCGCTGAACTCGACGGTATTGTCACCGGAGGCCACGCTTTCAATCTTCACCACGTCGCCCGGAGCGACCCGGTACTGCTTGCCGCCGGTTCGTATCACTGCGTACATAACAAACCCTCCAGCGCTCCGGCAACAAAACGAGGCGCATACAAAATCAGATACCGTCAACTGCTGTTGGGGCGCATACAGAGAGTGACTGCATCGGGAGCGGGCCGCACTCGCGCCACGGTCTAGGGCGGTGAACCCAGCATAGCCCTGCACCCCTCAACGGAGTGCATCGCCAAACACTTCAATTCTATCGTCAAACCGGGAATCCGGTCAATTTACAGCGGTCCCGCCGCGAATTGGGCCCGCCCGCGCCGCTATACTGCGCACATGCAACCTGTCAGCATCATCGCCACCGTCCTCAATGAGGTTGAGGATATCGCCAGGCTGGTTCCCAGCCTGCTGGCGCAGATTCCTCCCCCGGCCGAGGTCATACTCGTGGACGGCGGCTCGACGGACGGCACCTGGGAGTGGCTGCTCGATGCTCAGGCAAAACATCCCAATCTTCGGCCCATCCGCGACGAAACCTGCAACCTGAAGAGCTGCCCAGGTCCCGTTTCCAGGGGCCGCAACGTGGCCATTGCCGCCGCCCGCTCCCAGATCATCGCCTGCGCCGACGCCGGCTGCGCCTACTCGCCGGACTGGCTGGTCCGCATTACCGCGCCCCTCATCGCCGGCGCCGCCACGTACGCCCTGGGAGGCGCTTGCCTCGACCTCGCCGATCCGACCATCTGGGACATCGCCTCCGCGCCTTTTTTGGGCGTAAAGCTATCCCCCTCCGCACATTCCAAATCCTGCACCGCCCGCTCCATGGCCTTTACCAAAGACCTCTGGCGGCGCATCGGCGGCTTTCCGGAATCGGTTCTTCTGGGCGACGATACCTTCTTCGATCTCCAGGCCCGGCGCCTGACCCAACCCGCCTTTGTCGAGAACGCCAAGGCGATTTACCGCCCCCAGAATACCCTTTTGTCGGCCTGCCGCCAGCTCGCCCGATACGCCATCAGCGACGGCGTCCTCGGCGTTCGTCCCGCGCGCCTGTTCCGCAACGCCGTCCGCTGCGTCCTGCAACTCCTGGCCCTGTTCTGCCTGCCGTGGAGCGTCCTTCCGCTCCTGGCCGTCCTTGCGCTCCAATGCTGGCTGGCCTTCAGTCCCGATTGGCGCTTCATTTGCCGCACCGGGCCTCGCACCCTCCTCGCCCGCTTCTTTTTTTCCGTGCTGGTTCCGTGGATTGTAACCGTCAACCATATTCGCGGCCGATTCTCAAAGAAAGAACCGGGAAACCGCCAGAACCGCCAGCCCTGAACCACAGGCCTGACCTTTCTGCCGCCGCAGCCTCTGTTGCGGGCTCATGCAAGCTGCTTTAGACTCAGGACACCAGGAGCCAGACCATGCTGATACGCGCTCGCGCTCCCTTGCGGCTGGGCTTCGCCGGTGGCGGCACCGACGTGGCGCCATTCTGCGATCTTTTTGGCGGCGCGGTCTTAAACGCTACCATCGATCAATATGCCTACTGCACCATTGAACCGTCCCTGGATGGCAAGATTCACTTTATAGCCGCGGATGTCGGCGAATTGGTAACCTACGATATTGGCTCCACTCTTCCCATTGATGGGCTGCTGGCGCTTCATAGCGGCGTGTATAACCGGATTGTCGCCCAATGCAACGGCGGAAAGCCCCTCGCGGTTACAGTAACCACCTCCTGCGATGCGCCGCCGGGATCGGGGCTGGGCTCTTCCTCTACCCTAGTTGTCGCCCTGGTGCAGGCATTTGGCGAGATGCTCAATTTGCCGCTCGGCGAATATGACATAGCGTCCCTGGCATACCAGATTGAGCGCTGCGACCTTGGACTGCCTGGGGGCCGTCAGGATCACTACGCGGCAGCCTTCGGCGGCTTCAATTTTATGGAGTTCAGCAGCAATGGCAATGCGCTCGTCAATCCACTGCGAGTGAAAGGTTGGATTGTCTCAGAGTTGGAAAGTTCGCTGATTTTGTTTTATACCGGCAAGTCGCGGGATTCGGCGGCCATCATTGCCGAGCAGTCGCATAACGTCGAAATCAACAATCAAGAAGCGATCGACGCCATGCACCGCGCGAAAAACGACGCTATTAGCATGAAAGAATGTCTGTTGCGAGGCGATATCCGGCAACTGGGAACGCTCATGGAGTCGGCCTGGCAAACCAAGAAGGAGATGGCCGGCAGCATCACCAACGACCGCATCGAGCGCTTTTACCGCGTGGCCATGGCGGAGGGAGCATACTGCGGCAAGGTGTCGGGGGCCGGCGGCGGCGGTTTCATGATGTTCCTGGTGGACGTGAAGAACAAGCTTCGCGTTGTCAATGCCCTGACAGCCACCAGGGAGGGAACAGTGGTTGGGTGTCATTTCACGGGAAACGGCGTTGAATCGTGGAGGATGCCGTGAATGATTCCGTGCGCGCCGGAATCGAAGCCGCTATCGGCGCATTGCAGCGCCTTCAGGACGATCCTGATTCAGCCGGGGTGGTGTGCTGACTACATGTGAAGTTTCAAAAATCGGTTTTGTATCAGGGCACGACTTTAGTCGTGCCGAAATGGGCCTGAAAAATAAGGGGTTTTAACCCCTGAGGGATGATAGTCGGCTTACTATGGCCATTTATGAAACACGCTCTATGGAAGCTATCGTTCTGGCAGGCGGTTTCGGCACGCGCCTCGCCTCCGTGATCCAAGGGATGCCTAAAGTCATGGCGCCGGTGGGCAACCGGCCATTCCTGGAACTGCTTCTGCAGAGTCTGAAGCGGAGAGGCATGCGGCGTGTGATCCTGTCAGTGGGTTATCTGGGGAGCATGATCCGCGAGCATTTTGGCGAACAGTTCGATGGGCTGGAGCTCGCTTACACCGTCGAAGATGAACCGCTGGGCACGGGCGGCGCGACGCTCAGGGCTCTGACCCAGGCAAATAGCGGCTCCGTCTTCGTTCTGAACGGCGACACTATTGTGGACCTTGATTACGCGGCCATGCTCTCTCGCCATATCGATCTTGGGGCTATCGCTTCGATCGCGGTGGCAAAGGCGGCCGATTGCGCCCGATACGGCCGCATACTCTTGCAAGAGGATCGCGTGGTTGGCTTCGCCGAGAAAGGACAATCGGGTCCCGGGCAGATCAGCGCGGGCGCTTATGTGATGAACCGGGATGTGTTCGCGCCTTATCACATGCCCACCGCATTTTCCCTGGAGAAGGATTTTTTTGCGCCTTACATCAACAAACTGCGCCCGCTGGCATTTGTAACCTCAGGTTACTTCATCGACATTGGAATACCCGAGGACCTTGCGCGGGCGCAAAACGAGCTGGCATAAACCGGCATCCTCTTTAGGTTGCCCGTTGCCGGTTTTAGTTACGGCCTGCTTACAACTGATCCCTGACAACTGAAAACCGGCCACTGTTCAGGGGCGCGGCGGAACTACGTAAAAGAGAATGGCGAAGTAGTGAGCGATGCTGCCGGCCAGGACGAACAGATGCCAGGCGGCATGGAAGTAGCGCAGCCGGTCGAGGGCGAAGAAGACGATGCCCAGGGTGTACGCCAATCCGCCCGCTCCCATCCAGATCATCCCGTGCCAGCCGATGGCGTGGAACAGCGGACGGACCGCAATGACGATGAACCAGCCCTGAAACAGAT
>Ga0326727_10024253_pt1 | contig 11491 bp, 12 predicted proteins | sample MB2enrmetagenome_FD_207643 | JGI IMG/M metagenome (GOLD analysis project Ga0326727, IMG submission 207643) | Lab enriched peat soil microbial communities from McLean, Ithaca, NY, United States - MB29MY | ecosystem: Environmental > Terrestrial > Soil > Wetlands > Peat | place: USA: New York... | reverse complement strand
GCCTGGAGAAGTTCTCATATTTGGCCACACCCACGTACCATTCATCAACAAAACGGAAAACGTAGCGAACACCGGCTCCTGGGTTAAAGACGCCGCCACCCACAACACCTACGTGGAGCTTACCGGTGGAAAACCCAGACTCTTCGTATTCGGCGGACAAGAAATAACTGAACGCACAGAACCTTGACAAAGACGCGGCCAACTGTTTACAGTGTATGCCTTGCTCTTCTATGGTGCGAGCACTGGAATTTGAAACGTCGCCGTTCGTCGTCAAAAAAGTGTGTGTGAGGGTCCAGCGGTGCGGGCAACGGAATTTGAACCGGCTTATATGTACCGGTAAATTGGGGTCAGAATCCCCTCCACCACCTGCGAATCAACGCATGATAGAGTGGACGTGGACCTTTTTCGGTTCAAATCTCTCCGTATCCGCTACCGGTTAGGTTAAAATCGGTTGCCCCCGTGTAGCCATTCGGATTAATGCAAATTCGACCACAAGGTTATGTGAGACGAAAAATATTGAAGACGAACACATACGTGAATAATTGCTGAAGCAAATTCGCGTTAGCATTCTTGGTTATGGTTCAAACAATTACCTGAATGTTGGCGTATATCGCTATATGGTGCTCTGTCTCAGTTGTGGGTCTAGCCGAGTCAAACAGTGTCAAACCGTTTGACCACTTGCCGATTGGAACAAGTCTGATTAGAAGAGGTCTTGCCTTCATGATTCACGACACTTTCGAGACTAACCTAGGACTCCGCGAACTGTTTAAGCGTAAGATAATCGAGAGAGCGCGGTTTGTCGGACTAAGCGAGGACCTAATCGATTTTGAGGCTCAAATCGACGCCAAAGGAACTTACCAAGATAACCTGCGAATCTTCTATCAGCAATACCCACAATTGTCAGAGAATTCCGACTATTTCCGAATCAAATCTGTTCGACCCTTAAGGGGTGCCGCTCTCGAACAGTCATGGCGGAGCTACGAACGGAATAACGGACATGAAATCCCGGAGCTAAGTAGAATGTCAACCGAAGAGCCGCCAACAGCGAGGGCGATAATGCCTGAACTAGTCATAACCTACACTATTGGCCGCCAATCCGGAATGGCGCGAAAAGAAGCACCTGAAGAGCGTGAACCAATTTCGATAAACCCGATACTTCGACAGGCAGAAGCTGACCCGGCTGCATCGAGTTATAGAGAACTTGTAAAATCAATCCTTGACCGCGTCACTGCAATGGCTGGGGAGAAGGCTACTAGGGCAATCCTCCACCAGATAGGACGAGAGATTGGTGGGACCACATTCAACTACTCAAGAGACCAAATCCAATCCGACAACCTCGCCGAAGCCCTAGACCACTTCTTGAATATTCGAGGATGGAGGCGCGTCCAAGATCTCGCTAAGAAGAACGAGCGTTAGGTTTTCAGTTCAGTTCTTTACGATTTCCATCAAGGACCTTCATGCGTACCGGTAGATTAGGGTCAGAAACTTAGCCTCACTCGCACAATGTGGAATCAGTTACGCGAGGTACCGGTGTCCCTTGGGAAGTGCTTCTACGGTCACAACAGGGCTTTAGGAACGACCCCGCATAAACAGGATGGGCGGCGCAATGCTTGGATAAGAAAAAACTGCTTGCTGGCGGAATTCTGTTAACGATATGCGTAACTACCGGTTACCTTCTTCTTCGTGACAAGGCGAATCTCGTGCAAATCAAAAAGAGGATAACGGACAGGCTCGAATTTCTAGAAGAGCCCTGCTGCTAGACACCCGATACGAAGTCGAGTAGCCGCCCGAAACTCTACGCGCCATCGTCACTCTTCGAGACAGATCTCGGTTACACACCCCTGATAGCCTTCAACTACTCATGTACTTGATCACGCAGGGTCAGGTAAGAATTGAAGCGGACTGAAGGAGATCCACCTGACAATTGGGTGTAATGATCTCCTGGCTGCTCGATTCTTTCCCCCTGTCTTTTTTGTGTGTGACTTTATGAAGGATGTTTGTTGAGTTCGGGGTTGGCAATGTCTGGAAGCCCGACCATTCAAACCAAGGGCAGTTCCACGCCAACGGAGTTATCACAGGAAGAGTCTGATAGGCAAAGAATTCTCGAAGTGGAACCAAGGTCAATATGAACCTCCCTCCTATAATTAACATTAAAGATTAATCAGCGTGGCAATTCTGAGCCCCGTTTCTAGCGCCTGCCTACGCATTTCTATGCGCTAGGGCAAATCATATCAGTAATCTGAACCGTATACTGAGGCATGCCAGTTGAAGACATTGTCAAGAACCATGAGCTCTTAGCTAAAGTGATGAGCCACTACAGGCATCACCTCGAACAGTTGCATAATGACAAGGAACTTCAATCTTTCATGAGCAACGCAATGAAAGCAAACCTGTCATTCAACCACACAATCAAACAAATCGAGCAAATCCTAACAATCAAAGGGGCCAAATCTAAAGAAGAAGTCAAGAAGCATGCGGGCCTTCTGACCCTCGCAATCTCCCAATACGCAAAAGATCTCGAAGCCGTCGTCGAAAAGGCGAAGAACCTCCTTCCCGACATACTGGAAGGCGACTTAACTCGCCTAGAAACTGAGCTAAAAACAGTAAAAGCCTACCTAACCCAGTAGGGCGGGCGTATCTCGTTCTGCTGGGCGTTCTTGGCTTGGCTGACATTTTTGTATCCTATGCGTGAGCTAAGCATATCGAAAGATTTCGCCGAATTGTAATAGGGGCGCGATTACTGGCATATCCCTCGTTTGAGAGATGTAGCGACAGTATATGGATGGGGCTATGCGTGTAGATATTGGTTGACTACTAATGGCCGTTGAGGATGAAGCGAGACGAGTCTTTGATTCTGGTTTGAACTGTGCGGAATCTCTGCTTCTCGTCGTGAGCAAGCATTCAGGATTGGAGAAGAACGGCGCTCGATTTATTCCAAGGATCGCTACGGGTTTTGGTGGAGGCATCGCCAGAAACGGTGACATGTGTGGAGCTCTTTCTGGTGCGGTGATGGCGATCAGTCTGGCGCTTGGTCGAGACCGCCCAGATCAAAGCCGTGATCAATGCTATACAGCGGTCGATCAATTCTACAATGATTTCGTGAAGACCTTTGGGTCATGTAAGTGTCGTGATCTTACTCACGTCGATTTCAAGACGCCCGAGGGAAATGCGATTTACCATGAAAGGGTTCATCGTGAGCGTTGTACACCTATCGTGGAATGGGCAGCCAAGACGGCAAGTAGAATTATCAAGGAAAACCAAACGACAAATTAGACCTATTCATTGCATCAAGATTACTATCCAAAAACCTTAACGAAGAAGTTGAGACGTTTTGAACCAAAGAAAACGTCATCAATGATTCCCGGTTTCAGCCTAGAAGGTGATATGGATTCACTGCTTTCGTTGGACAAAGAATGTCATTCAGAGAACGGATTGGAATTCACTGAGTCTCGCTTCTTCTTAATAGCTGACAAGTCAAAATCTTGTAAACAGCGGCTGTTTGTTTCCGCGGCAGTAAGCCAGCAGTGGGCCCATCAACTAGTTCCTTGAGGTAAGCATGCGGTCTGGGTTGCGAACGAATAAATAACAAGCGGCATCTCTCGACCATCATGGCTGGATCAAGAGATTTCGGGAAGTTTGATGATTTCGTGATTAGCAACGCTAGGGAAACGAATCTCCCAAGTGTTACGGCAGGTCTGATAGAAAACGGAAAGATAGTTCATTCGATGGCGTACGGGTTCAGCGATATTGCCTCGTCGACCCCGGCGTCTATCAATACCCTTTATGGAGTCGGTTCGATAACGAAGTCTTTTACAGCGCTCTCGGTCGCGAAACTAGTTGAGAGGGGCAAGCTGAATTTTCACGATAAAGTAACGGATTTCTTGCCTCTGAAGCAGAAGGCGTTTCGAGAAGTTGAAATCCACCACCTTCTAACTCACACGAGTGGAATTCCCGGGCTTGGGTTTGCGGAAGTTCTGATTTACAGTACGATTGGCAGTTACAATCGTCCGTCACCTATTCCGAACTTTGACGATGTTGTCCCATTCCTGGATGAGGTCGATGACTGGGTTGAATCGAAGCCAGGTGAGAGGCTGTTCTACTTGAACGAGGGTTATGACCTCCTTGGAGATATCATCGCGAAAGTGAGCGAGCGTCCTTACACCGAATTCGTGACAGAGGAAATTCTGAGGCCGCTACGGATGACGAGGTCGTATTTTGCGAAAGAGCAAATCGAAGAGGATACGGATAAAGCAACGCCTTACGTGGTGAAGGATAGCAAGGTTTCCCCCTCGAGGATTCCTTATGGTTCCAGCCCCGCCGGCGGGCTTGTCACAAATGTGGTCGACCTCTCGAACTATGTTACGATGTTCATCAACGGTGGAGAGTTCGAGGGGAAGAGAATAGTCAACATGGACACATTGGAGAAAATGGAGACCCCGCACGCAAGTTGGCCGAGAGAAATGTTCCCAGGCCAGGGGTATGGCTACGGTTTGGAGATCATACCCAGCTTCTATGGCAGCAAGGTTGTCTTTCACGGTGGCTCTGTGGAAGTGTTCACTGCCAGTTTTGCTTACTCCCGCAGTGCCAGCTGTGGTATCGTAAACATGGCGAATGGGACTGGTTACTCGATGGACAGAATCGCCCTCTACGGCATGGCGCTCCTGATGGGTAAGAATGCCGATGAAATACCAGTTATCAAGCTGGATAATCTGCTCAGACAGCTTGAGGGCAGGTACTCGGCGTACAAGGGCACTGTTCTTGCGGAAGTGAAGCGCAACGGTTCCTTTCTTATGCTCTCCGGCGAGGACATCGGCGAGAATATAGTTCTCATACCTGAAAGCGCAAATTCAGCCGTTGCAAGCTTCTATACATTTGTTGGAACGGCAAAGGGCGTGGTCGAGTTCAGGCTTGATAGGCAGAGTGTTGAGATGATCTATGAGAGATACAAGTACAGAAAGATTGGCCTGCTGAAGTTGGAGTGAAGAACTGAAGACGCGGAAAAAAGCCAATCAGTAGAGCCGCATTCCGCCTGGCAATTGGTCGATTGGGGGTTCGCTCATACATTTCCAATGTATGATTTGCGAACGTCCCGAGTTGCTTGGACCATGTTCTGAAGCTTGGTGAAGGTGATCGAGTACGCGTCGGGGAGACCGCTCAACCCTCCGAATCCACAATCCGGCTTTGCCATAATTCTTAGCCCGAAGAGTTTCAGTGCGTTCTTGAGTAGTCCCGTTATTTCTCCCACTGTTTCCACTCTCTGATTAACTGACGATACGCATCCATACGCTAGGATTTTCCCTGCTGACTCCAGTTCCTGTTTAGAGTAAACCTCATGGTTTTTCGGTGATTGCACAAATTCATGATCTATGATATCGACATTGCTCGTGAGCAGCGTGCTCTTCACAAGTGGGGTTACCCTGCCGCACACATGAATTGATGTGAAGCAGGATATTTCTTTGATCAGCTTGTTTAGTACTCTGATCACGAACTCCTGATCGTATGAGTAGAGCAGTCGATTGGCTCCAAGTATCACTGATAAGAATGGTTCATCTATGGAAACGATGTTGAACCCTAGATCGCTCAGGCGCCTGCATGATTTGGTGAGGATTCTTCCGAGTGTTTCAACAACATGAGGTTTGGAAGCCCCGCAGGTCATAATGTTCTTCATCCCAATGTAGCTGGCCAGCGTGAACGGACCGGTAACGCACGCCCTAGTCCCTTTGAGTTTCCCGAGGAGGTTGTTTCGTTTCAAGAAGGCCAGGAAGTATTCAGCTCTCTCTGTGCCGATTATGTCACTAGGTTCCACGATCTCATCAGACAGGAGGCTGATTTCTTCGCCCTTTATCTGAATCTCAGGGTCGGTTACAGCTAACGGCTTGAGAAACTGAAGTGCCATATTCATTGGTTTAGTCGGTGTTCCAACCAACTGTGGATAGCAGGGATAATCCAAGCCGGCTTGGACTTTATCAGTGATCGTGCGGTCGACATTCGTTCGACTTTCCTCGAAATCGTCTTGGAGTGGTACGCTACCGACGTCTTCAGTGACTAGCGCCAGTTCATCCAGTTTCTTCTCCGTACTGTTCACCGTTCTCGTAATGTAATCACAAATCGTATTCTCCCCGGATAAATAAGCCTGGATTCCGCCGGTTCACCTGCAACGACAACAACCGGCTCCTTGAGCCAACAAGAAGCGCGTCCCAGGCTTGCTAGAAGCTTATCGGATAGGCCCCAAACTTTCTTGCGGCTTCGAGCAACGTTACAATATTGTCTACCGGCGTGTCGGCCTGTATGTTGTGAGCGCCCGCTAGTATGTAGCCACCATTTGGTGCCGCTGCGCGTATTACTCTCTTCACTTCCTCAACGACGTCATTTGGAGTACCCAGAGGGAGCACTCGTTGAATATCGACCCCTCCGTGTAGAGTCAGCTTATTTCCGAACTGTTCCTTTATCTTTCCAATATCCATGTTGGCTGCCAAAGGTTGAAGAGGATTCAGTATATCGACCCCGACCTCAATCAGGTCCGCTATGAATGGGTAGATGCTTCCGCACGAGTGGTGGAAGATTTTGGCTTTGGTTTTGCTATGTATCAGATCGTAGAGCTTCTTCCATCTCGGCTTGATGTATTTCCTGAGCAGCGCAGGTGACATTATCGGGCCGTTCTGCGCGCCGACATCGTCTCCGAGTTCGACGACTTGAACGTAGTCTCCCACTTGGTCCAAGTATTGGCTATAGAACTCCATGTACAGCGCTACTACTTTGTTCAGGAGAGCTTCAGCGAATTCGGGGTTCTTGTACATGTCCACATTGAACTTCTCGAATCCCCTCAACCACCATGCGCACTCGAATATGCCTCCGAAGATTGAGTCGGCTACTAGGGCATAATCGGTTGTCTCATAGACGTTCTTGACCTCTTCTCTGAGTCCTTCATATCTGCCTGGGTCTTTCGGATCGGGCCATGCGTATTCATCCAAGTCGTCTATGCTTAGATTGTCAAATGGGTGAGCGATCATATCGTAGTAGTACGGGTTCTTCCCCCATTTTATTCCCCACGCGTCAACGAAGTATGGTCTCCCAGAGGGGTCGTCGAGTCTATCCTTGGCTCCAGAGAAGAACCCCTTCTTGAGAGAGCAGTGCCTGAAATCTACATCAAGAATCCTCAGAACGGACTCGTGAGGTTTGGCGAGCTGCTGAATCTTGTCAGCTATTTCGATTTCGACTTTGAGTCCCAATCGTTTGGTTAGTTTGTCGTAAGCTATCCAGTGTATCGAAGATACGACTCCACCCAAGTCTATAGGAACTCTGTCCGGCTCTCTATGTTCCAGCGTCAGTGCTACACGCTCTCTATGGTTCACTTGGAACCACCTTAAGGGAGGTGGAGGCAATTTCATCGTGAAGTACTTTTCTCTGCTGTTCGGAGGTCTATTTCGTATTTGCTTCGTGCGAGCATGACAACTCGTTTCTTTCTCCACTTTGCTCAGCCGGATATGTGGTCGTTTAACGGCACGCTTAATTTGCCTGGCCCGTGTTCCCGTATCGACCGAGGTAGCAGTTGTGGACAAAAGCGCTATCCTAGACAGGCTGAGAGACGCCATAGTGAAGTTCGACATAGATGAGGTGAAGCAGTCCTGCAATGAGGCCTTGCAAGAAGGAATCCCAGCGTACGAAATAGTCATGGAAGGTATGGCAAGAGGGATGGAGGTTGTAGGCGAGAAATACGAGTGCGGCGATTTCTTCCTGTCCGAACTCATCATGGGCGGAGAAACCATGAAGGAAGGTATGAAGATTCTTGAACCGCACTTGGAAGCTGGGGACAGGATTAGAAGAGGGAAGGTTGTAATCGGCACGGTCGAAGGAGATCTTCACGACATCGGCAAGAACATTGCGGCAACTCTACTTAAGGCATCAGGCTTCGACGTGATAGACCTAGGCGCGGACGTTTCCACCGGCAAATTCTTGCAACAACTGCAAAACTCAAAGGCAGAGATCCTAGGCATGTCAGCACTGCTTACGACCACTATGGTCAAGATGGCTGATACAGTCGACGCCATAATAAAGGCCGGCATTAGGGACAGGGTGAAAGTAATCATTGGCGGAGCCGCCGTAAACGCCGCTTACGCGACGGAGATCGGTGCTGACGCGGCCGCTAAAGATGCTGTAGACGGAGTTGCAATCTGCAAGAACTGGTTGCAAGTTCCACAAACACACTAACTTGAGCCACAGGCAAGAGCGCAAGCAACCTGCTCGCGCGCCGAAGACAAGATTTTGACCATGGTCCGTTAATGTTAGGCTGTTTGACTGCTTGGGCAGTTGCTTCACGCTGGGAAAAGATTGGCGTACCTATGCGGAATGTAGAGGGCGTTGGCGAATTCCCGTTGAAAGTCTGGGTCAGCGCCGAGTTCAATGTACCTCAACTTATCGGAATAATTCATAACATACTCTCCGCATTGTCGGCTGCAAGAGAGGGAAGGGAAGAGTCATGGTGTCAGGTGGCAAAGTGAGTTGGGGGATCTTGAGTACTGCCAACATCGGAATCAGGAGGGTAATTCCCGCGATCGGAGAGAGCCCTAACGGCAGAGTCCTAGCAATTGCTAGCCGTAGCCCGAGTAAAGCGCGTGAGGTAGCAGGGAATCTGGGAATTCATCAAAGTTACGGGAGCTATGCAGAAATGCTCGATTCGCAGGAAGTTGATGCAGTATACATCCCGCTACCCAACAGCATGCACCGCGAATTTACAGTCTTGGCGGCTGAGAATGGTAAGCATGTGTTGTGCGAAAAACCTCTTGCACTAGATTCGCATGAATGTGAGGAGATGATTTCTGCGTGCGAGCGGAACCATGTGTTGTTGATGGAGGCGTTCATGTACCGCTTCCACCCGCAGATTGCCAAATTGAAGGAGATCCTAGACGCTGGGAAGATCGGCACACTCTCCACCATCCGAGCCGCCTTCCGAATCGCGATGTCGAACCTTAATGACATTCGTTACCAGAAGGGACTTGGCGGCGGCGCCCTGTATGATGTTGGATGCTACTGTGTGAACATCATGCGTCTCCTAGTGGGAGACGAACCAATCCGTGTTCAGGGAATGGCGCACTTCAACGACAAGAAGGGCGTGGACGAAGCCTTCGTGGGGACATTACGCTTTCCCGGATTGGAATTAGGATTGTTTGATTGCGGATTCCGAAGCTCACCCCTTCAGAATCTTGAAGTAGTTGGAGACACGGCTACCCTAGAATTGTCGGATCCGTTTGTAGCCAGCGGTTCACCTACAATTCTGAGGCACGGTGCTGAACCTGAAACGTTCAGGATTGAAAAAACCAACTCTTACAGGCTAATGGTGGAACATTTCAACCAATGCATACTCAACGACCAGAAACCACGCTACTCTCCTATGGACGGCTTGAGGAATATGCACGTTATTGATACCTTATACGCGTCAGCAGTAGGCAGCAGCGGCAGATCATGAACGCGCTAGGAACGATGATCAATTCGTCACCGGACCCAAGGCAACCAGGTGGACCACGCTAAAGTACCAGATCCGAAGAAAGATTTCTTGGGAAGGTTGCTCAGGCAGTACATCTCCGACACTTGGCGTGACCAGACGGTAAGAGAAAGACTCTCCTGGTACTATGACGTACTTAGGGATCTAAGGCCAGCAAAGTTCCTAGTCTGCAAGGAAATCCCTTGCAAGCAAGACCCCGGCCTGATGGCAGAAGCCCAATTGTGGCATGAACACGACAGGCTGCGCCCACAATTCCTCAGCAGGCTCAGAGAGTTTCAGAAGAACGATGCCTTACCAGAGGGCTTTGAGAAACCCCAATTCAGTTTCATGGATGTCAAGGTTGAGCTGCTGAATCGAATTCTGCGCAAATGTGTGTTCTGTGAGTGGCGATGCAGGGTCGACCGTGTCGAGGGCAGGAGAAAAGGTGCTTGCCATTTAGATAGCACCGCCCGAGTTGCGACCTTCTTCCGTCATTTCGGCGAGGAACCTCCATTAGTGAATCAGCATGGCTCAGGAACAATCTTCTTTGCGTCTTGCACCCTAAGATGCTCGTTTTGCCAGAACTGGGATATTTCCCAGGACCCGGAAGCAGGAGCTGCGATTTCCCCAGGAAACCTCTTCCTGATAATCAAGTCCTTGAGGAGCGAAGGTGCTGCGAACATCAATCTCGTTGGGGGCGAACCGACGCCGAATCTTCACATAATCCTAGAAGCCCTCAACCGCACTTCAGTAAATGTGCCAATCCTATGGAACAGCAACATGTACCTGACCCGGGAGGCCATGGAAATATTGGCGGATGTCGTGGATATTTGGCTGCCCGACTTCAAGTGGGGCAACGACCGTTGCGCCGTCAAATACTCGCGGATAGTCAGATACTTCGATGTGGTCTCTCGAAACCACGCCATAGCTCACGAAAATGGCGATATGATAGTTAGGCATCTTGTTATGCCCGGCCATCTTGAATGCTGTACCAAACCCATTCTCGATTGGATAGCAGAAAATTGTCCACGCGCTCTAGTCAACGTAATGAGTCAATACAGGCCTGAACATCTTGTTCTCAGGGAACCGGAGAAATACCGAGAGATCGCTCGCTGCCCTAGCACGCAGGAAATAGGAGAGGCGCGCGCCTACGCTGACCAGCTTGGCCTCGTCTGGAAGCCAGTGTCCTGAAAAGAATAATCGTGACCGCGAACTTCGAACTTGGATAAACTAGAAAGTCATGGCAAGTTGATGGTGGCGTTCGTCCGCGAAACAGCTGAGTTTGAGGTTCGGCTAATTTGACAGGGTTTTCGGAAGAATGAACATTCTTCTCTGGGAGGACCAAAACCCACCATGCTGAGTGACGGTCTCCCTAACGGTTATGAAGTCTTGTTGTCGAAGGCGGGCTTTAGGCCTGAGCGTCACCGAATCCTTTGTGTCCTGAATTTCCAACATGTCTGCCAACGGCCCTAGATCCTTCGCCAAAGCTGCAACCCAAGGATGTGCGCCAGGAACTGGGACTTCTCTTGTTGCAAGCCTACCCACGTCTTCAGTTAGTTTCGAAATTGAGGATTTAAGTTCCGCAATCTTTTCCGCGATTCGCATGTCGGAGAAGAGTTTCTTGAGCTTGTCCTCTACAATCTTCTCGATCTCCTCCCTCGTCAGAACCTCGATTGGCAACAGCCAGACTCCAGGCGGTAAAACGTCTACCACAATATCTCCCTCAACCGTCACCCAAGTCTCTTTTGTATTTCGGTAACCCGGTGTCTTCCTTTGGTTCCTGAGAGTTTCCACGCCTAAGTGACGGTTTTTTCCGGCACGCGGAAATTATCGTAGGTGACGAAGAGGTACGGTTGCCCATAACCGAAAAGCCCTTGTCTAGCCATGCACGTATACTCAACCAATCTTACTGCTTCAAAATGATGAAGGAGGTGAATTCAGGTGAGTAGTAGAGGGGCCCCTTCTACGCTCTTGGAAGACCCTCCGCTGCAACGTGAATCTTTCACAAATAAT
>Ga0326727_10024252_pt1 | contig 11491 bp, 13 predicted proteins | sample MB2enrmetagenome_FD_207643 | JGI IMG/M metagenome (GOLD analysis project Ga0326727, IMG submission 207643) | Lab enriched peat soil microbial communities from McLean, Ithaca, NY, United States - MB29MY | ecosystem: Environmental > Terrestrial > Soil > Wetlands > Peat | place: USA: New York... | reverse complement strand
CGGAGCGGCGACAGTCGGATGGCGTCCGCCTTGTCCTTTCCAGACGACCTGCTTCTCTGCCATGTCGGTCAGCAGAAGCTCGTAGCGGTACATGCTGACATAATCGTCTGGCACCGTACCGTATTGCGTGACGGTGGTCTGCTCCCGGCCACGCGGTCGGAACTGCAGAAATGCTTGTGCCCATGGGGCATTTACGGAGGTCTGTCCCGGCGCCGCCTGTACAAATTCCATGCATATGCCGCAGGCGGCCATTTCCTTCGTCATGCTTTCCTTGAAGGCGGGAAAGGAACGATCCGCGTCGTTCCGAATGGCGACGATGTTTCGGGGTGCAGTTCCATGGCCTTCACTTTTTACGGTCTGCATGTTCCTGACACCGCCGTCCCTTCGCACAGGCGGTCTCAAAAGGGCGGGTGGGCTTCCGGACTGCGCCCCTCTGCGGCCATCAGTGTTCCATTGGTCGTCGTCTTCGATCGTGCCGACCAGTTCCAAAGAGGGCGCGCGTCAAAAAACGGTCAGTGGGGCAGGCGTCTCTGCCTGCCTCCGCCGTGAAGCGGCGGAATTCAGCCATTTCGGTTTCGCCGAAGTACGGGCGGAGACGCCCGTACCCACTGCAGAAACCTTAAGCGACCAGGGGCCGAAGTTGGTTCTCATCCGGCCATTGAGGTTGGCCGCTGCATACTCAAGCACACCGACCAGGAATTTATCAAATTCCTCAATGCCATCGAACGGACCGCCCCGGCGGGAAAGGTGATCTAGTTCTCGTTCCCTTCGGCTTTCACCCACCCTTGCCTTTGGTATTTTTCGACGCAGACATCGCGATCGTACCATCGACGGACGATGTCGCCGGAGGCGTAGCACTGGGCTATTTCGTTCGTCTTCGGGTTCTTCATCAGGATCGTCGGGGCACAAGCGGATAAGAGTGCCGACAACGTCGCCAACAGCGCGACCGCGCCGAAGAGGCGTGCCGCCGGCACCGGCGGAAGATGCAAGACCATCGAGAGTTCTCCTTTCGTTTTTCCTAGGGGCCACCAGGCGCGGCGCCAAGCCGCCGCTGGTGGTGTGCCGGCCGAGAATGGTGAAAAGAGCGGCTGAGATCGTCCGATCCTACAGGCTCGGACGATCTTGGGGCACGGCCGAGCGCCGGATCTCGTCGCGGAAGCGGCTGGGGGTCAGACCGGAGAACTTCTTGAAGGCGGCGTTGAAGGTCGATTTGGAGTTAAAGCCAACCGAAAAAGCGACATCAAGAAGGCCGTCGGCGCCGACCTCCGACGCGGCGATCAGTCGTTTCGCCTCCTCGATCCGATGCCGGTTGACGAAGTCGAAGTAACCAAGGCCCAGATGCTGATTGAGTGCTTGGCTGACCGCATTGGGGCGCGCGCCAACCGCCTTGGCAAGGGCGGATAACGACAGATCGCTGTTGCGGAACAATTGGTCCCTGGCAAATGCGGTTTCGATCTTGGCAACCAGTCGTTCGGCTTCTTCCGCTGTCTGGGCGGATTTGCGGTACTTCCTGAGGGGCGCGACCATATCGCCGACCACCATCTCCGGCGTTCTCCGGAAAACCCCGTCGTGGTGAAGGCTGATCCAGGCCATGCCATAGAGGATCAGCGTGTAACCAACGGCAAAAGCGGCATTGATCGCGGGGATTCGCCCGATGACGACCTGGATGCCGTCATCGAGCACGTAGAGCACCCAAAGTCCGGACAGCACTTGCAGCAGCAGGCGCAACCAGGACAGACGGAAACGGTCTTCGGGCCTGCCCAGCCTGGTCAATCGAACCGCCCGAACAAGATAAATGGCCCCTTGTACCGCCGTTATCAGGTAGGCCCCGAAGGAACAGGCGACCGCGAAGAACAACCTGGGCAGCAGGGATGGGGTTATCTTTGCCGGCGGAAATCCTGGAGGAAGTGGAAATACCAGCGCCAGGAGCAGAAAGCCGACCAGAATCAGAAAGCAGATGCCGTGGCGCCAGTGGCGGGGTCGAAGGCGCCATTCCCCGGCGGCGACCTGGGCTTCGACATGCAGATAGACCAGCGGCCCGATCAGGCATGGAAAGACATTGCCGATGAATTCCAGGTTCACAGCGAACGACGTATAAAATCGTTGTACGCCAAGGAACTCATCTATCATGCAAAGAAAAAGAACGAACGCAACGCCTGCAAGCATTATATTTGCAGGAAGACGTCCGGATGGTCGCGTTACCAGAAAAATGAGAAGAAAAAGGCTTTGCGCTAAACCAGCGAAATAACCGGACGCCGATAAAGTGTCACTGAGATCTGGTTGCAAAGCGAGTCTCTTGCGCCCATTCGACCGTACGGATCGACGACCGTCTTGACGTTAGCACAGGAGTGGGGCGCCTGCACCGGGCCAGTGGAGCTGGCGTCTTCGCCGGCCTGTGCCACGGGCAGGGGGACAATGTTCGGTTTTCGCCACGGGTGCGGTCACGCCTCGCGGAAGCGGGGGGCCAGCAGAAGGGCGCATGGCAGGGTCAAGAGCGCCGCCAGGGCGGTGGCGATGGTGGCGCCACTGACCCCCAGATGGTCGCCGATTAGGCCGAACAGGACGGGAGTGATCGCTCCCGATCCGATGGTGGCGCTGTAGAACCAGGCAAAAGCCCGTTCGGTGCGACCGGGTGGGGCCAGTTGTGCGACGCTGCCGTAAAGGACCGACGAGGTGCCGTTCAGCGCGATGCCCAGGACCGGGGCCAGGACCAGGGCGGCGGGCAGGGGAGCCGCCAGCAGGGCCAGGATCAGGACGGCGGTGGCGGCCTCGGTCGCCACCACGGTGCCGATGATGCCGATGCGCTCGGCAAACCAGCCGCAGGCCAGCTTACCGGCGGCTCCGCCCATGAAGACCAGGGCCAGTCCGACCCCGATCAGAGACTGCTCGGCGCCTTTTCCGCTCAACAGGAACGGCAGGAAGGTCAACAAGCCCATGCGCACGCCGGAGTCGAGGATGCCGATGGTCAGCAGCAGGCCGAAGCCGCCGCGGCCGGCGTCCGTCATGGCACGGGTCTTGGTCGTCGGCGCACCGGTGGCGGCCGGTAGGACAGCGCCGATCACCAGGGCGGCCAAAACGACCAGGGTGGCCAGCGACGCCACTACCGGCCGCCAGGCCAGCAGGGACAGGGCCAGGCCGACAGCGGCGGGAATGGCGGCCTTGCCGATATCGCCGGAAAAATTGTAGGTGCCCAGGGGGCCGCGCGCCGATTTTCCACCGCCGAAAGCGCGCGCCACGGCGGCCGAGGCCAGGGGGTGCTGGGTGCTGGCGCCAAGGCCCGCGATCAGCAGGGCGCCGACCAGTCCGACCAGACCGGTGGAGCGGCCGGCCAGGCCATAGCCGGCGGCAACCAGCAGGGTACCGAGGACCAGGACAGTCCGTACACCCCACCGTTCGGCCAGTCGGCTGGCCGGCCACTGGGCGCCGGCCGTCATGCCGGCATAAAGACCGCGCAAGGCCGCCAGGGCGCCATAGCCCAGGGCGAACTCGCCTTGCCACAGCGGCAGCAGGACATAGATCAGATCGGTACAGCCGTCATGGACGGCATGAGCCATCGACGCCGCAGCCAAGGTTCGCCGGCGCGTCGATACTCCCTCCGCCAACGGCGCGGTCTGGTCGGTCATCAGCCGTCAGGCCGCCTTTTTCTTGCCGATCCGGGGTTCTTCGCCCTTCAACAGGCGGCGTATGTTGGCATGGTGGCGGGCGATGCCCAAAACCGCGAGGATCAGCGCCGCCAAGGCATGGGCGGGCGTGGCGAACAGCAGGGCATAGACCGGTGACATGGCCAGGGCGACCAGGGCGGCCAGAGAGGAAATGCGGAAGGCCGCGGCAATGACCAGCCAGGTCAGGCAGGCGCCGATGCCGACCGGCCAGGCGGTGATCAGCAGGACCCCGAGCGTGGTGGCGACGCCCTTGCCGCCTTTGAAGTTCAGCCAGACGGGGAAGTTGTGGCCCAGCACGGCAATGACTCCGGCGACCAGGCCGGCATCCGTATCGCCCAGCCAGGTCGCGATGCCGGCCGCCACCGCACCCTTGCCGCCGTCCAGAAGCAGGGTCGCTGCCGCCAGCCCCTTGCGGCCGGTTCGCAGCACATTGGTGGCGCCGATATTGCCCGAGCCGATGGCACGGATGTCGCCCACTCCGGCCAGGCGGGTGACCAGCAGTCCGAAGGGAATGCTTCCCAGCAGGTAGCCGAACAGGGCGGCGAACAGCAGTCCCATGTCAGGCCTCGATCGCGAAGACGGTGCGGCCGTCGACGACGGTCCGCAGCACTTTGCCCTGCAACGGCCGGCCATCGAACGGCGAGTTCTTCGACTTCGAGCGGAACAGGTCCGGATCGGCACGCCAGGGGCGGCCCGGATCGAACAACACCAAGTCGGCGGCGGCGCCCCGTTGCAGCCGTCCCGCCGCCAGTCCCAGCAGGCGGGCTGGCGCCGCGGTCAGCTTCTCGATGACCTGCAGCAGGGACAGATGCCCGTTGTGGTAAAGCTCCAGCGACACCGGCAGCAGGGTCTCCAGCCCGACGCCGCCGGCCTCGGCCTGGGCAAAGGGCAGGCGCTTGGAATCCTGGTCCTGCGGCGCATGGTCCGAGGCGATGGTGTCGATGACCCCGTCCCGGATGGCGGCAACGATGGCCTGGCGGTCGGCTTCGGAACGCAGCGGCGGAGACAGTTTGGCAAACGTGCGGTATTCGCTGACCGCCAGTTCGTTCAGGGCGAAGTAGGGGGGGGCCGTATCGCAGGTGACGGGCAGGCCGCGCGCCTTGGCTTCGCGGATCACGGCAACGCCGTCGGCGGTGGACAGATGGGCGGCGTGGTAGCGCCCACCGGTCAACGCCACCAGGCGCATGTCCCGTTCCAGCATGATGGCTTCGGCGGCCGTGGGGATGCCGGCCAACCCCAGGCGGGTCGACAGCTCACCTTCGTTCATCGCGCCGTTTTCCGCCAGCGACGGCTCTTCCGGATGCTGGATGATCAGCACGCCGAAGGTGGCGGCGTAGGAGAGGGCGCGGCGCATGACCTGGGCGTCGTGGATCGCCCGGGTGCCGTCGGTGAACCCCAGGGCGCCGGCTTCGGCCAACATGCCGATCTCGGCAAGTTCGGCCCCGGCCAGCCGCTTGGTGGCGGCGGCGTAGGGGTAGACTTTGGCCAGGCCGTTCTGGCGGGCCCGGCGGGCGACGAACTCCACCGTGGCGACGTCGTCGATAGCCGGGTGGGTGTTGGGCAGGCAGACCATCGAGGTGACGCCACCGGCCACCGCAGCCTCTCCCGCCGACCGCAAGGTTTCCTTGTGTTCCTCGCCCGGCTCGCGCAGTTGCACGCGCATGTCGACCAGTCCGGGAGCCAGGCAGGCCCCCGAACAGTCGATGGCCGTGACATCGGCGGGCAGACCCTCGGAGAACAAGGCTGGACCGAAATCGACGATCTTCTCGCCATCGGTCAGCAGGGCGCCCATCCCGTCCAGCCCGCTGGCGGGATCCAACAGACGCGCATTGACATAGGCCACGCGGCCCGGTGCACGGACGGACATCAGGCGTTGCCTCCGGACAGGTTTTCGGTCAGCACTTCCAGGCAGGCCATGCGCACTGCGACGCCCATCTCCACCTGTTCGCGGATGACGGAGCGTTCGACGTCGTCGGCAAGGTCGCTGTCCAACTCGACGCCCCGGTTCATCGGTCCGGGATGCATGATCAGCGCATCGGGCTTGGCGACCTTCAATTTTTCGTAGTCGAGTCCGAAGAAATGGAAATATTCGCGGATCGAGGGGATGAAGTTGCCCTTCATGCGTTCGTTTTGCACCCGCAGCATCATGACGATGTCGACATCCTTAAGGCCCGCCAGCATGTCGTAGTGGACCTCGACCCCCAGGCGGTCGACTTGCGAGGGCAACAGGGTCCTGGGCGCCACCAGCCGGACCCGGGCGCCCATGGTGTTCAAAAGATGGATGTTGGAGCGGGCCACCCGGCTATGCAGCACGTCGCCGCAGATGGCCACGGTCAGGCCGTCCAGATGTCCCTTGCGCCGCCGGATGGTCAGCGCGTCCAGCAGGGCCTGGGTTGGATGCTCATGGGCGCCGTCGCCGGCATTGATGACGGCGCAGTTGACCTTTTCCGACAGCAGCTTGACCGCGCCAGAGTCCGGGTGGCGCACCACCAGCACCTCGATATGCATGGCGTTCAAGGTCATCGCGGTGTCGATCAGGGTTTCGCCCTTGGCCACCGAGCTGGCCGACACCTGCATATTGATGACGTCGGCCCCCAGCCTTTTTCCGGCCAGTTCGAAACTGGTCCGGGTCCGGGTCGAGTTCTCGTAGAACAGGTTGATGATCGTCTTGCCGCGCAGCGCATTGACTTTGCGATCGGCGGAACGGTTCTTTTCCACATAGCGATCGGAAAGATCGAGCAGTGTGGTGATCTCCTGCGGCCCGAGGCCCTCGATACCGAGAAGATGCCGATGGGGGAAGCGGTTCTGGGTCATGGCCGGACTATAAGTCCAGCCCGAAAGACCGGCAAGGGCCTGGGGCTTTCATCCTGGATTTTCCTGTTCCAGCAGTTGGTATCGGGCTTCGGCCAGGTCCTGGCCGGCCTTACGCACGATTTGCGCCAGGGAATGGATGACCGTATTCAGCCCTTGGGGCGCATCGTCCATCATCTGGGCAACGGATGTCTTGGAGACAACCATGCAGACCGAATCGTCGATGGCCGTCGCGGTGGCCATGCGCGGCTGGTCGTCGATCAGGGCCAGTTCGCCGAACATTTCCCAGCCATGCAAGGTGCCCAGCGTGATGCGCCGGCCATTGACGGTCTTGGTGATCTCGACCTCGCCGGACTCGACGATGTAGGCGCAATCGGCGGGATCGCCCTCCTTGAAAATGGTCGAATGGGCGGAGAAGGAACGGCGCTCGGGAATCAGCGCTTTTCGGGTGTCGTCCTGGGGGCTCATGGCCGTCTCCGATCCGTCTGCCAAGGTTGTGTCAGGTGCCGCGGGCGTCCAAGGCCCCCTGCAGGATGTAGGCCGCCGCCATTTTGTCGACCACTTCCGCCCGTCGCTTGCGCGAGGCATCCGCTTCCAAAAGGGTGCGGGTTACCGCCGCCGTCGACAAGCGCTCGTCCCAGAAGGCCAGCGGCATCTCCCGCAAGGCCAGGATGTTGGTGGCGAACTGCCGGGCCGACTGGCAGCGCGGTCCTTCGGTGCCGTCCATGCTGACCGGCAGGCCCAGGACCAGTCCGCCGACGTCATGCGCGTCGACGACGGCGAACAACTCCCGGGCGTCGCGGGTGAATTTGCTGCGGGCAATGGTGAGGAGCGGCGTTGCGATGGTCCGGCTGACGTCCGAAAGGGCCAGGCCGATGGTCTTGGTGCCCAGATCCAGGCCCAGCAGGCGGCGGTCGCGGCCAAGTCCGCTTTTCAGCTCAGCGACAGAAAGGACGGGCATGAACCAACACTTTCTCCAGGTCGGCGGGACAAAACATCCGCAAGGATCATCCCCACAGCCAGACAGCCAGGCCGAGAACGGCGCCTCCAGACAATGCCCACAAGGGATTGCGTTCGCAAGCGAGAACGAAAACCGCGGCGGCGGCGGTCACTGCCAGGCTCCACAGACCCTGGCTGGCGGCTTTGGCGGTGATCACGCCGCTGGCCAGTATCATGCCGATGGCCACGGGCACCAGTCCCGCCCTGACGGCGTCGACCCAAGCGGCGCCGGCCATCCGATCGAACAGACGTCCAACCGCAAAGGCGATCAGCGAGGACGGAATGATCATCGCCAGCGTGGCGACAGCCAGGCCGGGAAATCCGGCCATGTGCCAGCCGATCAGGCTGACCAGCAGGACGTTGGGTCCGGGGGCCGCCTGGGAGATGGCGAACAGGTTGGCGAAGGTGGCGCCGTTCATCCAATGCAGCCCATCGACGACCTGACGGTGGATTTCCGGAACGACCGCGTTGAGGCCGCCGACCGCCATCAGGGACAGGCCGGCGAAGGTCAGGGCGATCTGGAGCAGCAGCCCTTGCTTCATCGGTGTTCTCGCCAGGTCTGGACGGCGATGCTTAAGGGCGCCAACACCAGGAGCGTGCCGATCAGGGGCAGATGCATCAGTCCGACCCCGATGAAGGCGGCGAGACCGAAGGCGATGGCAACCGGTGAAGGTTTCAGCCGGCGTGCCATCTTCAAGGCGGTGCCGATGATCAATCCGGCGGCGGCGGCGGCCGTTCCGGCCATCGCCGCCTGCACCGCTGGCAGATCGGCGAAACGTTCGTAAAGGGTGGCAAGCCCGATCAGAATGACGAGGGGCATCGCCATCAGTCCGGCCAAGGCGATGCAGGATCCAAGGGCCCCGTGAAAGCGACCGCCGATGATGACCGCGGCATTGGTGACATTGGCGCCCGGAAGAATCTGGCCGACGCCGAGGATGGCGGCATAGTCCCGCTCGGTCAGCCATTTGCGGTCGATGACCAACACGTGGCGGGCAACCGGGGCGATGCCGCCGAAGCCCATCAGGCCGATTTTCAGGAAGCCGAAAAACAGCTGGCGGCGATCGGGTGGGGGCGCTGTCGGCGTCGGCATGTCGGGTCCGCTGTCAAAGACGTCATTTGACAATACGTCCTGGCGGGCGGTTCGTCGTCATCTTTTCTGATCACCCGGGTTGGTGCCGACCGGCACCAGCCCGGGCAAGTCAAACCGTCGGCGGAATTCAGAAATAGAAGCCGAGATTGGCGTAAAGCATGGTCTTCCACTGGTTGGCGGCTCCCGCCCCCAGGCCTTGGACATATTGGCCCGCGCCGATATAGGGGTCGTTCTTGCCGACCATCAGCTCGGTATAGAGGTAGAGGCCGCTTAAGCCGGCGAAGGTGTTGCTGACGCCGACAATGAACCGTTGCGAATCCTTGAAGTCGGACTGGTCCTTGTAGTAGGCGCTGTAGTTCAGGTAGGGCGTGATGCCGGTCACCCATTTGACGGCACCAAGATCGTTGTAGGTGAACGAGGCGGACAGGAAAGTGCCCTTTGCCGCCATGTTGTACGAGCCGTCATAGCCGCCGACGGTGACGGTCTGGTTGCTTCCGGGATTTTTGGCGTCGATGTCCTGGCGGGCGACGACCCACACGGTCTGCCACGGTCCCTTGGTCCCGGTCACATCGGCAGCGACGCGGGCGACGCTGCCATCCTTGTCGGTATCGAAGTTGTGCAGCGACGCATACCATCCGGAAACACCGGTGGCGATCGAGGCTTTTTCGGCCAGGGGGAAGGTGTAGCCGATGCGCCCGATCACCATGTTGCGTTCGTCGTTGTTGCTGCCACCGGCGACATAGCTGTCGGCCTTGACGAAGTTGGTCGAATAGCGATCACCGCCGTGGGAGTAGCCGACCCAGTTGCCGCTGGTGGTCGGGTAGAATCCCGCATCGATCTTCAGGTGGTCGTCGGCGTGGGTGTATTTGATGCCGACGTCATGGGTATCCTCGATGCCCATGACATAACCCAGGGTCTCGTAAAAGGTCGGCGAGAAGAACTGATCCGGACCGAAGGGGACCGGACTGAGACCTGCCGTCACCTTGTCCTTGGGACCAAACTTGTATCCCAGGTAGGTGTCGACGGGGAAATTGACCTCGCCGAATTGGCCCTTGTAGGGCGCGCCGGTGTACGGGAACGACCCGCCGTAGAAACGGTATTGCATGGCGCCGAACAAGGTGGAGGAATCGTAGCCGGCTTTGACGATCAGCGTGTCGAATCCGATATGGGAGGTCGTGGTCCGGTTTCCGGAGGAATCGGCATCGTCAAAGCGCACATCGAGGCGCGCCCTGAGCGCACCGCCAAATGTCCAGGTTCCATCCGATGGGTTGTCTTCCGCAGATGCCGGCAGTATGTTTAGCATTACCGCAGAAAAAAGTGCCGCAGATGCCAGTAACACCGTCTTTCTATTCATTCACTCCCCCTTTTTGATTGTAAAAGCCCATTGCGGGTCGGTGTCGAAGAAAGCGACATACCCGGAATAAACTTCCTTAGCTGTGAGAATGAAGAGTATAAAACGGGGTGGATAACTCAAATTCCAAATAGTCATTGAGATATTCCCAACCCTGCTGCGCCTGCGTCGGCACATGCGATTTTTCCTCGCGCCCATGGCGGAAGAGGATCAGGGTGTGGCTGACTCTCTGGTGCAGCGGTTGGAGGCGCGCAGGAAGAATGACGCAATTGCCAATGTCGGCCGCCTTTCGCCGTGGCCTGGTCATCGGACTGATCGTTTGCAGTGTCGGTCATGGCAATGCCGATGCATCATCGATCACCGTTGACACCGCTCCGGTCGCCACCTTGGCCGATGGTCGCATCGGCGCGATGGCGTTCCTATCCGTCACACCGCGGCAAACCGAAGATTACCTGCGGCGAAGGACAGCCGAACCGGCGGTGGTGACCGGCGTGCTGACACTGCCTGATCAGGCAACAGGACCGGTTCCGGCCGTCATCATTCTGCACGGGAGCAGTGGGATCAATCCGGGGGAATGGGCGTGGGCCAGCCGGATGAACGCGATGGGCTTCGCCAGTTTCGTCATCGACAGTTTCACCGGCCGCAAGATCATCCAGACGGAAACCGACCAGACGCAACTGTCGATGACGGCGGATATGGCGGACGGGTATTTCGCCTTGCGGCTTCTTGCGACCCACCCTGCCATCGATTCCCAACGCATCGCCGTCATGGGATTCTCCCGCGGCGGGGTTGCCGCGCTGTATTCCGCTCTGGAACCATTCCGCCACGCCGTCATCGACGACAATCTGCGTTTCGCCGCACACGTCGCCTTCTATCCCGGGTGTAGCATCAATTATACGTCTGCTCACCTGGACGGTTCGCCAATCCTGATGCTTCTCGGCGGCAAGGACGACTACACGCCTGCGGCACCGTGCATCGCCTATGCCGACGCGCTACGAGCCAACGGGGCACAGGCCATGGTGAGGGTCTTTCCCGACGGCAATCACGGTTTCGACCGGGCCTCGGCCCCGCATTTTGTTCAAAGAGCGACCAGCGCCCGTCTCTGTCACGGGACCCGCGATCTGGATTCGGGCTTGTTCACCGTGTCCAGCGGCGACCGTATCGTTTCCGGCGCCGAGGCAAACGCGGCGGCGAGAATGTGCCTGAGCACAGGGGTAACCATTGGCGGCGACCCCGAGGGACGGGAGCAATCGCCCCTGACTGTCGCCGCCTTTCTGAGATCGGCATTCGGACTTGCCCGCTAAACACCAGGCTTCTATCGGCAGGCGCGGCTGTGTGACATGCCAAGGTCCGAATACATGGGGTCGCATGTGAGCCGATCGACGATGAACCAGCCGGTGACGACCAGGGCCGCCAGCACCGCAAGTCCAATCCAGATGGCCGCCGGATTGTGATAGTCCTCTTTGATCTGCCGGTCCCTGGCATCCCGTTCCGCCCGGGCCTGCGACTCGTAGCGGGCCGCATCGGCGCGCACGGCATCCCGCCAGGCGACCCATTTCCTGGTCTCCGCCGTCTGAC
>Ga0326727_10024251_pt1 | contig 11491 bp, 13 predicted proteins | sample MB2enrmetagenome_FD_207643 | JGI IMG/M metagenome (GOLD analysis project Ga0326727, IMG submission 207643) | Lab enriched peat soil microbial communities from McLean, Ithaca, NY, United States - MB29MY | ecosystem: Environmental > Terrestrial > Soil > Wetlands > Peat | place: USA: New York... | reverse complement strand
TGGATGCATGCTGACCCGGAGAACTGTCACAGCATCCGATGTGCCCACACTCCGCACACCGACGGAGATGAAACCACCAACCTTTCGGTGACGCCAGGCACTCCACACACCCGACGCCGCTCGGCTTCGAAGCGGGGTTGATTCCGCGCTTACCCTTTTTCATCCACGATTTTCCTTTCTTATCCTCTGTCGAAAAAATGGTTTCAAGCCACCAGCAAGATCGGAGAGTCACCAACGCTGGTTTTCGCGAACAATGCCAGCCGCGGCTTTTCGGACATCAAGCGCAGTATCTACTGAACGCCATGCATCGTAAGTACGATCTTTCCTCTCTTGTGTGGCGCCCCGGCCAGCATTTCATGCGCCATCCGAGCTTCCCCGAGCGGGAGCACGGTGCCCACCTCCGCGGTCAGCTCTCGGCTATCGAGCAGTCTCGCGAGTGTGCCTAGCCGTGTCGGGGTGACGTCTACCACAAAGAACACTGAACGAAAACCCGGAGGCTGTGGCGGTGGCGAAATCACCGACACGAGGATGCCGCCCGGCTTCAAAACACGGAATGAACGATGCTGCGTCTCTCCTCCGACCGTGTCGAGTACCGCATCGACGGGGGGCACGGCATCTTCGAACTTTGCAGTCTTGTAGTTCACGACGATCTCGGCCCCGAGGCCGCGAACATAGTCGAGATCAGCAGGCCCAGCGGTTGCGAAAACCTGCAGTTCTGCCTGCTTCGCCAGTTGCACCGCATACGCGCCAACATTTCCGGCGGCTTCGTGGATTAACACCGATTGGCCTGCCTTCATCTGCGCATAGTCGAACAACATCTGATACGCCGTCACCGCCACTACTGGCACAGACGCTGCCTCGACAAAGCTCAACGACCTCGGCCTCGCGGCTACCATCTGGGCTGACGCCACCGCGTATTCGGCATAAGCGCCAAAGAATTGCTTGTTTGTGACGCCGAAAACCTCGTCACCCGGCTTGAACTGAATGACTCCTTTTCCCACGGAGTCGACAATCCCTGCCAAATCGGATCCGAGAATGATCGGGAGGGACAGTTGCACAACGCTCTTCCCCTCGCGAATGAGCGCGTCCCATGGACCAACTCCGGCAGCAGCGACCCGTACAACCAATTCGTCTTTTCCCGGAACCGGACGTGGTATCTCGTCGATCACGATCGCGTTCGGCGGGCCAAAGTGATGGACTCTTCCGGCTTTCATTCTGCCTCCCGAAGACGACCGCACTCCGTGTCACACGACCAGCAAGACCTTCCCGATACCACCCTTCCCCGCGGCGGCTTGAGCTTCGGCCGCCCTGCTGAGTGGCAGCTTGCGGCTGATCGGGATCACCAGTTTGCCATCTCGGACGGCCTCGGCCATGAACTGAAGAGTTTTCGCATCAGGTGTCGCGTACACCGGTACCACCTTTACGGTTGGGTATTTCTCGGCATTCCGTGGTGCCCCGAGAACCGATGCAAACACTCCTCCTGGCTTGACCTTGGCGATCAATTTTTCAGCAGTCTTGCCGTTGACCGTATCAGCTACGACATCGAGCATCGGCAGATTCGCAATCGCATTGTCGTCATCAGTTGCAACCGACTGATCTGCGCCGATGGTCTTCGCTTCATCCATCTGGCTCTTCAGCACCCCTGCAATCACGACTGCTCCCCGTTGCTTCGCAGTGAATACCGCCGAACGCCCGACATTTCCAGCAGCACCTACGACGAGAACTGTCTGGCCCGCTTTGATCCCGGTCGCGGAAATGAGCTGGTTGCCAGTCGTCGTCACCAGCGGCAGCGCCGCCGCCTGGATCAAATCGAGTCCCTTGGGAACTTTCGCCAGAATTGCGGCTTTCACAACGCAAAGCTCGGCGTATGTGTCCGCCGCCATTGCAAACACCTGGTCAGCTCGGGAAAAGCCTTCCGCTCCGGGCCCAACATTCACCACGGTCCCCGCAATGTCGACTCCTATCAGTCCCGGGAAAGTGATGGGATAGAAGTCTTTCGTCAACCCGGAACGTCGTTTGTAATCGATCGGATTCACACTCGTGGCAGCGACCCGCACCAGTACTTCGCCGGGGCCCGCCACCGGATCAGGGTATTCCTCAAACTTCAATACTTCAGGACCACCATATTCGTGGATAACAATTGCTTTCATGATTCATCTCCCAGTCGGTCCAACAAGCATTAATCAACAGTTGGATGAAAGAAACCGGGATTGGTCGCGCTGTGGCGTTTCGGCTGCCTGCTCGCGCCCACCAAGGCCCAAGTTCGTTTCTCCTTCGAGAACCTTTAGTAAAGAGGGCACATTTTGTCCCCAAAAGCGTCCTACATCTGTTTGCTATTAAGTCAGAAAGTGTGGTGAAGAATCTATTGGACGATGGTATCAACCGACAGCTTCGCGCTACCGCGCAATCCATCTTTTCTTCGGCCGCTCATCAGCGGGAGAGCTGATACCAAAGTATCGACGATACCATCGTCCAATTGTGCACCCCCCAAGCTTCTGTTCTGATGACTCGCGTCGACCGAATTCAATCGGAACTCTCGCAACCAGGCATAGGAGAAGGATCATGAAAATACTGATGGTGCTCACATCGCACGACACACTTGGCAACACTGGGCTTAAAACCGGCTTCTGGCTTGAAGAATTCGCAGCTCCTTACTTTGTTTTCAGGGACGCGGGCGTACAGCTGACCCTCGCCTCACCGAAAGGCGGGCAGCCACCGCTCGATCCAAAAAGCGATTTGCCGGAAAACCAAACGCCGGCGATGGCTCGGTTCAAGAAGGACGCGGCGGCGCAAAAGGCTCTCGCCAACACAGTCAAACTCGCGGACGTGAAAGCGGAAGACTTCGACACTGTTTTCTATCCCGGTGGGCACGGCCCGATGTGGGATCTCGCGGAGAGCCCTACTTCGATCTCTCTTTTGGAGGCCTTCTACAATTCCGGCAAGCCCATCGCGTTGGTCTGCCATTCGCCCGGGGTGCTTCGCCACGTTACCTACCAGGGCGCACCGCTGGTGAAAGGAAAACACGTCACCGGTTTCACCAACGGCGAGGAAGCAGAGATGCAGCTCACGAAGGTTGTGCCGTTCCTGGTGGAAGATGAACTGCTGCGGCTCGGGGCCATATTCGAGAAGATGGCCGACTGGCAGCCTTTTTCCATTGTTGATGGCCGTCTTATCACGGGCCAGAATCCCGCGTCCTCGACGTCCGCCGCTCAAGCCCTTATGAAGTTGCTCGGAGAGAGAGCCGCTCACGCTACTGCCTGAGCGGGCGATCAAATCAGTTCGTCTTTTCTATCGATAAGGGCGGCTAAGGCGATTTCGCCGCTTTGGCTGTCTATCAAGGGATCTGTATTTCGACCATTGAAGGAGGAAGCATGTCCAACGAACAAACAGGAAGTGCCGCTGCCGCAAGTCGAGCGCTGCAAGCCACGGAAACAAATCCTCTCGATTTTGTGCCCGACAAAATTCCGTTCGACACTCCCTATGGCCCACCGATATCGCTAGACCGGGCCCAGGCAGTGATTCAAGCGGCGGTGGCAGAGGCGAAGAAACGGAATTGGAAGATGAACATTGCGGTCGCCGATTCCGGCGGCAACCTCGTCGCCTTTCAACGCGTGGACGGTGCCATGCTTGCCTCCATTCAGATTGCCAAGCATAAGGCACGCGCCGCCGCGACCTTCCGGCGCCCAACCAAGATATTCGAAGACGGTATCCAACTCATGCATCTCAATTACCTGCTCACGTTCGATGGAGTCATTGCGTCTCGAGGCGGCATTCCGCTGATTGAGAAAGGCTCGATCGTTGGCGCAATCGGTGTTTCTGGCGGCACGGATTCCCAGGACGAGACCGCCAGCGGAGCAGGCGCGGCTGTAATTAACCAGCTCCCGGCAAGTAACAAATGATCCGGATCTCTAGAAAGCGTTGGGGGCAGTCATTCGGTTTCCGAGACTAACAAAGGCGAAGGAGAATTCCATGACAAGTGTGAAAGCAGTTGCGAAACCCACGCAGATTCGCGTCGCCCGGCGGTCGCCCGCCTATTGGCGCGTCACGTTCGATAACCCGCCGCTCAACGTCATGGGCCCGGAAATGGTCAAGGAGTTCCAGGAAGTCATCAACGCTCTCGAAGCCGACGATCAGGTCAGAGTCGTGGTCTTCGACAGCGCTGTGGACGACTACTTCCTGAATCACTCCGATTTCACGGCCAAGCTCGAAGACCTGACCTCACTGCCGCCCGGTCCGACGGGCTTGCCCCCTTGGCCGGACTTCCTCGTGCGTCTGACGCGATTGCCGGTCGCTTCCATCGCACTCATCCGCGGCCGCGCGACGGGCAACGGTAGCGAGATCACGCTGGCCTGCGACATGAGTTTTGCCAGCCGCGAAAAAGCCATCATTTCTCAATGGGAGGTGGGCGTGGGCATGGTCGCCGGCGGCGGACCCATGGCTCGGCTTCCCCATCTCATCGGCCGAAACCGCGCCCTCGAGGTGCTTTTGAGCTCGGAAGACATCCGGGCAGACCAGGCCGAGGCCTACGGCTACATTAATCGCGCACTGCCGGACGCCGATCTGGATGCTTTCGTAGAGGCGCTCGCGACCCGGATTGCCAAGTTCGACAAATGGGCCATCGCTCAGACCAAGCGGCTCGTCAACACCAGCCTGCCGCCGGACGTCGAGCTCGGTGCCGGATGGGATGCCTGCATCGGTTCACTCGGGCGGCCGGCCGCGCAGAATGGGATCAGAGCGCTAATGACGCTCGGCTTCCACAAACCAGGCGATGTCGAAAATCGGCTCGGCTACTATCTGGGCCAAATCGCGCGCTAGGCCGGCGCCCGGCGCGATTCTCAACTCCAGAACTTGGAGGATGGCAGCCGTTCGCAGCGAATCTTGGCGGACCTGTTTCAAAAGTCTGCGGTGATGTTTTACATTTCCTGCACCAAGGAGGTTTATATGTCTCAGAAAGCTGGCGGCGCAAAGCCTGCTCAGCAAAGCGGAATCCGTGCTCACCAACCCGGACAGGAAGTGTTCAAAGCCATCTTGTCGGAGGATATTGACTGGAAACCGTTCCCGGCGTTCCCACCTTCCGTCCGGCTGGCCGTCGTCGTGGGTCAGCCTTCCGAGCCCGGCCCTTACACCATCAGGGTCAAAGTGCCTCACGGCGAGAAACTGATGCCTCACAAGCACCCGGAGGATCGAGTCTATACCGTGATTTCCGGCGTCTTTTATATCGGGCTGGGTGATGAATTCGACGCGAGTAAGCTCGAAGCCTATCCGCCCGGCGCCGTGATCATTCTCCCTGGCAACACGCCCCATTTCCACTGGGCGAAATCCGGCGAGTACGTCACGCAAGTAACCGCGATGGGGCCGCTTGGACTGGAGTACCTCATCGCAAAAGATGATCCGCGAAATAGCATTGGCCGAAAAAATAGCGCGACGTGATTTCGCTTCTAGCGTAATGGAAAGGCCCGAGATGAACGATCAACAAAAGAAGGAGCAGTGTTGTGGAGTGCGGGATCAAGCGATCCGCGCGGCGCTGGATCAGCATTGGGCGGCGTCCGATGCCAACGATTTTGAAACGGAGCACCGCATCTATCTCGAGGACGCGGTGCTGGAATACCCGCAGTCAGGTGAGCGAACCCGGGGTCGAAGCAACATCCAGAACCAGCGCGCCAGCCAGCCGAACAAAAAACGCTTCTCGATCCGACGAATCCTTGGCGGCGGCGACCTTTGGGTCACCGAACTCATCCTGACCTATGACGGCAAGCCGTCTTGCACCGTCAGCATCATGGAGTTCAAAGGCGGTAAGGTTGCGCGGGAAACACAGTACTTTGCGGATCCATTCGTGGCTCCCGCATCGCGCGCTCAATGGGTCGAACGGATGGACAACTAATCTCGACGCGTGAGGGTTCGCCCGCAGCAGCGCCATTTGCGGTTTGCATATCTTGCGATGGAGGTACAAGCGATGGATTGGAAAGGGTTGGTCCAGTTTGCGCTGATGGGCAACCGTAATTTGGAACAATACGCCATCCTGCTGGTGCGCATTTCGATCGGGCTGTTCTTCGCCATCTCCGGCGCAAACAAATTGTTTGTCGCCGGCGGAACAAAACCCGTTTACGACACGCTCGTGCAGGCCAAAATCCCGTTTCCCCACTTCACAGCTTATTTCGTGTCGGCTGTCGAGTTTTTTTGCGGATCGTTGGTGGCCGTGGTTTTTTTTTCAAGCTTCGGCAGCGTGGCTTTATTGATTGATATGATTGTCGCCACCCTAACCAGCGCGGTTTCCACCGTGCCAAAGGGACTTTCGTTTCTTCGCTGGCTCGACGATTTCCTCTATCTTCCGGAGGTTTTGTACGTGCTCTTCTTTATCTGGCTGATCTGCTCTGGCCCGGGAAAGTTCAGTGTGGATTACTGGATCGCAGGCAAATTGCTGGGGTGATCGGCAACCCCGTTGACTCGCGCTTGGCGTCCAACAAGGAGGAAAGAATGAAGGAAAAATACACGCACAAAGAGATTACAAGGCTCGCCTACGAATTGTGGGAGCGCAGGGGTCGGCCGCTCGGTTCGCCTGAAATGGATTGGCACGCGGCGGAAAGTGCTTTGGGCGTGCGGGATTCGCGAGAGGAGTTCTCGCTCCCAGGTGTCCGCTTTGAGCCAGAAGAACGTGCCTATCGCGAACCCTGAGTACATAGTGGTTGTGTAGGAAGGATTCTGGCCAGACTCTGAACTTCGACGAGGTACGAATGCCTAAATTACTTTCAGTAAATGTCGGTCTTCCACGCGACGTGACATGGAACGGCAAAACGGTCCGAACTGCAGTCTGGAAATCTCCAGTTACGGGTCGGCGAATGGTGCGCAGACTCAATATTCAAGGTGATGCGCAAGCCGATCTGGCAGGTCACGGTGGGGAGCACCGCGCCGTATTCGTCTACCAGATGGATTCTTACCATTACTGGGAGCGCTTTCTGGGCCGCAGTGACTTTACTTTCGGCCAGTTCGGAGAAAACTTCACCGTCGAGGGACTTTCTGATAACGAGGTGTACATCGGCGATCGCTATCGCATCGGTGGCGCTGAATTTGAAGTAACGCAGCCGCGCGTAACGTGCTACCGCGTCGGCATTCGCATGAATGAACCACGGATGGCAGCCTTGCTCGTAGCGCATCACAGACCGGGATTCTACTTTCGCGTGTTGCAGGAAGGAGAAGTTGGTGCAAGCGATGACATTGTAAAGATTACCGACGGTCCAGAGCGAATCAGCGTAGCCGAGGTTGACGCCCTCCTGTATTTGCCTGGACATTCCCGCGAACAATTGGAACGAGCGCTACGGATTCCTGCACTTAGCAAGGGTTGGCAGAGTTCCTTTCAAGCGATACTCGCGCAAGAGTCGAGCGCGAAGCCCGTCGAAGGAAATCCGGGACTCGCGAATGAGGAACAAGCACCAGCTTGGCCCGGCTTTCGACAGATGCGAGTTGCGAATATTCGTAAGGAAAGCGATAGCGTAACTTCCTTCATTCTGGAGCCAATCGATGGGCAGCCTCTTCCTGTCTTCCAGGCAGGTCAGTTTGTGGTTTTGCGGATGCTCGTCGTACAGGGCCAATCGCCCGTTCTTCGCAGCTATTCGTTGTCTGATCTCCCCGCTGCCGATCATTTCCGCATCAGCGTCAAGAACGAATCGAATGGGATTGGAAGTTCATTTCTGTGCAACCGTGCGCGAGAAGGCGATCTATTGGATGTTAGTGCGCCGCGCGGAAGCTTTATTCTGCGTCCCAGCCAGAGTCCCGTGGTTCTGCTGAGTGCTGGAGTGGGCGCAACGCCCGTGATGTCGATGCTGCACTCACTCGTCGCTGAAAGATCGCAACGAGAGATCTGGTGGATCTATGGAACGCGCAATGGCGTCGACCATGCATTTGCAAAAGAATCGCGTTCATTACTAAAACAGCTCTCTCGCGGGCGAGGATACATCACGTACAGTAGGCCCGCTGCAATCGACCAAGTCGGGGCAGACTTCGATGCTCCCGGGCACATTGACGCAGCTTTGCTAGGGAGAATTGGCGTGTCACAGGGTAGTGACTTCTATCTATGTGGCCCCTCTTCATTCTTGCAAAATATGCGCGACGGGCTGCGAAACTGGGGTGTGCCCGCCGAGAATGTGCACACGGAAATCTTCGGTGCTCTCGATGCTAGTACCCCTGGTATGGCGCAGGTCGATCACACTCCTCACCTACCACAAGGGCCGCCCGGATCTGGCCCCCCAGTCTCATTCGCGCGTAGCGGGATTACCGCCGCTTGGGATCCGAAATTCGGAAGCTTGCTTGAACTGGCGGAAGCGTGCGACGTTCCCGTCAGATGGTCGTGCCGGACTGGAGTCTGCCATACCTGCGTGACTGGTCTGATTGGCGGATCGATAATTTATAACCCTGAGCCGCTGGAGAGGCCTGCTCCCGGGAACGTGCTCGTCTGCTGTTCTCAGCCAAACGCGGGTGTCACTCTGGATCTTTGAGAGAAACGGGAGGAGCCCAATCATGCGTTCTGATATCGTGCCTGGAGGTAGTTTCCCCGACTACGAACTGCCCGATCATACGGGCAAAGTGCGGAAGCTGAGCGAGCTACAGGGCGATGATCCGCTAATCCTCACCCTTGCGCGCGGCCACTATTGCCCAAAGGAGCACCAGCAGCATTTGGAACTCGCCGCGTTCTACCCGAAGATCGCCGTGGCGTACACTCAGATCGCCACGATCACAACCGACGATCACCATACTCTCCAGGAATTCCGTGCGTCAGTGGGAGCTCAGTGGACTTTCCTTTCGGACCCTGGCCGAACGATTCAGAAGGATCTCGACATCCAGGAGTACACCGACCCCGAGCATAATCCTATGATCCCGCATACGCTCGTGCTCAAGCCGGGTCTCGTGATTTACAGCATCTACAACGGCTACTGGTTCTGGGGCCGTCCGTCGGTCGTCGATCTTTGGCACGACCTGCGCGCCGTAACGAGTGAAATCCGCCCAGACTGGGATCTGGGTACTCCTGGACTCCGCGAGGCATGGAATGCCGGTGACCTCTCGCGTTTCCACGGCTGGAATAAGCTTGGCGCCGCGAAGGCACCCTCTGCAGCACCGCGGTGATGCAACGGGCCATGCAGATTCACTCCACGGTCTCCGAACCGATTCCCACTTTGTTCGGCAAGTTGCACCCGCTTTAAGACAATTTGGACCTGGATGCGAGCTCCAGTATGCTTGGCGGACACATGCCAGCTGAGCTGACAACTCCGGTCATCGAATTCCGCGATGTCTCCTATCGCATCGAACAGACGCAGGTACTCTCCGGCCTCAGTCTGGAGGTGGGACAGGGAGAGACGCTGGTGCTGCTAGGACGGAGCGGTTCGGGCAAGACCACGACCCTCAAGCTGGTCAACCGGCTGGTCGCGCCCACCTCGGGAGAGGTTCGGGTCGATGGCGTCCCGAATGATCAAGGCGACATCATTCGCCTGCGCCGCGGCATCGGCTATGTGATCCAGGACGTTGGTCTGTTCCCACACTTTACCGTGGAGCGGAATGTCGGGCTGGTTCCTAGCATCGAAGGTTGGTCTGAAGTTCGGATCCGTGCACGCGTCCAGGAACTGTTGGACTTGGTCGGAATCCCCGCGGAATTGGCATCGCGTTATCCGCGGCAGTTGTCGGGAGGGCAGCGACAACGGGTGGGCGTGGCGCGCGCCTTGGCTGCGGATCCAGAAATTCTGCTCATGGACGAGCCCTTCGGTGCATTGGACCCTCTGACGCGCGACGAATTGCAACGGGAATTTCTGTCCCTGCAGCAACGACTGCACAAGACAGTGCTTTTCGTAACGCACGACCTTCGCGAGGCGCTATGTCTGGGATCGCGCATCGCCCTAATGGAGGCGGGGAAGCTGGTCACGGTGCTGTCCCCGCTGGAATTTCTAACGTCTGCCGACCCTTGGGCGGCAGCTTACGTCAGAGCCTTTGGAGGCGGGCTACAATCCCTTGCAAATCGAGGCACATCATGAACGTTGTTCGGTTCATCCTGCAAAATCATGCTCAGGTTCTCGAACTTACTCTGGAGCATCTCTGGTTGGTCGGGTTTTCCACGCTGTTGGCGGTGTTGGTCGGTGTACCGTTGGGAATTGTGATTTCCCATCGCACCAGCTTCAGCAAGCCCGTTCTGGCGAGTGCGAACATCATTCAGACCATCCCCAGCCTTGCGCTCTTTGGATTTCTGCTACCGGTACCCTGGTTGGGCGAACGTTCCGATCGGCTGGCAATCTTGGCGCTTACCCTCTATGCTCTGCTTCCGATTATTCGAAATACCTACACCGGAATTCGAAGCGTTGACCCGGCGGTTGTGGAAGCAGGAAGAGGTATGGGCCTCACAGATTCTCAGCTACTTTTCCAGGTGGAACTACCACTCGCGGTGAGCGTGATTCTGTCGGGTGTTCGTGTGGCGATCGTGATTTCCGTGGGCTTGGCCACCATCGCCGCAGCGATTGGCGCCGGTGGTTTGGGTGAGTTCATCTTTCGCGGCCTGGCCATGGTTGATAACCGGGTCATTTTTGCAGGTGCGATTCCGGCTGCGATTCTAGCCCTGGCCGCCGACCTCGGGGTGGGATGGCTGGAGAAACGACTGCACGCGCGATGATGCGTCTGCCATCGAGTCTCGCAGTTTTGTTTATCCTTGCAACCGCTGCGTTGCTGCTCTCCTGCTCGCCCTCACACTCCAATCGTATTGTGGTGGGTTCAAAGAACTTCACCGAGTCGTTCATTTTGGGCGAACTCATCGCCCAACAGATCGAGGCACACACCAGTCTGAAAGTGGAACGGCGCTTCTATCTCGCCGGAACATACATTTGTCAACAGGCGATACTAGCGGGGCGGATTGATGTTTATCCCGAATACACCGGAACTGCGCTCACCGCCATCCTCAAGCAACCCGCTGGTCGGGACAGGATGGACGTTTACCAGCGCGTCAAGCAAGAATATGAACGCCGCTTCGGGCTGGATCTCGGACCACCCTTCGGATTCAACGATACCTTTGCGATGGAGATCCGTGGAGAAGATGCTCGCCGCCTGAACATCCGCACACTCTCGCAAGCGGCCGCTTTCTCCCCGCAGTGGCGCGTGGGGATCGGTTACGAGTTCATGGAGCGTCCCGACGGCTATGGGGGTATGGTAGCAACCTACGGTCTGCATTTCGCTGAACAGCCGCGCATTATGGACTTGGGCTTGCTGGCGCGCGCCTTGAAAGATCATCAAATTGATTTCGCTGGAGGCAATGCGACGGACGGCCTCATTCCCGCCCTCGACTTGTTTGCTCTGGAGGATGACCGCCATTACTTTCCTCCTTATGAGGCCGTGCCGGTCATCCGGCAACAGATCATACAGCAGCACCCGGAAGTCGCTCGGGTCCTTGCGGATCTTGACGCTAAGATCTCGAACGCGCAAATGCAGCGAATGAACTATGCCGTGGATGGCCAGCATCGCGATCCGC
>Ga0326727_10024250_pt1 | contig 11492 bp, 7 predicted proteins | sample MB2enrmetagenome_FD_207643 | JGI IMG/M metagenome (GOLD analysis project Ga0326727, IMG submission 207643) | Lab enriched peat soil microbial communities from McLean, Ithaca, NY, United States - MB29MY | ecosystem: Environmental > Terrestrial > Soil > Wetlands > Peat | place: USA: New York... | reverse complement strand
AGGTCTTTGCGCTGCTGAACCAGGTGATGAACAAGACATCGATGCATCTGGATATGTTTGCCTACGATTTGAATGAGCCGGATATACTCAATATTTTGCTGAAGCTGGCGGCGCAGGGGCGGATTCGTATTATTCTCGACGATGCTGTGCCGCTGCATCACAACACCGCCGCGCCAACGCCGGAAGACCAGTTCACCGCGCTGTTCGTCAAGGCAGCGAAGGCTCCGGCGTCGATATTGCGCGGCCACTTCGGGCGCTATTCTCACGACAAGATTTTCATAGTGTACGACAGCGGGACGCCCAAGCAGGTGCTGACCGGGTCGACCAACTTTTCGGTGACCGGGCTGTATGTAAACGCCAACCACGTGCTGGTGTTCAATGACGCCGGGGTGGCGGCCAACTACGCCACGGTCTTCAACGAGTGCTGGAATGACAAGGCTTCGGAGTCGTTTGCGCAGACGCCGCTGGCTGCTTCTCCTTATGTAATTGCCAAGACGAATACGCTGCCGCAATGCTCGATCACGTTTTCACCGCACAGCGAGACCTATGCGAACAGCATTCTTGAGGGCATTTCGCAACGCATCACACAGGAAAGCACCAAGCCCCTGGGCAGCGTGCTGTTTGCCGTGATGCAACTGACGGGGAGCCCCAGCCCGGTTTATTCCACGCTCAGCAATCTTCATGCGAAACAAAGTTTCTTCAGCTACGGAATTTCGGACAGCCCGGCGGGCGTCACGCTTTATAAGCCGGGGAGCGGGACCGGCGTGCTGGTGACGGGCAAGCCGAGCAAGATTACTTTGCCGCCGCCCTTCAACCAGGTTCCGTCGATTCTGGGGCACGAGATTCACGACAAGTATGTGGTATGCGGATTCAACGGGGACGACCCGGTGGTGTATTGCGGCTCGTCGAACCTGGCCAGCGGCGGGGAAGCAGAAAACGGCGACAACCTGCTGGCCATTCATGACACGGAGATTGCAACGGCATTCATGATCGAGGCGCTTCTGCTGGTGGATCACTATGCGTTTCTCGACCGCTACGCGGCGCCGGCGGCGGCACCGCCAACAACAAGCGCACCGGCGAAGGGGAGCGCGGCGAAACAGACAACCGGGAAGAAGAGCGCGGGGAGATCGGCTTCACACAGCGCCGCGCCGAAGAAGGCTTCCATGGTGGCGCGCAAGGCGAAGGCAGCCGCGAAGAAAGCTGCACCTGTGAAAAAAGCTGCGCCCGCGAAAAAAACTGTGCCTGCGAAGAAAACCGTAGCGGCGAAAAAAGCTGCGGCGGCGAAGAAAGCCGTAGCGGCGAAAAAGAGTCCGACGGCGAGGAATGCGCCGCGCATTGCACAGCAGCCGCGCTCCAAGCAGCAGGCAGCCGTCGCGGCAGGAATGTATATCTCCACCACTGATGCCTGGGCAGCGCCTTATTTCGCACCCGGCGATCTGCGCTGCATTGAGCGTGTGCTTTTCGGCTAGGGAAGCTTTGCATAAGTTTTTATAGCGAATCCGACATTCCCTCAGGGGCTAAAGCCCAACATTTGTTTTGTTGCGCATACGGCACGACTAAAGTCGTGCCCTGACACTTCGTGCTATACCATTTGCATTTTTCCGTAGCCTGTAAAGCCCGTACCCTTCAAAATTTCGACTTATTCAGAGTTTCCTTAGCGCGTGGGGAGAGTCAGTGCTCCAGGTGGACAAAATTCCTGGGTTGCAGAAGGCGTTCCAGGTAGCGGGATTTCATTTGCTTGCTGGCCATGATTTGCTTGACGGGGGGTAGCTTGAGAATCACTCCCAGGATGGCGGCCATGGCGCGATGGTTCCATTGGGCCTGATTGTCGAAGATGAGGTTCTGCAACATACCGCGCTCGATGGCCATGAGCACGGCGCGGTGGGCGGTGGTGACGGGGGTGAGCACGCGCTGCTTGCGGGCGCGAAGCGTGATTCCGCCGTTGGGGCAGGCGCGGACGCAGAGGCCGCAACCCAGGCAGAGGGATTCGTCGAGGCGGGCTTTTTTGCGCTTAGGCTTGCGCGGGTCGGCGGCGGAGACGAGCGCCATGGCCTCGACGGGACAGACCTCCGCGCATTTTCCGCAGCCGTTGCAGGATTCGGCGTGGAGCGCGGGGATGAAGTTAGTGGTGGCGATGGGGTTAAGGACGGCGAAGCGCTTGGCGGCGAGCATGGCCTCGCAGCAACATCCGCAGCAGTTGCAGATGAAGCCGACGTGATGCTGCACGTTCTCGCCGAACTGGACGAGATTGTGGCTGACAGCCTTGTCGAGCAGGGCGAGGCCTTCGCTGACGCCGACGGGACGCGCAATGCCGTGCTTGATAAGCGACTGAGCGGCGCCGCTGAAGGTCATGCAGATGTCCATGGGCGCTTTGCAGGCTTTGTCGAGGTGCTGCATCTTGTGACGGCAGTAGCAGGCTCCGATGCCCATGTGCGAGGCGGTGCGGATGACCTGGCTGGCGCGTTCGTAGTCCAGGACGGTGAGGGTGCTGTCGCCGGCCAGGGCGTTCTCGTTGACAAAGACGCGGCCCAGCTGGGTTTCTCCGCCGGCGAAGAGATTGCGGATGAAGTCTTCCTCGACATTCAAATATTGATAGAAGAGCTCGGCGAGCAGCTTCTGGTCGTAGCAGTTGCCGAGGCGCATCATGGAGAATTCGAAGAAGCCGGCCATGGGCGGAGGCAGGACAAAGATCTGCTCGCCGTGAATTTCCATGTCGAGCAACATGCCGCGGGAGGCGAGGGCTTCGAGGATGCGCTGGGATTCGGCGGCGGGCTTGCGCCAGATTTTGGCGGCGGCGGCGACGTTGAAAGGCTTGATAGGCAGCAGCGCGACCAGGGCGGCTTCATCGCGGGTGAAAAGGACCTCCAAAATGCGGAAGAGAAGCTCGGTGGGCGGAGCGCCCTGGGGAAAAAGATTGAGCCGGTCGGAGAGTGCGTGGTAGCCGTTCCTGAGGGTCGCGTGAGACATGGGAGGCCTCCGGCATGGATGGATTGTGAAGGCACATTTTACACGGCTGGGGGAGGGGGTGTTGGTGATGGACGCGGCCATTGGCTGAGATTTGTCGTATCCCACCCTACATCACCCCGGCGAGCAAAGATCGCTTGCCGGGGACCCCGAAGCCGCAAAAATTACAAGAAGCAGGTTATTCGACTCTCCTTCGCTGCGCTCAATGTCGCTCAGGATGACAGCGGCGAGGATGGGGCACCCGAAGTGGACCGATCCACCGATGCCCGGCACAGGCCCCTTCCCACAATGCGATCCGGATGACACAATGGATTATCAAGTCATTTTCCAGCTTTATTAGGGCGGAGGGAGTTCTGCGATGGCAAATCTTTCTGGAGTAGATGCGGTAATAGCGCTGGCGGCGGGGCCGTTGGTTCATGCCAACCTGTGTGCGGCCGAACTGGTGGAGACATCGTTGAAGCGCGGCGAGGGTAAGCTGGCGGCCAACGGGGCGCTGGTCTCAGAGACCGGGGCGCGGACGGGGCGCAGTCCCAAGGACAAGTTCACCGTGGACGATGCGGTGACGCACGAGCTGGTGCACTGGGGCAAGGTGAACCAGCCGTTTGCGCCGGATAAGTTTGGGGCGTTGCTGGAGCGGGTGGTGGAGCACCTCAAGGGGCGCGAACTGTTTGTGCAGGATATGTACTGCGGCGCGGACACGGCTTACCGGCTGCCCATTCGGATCATCAGCGAGTATGCCTGGCACGCACTGTTTGTGCGGGATCTTTTTGTGCGGCCGGAGGCGGCGGCGCTGGCCAGTCACGCGCCGGAGTTTACGGTGTTGGCCGCGCCGACCTTCGAGGCAACGCCGGAGCGGGATGGAACGAATACTGGCGCATTCATTCTGGCGGATTTCACGCGCAAGATCATCTTGATTGGCGGGACGAAGTATGCCGGGGAGATCAAGAAATCGATTTTCAGCGTGATGAACTTCATTGTGCCGAACAAGGACGTGCTGCCCATGCACTGCTCGGCGAATGTGGGCGCGGATGGGGTGACGGCGCTGTTTTTCGGGCTCTCGGGCACGGGCAAGACGACGCTGTCAGCGGACCCGGCGCGGCGGCTGATCGGCGACGACGAGCACGGCTGGGGCCCGACGGGGATTTTCAATTTTGAGGGCGGCTGCTACGCGAAATGCGTGAACTTGACCGAGGAGTTCGAGCCGCAGATCTTCCGTGCGATTCGCTTCGGGTCGGTGCTGGAGAACGTGATTCTGGACGCGGAGCGCAAGCCGGATTACTTCGACATTCATCTGACGGAGAATACGCGCGCGGCTTACCCGGTGGATTTCATTGAGAACGCGGTGATTCCCGGAGTAGGCGGGCATCCGCGCAACGTGATGTTCCTGGCCGCCGATGCGTTTGGCGTGTTGCCGCCGATCTCGCGGCTGACGCCGGAGCAGGCGATGTACCACTTCCTCTCGGGCTACACGGCCAAGCTGGCGGGGACCGAGACGGGCGTCAAGGACCCGGCGCCGGAGTTTTCGGCTTGCTTTGGCGCGCCCTTCCTGCCTCTCGCCCCGCGGGTTTATGCGGAGATGCTGGGCAAGCGGCTCACGCAACACAAGGCCTCGTGCTGGCTGGTCAACACCGGCTGGTCCGGCGGCAAGTTCGGCGTGGGCAAGCGCATGAGCTTGAAGATTACGCGCGCTCTGGTGAATGCGGCGCTGGACGGCAGGCTGAGCAAGGTGGAGTTTCAAACCGAGCCGGCCTTCGGGCTGAGCATTCCGGTGAGCTGCCCCGATGTTCCCGCGGAGATTCTGAACCCGCGCAACTCGTGGGCCGACAAGGCGGCTTACGACAAGACGGCTGCCGAACTGGCCGCGCGCTTCGAGGCGAACTTCAAGCAGTTCGACGCTTCCGAGGCGATCAAGGCGGCTGGACCGAAAGCTAAGTAAGAGAAAGTAAGTCACGAGGGGCTTCGATCAGGCAATTGCCTTGGTCGAAGTCCCTTTTGCGTGTGCGGGATTGATAAGAACTGTTTTCTCTGGTTAGTGTCCTTATTTGCTTTCCATTCAACACCTCGGAGTCTGGCTCTTAACTCTGCTAGGTGTGATAGGTATAACCGGGCAATCCAAACATCGAGAGCTTATTCCCCACGTCAGGTAGCGTCAGGTAGTGGCAGCACCACGCGGTTTCATGGAAGGACTCGGAATCGGCGTGAAGCAAGTCTTGGTAGGCCAACTTCCCGAAAATATACAGGTCGAGTGTGCCGGCCTTTACGGCTTCAAATCTCTCTGCCGACTCGCATTCCCTAATGACATCGAACTCCGTGATATTCAGAATATAGGTGCTCTCATTGGGCAAAATGATAATTGGCTCATAGAGGGGCGAGATACTTCCGTAGTTGGGTCTCTGCGGTTCAAAGTCCAATCGCTCGCTTGGTTTTATGAGCAACCAGTTGTTTTTGGAACTCAGGACGAGTCGTGCTGGAGTCCTTCCGCAATTCTTGGCAAACAAGGCGGATGCCTCACAGTCGGGCATCTTTTCGCTGAATATCAAAATCCATGGGCGCTCAGCATTCCTCAGAACTTGCGCGTTGAGTAATGCGGCCTTGGCGTTATCCTTAGCCGCAACGGCGGCGTCCTCAGCGGCCTTGGCGCTGGCTTGAGTGGCAACAGCGGCAATTTCGGTAGCTTTCGTTTGATGTTCGATCTTTTTCAAAGTGGCGACAGCCGCCAATACACCCAGTGCGCCTATCAGTACCAGCGCCCAATTGGACCATTCAATCTGCGCATGGGTTTCTGGCGGTTTCTGGGTGGTGCTGTTTGCCTCTTGCTGGCGTGTGGAATTATCTACTATCGTGACGGTTGGAGATGATTTGTTCTGAGCTGCATCCTTATGGCCGTCGCGGCTGTTTTGTGGGTTGCCGGTCGCGATGATTCCGAGACTAAGTACGACGACTATCGCACAACGTTTCAGCATCATATTAAAATTGTACCCCCATAAACACTTGACAAGTGAGATTGGAGCTTGAGGCTGTGGATTTCAAATTAGGACACTATCCTTCCCTGGGGTATTTTCAGCCGGTAGCCGGCAGACGTATACTGGAACTGTGTGTAACAGGTAGCATCCGCGCTGCTTGCGGAGCTGCACTGGAGAATCGTCATGAGTCTTATCCAGCTTCCCGCTCGGGAAGAATCTACCTCTGCGCCGAAGGTCACCGCGCAAACCCTTCTCGACAGAAAACAAGCCCGCCAGCCGATCACTGCGCTCACCGCTTACGACTATCCCACTGCGCTTATTGTCGACCAGGCCGGCATTGACGTGGTTCTTGTGGGCGACTCGCTGGGCATGGCGATTCTCGGCTACGACAGCACACTGCCCGTCACCATGGACGAGATGCTGCACCACACGCGCGCGGTTCGCCGCGCCGTGCGCCGTGCTTTGCTGGTGGCGGACATGCCCTTCGGCTCCTACCACGCCTCGACGGAGGAGGCCATCGGCAACGCGACGCGCTTCATCAAGGAGGCGGGCGCGGAAGCGGTGAAGATAGAAGGCGGCCGCAACCGCGCGGCTCTCGTCTCCGCGCTCACCCAGGCGGAGATTGCCGTGGTCGGCCACATCGGCCTCACACCGCAGTCGGTGCATCGCATGGGTTACCGCGTGCAGGGCAAATCCGCCGCCGCCATCGACGATCTGATTGCCGACGCGCTGGCTCTGGAATCCGCCGGCGCTATTGCCATCGTGCTGGAGTGCGTTGCCCGCGAAGTGGGCGGCCAGATCACCACCGCGCTCGCCATTCCCACTATCGGCATCGGCGCGGGTGCGGAGTGCGATGGGCAGATCCTCGTCTTCCACGATCTTGTCAATCTCACCGGCACTCGACCGGCCAAATTTGTCCGCCGGTATGCCGACGCGTCCGCGCTCTTCGCCGAAGCTATCGAGCATTATGCGAGCGATGTTCGCGGCGGCAGCTTTCCCGCCGATGCCGAGAGCTACCATCTTCCCCGCGAAGCCAGCGAGGAGCTTCTCGCGCGCGAACCGATCAAACGCAGCCAGCGATGACACTTAATACGACCAATCGAATGAAACTCACTGATTAGCCTATGCGCATCATCACTTCCATTGCCGAGATGCAAACTGCCGCCCGCGAACTCCGCCTCAGCGGCACACTCGCGCTTGTGCCCACCATGGGCGCATTGCACGCCGGCCATCTCTCGCTCATCACTGCCGCGAAGCGCGACTGCGACCACGTGGCCGTTAGCATCTTCGTCAATCCTCTTCAGTTCGGTCCTAAGGAGGACTTCAGCCGCTATCCGCGCACTTTTGAGGCCGATTGCGCCGTGCTCGCCGCCGCCGGTATTGATATTCTCTTCGCGCCCTCCGCCGAAACGCTGACTCCAGAAGGCGCAACTACCTTTGTTGAAGTTGCCGGCATCAGCGACCGGATGGACGGCGCACATCGCCCCGGCCATTTTCGCGGAGTCGCCACCATCGTCGCCAAGCTCTTTAACATCGTCGCGCCTGACCGCGCCTATTTCGGCCAGAAGGATGCCGCGCAATTGGCCGTTTTGCGCGCCATGGCGCGCGATCTGAATTTTTCCGTGGAAATTGTCGCCTGTCCCATGGTGCGCGAGGCCGACGGGTTGGCCCTCAGTTCGCGCAACCACTATTTGACGGCGGAGCAGCGCAACCGCGCCACCATCCTGCACCGCGCGCTGGCGACGGCCGCCGATCTCCACGCCCGGGGCGAGCGTAATTCTCAAGCGCTGATTGCAGCCATGATGCGGATGCTGGCATCAGAGCCCTCAGTCGTTGTGGAATACGCCGCCGTGGTTGATCCCGACACTCTGCTGCCGCTCGCGGATACAACAAATGGCGCGCTGATCGCCGTGGCCGCACGCCTGGGCGAAACGCGTTTGATTGACAACCGCGTCCTAGAGCGTGTTTCATAAATGACTTCCTTGTCCCGTTTGCAATCCCTCAGGGGTTAAAACCCCTTGTTTTTAAGGCCCTTTTCGGCACGACTGAAGTCGTGCCCTGATACAAAGCGGGTTTATGAAACACGCTCTAGGAAAATTCTGATGAAGTCTTGTTGCATAGCTGAGATTTTCTCAGGGGCTAAAGCCCGCGTTGAATTTGTGGCATCTACGGCACGACTGAAGTCGCACCCTGACGCTTCTTGCTACTCCGTTGGTATTTTTCCGCAAACTGTAAAGCCAGGCCCTTTCAAAACACAGACGGATTCAGCGATTTCCGATTCAGGAATTATCCAGGAGAAACCATGAGTAGTCCGCTTCCCTTCAAAGTCACGCTCGGCGTCACCGGCGGCATCGCCGCATACAAGGCCGCCGAACTCGTTCGCGCCTTGCAGCAGCACTCGCTCGACGTGCATGTGGTGATGACGCGCGCCGCCGAAGAGTTTGTCCGCCCGCTCACCTTTGCCGCGCTTACCGGACACAAGGTCATTACTTCGATGTGGCAGACGGATGCGTACGAAGGCGGCTCCATCGAGCACATCTCCGAGGCCGAATCCACCAACCTGCTTCTGGTGGCTCCGGCCACCGCGCACACGCTGGCCAAATTCGCGCACGGTCTGGCCGACGATTTTCTCTCAACGCTGTACCTGGCCACCACCGCGCCGGTCATGGTTGCGCCGGCGATGAACGTGAACATGTGGAACCACGCGGCCACGAAGGCCAACCTCGCCACGCTACGCCAGAGAGGTGTAGAAATCATCGCGCCGGGCAGCGGCTACCTGGCCTGCGGCATGACCGGCAGCGGGCGGCTCGCCGAGATAGACGAGATCGTCCACGCTGTTCTCGCCCGCATTCAACGCGTCGAGGAGAACGATCTTGCCGGTGAGACGGTGTTGATCACCGCAGGGGGCACGCGCGAGCCTATCGATCCGGTGCGCTTTATCGGCAACCGCTCCAGCGGCCGCATGGGCTACGCGCTGGCCGCAGCCGCCACGGCGCGCGGCGCGAAGGTCATCCTCATCAGCGCGCCCACAGCGCTCGCTACACCAGCCGGATGCGAACGAATCGACGTCACCACCGCGAGCCAGATGCATGCCGCCGTGCTTGCCCATCTGCCACAAGCCACCATGGTCATCAAAGCCGCGGCGGTATCCGACTTCCGCCCAGTGGACGCCGCCGCGCAGAAGCTGAAGCGCAACGGCCCGCTCACGCTCACGCTTGAGCCGACAGAAGACATTGCGCAGAGTGTCGCAGCCCACCGCAACCCCGGCACATTGCTCATCGTCTTTGCCGCCGAGACGGCTATGGACACGCAAGAGCTCATCTGCAGCGCACGAGAGAAGCTGGAGCGCAAAGGCGCGGATGCCATCGTCGCCAACGATGTCTCCCAACCCGGCCTGGGCTTCGACTCGGAACGCAATGCAGCTCTCTTCATCACCGCGACACGCGAAGTCGATTTTCCGGCGCAATCCAAGTTAATTCTTGCGCATCATATCTTGGATGAGGTCGCGCAGATTCGCGCGGCCACGGCTCTTCACACTTCCTGAGCTTACAGAGCTTGAAGACCGGAGACGGTCAAGGCAACGGGAAGCGGTTGCGGAGCAGGGTGAGGGCTTGGGCATTGTATGAAATGTGCGATATATGCCGATCTTGTTGCGATCACAACACTTACAATCCATCGGCAGGATTGGGATACCGCTCCAAGAGCCCTTTTGAGTATTCTGTGAACAGTGAGGCAGTGCGGGGCAAGGCCGCCCGCATGGCCTCACAAACATCCCCAAGAAGGCCAGGAGGTAACCTGATGTACAACGCCAAAGCATATTCGGCCGCCAGCGCGACAGCGCGGTTGGCATCCGTCAAGATCGTGCGCCGTGATCCGACCGACACGGATGTACAGATTGAAATATTGTATTGCGGAATGTGCCACTCCGATCTTCACACGGTGCGCAACGAGTGGAGCGCCATGATGGCCACTACCTACCCCTGCGTTCCCGGCCATGAAATCGTGGGCCGCGTGACCAAGGTCGGCTCCGCGGTCACCAGGTTCAAGCCGGGCGACCTTGGCGCGGTGGGCTGCCTGATGGACTCCGACGGCGATTGCCCGGCGTGCAAGGCCAACCTGGAACAGTTCTGCCCGACAGGGACATTCACCTACAACTCACCCGACAAGCACCTGGGAGGAGTGACATACGGCGGCTACTCGGAGAGCGTTGTTGTCGACCAGCGATTTGTTCTGCGCGTGCCCGCGAATCTTGACCTTGCCGGGACCGCGCCGCTGCTCTGCGCAGGAATCACCACCTATTCGCCGCTACGCCACTGGGGCGTGACCAAGGGCAAGAAGGTAGGCGTCGTGGGCCTGGGCGGGCTGGGCCACATGGGCGTGAAGTTTGCACATGCCTTTGGCGCGCATGTGGTGGTTTTTACCACCTCGGCGAGCAAGAAGGAAGACGCGCTTCGCCTGGGAGCGGATGAGGTGGTTCTCTCGCGCAATGCCGATGAGATGCAAAAACATGCCGGCAGCTTCGACTTCATTCTCGACGCTGTTGCCGCCGAGCACGACATCAATGCCTACATTAACCTGCTGCGCATTGAAGGCAACCTCACCGTTGTCGGGGCGCCGGAGAAGCCGCATGCCGTGAATGCCTTCGGCTTGATCTTTGGACGCCGCAGCCTCTCCGGATCGCTCATCGGCGGCATCGCGGAGACCCAGGAGATGCTCGACTTCTGCGGCCAGCACGAGATCACTTCCGACGTTGAGGTCATCCCCATCCAAAAGGTCAACGAAGCCTTCGAGCGGATGCTGAAATCCGATGTGAAGTATCGCTTCTCCATCGACATGGCTTCTCTCAAAGCGGAATAAATTCCGATAAAGCGCCGAAGTTCGGCCCCGGGTTCAGCGCAGCGGGAAGCGGTTGCGGAGGAGGGCCATAGCTTCGGCGGTCGTCGAGATGGCGCCGTCTAACTGGGCGTCCTCGACGGCGCGGAGCATCTCTTTGAAGGCGGCTCCGGGTTGGTAGCCGCTGGCGATCAGTTCACGACCGGTGAGGAGCGGCGCGGGACGAACGGCTTCCTCAGGCATCGATTCGTAGCGCTCGCGGACGAAGTTCCAGTGGTCGAGGTTGCCGCTTCCGGCCATGCAATCCATGCGGTGCAGCTCGAGGTGCTGAGGAAAGTTTTCCAAGCGGAAGAAGCGTTTGAGGGTGGAGGCCTTCATGTGCTGGGCGTCGGCAAAGCGCATGTGGTTTTCGACGAGAGAGAGGGTCTGGCGTGTTTCATCATTGGAAAAACGGAAGCGGCGGCAGATGTCCGCGGCGATGGCGACGCCGACGTCCACGTGGCCATTGAAACGGATGCGGTCAGCGCGCACGAAGGTGGGCGGCTTGCCGACATCGTGCAGCAGCGCGCCCCAGGCGAGGGGGAGCGGGCAGCCCGGCTCAAGTTGCGCGAGCAGCAGGAGGGTGTGCGTCCAGACGTCGCCCTCGGGATGAAATTGCGGCGGCTGCTCGACACCCTTCATGCGGGCGACCTCGGGTAGGACTTCAACGAGGAGGCGGGTTTCATCGAGCAG
>Ga0326727_10024249_pt1 | contig 11492 bp, 7 predicted proteins | sample MB2enrmetagenome_FD_207643 | JGI IMG/M metagenome (GOLD analysis project Ga0326727, IMG submission 207643) | Lab enriched peat soil microbial communities from McLean, Ithaca, NY, United States - MB29MY | ecosystem: Environmental > Terrestrial > Soil > Wetlands > Peat | place: USA: New York... | reverse complement strand
CAGTTACGCCGGAGCCGGGGCGGAAGACCGCGGTCTGGGCGGGAAAGAATTGCTGCGCCATGGCGATGAGCGCAGGATCGAGCTCGACGTAATCGAGGCTCTCGACGGTGGGATGCTTGAGCGCCTCCGCGACGCTGCCGTTGACGCCGCCGCCGATGAGCAGGACGCGGCGCGGAGCGGTGTGCTCGAGTAGCGCGAAATCGACGGCTTCTTCGGCTGCAGCCGGATCGGGCGCGTTGGCCAGGATGGAGCCGTTTTCCCAAATGCTACGGATTTCGCCGCTGCCGATGGCGCCCGATTCAGTCTCGCCGGTTTCGGTCACGGTCAGGTTGCCATAGATGGAATTGCGCTCGGCGACGACGTGGAAGCCGCGCCAGAGGCGGGCGCGCGCCGCGGCGTCGTACTGCGGAGCGACCCAGATCAGCAACGGAATGGCGGCCAACGCGGCGGCGACGGCCAGAAGCGTACCTTGCGCGCGCTTCATACGGAAGAGGAGCGCCGCGGCCACGAAGAGATTGAGCAGGCCCACGATGGCCGCAATCTGAAAGGCGTCGAGAAAGCGCACCAGGACGACGCTGGCCAGGACTCCGCCGAGCGCGGAGCCGGCAGCTTCGAGCAGATAGGCCGCGCTGGCAGCGGAGCGCGCGGAGAGGCCGAGTTCCGCAGCAATCATGCGCGCGGCAGCGACGAACAGAGCGCCTGAAGCGCCGCAGAACACGCTGAGGCACACCAGCGAGGTGAGCAGCATGGGCACAGGGCCGACGAGTTCGCCAGGAACGGTTTGGAAGAAGGCCTTGGAACAGCGCAGCGCCCAGATGGTTGCGGGAAGACTCGCGGCCAACAGGCATTCCAGGGCGGCGACGGCGAGACGCGCGCGGCTGGGCCCCGAGAATGCCTTGCGTGCGAGACCCATGACACTTGTGAGTGCGCTGCCTACCGCGGTCCATAAGAGCCATGTGGCGAGCAGGATGCCGAGCGCGATCTCGTTGCCGTTGAAGACCTGAATGAGTTCGCGCATAAGCACGATCTGGCCAACGACCGCGGTAAAGCCGCAGACAGCGAGCGCGGCGCGGACAACCGTCGATGGGCGGGCGGCGTTTTCAGGCGCGGCGATCTGGATTGCGGGATTCACTGGTACGGAATTAGAGGACGAGCGATGAGAGGAATGCAAGGTTGGCGAGCACAGTGGACAGTGAATAGTGGACAACTTGCCGCGTTCACAGTTTCACAGATTCTGTGTCGCTGGGCGGTTTTGTCTGTAAATTGTTGATTCAAAGTCGGTTCCATGCTCCACAGTTTCACAGCGCGTTTTTTCGAAAGGTTGTAGGGGGCAGGGGGTGGGGGGTGGGGGGGAGGGGGGGTGGTACGGACCGGGGACATATCTGACAGGTTGAACGCGAGACGGGGGGCACGGAGGTAGGAGAGCCGCTCATAGAACCATTGTGCGCCGAAAGGAACTAATTCTATGCAATGAAGGGAACAACGGAGCGAGGGAGCAGGGGAGCGAGAAAACGGGCTGGCGAGTCAACAAGTTAGCGGGTTGGCAGGACGGGAAAGGGACGCGCGGCGGGGGCAATGGAGCTTGACAGGGGAGCGAGGGAGCAGGGGAGTCAGAAGGTTGGGAAAGCGGGAAATGCGGTATTCTGTTGAAGCGCGCCCGTAGCTCAGCTGGATAGAGCGAACGCCTCCGGAGCGTTAGGTCGGGAGTTCGAATCTCTCCGGGCGCACCATCCTTCTCTCCCCCAATCCACAGGGGCCTTTTCGTTGACTTGGGGCCTGTTTTTCAGTATTCTAAAGTCCTTGCGCGGTGTTGCGCCTGGGGTCTCGGTGTGCTCACCCGGACCGTCTGAGGGATGCCCCGGAAAGGGTTTCGTGGGCTCCAGCGGAGCAGGTCACCGGCTGCGGGACTCGGAAGTTCGAGGTCCGGCGCAGCCAGGGTTCCGATGAGAACGAACTCCCGCAGCTTCTCACCCGAACAGATTTGTTTGGCAGTGGGTAGATTTTGAGGCCCGTGCGCGTTTGGCATGGGCGGATGCGGTTTGTGCGGGATTGTGCTCTCCCACCCTAAACGCAAAATGCGCGTTTAGGATGGGGCACCCAGGGTTTCTTGAGGGATTGTGCTTTCCCACATCTCAAAATCGAGATGTGGGGCACCCAGAGTTTTCGTACCCGTGGTTTTGGCGGGCGCTGAGCGAGTTTGATCTAGACGCTGAGCAGATTTTTTCGAGGGAAGAATAGAGATGTCGACCTTTGTTCCGAGCGGCAAGGATATCAGCCGCAAGTGGTATGTGGTGGACGCCAGCGGACAGACGCTGGGCCGATTGGCCACCAAGGCTGCCAGTGTGCTGAGCGGCAAACTGAATCCGCAGTACGTGCCGTACATCGACATGGGCGACCATGTGATCGTGATCAACGCGGAGAAGATCCGGTTGACGGGGCTGAAGGACCAGAAGAAGCTGTACCGGCGCTACACAGGCTTTCCGGGCGGGCTGCGCGAGGAGTCGTTTGCGCGGCTGATCAACCGCAAGCCGGAGATGGTTCTGGAACAGGCCATCAAGGGCATGCTGCCCAAGACCAAGATGGGCCGGGCGATGGGATCGAAGTTGAAGGTGTACCGCGGCGACAAGCACCCACATGGGGCGCAGATGCCAGTGGCACTTTAAAGCAGCTATCAGCTTTTAGCCATTAGCTTTTAGCTCGTTGGTACGGGAGCGAAATGCTGAGGCAAGGCGAACGGGAACGCGAAGAGCGGTATGGAAACGGGAACGGCTAACAGCTAAGAGCTAATAGCTAACGGCTAGGAGAACGAATGGCAGATCTGGTGCAGTATTACGGGACGGGGCGGCGCAAGAGTGCGATCGCGCGCGTGTTTCTGCGTCCCGGCACGGGCGAGTGGAAGGTCAACGGCAAGAAGTTCGAAGAGCACTTTGTGACGGAACAGCAAAGGGTTTCGGCCAAGCGCACCTTGTTGGTGGCAGAACTGGCTGCGAGCTTCGACGTGGTGACCACGGTGAGCGGCGGCGGCGTGAGCGCGCAGGCCGACGCGGTGAAGATGGGCATTGCCCGCGCCCTGGTTGAGTTCAACCCTGAGCTGCGCAAGCTGCTCAAGGCCGAAGGACTGATGACTCGCGATGCACGCCAGAAGGAACGCAAGAAGTACGGCCAGAAGGGCGCGAGAAAGCGGTTCCAGTTCTCGAAGCGCTAGCGCGCTTCGAGCTTGTAGCTCGTAGCCGGTAGCCGGTAGCTTTTCGCCATTAAGTTAACTGCATTGGCTTTCCGATGCGGTAACGATGGTGCGAAAGAGCTAAAGGCTAATGGCTACCGGCTACCGGCTGTTTCACCAAATCTCCCCGCGAGGGGAATAAATCCGGGCCACGGTAGGATCCGTCCGGATGCAGTCCACAAAGGAGGACAATTGGCCACCATCACCATGAAGGAACTGCTCGAAGCAGGTGTTCACTTCGGGCATCAGACCAAGCGCTGGAATCCCAAGATGAAGGAATACATCTTCGGGGAGCGTAACGGAATTTACATTATCGACCTGCAGAAGACGCTGAAGCTTTTCAAGGATGCGTCGAAGTTTGTGGTTGAGTTGTGCAGCAGCGGGAAGACGATCCTGTTTGTGGGCACCAAGCGCCAGGCCCAGGATGCAATTTCAGAAGAAGCCACGCGCGCGGGCATGCCCTACATTAACCAGCGCTGGCTGGGCGGGCTGCTCACCAACTGGGTGACGGTGCAGAAGAGTGTGAAGCGCCTTCAGGAATTGGATGAGATGGCCACCGACGGCCGCTACGACCTGCTGACCAAGAAAGAAGTGATTCGCCTGGAGCGGGAGCGGAAGCATTTGCAGGCCAACCTGGCCGGCATCAAGAGCATGAAGCGGCTGCCCGACGCGCTGTTTATCGTGGACTCGAACAACGAGACGATTGCGGTGAAGGAAGCGCGCAAGCTGGGCATACCCGTGGTGGCGGTGGTGGATACCAACTGCGATCCCACGGTGGTGGATTACGTGATTCCGGGCAACGACGACGCATTGCGCGCCATTCGCCTGTTTACCTCGAAGATTGCCGATTCGGCGGCCGAGGGCGTGAACCTGCTGGGCGACAAGGCCTTCCAGGAAGAGGCTGTTGAAGTCGCTGCCGCAGAGGGCGGCGAAGCGGCGGAGGAAGTTGCGCCGGTTGAAGAGGTCGACCTGGAAGCGGCGCTGGGCGGCGGCATTCGCAAGGCGCCTGCCGGCGTGGAGGTTTTGGCGGATGAGGTCGAGGCTGCCGAGGCCGGTGTTTAGAGTCTGGGCTTCGGGATTTGGCCGGGTTCGCTGAGGAGTGCGGGCGTAGACGCCCGCACGACAGCCGATCTCCCACCCCAACGAGCAAGAAGCGCGCTCGCCGGGGACCCCGAGCTGGAGACCGGCGCTACGGTACCGAGCGTGGCCGCTTCGATGGTCGGCCACGCTTTTCTTATGCCGGAAACATGGCCGGTGTAGAGTTTGAGGTTGAATTCATATCCGCGGCGCGTTCGCGGAGCCGGCTGCGGCCGGGGAAAAACAAAGAGAGATGACGACAGTGAGCGAAAAGATTGATGCGAAACAGGTGAAAGCGCTGCGCGAGATGACGGGCGCGCCCATGGGCGACTGCCTGAAGGCGCTGCAGGAGAGTAAGGGCGACCCGGAAGCCGCCGTGATTGTGCTGCGCAAGCGGGGCATGGCGTCGGCGCAGAAGAAGGCGGCGCGCGTGACCAATGAGGGCGCGGTGGGCTCGTATGTTCACGCCGGCGGCAAGATTGCCGTGCTGCTGGAACTGAACTGCGAGAGCGACTTTGTGGCCAAGACCGACGACTTCCAGGAGTTGCTGAAGGACGTGGCCATGCACATTGCGGCCAGCGATCCGCGCTACGTGAAGCCCGAAGACGTGACCGTGGAGGACCTGGAGCGCGAGAAGGAGATCTATCGCGCACAGGCGGCGGCGACGGGCAAGCCGGCTCCCGTGATCGAGAAGATTGTGGACGGCAAGATGGCGAAGTTTTATGAAGAGGTTTGCCTGCTGGAGCAGCCCTTCATCAAGGACCAGACCATCAGCGTGAAGGAACTGATTGCGCAGAAGGTGGGCAAGCTGGGCGAGAACATCACGGTGCGGCGGTTTGCGCGCTTCAAAGTGGGCGCGGCTGACTGGACCGTGGCGCAGACCAAGGCTCAGGAAGCGGCGGCCGAATAGCAAGCCGGCGAGCCAGCGAAGACGAAAGAGGGCGGCCCACATGGGCTGCCCTTTTTCTTGTGCGTTAACCCGCGATCTCGTGTAACACCACAATGCCCAGGATGACAGCCGAGGCGGCAGTAGCCAGTGCCACAACCAGAACGGCGAAATGCCGGCGGATTGCTCCGGCACATTCGAGTATTGCGTGACGCAGGGCTGGATCGGAGCGCCAGCTTCGCAAGAGGCTCACGCAGCCGATCGTGAGGACGGCTAGCGGAAGCGCCATGAGGAAGAGCCAAAGTCCCACTTGAGTTCGCGCGGCGTACCAGTCGACGATGCGCTGTGCCGTGTGCGCCGGCTCGAACTGATGCGGCTGGGCACTGCGCACGAACAGCGCCGTCATGAAGAGCGAGGCGGGGAGGATCAACACTACTTCCAGAGTGGCGAGGGTGCGTCGGATCGATTTCATGTTCACTTTATACTACAAAGTGAATTTGCGATGCAAATGGAAAGGCACAATCCCAGCCCTTACCGATCACGAACAGCGAGGGCGGCTCGATTGGGCTGCCCCTCTTTGCGTGGCTGGCATGGTCGTTTCCCACCCTTTCGGCGATGGGGCTGCCGAAAGGATGGGGCACGGGGCTTTGTGGCGATTGCGATCAGTTTGCTGTGGGCATTTCCGCGTGATCGACGACGAGGAAGGCGACCGGGCCGTGTGAATGAACCAGCTTGAGTCCGAGCTGATCGTAGATGGCGGTTTCGAGCGGAGGCCAGGAATTGGTTTCGTCGTCGGAGCGATCGCTCATCTTCGTCTGATAGGTCTTGAGATCGAAATAGTAATGCCCGGTGAGGCCGGTCATATCATTCACCGGAACGCCGAGCTGCCCCGAGAGCATCTCGATGATATCCGATGTTGTTGCGCCATGGGCGATGAACTCAAAGCCGTAGCGGCTATCGCCCCGCTGGTAGATCGGCGGTACGCCGCGGTCGCCGAACCCTGTTACTTCATCTGTGGATGGGGGCTCGCCTGTGGTTCGGAGTTTTCCCTTTTTGGCGACGACGAGATCGTAGGTAGCGGAGTCACGGGTTTCCCAGTGGACCTTAAGATGGAACCGTTCGGCCAGGAGAACCTGAAGCATGTGCTGCTGCTCCAGCAGCCGCCGGTCTTTGAGGAGACTGGCCAGCTTCTCGTCCGTGGCTTCGTCGGCTCTGGCCTGCACGTTGAACGAGGTGTGTTGCAGTTCAGCCGGGAGACGTTGCCGACCCTCAATCCTGTGGCCTTTAAAGGGGTAGGCCATCTCCAGCAGATACCAGAAATCGACATTTTCGAGCGAGAGATGGCTGGAGTTGACAGGAGAAAATCCGCCTCCGACCCTGAAGAATCCGCTTGTCAGATCGGAATTGGATTGCCGGATGGACGCGACGTCGAAGGTCATGGTCGGCGTGTAGGCAGGAGCCTGCGTTGAGACGGCCTGCGCAGAGGCAAGCAAGAAGCCTGCAGAAATGAGAGTGCGAGTAAATTTCGCCATCGACAAGTTATTGGACTTCGAACGGGGATTATTATCGGCGCGAATAAGGCCTTTGTGAAGGGAGAGCTGGCGACGACTGCGGAGCAGACGGAGGGTGGAAACAATTGGGGCAATCCGCGATTGCGGATTGCCCCGTTGGTATTGGCCTGGACTGTAGGCCGGGGGTTACGGCAGGTAATAGCGGAACGAGGTGAAGAACATGTTGTCGTCGCCGTGCGCGCCGCCGCCGGGATTGGCCGTGCCGCCGTTGCCGGACCAGATATCGCGGCGGATGTTTTCATACGTGACGCCCTGGCGCAGACGGCCCTTGGGGCCGCTGTAGATGTTGTACCAATAGCCGCCTACAAACTCCTGCACGTCCTTGGTGTTGCCGGCGCAGCTTGCCGGAGCGGTCTGGTTGGAGCCTGCAGCGCCCGCGGAAGTGGAAGCGGGAGCAGTTTCGATCAAGCAGCCGGTCATGGCCGGAGCGTTTGCGATGACGATGCCCGGGCCGCCAACGCCGTAACCGGCATAGGTGTTGCCGCTGGAGTTGGTGCCGCTGACAACGAAGTCGCGATAAATGTAATCGCCGCCATAGTTGAGGTAGACGTTCAGGCGCGGCGTGGGATTCATTTCCACCGTGCTGAGCGCGGAAAAGGCCTTGAGGGGTTCCAGTACGCCGGTGGGACGAACCGTTACGTCAGCAATGGTCGAGTTGCCATAACGGCCAACGCCCACGCCATAGAGACCCTTAAGGCCGATGGTGAGCTTCTTATTGGCGAGGGGGCCGCGGAAGCCGCCGCCGACACCGCCAGCCGGCTCGACGTCGTTGTATATGGGACCGGAGGTGGGATAAATGCGGTCACGGAAGAAGCGGCTGATTCCGAACAATTCCCAGTGACCCCAGCCCGGCTCAACTGCCATCTTGGCCACGAAGTCGGGCGAGTAATTGAAGGAGTAGTTGGCCTGATTGTCGTAAAGTCCGCCGCCGGTGCCGGTAGCACCGAAGAGGTAGTTAGAGGGCAGGCCCGATCCGCCCGCGTTCAGAGTCTCGGGGTTCTCAACCGACGCGCCAATCCAGGTCTTGGTGCCGATGTTCTTGGCCACGCGGAAGCTTTCCTGGCGGGCCCAAACGAAGCCCGCATCGTACTGCGCGTCGATTGTGGACGGCAGAACCTGGGTTCCGCGGGTCAGGCCCGAGGCGGTTTCAGCAACCAGCGACCATCCTGTGCCGCCGGAGAAGTCCCAGCCGTTGGTGGTCTTGGCGTCGGCCCAGAGTTCGCGCTGGCGCAGCGTGTAGCTGTTGGACTGGTTATTGTTCGAGGTCGTGCCTGATGAAAGGAAGTCAGCCTCGTAGTAGCCGGTCATGGTCATGCTGGCGATCTTGCCGGAAAACTTCATGGCAATACGCGACTGACGAGCGCTGCCGAAAAACTCGCTCATTCCCGCGCCGTCGGCGTACTGGAGCGGAACGCTGCTGGCGCCGGTGTTGATGTCGTCGCCGGTGGCGGTTTGACGCCACACGGTTGCAGCTTCAATGAAGCTACCCGCCGGCGAAATGGTTACGCCCTTGTAGTTGATCGCATCAGGGCTGCCGATTGCCTTCTTGATGGTCGTGGTTTCGTCGGAGACCGTGGTGGCGAGCGAGAGCTGGTTGGTCTTGAGGTCGCTCACCGTGCTCTGCAGGGTGGTGACGGCATCGGTGTTCTGCGTGAAGGTCGCCTGCTGCGCCTGGGCGTCAGCTTCAGCCTTGTTGGCCGCGGCGCGCGCGTCGGCGGCGTCCTGCTCAGCCTGACGCAACTGCGCATCCTTGGCGGAGAGATCGCTCTTCAGGCTGTCGATCTGCGTCTGGAACTCGGTGCGCAGAGCCTGAATCTGATCTGCCACCGAAGGCGCCGGCGGGGCGGCGGGTTTCTTAGCCGGCGCATGCTTTTTCGCCGGCGCCGCAGGGCCGCTGGTTTGGGCGTGGGCAACAAGGAGACTGGCTGCCAGAATGGCCGCGGCAGCCGCGTAGAGTGTGCGTTTCATTTGGGCCTCTCTGTTCGTTTGGAATCGTTCCGGAATTTTGGCCGTGCCCGCATGCGCTCGTCTCGCTCCCTTCTTCCGCATCGCGGACACATCAATGAATCAGGAAAATCTGCGTTATCCTCACCGGCGCAAAACATGCGACGATGAGCGCGCGAGGGGAGGGACTTTCGCGACAGCGAAATTCCTGCCCTTCACTCCGCATCCAAGACTCGCAAAGCAAGGTTAAGATTTGACGAATTCACACAGATTTCACATTTGCAGTTATCGAACTTCGCGCGGCGGAGGAGAAGTTAGAAATATTAATGCGCCATTAACGGTGAGCGTAATTCAGCCGGCGCAGAAGCTCTGTTCCGCCCGTGGGATGGAGCAACGAACAGCGCGTTCCCACCCTTTCGGCGATGAGGCCGCCGAAAGGATGGGGCACGCGCAGTGCTTATGGATGAGAGGGCGGAGCTGCCAAGGAAGCGCTTGCTGAGGGCGCACCGGCGCTGAGGAGATTGGCGAACAGGCGAAAGGCGCCCGGCACCAGCTCAGGAAATTGCCGGTGGAGCGCGAGGGCGACGTATATATAGGTACCTTTACCGCGACGGGCGACGAGCAGTCCGCCGCGTTGCGGGTCCTGGCCGGGGTCGGCGGTTTCAGTGAGCGCGGCGTAGCCGGGATCCCAGTGATCGAGAAAGCCGTGGCCGCGTTCTTCAAACCAGCCATCGAAATCGGCCGCAGTAATTTGGTTGGGCGAAGTGAGAAGCGGGTTCGCAGGATCGAGCAACTTGACGGGGGCCTGCTCATCGACGACGCGCTCGCCGATGCCTCTCATGGCCAACGGCAACGGCGCGGGAAAGTTGCTGGTCTGGTACAGCACGAGGAGGGTTCCGCCGCGCTCGACGAAGGCCTCAAGGCGCGATTCAGCGGCAGCGAGTTCGGGGCGCACGGAATAGGCGCGAGTGCCGACGACGATCACGTTCCACGCGGATAGATCGGCGGTGGCGAGATCGTCGTTGGTGAGGAGATGCGGGGTGATGCCCAGCGCCTCGATGGCTTCAGGTACGGTGTCGCCGGTTCCCATCACGTAGCCGACGCGAAGGCCCGGCGCGAGTTTGACATCGACTTTCCGCGTGCGCAGCTCGGCGGGCTTGTACTGGTTATAGGGCCGCAAGCCGGTGTATCCGATGCTCTGCCAGCCGGTGGTGTAGTCTTTTCCGTCCACGTGGGCTGCGGCCTGGATGGTGTAGGCGCGCGCGGCCACGTCGCCGGCGGGAGAAACCGAAAACACGAGCGGCTCGGTGTCGCCTGCAGTCTTGAGATGAAAGGAATGCTCCGCGGGCTGGCAACGCCAGCCTTGCGGCAGCTTCAGATTCACCATTCCGTCGGCGGCGCGCTCGGCGTGGACGGTGACGCTGACGGGCAGTGGTGAGCCGTCGGGCGGCAGAAGGCGGGCTTCGGGAGTGACGCGCACACCGATGGCGGGCGTGACGACAAGAGGCTGGTAGACACCGCCCACGCCGACGACGTGCGCCAGGGTTTGCACCACCATGCCGAGGCGGATGGGAACACCGTCGAAGACAAACTCGGCCCAGGCGCTGAGGGGATAAGGCGCGAAGGAGCGCTCGCGCCAGGCCTCGTTGGAAATGTCGTAGTAAGGCTGCTCGGTAGTGGGACGCGTGAAGTAGGGCGCGGTGGGTTCGGCGTCGTTGGGGACGTGCAGGCGAAAAAGCGCGTTGGCTGATTCGGAGCTGCTCGGGGTGCCGGCGGGCTCGCCCTTTATCCATGATGCGCCGGCAGCGGCTTCAAACCAGGTCCTGGAGAGATGAGCGCTGCCCGCGGCACTGAAGGCATGGATACGAACGCTGAAGTCTTCGCCCGGATAGACGCTGCGCGCGGATTCGTCGGCGGATGTGCCGCGGCCGGGACCACCCTGCCCGCCATCTCCGGCCGTGAACGCGACGAGGTCAAGACCGAGCAGATCCTTCAATGCGATTTGGAACTGGTTGATTTTTTCGCCCAGCTCGAACTGGAGATCGGACTTTGCCTGGGCGCTCAAGTCGCTCGCCTTGATGCGAGCGTAGAGATCGAGGGTCTCGCGGTAGATGGGCGCAAGTTTGTGCGCGCCATTGACGCCACCCTGATTGCTGCAGTCGGCGATGAATGCATCGAGGTCAGATTGGATTTTGCGCAGGCCATCGGTGAGCCACGCGGGCGGCGTGGCGCCGGCAAGGCGCGCCAGGCCTGCGATGCTGGTATCGATGTTGACCTTGCCGTTCTGGAAGAGGCTGGTGTTGCTCGCGTTTGTGTTGGTGCTTGCAGCTTCGGGCGCGGCCGCCCACAGGTGATAGCTCGACGAGTCGGGCGCACTGAGCGCAGGATTAGCGCCGCCGTTCTGCGACAGCTGCTTGCCCCAGCCTTCGCGCGCAATCTGCACATAGGTGCGGCCGAGCACCGGGTCCCATCCGCCGACCTGCATGGTTACGTCGGCCTTGGGAGCCCCTTCGATCCACTCGCCGGTGACATAGTTCTTGAAGCGCGCCGGCGCCAGCTTGCCGGTGGCATAGTCGAACATCTGGCCATTTTCAATGCGAGCAAACGGTTCCCGCGAATAGACAGCCAACGGCTGCCAGGGCTCCAAGCCATCCTTCAGCTGCCCGGGAAAGACTTTGGGGTCGCCGGCAACCTTGAAGGCTTCCTGCATGATCTCGCCGGCCACCTGGTGCTGCCCGTGGCCGTCGGTGAGCCCGCCTACAAAGGTCGAAAGGAGGATCTGCGGCCGCAC
>Ga0326727_10024248_pt1 | contig 11492 bp, 11 predicted proteins | sample MB2enrmetagenome_FD_207643 | JGI IMG/M metagenome (GOLD analysis project Ga0326727, IMG submission 207643) | Lab enriched peat soil microbial communities from McLean, Ithaca, NY, United States - MB29MY | ecosystem: Environmental > Terrestrial > Soil > Wetlands > Peat | place: USA: New York... | reverse complement strand
GATGGGAGCTGGTTTGGCCGGTGGGGCGTGAACTACATTTACGGCACGGCGCTGGTGCTGCGCGGGCTGGAGGCGATAGGAGTTGACAGGAATGAGCCCATGATTCAGCAGGCGGCGGAATGGCTGCGGATGGTGCAGAACGCAGACGGCGGCTGGGGCGAGACGGTGGGATCGTATGACGATCCGAGTTTGCGCGGGCAGGGCGACTCGACGGCCTCGCAGACGGCGTGGGCGGTCATGGGCCTTCTGGCCGCGGGCGATACGCGCAGCGAGTGCGTGGCGAGCGGCATTGCGTACCTGCTGAAGACGCAGACGAAGGATGGATCGTGGGATGAGGAGTTCTACACGGGAACCGGCTTTCCGCGCGTTTTTTATCTGAAATATCATCTCTACCGACAGTATTTCCCGCTGATCGCGCTGACGGCGTACGCGAAGGTGATGGCGGAGAAGAGTTAGTTCTCAGTTCTCGGTTCTCAGTTCTCAGTCGAGAGCTGCAATGCAGGTCGGAGAGCCTAGACCTGCGTCAAAGAAACGTAGAGAGTATGGATTTTCTCAGAGGCTCCCATTACTGGATCTACTGAGAACTGGGAACTGGGAACTGAGAACTGGTTGAAGGTTTTTGTCACTGGCGCAACGGGATTTTTGGGCAGTCATGTGGCTCGCGTGCTGGCGGCTGAGGGTGCGGAGCTGCGGCTGCTGGTGCGGTCTTCGAGCGACTTGCGCAACATTGCCGACTTGAATGCGGAGCGCGCTAGCGGAGATCTGCGTGATCCGGCATCGATTGAGAAGGCTCTCTCTGGATGCGAGGTTGTGTTTCATGTTGCGGCCGACTATCGGCTCTGGGTGCGCGATCCGGAACAGATGTATCGGTCGAACGTGGAGGGTACGCGCGCGCTGTTGCAGGCGGCGAAGAAACAGGGAGTGCGGCGCGTTGTGTATACGTCGAGCGTTGCGACCATGGGATTTGGGGCAAATGGGCGTTCGGCGGTGCGTTCCAACGACGCGCAGACGAGCGGTTTGACGAATGAAGACAGTCCGGTGGCGCTTGGGGACATGATCGGGCATTACAAGCGGTCGAAGTTCATGGCGGAGCAGGTGGCGTTTGAGGCGGCGCGATCAGGGCAGGACGTCGTGATTGTCAATCCGACGACGCCGGTTGGCGAGCGCGATGTAAAACCGACGCCGACGGGACGGATCGTGCTGGATTTTCTGAAGAAGAAATTTCCGGCGTACGTGGAAACGGGACTGAATCTGGTGGACGCAACGGAATGCGCGCGAGGACATATTCAGGCGCTGGACAAGGGCCGGACCGGTGAGCGCTACATTTTGGGGGGAGAGAATCTGACTTTGAAACAGATTCTCGACAGGCTGGCGACGATTACAGGATTGAAGTCGCCGACGGTGAAGCTGCCGTACGTCTTTGCGTTGGCAGCCGGAGTGGTAGACGAGATGGTTACGGGCAGGCTGATGGGGCGCGAACCGCGGGCCACGATTGATGCGGTGCGCATGGGCCGGAAGATGATGTTCGTGAGCTCGGCGAAAGCGGAGCGGGACTTGGGCTGGCGGACAGTGCCGGTGGATGGAGCGCTGCGGCGAGCGGTGGAGTGGTTTCGGACAAATGGATATGTCTGAGGAGCCATCAGCCTTCAGCCATCAGCCATCAGCAAAAACCTCTGGCACGAACCGGCAGGATCCAGGCCACGGCTCTCGGATTGCGATCGTTGCTGCGATGGAACGAGAGGTCGGGCCGCTGGTTCGAGGCTGGAGGGTTCGCGAGATTGGCTACGACGGACGGCGGTACAGAGTTTTTGAGGGTCAGGCGGCAATTGTGATCTGTGGTGGGATTGGAGCGCAGGCGGCGCGGCGGGCGGCGGAGGCGGTGATTGCGGAAGCACGGCCGCGACGAGTGATTTCGGTGGGATTTGCCGGGGCGCTGAACTCGCGGTTGCAGGTGGCGGACGTGATCGAACCGCGTGTGGTGGTGAATGCCGCGGACGGATCGCGGGCGGATACGGGATCGGGACAGGGGACGCTGGTGAGTTTTGGCGCGGTCGCCGATGCGGCGCAGAAGAAACGTTTGGCTGCGGCTTATGGTGCGGATGCCGTGGATATGGAGGCGGCCGCGGTAGCGCAGGCTGCGCAGGCGAACGGGATTGAGTTCGCCGCGTTGAAGGCGATTTCCGACGTGGTGGATTTTGCGATGCCGCCGGCCGATCGATTCGTTTCGAGCGACGGGAGTTTTCGGACGGTTGCTTTTGCGGTGCATATAGGGATGCGTCCGTGGCTTTGGGGGAGTACGATTACACTTTCACGGAACAGCGGGCGGGCCAGCCATGCGCTGTGCCGTGCGATCGAGAATTATTTAGAGCGCGCGGGTTTGAGTTTAGGGAGTTGTGTTGATTCGGGGCGACCCCGGTCGCTTTGAGAGCGACAGTGGAAGATTATTGGCGGATGGTAGGAGTTTAAAAGGAGGCCGAGGGCGAGACGCCCTCGGGACAGCCGGTGGGACGCCGGCGCTACAAACCATGGCAACGGCTCGGACAATCGATATTGAGAATGGCATTGAGCGCATTCCCGCGACGATGAAGGCGGCAGTGTATCGCGGCATCAACGATGTGCGGCTGGAGGAAGTGCCGGTTCCGGAGATCGGGCGGGGCGAGATTCTGGTGCGGGTGCACACGTGCGGGATCTGCGGGACGGATCTGAAGAAGATTTCCACTGGGTCGCATTCCGCGCCACGCATCTTCGGGCATGAGACTTCGGGGACGGTCGCCAAAGTCGGCGAAGGCGTACGCGAATATGCGGTGGGTGACCGGGTGATGGTGTTTCATCACATTCCGTGCCAGGAATGCTACTACTGCCGGAACAAAACATTTGCGCAATGTGCCATGTACAAGAAGGTGGGGTGCACGGCGGGATTCGAGCCATCCGGCGGCGGGTTCTCTGAATATGTTCGGGTGATGGATTGGATTGTGCAGAAGGGAACGGTTCGCATTCCGGACGGGATTTCGTTCGAGCAGGCATGTTTTGTGGAGCCGGTGAACACGTGCATGAAAGGGATTGAAACGTTGCGGCTGGAACCGGAAGAAACGGTCCTGGTCATGGGACAGGGGCCTATCGGGTTGATTCTAGCGGTGTTAGCGAAACGGGCAGGGGCAAGGGTGATTACTTCCGATTTGTATCCGGCGAGGCTTACAATAGCGAAGAGCTTCGACTTGAACCTAACGATAGACGCATCGAAGGCCGATGCTGGCCAGACGGTGCGGGGAATTACGGAAGGACGCGGGGCTGACGCCGTGATTTTGGCAGTGGGCGGCAGCGGCCTGATCCGGCCAGCAATGGATGCGACGCGTCCGGGAGGACGCGTCTTACTGTTTGCGCAAACGGCGCGCGGGGAAGCCACGATTGACCCGGCGGCGGTGTGCGTGGACGAGAAAGCGTTAGTCGGTTCTTATAGTGCGTCGGTAGACCTGCAAGATGAATCCGTGCGATTTGTGATGAACCACGAAATGGACCTGGAACGGCTGATCAGCCATCGGTTTCCGCTGGAACGGAGCGTAGAGGCTCTGGCGCTGGCTGCCCATCCGCAGCCGGACTCGATGAAAATAGCGATCCAGCCGGGCGCACCGGGGTCCCCAGCAGGCCGGGTTTCGGCGTGATGGGGTGTGGTGCATGGAAGGACATGAACTGTGAATAGCAAGATGACAGCGGCCGTACTCTACGGCAAGGAAGACATCAAGATCGAAAGGGTGCCGATCCCACGCGTAGGCGAGGGTGAAGTGCTGGTCAAGGTGCAAGTGGCGCTGACTTGCGGCACAGACCTGAAGGTGTACCAGCGCGGATATCACGCGCGGATGATTGTGCCTCCCGCATTGTTCGGGCATGAACTGGCGGGGACGATCGAACAGGTGGGTGAAGGTGTACGCGGGTTCAAGAAAGGCATGCGAGTGGTGGCGCTGAACTCGGCTCCCTGCGGCATGTGCTTTTATTGCTCGAAGCACCAGGGCAATCTGTGCGAGGACCTGTTGTTCAACAACGGCGCCTATGCGGAGTTCATTCGTATTCCGCGACGGATTGTCGAGACCAATATGCTGGTGGTGCCTCCGCATGTGAGTTTTGAAGATGCGGCGATGACCGAACCTTTGGCGTGCGTGCTGCGCGGGTTGCATGAGACGGGCGTGGAGATTGGCGATACGGTTACCGTACTGGGCGGTGGGCCGATCGGGCTGATGTTTGTGCAGGTAGCGAAGGCGATCGGGTGCAATGTGATTGCGGTAGTGAAGCGCGATTCTCAGGTGGCGCTGGCGCGGCGCAAAGGCGCGCATGAAGTCGTGCAGATCACCAAGGTACAGGATCCGATTGAGGCAGTGCGGCACCTGACTTCTGAGCGGCGCGGATCGGACGTGGTGATTGAAGCAGTCGGCCGTCCGGAAGCGTGGGAGTGGGCGGTACAGATGGTGCGGAAGGGCGGGACCGTCAACTTCTTTGGCGGGTGCGCGGCGGGAACCAAGGTGCAGCTGGATACGAACCGGTTGCATTATTCGGAGATTACGCTGAAGGCGACCTTCCACCATACGCCGGAAACAGTGCGGCGCGCTTTTGGACTGATTGCCGAGCGGAAGGTGCGCGGGACCGACTACATTACGGGCGAAGCGCCGCTGTCACGGCTGCACGATGTGCTGCGGCACATGCTGAACCGCAATGGGGACATCAAGACGGCAATTATCCCGGGGCACTAAGCGGGGCATTTTCCGGCGCGGGGCTTCGATTAAAACCGGCTACAGCAAAGAAAATCTGCTGTAGCCTTCGTGGTTTTTAGGGTTTGCGGGTAAGACGCGAAAAAGCGACTATGCCATCGATTACAGAAAACGAAACGGAGAGCGAGGCGCTGTCTGTGGCGGGGTGGGCGCGGCTCCCGGCGGAGTATGCGATTCCCGAGGTGGCTCCGGCGGTGGCCGAGGCGGAGGAATATTGCCGGCGGCTGGCGCGTTCGCACTACGAGAATTTTTCGGTAGCGTCGTGGTTCTTGCCCGCCGAATTGCGGCAACACTTTTTCAATGTGTACGCCTACTGCCGGATTTCGGACGATCTGGGCGACGAGGTGGGCGACAAGGAGGTTTCGCTTCGGTTGCTGGATGAGTGGGAAGCGGAGCTCAATGCCTGCTATGAGGGCGTGCCGCGGCATCCGGTGTTTGTGGCGCTGCGGGGAACGGTTGCGAAGTTTGAGATTCCGAAACATGAATTTGCGGACTTGTTGACGGCTTTCCGGCAGGATCAGACCACGACTCGCTACGAGACCTTTGCCGACCTGCTGGGGTATTGCAGGAATTCGGCGAACCCGGTGGGGCATCTGGTGCTGTATTTGTGCGGTTACGGCGACGCTGAGCGGCAGCAACTCTCCGATTACACGTGCACGGCGCTTCAGCTGGCGAATTTTTGGCAGGACGTAACTGTTGATTATGCGAAGGGGCGGATTTATTTGCCGCTCGAAGACTTGCGGCGATTTGGCGTCGGCGAAGAAGAGATTCGAAACTCGGAGAACAGCGCGGCCTTTCGCGAGATGATGCGCTTCGAAGTGGAGCGGGCAAGGGAGTGGTTCACGCAGGGGATGCCGTTAGTGGCCATGGTGGACCGAAAGCTGGCGACCGATATCGACTTGTTCAGCCGAGGCGGGATGGAAATCCTGAAAGCGATCGAGCGCCAGGGATACGCGGTGCTGGATTGCCGGCCGTCGCTATCCAAGGCGCAGAAGATGAAGCTTGTGGCCCGTGCCGCGTTGAGGAAGCTGAGATGAGCACAGCGGTGGGCAACGCCCCGATGCAGTATGCTCCGACGCGGTCGCAGCTGAATATGGCCTATTCGGTGTGCCGGGGCATTGCGCGGTCGGCGGCGAAGAATTTTTATTACGGATTTGCGGCACTGCCACCGCGGAAGCGAAACGCCCTGAGCGCGGTGTATGCGTTCATGCGGCGCTGTGACGATATTGTGGATGACACCACACTCGCACTGGGCGAGCGCCAAAACCGACTGGCGGACTGGTTGAACAAGGTACACCGCGCGCTGGCCGGGCAAGCGACGGACGATCCTGTGCTGCTGGCGCTGGCCGACACACAGCGCAGTTGCCGAATTCCTGTGGGATTGTTGGATCAACTTGCGTTTGGCACAGAGGCCGATCTGGACAGCGAGCAAGCGGAGGAGAATGTGCCGGCGTCGAAAGGCATGATGCCAGGGGCGTCCACGGCTTTGGTGGCGCGCTACCGGACATTCGAAGATCTGCGCCAGTACTGCTATGGAGTGGCGTCGGTGGTTGGGCTGGTGTGCATCCGCATATTCGGATATCAGGATCCGGCTGCCGAGGAATTGGCGGAACGCTGCGGACTGGCATTTCAGTTGACGAATATTATCCGCGATGTGAAGGAAGATGCGGCGATGGGCCGCGTCTACCTGCCGGAGGAAGACCTGCTGCAGTTCGGGCTACAGGCGGGCGATTTGGCCGCGCCGGAGCTGTCGCGAATCCGCCCGCTGCTGGCCTTCGAGGCGGACCGGGCGCGTGAGTATTACCGAAGCGGGGAAGAGCTGATCCCGCTAGTGAACGAGGATTGTCAGCCGGGACTGTGGGTGCTGATTACCATCTATCGGCGTTTGCTGGAGAAGATTGCCGCCAAAGATTACGACGTGTTCACGGAGCGCGTGCGGCTGAGCGTTCCGGAGAAAGTCAGCGTACTGACGAAAGGAATCCTGAAGCGCCTGTTTTAGGGGAGCTATGAGCTTTGAGCTACGAGCTTTGAGCAACCCAGAGCTTTTACAGTTCACAGATGTTCTGGGATGCTCGGAGGATTTGCTCACCCATATAGCGGGTGACGGCAGTCCCAACGCAGGCGATTGAATCGATGCAGCAGCGCACGGTGGCGATTGCAGGGGGCGGGTTGGCCGGGTTAGCGGCTGGCTGCGCGCTCGCTGAGGCGGGATTTCGAGTCACGCTATTTGAGCGGCGACCCTACCTGGGGGGACGCGCTTCTTCTTACCAGCATCCGGGAACTGGCGAGGTGGTGGACAATTGCCAGCATGTGCTGTTTGGGTGCTGCACGAACCTGATCGAGTTCTACCGGCGGATTGGGGTCGAGGGCAGTATTCGCTGGTCGGACACAATGACGTTCATCGAGCCGGGCGGCCGAACGTCGGTGCTGAAGGCGACGGGTCTGCCCGCGCCACTGCATACGTCGCCCTCGTTCTTCGCGTTTCCATTTCTCAGCCTGACCGACAAACTCGCGATTGGGCGCGCGATGGCGGCGATGATGCCGTCGCCGCTCGCCGACACGAAAGAGTCCTTTCTCGATTGGCTCCATCGCCATCACCAGACCAACAACGCCATTGAGCGCTTCTGGAAGCCGATTCTGGTGAGTGCGCTTAGCGAAGATCTCGATAAGATTTCGGTTGCATATGCCGCGCAGGTGGTGAGGGAGTCGATGAAGTCGCCGTCGGCGCGGGTCATGGGTATTCCGGCGATTCCGCTCACCGATCTCTATCAGGCCGCCGACGGCTACATGCGAGCTCGCGGGGGAGACCTGCGGCTGCGCACGGGCGTGGAGTCGTTTTGGCCTCAGGCAGCCGGCGTGAATGTGACGGCAAACGGGCAAATGGAAGTATTCGATTATCTGGTGCTGGCCGTGCCCTTCGATGTTCTGGCCAAGTTGTTGCCGGATTCGCCGGAGTCAGCGCCGCTCGCGGAAAAGCTCAGTCATTTCGAGACCTCGCCCATCACGGGCATTCATTTGTGGTTTGACCGGCAGATCAGCGATCTAGATCATGCGGTGCTCTTGGATCGCACAATTCAATGGATGTTCCACAAGTCGCGGCTCCTGAAGACGAGAGAGAATCAAGCGGACGGCAGCTATATCGAGTTGGTGGTGAGCAGCTCGAAAGAGCTGATCGATAAGACTCGCGGAGAGATTATTGATCTGGCGACGGCGGAAGTGCGGGAGTTTTTTCCGGAGGCGCGAGTGGCAAATCTGGTGAAGGCGACGGTGGTTAAGGAATTGAATGCGACGTATTCGCCGCGGCCGGGAATCGACGAGTACCGGCCAAATGCGGAAACGGCCTGGCCGCGCGTCTTTCTGGCGGGCGATTACACGGCGACTGGCTGGCCTGCGACGATGGAAGGCGCAGTGCGGAGCGGCTATTTGGCGGCGGAGGCGCTGGCCCGCGGTACGGGAGCTGAAGAGCGCAGATTTCTGGTTACCGACCTTCCGGCAACGGGCTTGATGAGGTGGTTTTCGGGGACCAGCGACAACATCAAAAACACCGGAACTAAAGGTTTCCATCCCAACGGCCGATAGTACTACGAGTGTCCCGGTCCAATCCCAACGAGAACGACCGCCGGCGCAGCCCGCGATTCAGTTGCGGGGGACGAGCGGCGATCTATTGTCTTCCGTACAACGGAATCGCAATTGCCGGAACCCTGCGCAACCTAAGCGAAGGCGGAATCTGCCTGAACTTGACGCATGGCCTTGAAGCGGGAATGCGGACGGAAGTGCTCGTGAAGGTGAATACGCTGTCGTTTCGGGCCGCGGCGCTGGTCAAGGGGGGACGGAACTCATCGAAGATTTCCCTGGAGTTTCTGGAATTGAGCACCCGTGGTCAAGATGCGCTGGAAGAGGTGCTTGAAGATCTCGTGAGATTGAATGCTCTTACTCAGAAGTTGCGGGCGGACCGCATCGACCCAGAGACCGCGTGCGCGCTTGCGGAAGAACCTGGGTTCCGATTGCTGAAGGCGGTCAACGCGCGGGTGCTGGTTGGAGTGGATGATTCGGAGCCGGCGCCTGCACTGGTTGCGAGTAGTCCGGACGAGATGCGAAGGGAAATTCGAGTGCGGAAGGAACTGGCCGGCACGGACGTGTTTGGGTAGAGGCGTGTTTCCGCGGCGGAGTTCAGGCGGCCATGAGGGCCACGCCGACGGCCACAAAAATAGCGGCAGCCCAGCGGCGGCGGCTGACATGCTCGTGAAGGAAGATGCGCGCGGCGACGGCATTGGCGACGAAGGTCAGCGACGCCGAGGCGGGCACAACCAGGCTGAGATTTCCCCAGGATAATCCGAAGAGCAAGCTGTAGAAGGCGACGGCCATGGCCATCACGCCGAGAAAGAAAGTGGGCGTGGTGAGAACGCGGCCGACGACGGCGGCGAAACCGCGGGTTCTCCAGAGGGCGCCCACATCGCCGACGCGCTTCATGGAGTAGGCAAGCAGAACGTCGCCGGTGGTTGCGGCCAGCGTGATCAGTCCGATAGCGGCCCAGGCGTAGAGGTCGTTCATGACTTGGCCTCCTGCGAAAGGGCGCGTGGCCGATCTTGCGGCGGCTCGGAGTGTTCCGGCTGATCCGTTTTCTGACTGGCGGGCGTAAGCGAGGGACCGGCGGCGACGAAGCCGACTCCGGCGGAGATCAGGGCAATGCCGAGCCAGCGCATGGGAGAGATCTGCTCGTGAAAGCGGATGCGCGCGACGAGGGCAACAAGAACATAGCTCAGAGACGTGGCGGGCAGAACGTAAGTTAGATCGGCCCAGGAAAGTGCCGACATGTAGGAAGCGAAAAAGGCGAGCAGCAGGAGGATTCCCGCGCCAACCCACGGGTTGAGGATGGCAAAGAGCAGGCCGGGAAAGTTATGAAGGGAGACGCCGCCGAGTTCTTTCATGCCCCGGGCCAGCAGAGAGTCGCCGACAGTGCTAAAGACGGTGACGCCGGCAAGGATTAGATATTTGCGAAAGGTCACGTGCGTCTCGATGCAAGAGTGCATTCGGTGCAGGCAAAATACATAGATCCTTCGCCCACTCGCTTCGCTCGGGCTCAGGATGACTCAGATTACTCTACCGTCGATCCAGTCGATTGATGTCGTTACGCTTTGGCCGGTTCGGGCGCGGGCGACTCTTCTTTGCGATGCTCTTTCGCCCATTTGTTGCGCTGCGTGCGCAGCTTCAAGAACGTGCGTGCCTCTTTGTATAGACGCTTGCGTTCGGAGTTGTCGAAGGCGGCTTTTCTCAGAATCCTGAATGCAGCTTTCGGCCGGAAATAATATTCGTCATAGAAATGGTGAACGGATTCGATGACCTCGGAGGCGGGCAAGCCTGGATACTCGATCTGCACCATCTGGTGGCCGGCGTCGTCGACCATTTTGGTTTCGGCGGTCATGAAGCCGTTCTTGAGAGCGTATTCATGCAGTTCGGTGCCGGGGTACGCGTGGGCAACAGAGACCTGAATCGTCTCGACATCGAGTTCCTTCGCGAACTTGATGGTGTTCTTGATGGTCTCGCGGGTTTCGCCGGGCAGGCCGAGGATGAAATCGCCGTGGACGACGAGGCCGAGCTTGTGGCAATCCTTGGTGAATTGGCGCGCGCGCTCAACGGTGGCGCCCTTCTTGATGTTTTTAAGGATCTGCGGATCGCCGGATTCGTAGCCGACGATGAGCAAGCGGCAGCCCGCTTCTTTCATGGCTTTCAGCGTTTCGAAGTCGGTAGTGACGCGCGAGGTGCAGGACCAGGTCAGGCCCAGCGGTTTCAGCTTGGCGCAGAGTTCCACGGTCCGGGCTTTCTGAATGTTGAAGGTGTCGTCGTCGAAGAAAAACTCTTTGACGTAGGGCCAATATTCTTTGGCCTTGGCCATTTCGCGGGCCACATCGTCGGTGGAGCGGCGCCGCCAGGGATGGCCGCTCAGCGTTTGCGGCCACAAACAGAAAGTGCATTGCGCCGGGCAGCCGCGGGTGGTGTAAAGCGACACGAACGGATGAAGCAGGAACGGAACGTTGTAGCGGCGAACGTCGAGGTCGCGGCGGTAAATGTCGGTGACGTGAGGAAGCTTGTCCAGCTCGGCTTCCGGAATGGCGGGGCGGTCAGGGTTGTGGACAACGCGGCCATCTTTCATGTACGAGATGCCGAGAATTTCTTCCAGGGGCTTGCCCTGCGCGTACTCGACGATGGAGTAATCGAATTCACGGCGGCAGATGATGTCGATAAACGGCGCTTCCCTGAGGGATCGATCCGGCTGAACTGTGACGTGGGGACCGACGAAAGCGATCTTGATGTTGGGATTGCCGTCTTTGATGGCCTTGGCAATGTTGAGGTCGCCCTGGAACCCCGGGGTGCTGGTGAAGAGAACCAGAAGCTCGTAGTCGCGGGCAATTTGAATGGTCTCTTCGGCGCTGATGTGATGGGGCGGCGCGTCGAGCAGACGAGAGCCTTCGAGCATACCGGCGGGATAGGCGAGCCAAACGGGATACCAATAGGACTCAATCTCGCGCGTAGCGGGCCAGCGCGAGCCGGCGCCCCCGTCGAAATTCTCGAACGAAGGCGGATTCAGAAACAGTGTCTTTAATGGCATAGATGGGCTTCCCTTTATTCTAGCATCTGAATGCGGATCAATCCCGGCGTGCCTAGCTACCACTCGGGTACGCTGGCCCGGCCGTCAAGGATTGAAAGTCCTTGGCTAATCATGCCTTAGATGTCGTG
>Ga0326727_10024247_pt1 | contig 11493 bp, 12 predicted proteins | sample MB2enrmetagenome_FD_207643 | JGI IMG/M metagenome (GOLD analysis project Ga0326727, IMG submission 207643) | Lab enriched peat soil microbial communities from McLean, Ithaca, NY, United States - MB29MY | ecosystem: Environmental > Terrestrial > Soil > Wetlands > Peat | place: USA: New York... | reverse complement strand
GAGAACGCCTCTAGTCGTCCCGGACTTAGGCCACTTCTGCTCACACTGAATCCACCATAGCCGGCTGTCCCATCCTCGCGAGGAACTTGCCACTGCCACAAGGATGGGAAAGCGCGAAGCTCAACCTACATGGCGATCTGGTGCCGAGGAGCCCACCCCAGGCGCAAGAACAGTATCGCGCCAAGGGTGGGGCACACAGTCTTGGTGCAACAAGCGGTTGGAGATTCAGTTTACGAAACCGTTGACGGTCACGATGACGTTGCCGCCCGTGACGGGCATGGCCGCCGCCACACAGGTATGGTTCACGTTGTCATAGCCGTCTTGGGGCGTGAAAACCAGCGGGGTCGGAGCCGGGATCACCACGGTCGAGTTCGGCTGCACCTTGACAACAAGAAAAGGGTTGGTGGCTGCTTCAACATTGCCAACTCCTCCGCAGGTTCCGCCGTTAAGCAGTGCGGAAAAGATGTTGACCTGGTCGACAGCCGTATCCTCGCTGGTGATTACGATCTGGGTGACGCCAAGCGTTCCCGTCCCCGGTCCGACGGATTGCGCGCCGGTGCCGGATAGCTGCATGAGCCCGAAGAACGGCGTCGCCGGCACCGCGGTTGTGGTCGGAACCGGGTTTGAGTCCGTGTTGGTGACCTGAACCAAAGCTGCCGCCAGGGCATGAACCGTCTTGGGAGTAATCAGGACCACACTCAAGAGGACCAGTATTACGCCGCCCGATCCCATCACAATCCACTTTGCAAATTTCATGCTGACGCTCCTTTGCTGTGCGGCGGCCTGCGCCGATTGTTGATCAGTCTCAAACCGGCCAGTCCCAGCAAGCCGGCGCCCAAGAGGGAAAGCGGTGCCGGCTCCGGGGTGGAGGCCTGGTTCACTCCGGCGGAAATAATATCCACCGCGTAATTGCCGTTCGGGAAGATGGTGGCATCGGTGGCCGGGTCGTTGGTATAGAAGACCCCGCCGGTGAAATCCACAAATGGCTCCGAGAGCGTTCCGTTGTCGAAGACAGCGCCCGGTATATAGTTGGCGTCGGTCAGCAGCAGTGTGTAGGTTCCGGCCGCAAGCGTGGTCTGCATCCAATCGTCGCCGCAATCGTTGTCGGACCCAATGGGCACCAACCCGGCGGGTGGGCAGTTGCCTACATAGGACCAGGGAGGGTTGTACAGATTGTCAGCGTCGGCCAAGGGGTTCCCGGAGCCGTCCGTCACTATCGTGGCCGACGGGCCAGTGCCAGAGAAGAGGTCGATCAGGGGGTCGAATCCACCCGACGGGATCGCCTGGCCGGCGGCATTCGTTCCCCCACCGAAGCCCCACGTCTGGATGGTGACCGGGTCAGCAGCCGTTAGAGTAAAGGTTGTCTCGAAGGCATCTTCCGGAGAGGTCAGCGTGCCAGTGTAGGAGAGACTCTCAGCCGAAAGGCTAACGGCGGTCGCCGCCAGCAGACACAGTATCCCGATCATGCGTTTGTTCATGAGGTCCTTTCATTCCGCACTCCAGGCCTTTCCCTGTACTGCGAGCCGTGCTGGAGGCCAGCCCTCGCGCAATCGGAAAGGGCATGGCCGGAGGCGGAGTCAGAATCGATGCTGCACCCGGGGGAAAACAGCACCATTGGAGTGCTGTCGCTGGTTGCAAATGGGGCTATATCGCCGCTGAGTATCTGGGCCCTGGCGGCGCTGGGGAGGAAGTTCCCGCCCTCGTGGACGAGCGCGGTGCCTGTGTGACCTACGTCACAATACCTATCGCATTTTGTTCACGTTGTCCACTTCTTTTTTTGGTGGGGTAACCGGCCCCGAGCAGGCGACTAAACGAAAGACTCATCTTGCCGCCGTCCTATCGCTGACGCTCGGCCTCCGCTCTAGCCCCTTCAGCCTCCGTCAGCAGGCCTTCCACCAGCGCCTCCCACTCGGCTTCGAGCGTGGGCCGGTGGAATTTGCGCCCGGCGCGGCCATACCAGTAGTCGGCGTTCCATGCCTGGCCCTCCTTGCGGTGCAGGTAGGCATGAACCGGCATGCCAGCGGCGGTTTCAAGCTCGTCCACCAGGCCGTGCGCGCGCACCCAGTCCCCTTTCGCATCCCACCACAGCGCGGCCAGAGGCGCCGGCAACCCCTCCGGCGGCTGGTCGCGGGTCACGGATGCGCGAAACTCCTCGATCTGCATGATCCCTTGTATCACTGATCTTTCCCTCTTCGCAACGGAACCGATGCGCCCACCGTGTGATTTGGCTCACATCTTGGAGCCTTTTTCGACTGATAGAAATGGCTCATTGGCTCGATAGATCAGACAGAGAGACTGGATGGATAGGAATTCCGGGAGAATGGAGGGCGGTTCCCCGCCGCCCGCTGGCTGGAGGGCAAGCAATGAGCGAGCGTAGGGAGGAATCTGCCGATCGCGTTGTTTGCGGCACGAAGCCACATGGCCGTATACTAAATTACGACCATTACGGTCGTAGTTTCAGGCTGCTGGTTTTTGGGCGGCCCAGGGGAGACCGGCGATTGACGGTGCTGAGCGAAATGAAAGTAGGCGAATGCGGGGTTCTGGTGGCTCTGGATCTGCCTGAATCCGTGCAGAATCACCTGATGCATATGGGCTTTGTGCCGGGTGCGCTGGTTACTGCTCTGCGCCGCGCGCCGGCCGGCGACCCCACCGTCTACGGAGTGGACGGCATGGAGATTGCGCTGCGCCACGAGACTGCGGAGGCTATGCGGATGCGGCCGCCGAATGCGGAAGCAGCGGAGAACCCCGAAGGCTCCGGTCTCGATTACAAACCTGAGTTTCAGGAGCTGACCGAGGCGGCGCGATGAGTGCGTGCTGCGAAACCCCGGCCTTTAAGCCGCCCAGCGCTTCGCCGCAAGCCGCGACACTCAAGACAGTGGTGTTGATTGGGCCGCCCAACTCCGGCAAGTCCACTCTCTTCAACCGCTTGACCGGCCTGCGCCAAAAGGTTGCCAACTACCCCGGCGTCACCGTGGAGCAGCGCATGGGCCTGATGGCCGGCGTGGGCCGCCCCGACTTGACGCTGATCGACCTGCCCGGCGTTTACTCGCTTACTCCCTACTCTGAAGATGCGCGCGTCGCGGTGGACGTGCTGCGCGGCAAGATGCCGGGCACGCCCAAGCCGGATGCGGTGCTGCTGGTTCTGGATTCCCTGCACCTCAAGCGGCAGCTGATGCTGGCCGCCCCGGTGCTGGCGATTGGGTTGCCCACGCTGGTGCTGCTGAACATGAGCGACCTGATGGAGGCCCGTGGCGGCCAGATCGACCCGCTCAAGCTGGCGCGGGAACTGGGCGCGCCGGTGGCCCAGATCAGCGCCGTGCGCGGCAGCGGCCTGGATGCCGTTCCGCTCTTCCTGCACCAGCAAACGGAACGCGCCGCCGCCAAGCCGCTGGCGCTGCCGGTGGTGGGCAATGCGGCCAGCGCTCACAGTTGGGCGGCGCAGGTAAGCCGCAACACTGGCTTTCAGGCTCCGCTGTCTGTGGAAGGCACGCGCAAGATCGACAACGTCCTGCTGCACCGGGTATGGGGGCCGCTGTTGTTTCTGGTGGTGGTGGTGGGCGTCTTTGAGGTGGTCTTCTCCATCGGCCAGCCGCTATCCGACGGCTTTGGCGACATTCTGGCCCGCATCGGCGGCCTGGCCCGCCCGCTGCTGCCCGCCGGATGGATTCAGTCGCTGGTGCTGGACGGCGCATGGAAGGGCATCTCGTCGGTACTGGTCTTTCTGCCCCAGATCCTGTTGCTGTTTCTTTTTATCGGGATTCTGGAAGACTCGGGCTACCTGTCGCGGGCGGCGCTGATCGCCGACCGCGTGATGCGCTCGACCGGGCTCAACGGCAAAGCCTTCATTCCGCTGCTGTCGGCTTATGCCTGCGCGGTTCCGGCCATCATGGCCACGCGCACCATCGAGAACCGGCGCGATCGGCTGGCGACGATCCTGGTTACGCCTTTCATGACCTGCTCGGCGCGGCTGCCGGTTTACATGCTGCTGATTGCCGCCTTCATTCCTAATATCGTCTATCTGCATGGCTTTCTGGGTTTGCGAACGCTGACGATGCTGGGGCTTTATCTGGCCGGCTTTGTGGGCGCGATGACCACGGCATGGCTGCTGAAAAGCTCGATCCTCAAGTCCAGCGAGACGCCGTTCATTCTGGAGCTGCCGCAGTACCGCATGCCCACGCTGCGCTCACTGGCGCTGCGCCTGGTAGATCGCGCGCGCATCTTCCTGCGCCAGGCCGGCACGATCATTCTTTGCGTCACGCTGGCGCTGTGGGTGCTAGCCCACCTGCCTGTGATTCAGGCTCCGGGGGGCGCCATCTCAGCGCCTGAGCTGGCAGACAGCCTGATCGGCCGCCTGGGCCACTTCATCGAGCCAGCCATTGCGCCGCTGGGCTTCAACTGGAAGATCGGCATCGGGCTGCTCTCGAGCGTTCTGGCCCGCGAGGTGATGGTGAGCACCATGGGCACCCTTTATGGCGCAGATCCGGCCACCCAGGCCATGCATCTGCAAACCGCTCTGCACCACGACATGACGCTGGGAGGCGCGCTGGCGCTGATGATCTTCTTCGCCTTCGCCATGCAATGCACCTCGACCATGGCCGTGGTGCGCCGCGAGACCAACAGTTGGACCTGGCCGGCCGTGCAGTTCCTTTACATGTTGGTGCTGGCCTACGGCGCGGCCTTCGTTGTCAATCATGTAGCAATGGCGATCCTCTAGAAGTTTGCTCCGTCGTGCGTCAACCGCCGCTCTCCTTTGCAGCGCGCCTCAGCGGCCCGTCATGCGGCTTCGATCGACTTGCCGCAACACTCCCTTTACCGAGCGATCGATCTGCGCGGTCCTCCGGCTGCATGGCTCAATGAACTCGATGCCTGCCCGCGTCTCGCGCTCCGTGCGCCGGATTACATCGATGTAGCGAATCACGCCAGCTCGCTCCAGGGCCACGCCGCGCACATGCAGCTCCACCTCGACCTGGTCGCCGACCTGGGCGGGAATGGCGATTCCGATTTCGACCCCGCATCCCGATTCGTTCAGGTCGAGCAGGACGCCAAGAACATCCGGTCCATAGGGGAGAATCCGGACTACCGCGGTTCCCGGCCAGAACAACCGCCTCTGAACGCGACGCTCCGCGGGCCGGGGAGCCGGGTCCGGCGCGCGGCATTCTGAGTTTGGAAGTGAAGCCATGAGTGGTTTATCGGAGATATCCTCCGTTTCAACCCGGCTTCGCGGCATGAATTCACGCCAGGGTACTTGGAAAGCCTGGACAGCTTTCGGCCAGATGAAGCCATCGGAAGGCGCCTCCGGCAACAGTGCGGGATTCTCCGCCTATCTCAGTTGAGTTGTGTGCGCCCTTACTTACGCTCGTCTCGCGTCTATTTTGCAGTTGTCTTACTTTGCCGGCGCCGCTTCGATGTGAATGCCGCACTCAACCTTGCGGCCGGCCCAGCGGCCCGACCGCGGATCGTTCGGATCCAGCGGAAGCGAGGTACATGGTTCGCAGCCGATCGAGGAGTATCCGCGTGCATAGAGCGGCAGCAGGGGAATCGAGAGCTGCTCGCAGGCGTACCACACGTCGCGCGTCGTCCATGCAGCAAGGGGCGCGAATTTCAGCACCTGCTGGCCGCCGGGAAGCGTGAAGAGCGCCGCCTCTTCAAGCTCAGCGCGGCTCTTTGCCTGCTCGCGCCGCAAGCCTGTCAGCCAAACGCGATACTCAGCCACGGCCTTGAAGAGCGGTTCCACCTTGCGCAATTTGCAGCAGAGATCGGGCGCAAACTGGTAAAGAAGCCCGTGCTCCGCCTCCTGCTCGGCGACCGTCTGCGCCGGGAGCAGGTTGATGAGGTTCAGCCGCCACTCGCTTGCCAGACGATCACGATAGGCGTAGGTCTCGGCAAAATGGTAGCCGGTATCGAGGAAGAGAACCGGTATCTTGGCATCGAACTCGATGGCCAGCTTTGCCAGCAGCACGTCTTCAGCCTGAAAGCTGCAAGTCAGGCACGCATCGCCCTTGCCTGCGACCTCGCGCGCAAGGGTGCTGCGCACCGCATTCAGCTTGGCATTCACTTGCGCATTGATTTCAACGGTACTCATCGAGCGGCCTCCCCTTCCGACTTAGATCTCCCAATCCGCATTGCCTTGCGACACAAGAACGCCGGCTCGCGCGAGCAGCCCATGAACTGCCGCAATTGCCTGATCCGAATCGTTTGCGTCGAGCGCAATCTGCTCGCTCCCGGCGCGCGCGATCAAAGTAGCGCCACTCTCCGGAGTTATAGCCAAGGCGACCATGCCGGATAGAACCTTCGACCGGATAAGCGCCTCGGCCAAGCCTGCATCCAGCGCGCCGCCGCCGTCCGCTTCGACGCGCACTGTAACGACGCCGCGCGTGAACAGCGAACGCTCGATGCGGTCGACAACTTCCGTTGGTCCATTCAATTCAAGAACGCCGCCGCGATGTCCCCAGCGCGCGGCCCGCTCGTCGTCAGTCACGGGGCCAGATGCGTTCGCGGCCGATGCGTCATGGCTCAATGCGGCAATCACCATGCCCGCTGCGACGGTGGCGTTGCTCTGGGGATCGATGAGGATGAAAGCGCCGGTGGAGCGATTCTCCGCATAAAGGTCGATGGCAATCGGACGCAGCAATGTCAGCGTTACCACGCCAATGTCGTTCATGCGCAGCGTCTCGGCGGATTCGCGCGAGAGCGTGCCGATGTTGGTGCGATGATGGATGGACGCAACGAAGGCCGGCACGGTCTGGCTGGTGTGCTTGAGCAGATAGCGGCGATTGCGGTCGATCGGCCTTTGGTCCATCCACACCAGCGCGGCCTTCAAACTCTTGGCAACGGTTGCCGGAGCCTGAGAACCGACAATGAGATCGCCGCGGCTGATATCGACCTCGCGATTCAACACCAGAGTGACTGACAGCGGCGCATGAGCCTCGGCAAGGTCGCCGTCCCAGGTGACGATGCGCGCAACCTCGGCGCTCCTGCCCGAAGGAAGCACGGTAATTCTGTCGCCGGGTCGAACGGTACCCGAGGCAATCTGCCCTGCAAAGCCGCGAAAGGCGGGGTCGGGCCTCAGCACTCGTTGCACGGGAAAGCGGAAGGCATCAGCGCGGGTATCGAGCGAGGTCGGCGTGGATTCGAGCAGCTCCAGCAGCGATGGCCCCTTGTGCCAGGGCATTGCATCGGAACGGTGAACTATGTTGTCGCCAGCCAGCGCGCTGACGGGCACAAAGACCGGATCGACGGGATTGGCAGTATCGGCCGCGATCGCTTCGAGCAGCAGCTTGAAGTCGCGCACTATGACGCGAAATCGTTCCTCATCGTAGCCGATCAGGTCCATCTTGTTCACGGCGACCAGAATGTGGCGCACGCGCAGCAGCGAGGCGATGTAGGCGTGGCGGCGCGACTGAATGAGCACGCCTTTTGAAGCGTCGATCAGCACCACCGCGGCATCGGCCGTCGAGGCTCCCGTGGCCATGTTGCGCGTGTACTGCTCGTGCCCCGGCGTATCCGCGATGATGAACTTGCGCCGCGGTGTGGAGAAGTAGCGATAGGCAACGTCGATGGTGATGCCCTGCTCGCGCTCCGCGCGCAGGCCGTCGGTGAGCAGCGCGAAGTCGATCTGTCCCGGCGCGGTCGTTCCCTTCCCTTCGATGGAGCGCACCTGATCTTCGTAGACCGATTGCGTGTCGTAGAGCAGGCGGCCAATGAGCGTGGACTTTCCATCGTCCACGCTGCCGGCGGTGGAGAAGCGCAGAATATCCTTCTCGCGCTCTTGGGCAAGGAACTCGTCGATGGAAAAACCGGGAGTAGCTGCAATCGGAGCCGCCAAGACTGTCACCTAGAAGTAGCCCTCCCGCTTCTTGATCTCCATCGACCCATCCTGGTCGTGGTCGATGACGCGGTTGGCGCGTTCCGAGGAACGAAAGGAGATCAGTTCGGCGATGATCTTGGGAAGCGTATCGGCGTCGGAGCGAATGGCCCCAGTGCAAGGGCTGCAACCGAGCGAGCGCAGCCGCGACTTGACCATCTGCGGCTTCTCGCCCAGTCGCGCAACGAAACTCTGCTCGATGGGAAGCAGCGCATCGCCGCGCACGTACATCGGCCGCTCCTTGGCGAAATAGAGATCGACTATCGGGATCTTCTCCTCATGGATGTATTGCCAAACATCCAACTCGGTCCAGTTGGAGAGCGGAAAGACGCGAATGCTTTCGCCGGGATGAATGCGAGCGTTGTAGAGGTTCCATATCTCCGGTCGCTGGTTCTTCGGGTCCCACTGGCCTGCGCCGTCGCGGAAGGAGTAGATGCGCTCCTTGGCTCGTGACTTCTCTTCATCGCGGCGTGCGCCGCCAAAGGCCGCATCGAAGTTATAACGCTTCAGGGCGTCAAGCAGCGCCTGCGTCTTGAGCAGTCCGCAACAACGCTTGGTGTCGAGCGCAATCGGATTGGCGCCCGCCGCAATGGCGGCTTCATTGCGCCACACCAGCAACTCGGCGCCAACGGAGCGGGCCATCTCATCGCGAAACGAGAGCATCTCGGCGAACTTGAATCCGGTGTCGACGTGCAACAGCGGAAACGGAATCGGGCCGGGGTAAAAAGCCTTCTGCGCAAGGCGCAGCATCACGGAGGAGTCCTTGCCGATGGAGTACAGCATCACTGGCCGCTCGAATTCGGAGGCAACCTCGCGCAGGATGTGCAGGCTCTCGGCCTCGAGCAGGCGCAGATGACTCAAGCGCCGCGCCGGGGCAACGGCGGCTGGCGGCGTGGTTGAGGACGATTCGCTTTCAATGACCGGCATGAAACCTCTTCACTGGGAAAGTGCAGGCTGAATGCCGGAGATGAGGGGGCAAACCCGGCTAATCAGCTATCGGGTGCGTCTTCTGGATCAACTATGCTTGGAGATCGGAGACTAGTTAGCACACCCGTCGGAGATCTTCGACAGGCAACAACAAGAACGGCTTAGGGAAGCGGGAATCATCTCTAGTGGAATCGTAGCAGAATGGCGGGGCGGGCACAACCAGGGAATCAGGAGTTCAGCAGATCTAAATGGTGGAAGTAGAGGAGAATGCAGCCTAGTTCGTCCCGAAGGGAGGAGATGATAAAAGCCCAGGGCGAAACCCTGGGAAGGCGGTCGCCCGATGGATTCCCGCCCCGTCGGGGCGGTGTGAAGCCCGGCACCATCGCTGAATTCAGTGGTCCATAACGAAAGGATTCGATCGGCCCCTCCGGGGCGGATGACTCTTGTTTTGCCCTTCACCCAGGGCTGCGCTACGCTTGCCCTGGGCTATTTTCGATAACTCCCTACGGGAGCGGACCGGTGGTCTACTCCTGCGATGGCCAATGTGGAGGTCCGTTTAGAATTGCTTTGCGGCCGCGACAAGGCTGGATTGTCACCGGATGAAATTCTGACTCAGGAGCCGAAGTACGCACTCAGCGTCAGCACCAGCAGAGTCAGTCCGATCAGGATGGCGATGGTCCCAACCACTTTGGAGAAGTTCGTCAGCCACAGCGCCGGAGCGTGGGATATCCGTGTCTCCAGTTTCCCCTCGCTCGCAATCCGTTGATATTCCATCGGGCGCTTGGTCTTGAACTCTTCCTCGCTCTCCACGCCGGTGAAGATCACCAGATCCATGGGAAAACTATCGGGGCGCAGGTGGGTGTTGACGAAGTGGATGGAAAAGATGAAGAGAATGGCGAGCAATCCTTCTTCGCTGTGAATCACGAGCACGGCGTTCAACGCCCAGCCGGGCAGGAACCTGGCGAAAAACGGGGCGAACCACATTGCATAGCCTGAGAAACCGATGACAACCATTCCCCAGAAGACCGCCCAGTAATCGAACTTCTCCCAATAGGCGTAGCGCTCGAATTGCGGCTTCGGTCCCAGGCCAACCATCCAGCGAAGGTGTCCGAAGAGATCCTTCACATCCTTCCAGTTGCCCACCATGGAGGTCGGACCCCAGAAGATCCCCTTCTCACGACGAACCAGCGCGCGCTGGAAGATCTCTCTTACGTGGATCAGGAACGCCAGCGTCAGAATCACAGCGAAGAGTTTATGGAAAAAGATGATGGCGCCGAACCCGCCCACCCCGCTGGCGAAGCGGCGCGCCCAGGCGCTCTGGCTGAAGCGCATCGGCAGGCCCGTCGCCGCCAGCCCCAGGAAGGTAGTAAAGAGGACGGCATGCATGTACCTCTGCGCGCGCGTGAAGCGCACGAAGTACCGCTCCTGCGCGCCGGCCGGCTCTCCGCTTGCAACTGCCGCTTGCTCCATATCAGGCATTCTTGCCTCCTTCGGCCTTTCTTCTCTTAACCTGGTCGTATCGCGAGCGGATCAGCCACAGGATGGTGTGGATCATAAAGAAGCTAAGCACGCTGGCCAGCAGCAGATTCATGAACAAGCGGATGAAGTAGAGCGCAGGATTCAGCTTGCGATTGCGGGCGTTGGCATGAGGCTGATACTGGACGAAGCTGAGATTGGCGCCCGCATGGCAGCGGCCGCAGGTCTGCACCAGATTGGCCTTGTTGATGGGCGAGCGGGGATCGGAGGCCGGCAGAATCTCATGCGCCCCGTGGCAGTCCCAGCAGCGCGCCGTCTCCACGTAGCCGCCCAGCGAACCCAACTGCGAGTGGAAGGTATCGCGGTAGGTGCTGAACTTATCCTTGTGGCAGTTTCCACAGATGGGCGTTGACTGCATCCGGAAGGCCGAGGCCGTGGGCTGCTCGATGGCATGCGCCGTGTGGCAATCGGAACAAACCGGCGCGTCCAGCTTGCCCGCCAGGACAGCCTTTCCATGAACTCCGCCCATATAGTCCGCTGTAATCCCGGCGTGGCAGTTTCCGCAGGTCTTGGGAACGCTGGCCTTGTAGGTGGGACTCGCCGGATCCTTGTGGCTCAGGATGTGATGCGATCCGTGGCAGCTCTGGCAATTCGCCGCCACCAGCAAACCCTCCTTGCTGAGGGCAAAGCCGTGGATCGAGTCCAGATAGAGCGGATAGACGTTGTTCAGGCCATGCTTCTTGGCCATCTCGCCGTTGCCGTGGCAGTTCCCGCAGGTGCGCGGAACGTTGAGTGGATAAACCGCGGACTTGGGGTCCGATTTGGGAAAGATGGAATGGGCGTCGCCATGGCAACTGGTGCAGGGATGCTCGGCGCGGGAGGCATGGACACTGCCAACCAGCCCGGCTGCCTCGTCGGCATGACAGGTCTCGCACTGGACCGGCGTCACTTTGTCGGGATGGGGATACTCCTTGATCGCGGCGTGGCAATCGCCGCATTGCAGGCTGCCGTGAATGCTGGAATGAAACTTCGGCGCATCCACGCCGACGCTGTGCCCCGACGCATCCTGAATTCCGGCGTCCGAATGACAGGCAAGGCAATCCGTCTGCGCGCCGGCCCTGCCCGGCGCCGCCAGGAATAGGAAGACCGATGCAGCCACAACCAGCGGGATCGAGAAAACGGTCCTCATGTCAGCTCCGAATCGACCTTCCGTGCTTCCGCCGCGG
>Ga0326727_10024246_pt1 | contig 11493 bp, 14 predicted proteins | sample MB2enrmetagenome_FD_207643 | JGI IMG/M metagenome (GOLD analysis project Ga0326727, IMG submission 207643) | Lab enriched peat soil microbial communities from McLean, Ithaca, NY, United States - MB29MY | ecosystem: Environmental > Terrestrial > Soil > Wetlands > Peat | place: USA: New York... | reverse complement strand
CTCGGCGTCGCCCACCCCACCGCCAGCAAGACGATCGCTCGCCTGAAGCGCGAGGGGCTGGCGAAAGCGCAGCCCTATCGCGGGATATTTCTGACCGAGGCCGGCGCCGCGATGGCGAAAAGCGCCCATCAGCGCCACCGGCTCGTCGTCGACCTGCTTGTCGCCGTCGGCGCGCCGCGCGAGGCGGCGGAGGCCGACGCCGAGGGCATCGAGCATTACGTCTCCGCCGCGACGTTGCGAGCGTTCGAAGCGTTTCTGCGCGAACACAGCCATCGTTAGACGCGCGTCACGCGGACGGTCAACGATTTTGTCGATCGAAAGCCGACTTCCGTCGAATAGCGATATGGCCGATGTGGCGGCTGACTTCTCCGCCGAGAAATAGCGGGCTATGGTCCCGGCAGATTGGTATTCGGAGGGAAGTCCATCTGTCGTTTTTCTTCCGGGCGGGCTGGTTCTGCAGGGTTCAGAGCAACGCAGCTTGGAGGCTCCAATGGAATTGACGCCGCTGGGCCCGGGATTCGGCGCCGAGGTCAAGGGCGCAAATCTCATCGACGTCGCCTCGAGCGATGCCGTCTATCGCTGGGTGCGCGCCGCGTTTGAGGAGCATTCGCTGCTGCTCTTCCGCGACCAGAACGTGAGCGACGACCTGCAAGCCGCCTTCTCGCGCGCCTTTGGCCCGCTCGAGATCGTCAAGACCGGCTCGCTTGGGGTCGGCACGTTCTACAGTCGGCTCAAAAATCTCGCGCCTGACGGCTCGGTGGTTCCGGACACCCATCGCCAGACGCTGATCGCGCGCGCCAACCAGCTTTGGCATGCCGACAGCTCGTTCAAAAAAACGCCCGCGCTGGCCTCCGTGCTGTCGTCGCGGACCTTGCCGAAGCTCGGCGGCGAGACCGAGTTCGTCTCGATGCGGCTTGCTTGGGAGAGGCTTCCGCCGCAGCGCCAGACGCAATTACGCGATCTCATCGTGCGCCACAGCTACGCCGCCTCGCGTGACCAGATCGATCCTGAACTCATGACGCCGGCGGAGCGCAACGAATTGCCCCCGGTGCGCTGGCGCATGACCTGGCGCAATCCCGCCAACGACCGGCGCGCCCTCTATCTGGCTTCGCACGCTTTCGCCGTCGAAGGCATGGGCGATCATGCGGGGAAGGCGCTGATTGGCGAACTCGTAGCCGCCGCGACCCAGCCGGAAGCCACATACCGCCACGCGTGGCGAGCCGGCGACGTCCTGATGTGGGACAATCGCGCCACCATGCATCGGGGCCGCCCTTGGCCTGCTGGCGAGGCGCGTGTCATGGTGCGCACGACTGTGCAAGCGACCGAAGCGGACGGCCTGTCAGAGCTCAGACCGGCGGCGCAATTGTCAGCCTGATCTTTGGCCTGAGCAAGCTTCCGCGAATTCGGCGCCTGCGAGCGGCAGAGACAGGGCGGTGAACCGCACCCCGTCCGCAGCTTCGAGCGAAAAACTGTCGCCGCCGCCCTCCGTCACGTCGACGACGATCCGGTAGGGCGCCCAGTAATCGTACTGCGCCGCGCCGACATAGAAGGGGCAGCCTTCGACTTCGCCGAGAAGGATGTCCTGAGCGCCCGGGCGAAAATCGCTCCGCCTGAGGCACATCGGGGCGCTCCCCTCGCAGCATCCGCCGGACAGATGAAAGATCAGCGGGCCTTGAGCCGCTTTCACCGACCGGACGAGCGCGACGGCGGCAGGGGTGAAGACGACGCGATCGGGCATCAACTCCTCCAGGATCGACAAGGCAAAAGGAGCGGCGGCCATCGCCGCCGTTCCCGCCGAAGTTGGGGCCTTCCGACGCCGCCGGGGCGGGCGTCCTCGCCCCCCGTGACTTGCGCTCAGAAGAAGCCGAGCGCGTTCGGGCTGTAGCTGACCAAGAGGTTCTTGGTCTGCTGATAGTGATCGAGGATCATCTTGTGGGTCTCACGGCCGAAGCCCGACTGCTTGTAGCCGCCGAACGCCGCATGGGCCGGATAGACGTGATAGCAGTTCGTCCATACGCGGCCCGCCTGGATCGCCCGACCGACGCGGTAGGCCGTCGCGCCGTCGCGCGACCACACGCCCGCGCCGAGGCCGTAGATCGTGTCGTTGCCGATCTCGATCGCCTCCTCCATGGTCTTGAACTTCGTCACCGACAGCACCGGCCCGAAGATCTCTTCCTGGAAGATGCGCATCTTGTTGTGGCCGACGAACACGGTCGGCTTCAGGTAGAAGCCGTTCTCGAGCGCCCCGCCGAGATGGGCCCGCTCGCCGCCCGTCATGCACTTGGCGCCTTCCTTCTTGCCGATATCGATGTAGTTCAGGATCTTGTCGAGCTGGCCCTTCGAGCATTGCGCGCCCATCTGGGTCGCCGGGTCGAGCGCGTCGCCGACCTTGATCTTGGCGACGCGGGCGACCGCCTTCTCCATGAACTTGTCGAAGATCGACTCCTGCACCAGCGCGCGGGAAGGACATGTGCACACCTCGCCCTTGTTGAAGGCGAACAGCGCAAAGCCCTCGAGCGCCTTGTCGAGGAAGGCGTCGTCGTGGTCCATAACGTCGGCGAAGAAGATGTTCGGCGACTTGCCGCCGAGCTCGAGCGTCATCGGTATGATCGTCTCGGCCGCGTATTGCATGATCTGCCGGCCGGTCGTGGTCTCGCCAGTGAAGGCGATCTTGGCGATCCGCGGGTTGCTGGCGAGCGGCGCGCCGACCTCCGAGCCGTGGCCGAAGACGACGTTGAGCACGCCTGGCGGCAGCACGTCGCCGATCAGATCCATCAGCACCGCGAGGCTCATCGGGGTGTCGGACGCCGGCTTGATCACGACGCAGTTGCCCGCGACCAGCGCCGGCGCAAGCTTCCACGCCGCCATCAGAAGCGGGAAGTTCCAGGGAATGATCTGGCCCACGACGCCGAGCGGCTCACGGAAATGATAGGCTATGGTGTCGTGATCGATTTCGCCGATGCTTCCCTCTTCCGCGCGGATGCAGCCGGCGAAGTAGCGGAAGTGATCGGCCGACAGCGGAACGTCCGCGTTCATCGTCTCGCGGATCGGCTTGCCATTGTCGCGGGTCTCGACCTTGGCCAGCAGTTCGAGATTGTCGTCGATCCGGTCGGCGATCTTATATAGCAGTCGCGCCCGCTCGGCAGACGACGTCAGCGCCCATTTGACCTTGGCCGCGTGCGCGGCGTCCAGGGCGCGCTCGACGTCCTCGGCGTCGGACCTCGCGACTTCGCACAGCGTCGACCCGTCGATCGGGCTCTTGTCGGTGAAATAGCGTCCTTTGACCGGCGGCTTCCACTCGCCGCCGATGAAGTTGTCGTATCGCGTCCTCAGACCGCTTTCTTCCATCTTCCATTTGACAGGCCTATCGAGCATCTTATCCTCCTCAAATTCCTTTCTTTGCTACTGACGCCGTTCCGAGAGCGCCGTTAACACAGATATGCTTGCGGCGATTTGCTGTGCGTCAAATCGAGAGTGATTTTTCGCCGTGCCGTCGGCGAGCGGGGCGCTCTTGCGCAGCAAGAGCCTGGAAAGCCTGCCCTGTGCCTATCGAAGGGGAACGCGTCAGAGAGCGGGGCCAACGCATCGTCTCTTGATCCCCTGGAGGTCCGCGAAACTCCATGTTTTCGCTAAACGCCGCCTGTTATCTCCTTGTTACGCCCGAAAAAGCTCCCTGTTCGGCGCAAAACAGCAAAACAAGGAATATGCGGCGCAACACTCTCCTGTCGTTTAACTTTTTGAGGCGTTTTTTCCCGCTTTTCGCGCAAGGCGGCGGATGTGGTCCCCAAGCCATGCGTAAAAGAGGAGCGGGGCTGCGTAGGGTTGCGGATCGGGTCGCGGTCTTGTTGCGCGCCAGCTCTGCGGCGCCGCGAGCCAAGAGGCTGTGCCGCCGCTGCACAGGAAGGCCGCGACAAGAGGCGCGCTTGCCCCGAAGACGATGAGGCCGGCGGCGTAGGCGAGGCGCGTCAGACAGAACGCGGTGGCGGCGGATGGGATCCACACGCCGTACAGTACCAGGGCCCGCTCGAGACCGTCGATCTGCGGCACGGCGGCGGCGATCACCGAGAAGGCGAAGGCGAGAGCCGGCCCGGCGACCGAAGCGCGTCGAATGTCGCGCTGAATCGCCTCGAGGCTGAGAGAATCGACGCGCTCACGGATCTTAAGCCAGTAGGCGGCGCGGCGGACTGCGAACGGCAGGAAAGCGACCGGCAGCGCGACCGTAAAGAGCGGCGACCATAAGCCTTGGGCGGCAATGCTCACCGTCGCCGCCGCTGCGATCGCCGCGCCATAGAAATAGGGCGCCATTTGTGCAAGCGCGCGGTATTGCTCGCGAATGAGGACGGCCTCGAGGTCCGCCGCGGGAGTCTTGCGGCCGCCGGCCCTTCTCGGCCGGTCCAACTTCGAAGACACAAGATCGAACAAAGCCATGCTGCGACCCCGAAAACGCGAACGGGGACGCTCATGGCGCGATCGTTGGCGTCCCCCCAACGCGAACGTAACGTAAGGGTCGCAAATCGGTTCTTTATGCGGCAATTAAAGATTGACCGTTCTCGCGGGCCGCCGCGTCATAATGGCTTTTCGCCCCGCACCAAGGTCCGATAAGCTCGGCCGAACCTCAAGGGAGGGTTGGGTGACCGGCTACATCGATCCGACAAAAGAAACTTTCGCCGCGTTCCGCGCCGCGGATCGCGAGGGTCCTATCCACATGCTCAACCTCGTGCGCCTACGCGAGCGGGCGGCTTATCCGGACGGACGCGCGGCGAGCGGAGCGGAGGCCTACTCGGCCTATGGGCGGGAGAGCCTGCCCGTCTTCACCCGGCTCGGCGGCTCGATCGTCTGGAGCGGCAAATTCGAGCTCATGCTGATCGGCCCGCCCGAGGAGCGCTGGGACCGTTGCTTTATCGCGCAATACCAGAGCGTGGCCGCCTTCGTCGAGATGATCCGCGACCCGGTCTATCGTGAAGCGGTCAAGCACCGCCAGGCGGCGGTCGAGGATTCCCGGCTGATCCGGCTCGCGCCGGGAGCAGCCGGGGTCGGCTTCGGCTGAATTATGGCTTGGTGGCCCCGCCGGGGGTGACGGGTTGCGAACCGCCGGTCGACTTCGGGCCGGGGGTCACGCCGGCGGCGTTGCTGTTGCTGTTGTTTGTTGCGCCGTGATTGGCGTTGCTGGCCGAGTTGGTGGACTGGGTCTCTTCGGTGATCGCGGTGACGGAATTCGGGTTGATCATCATGATGACCCGGTTGCCCTCAGAATCCTTGGCGCGCACCAGGAAGGACTGGGGCATGATCTCGCCAGCCTTGCTGAGGTCGTTCTTGAGCGTCGTACGGATTCGCATGCCGCCGGGCCCGGCGTTCATGGCGGTCTGGCCGCCTTTCATTTCGTTCTGGCCGTTCATCGAGCTCTGGCCGTTGGTCGCCGGGGTGTGCTCAGCGGACGGCTTGTTCATGGACACGGCGCCACTGGTCGGCCCGCTGCCGGCGTCGTTGGTGGCCGTCGCGCCTGTCGTCGGCCCGCTGCCGGCGTCGCCCGGGGCAGCCAACGCGGGCGCGGCCAGTCCGCTGCTCAACAGCAATGCGCAGGCGATTTTTGTAAACGCTGTCATGGAATTCCTCCTTGAGGTGACTCCCGCCCGACAGAGGCAACTCCGACCGGCGCTCCCGGTTCCGCTTTCGCGTCGGAATGCGTCGGCGCGGCCCAAGGGCGGTCGCTAAGCCCAGCCCTCGATGAACTTCTCCACTTCGCCCGGCGGCATCGGCCTGCTCAGGTGGTATCCCTGGATCTCGTCGCAGTTGTTCTCGCGCAGGAACGCGACCTGCTCGGCCGTCTCGACCCCTTCCGCGATGACCTTGAGATTGAGCTTCTGGCCGAGCGAAATCACAGCCGTCGCCACGGCCCTGTCGTCCTTGTCGCCCGGCAGTCCCTTGATGAAGGACTTGTCGATCTTCAGCCGCGCCACGGGAAAGGTCTTGAGCGCGCTGAGGCTCGAATAGCCTGTGCCGAAGTCGTCGATCGACAGCTGCACGCCCAGCCGCTCCAACTCCTCCATCGTCGCGACCGCCTGATCGACGTCCTGCATGATCAGGCTTTCGGTGAGCTCGAGCTCGAGAAATTTCGCGTCGAGGCCGCTCGCGCTGAGCGCGCGGGCGACGATCGCGGTCAGTTGTCGCTCCTTGAATTGACGAGCGGAAACGTTGACGCTCATCCTGATCGGCGGCAGGCCCCGGTCCTGCCACGCCTTCGCCTGGCGACAGGCTTCGTTGAGCACCCATTCCCCGATCGGCGCGATCAGCCCGGTCTCTTCGGCGAGCGCGATGAAGCGCGACGGGGGAAGCAGTCCGAGAGTCGGGTGATTCCAGCGGATGAGAGCTTCGACGGCGAAGATGGCGCGCGTCCGCAGGTTGGCCTGCGGCTGATAGTAGAGCACGAATTCGCCGCGCGCGAGCGCCGCGCGCAATTCTCCTGCAACTGAAACTTCTCGTGACCCTTGACGTTGAACTCCGGCCGATAGAGCTGGAATGTGTTGCGGCCGATCTCCTTGGCCCGATACATGGCGGTGTCGGCGTTGGCCAGCAGGGCGTCTGCGTCCCGGCCGTCGCTCGGGTAGCTCGCGGCGCCGACGCTGCTCGTCACGGTCAACTGCCGGCCGTTGATCTCGATCGGATCCGCAATCGCCGACTGAAGCTTGCGCACCGTCGCCATGACGGCTTCGACATCCTTGGCCTGATCGCAAAAGATGACCACGAATTCGTCGCCGCCGACGCGAACGACGGTATCGGTCGCGCGGAGGGCGGCGACCATCCGCCCGGCGATCGATTTGAGCAGTTCGTCGCCGGCGTTGTGGCCCAGGCTGTCGTTGACGTATTTGAAATTGTCGAGATCGACGAAGGCGACCGTCGCCCAGCGGTCGTGACGCTGCGCGAGCTGGATCGCCCGCGCGAGCCGCTCTTTCAGCAGGGCGCGGTTAGGCAGCCCGGTCAACTCGTCGTGGGTCGCCATGAACTGGATCCGGTCTTCGGCGAGTTTGCGTTCGATGGCGATGCCGGCGATCTTGGTGGCGACGTCAAGGAGACGCGCCTCAGCCGCGGTCCGTTCGCGGGCCGAGTGGGAACAGAGCACGAATGTACCCAGGACCTGCCCCTGATGTGATGTGATCGGCGTCGACCAGCAGGAACGGAGGCCATGCGGGGCGGACTGCTCGGGCGAGTCGGTCCGGTAAGGATCGCTCTTCGCGTCGCCGGCGACCACCGCCTCGCGCCGGCAGCATGCGGCGCTGCAGAATCCGGCGCGCGGTCCGATGCGCAATCCGCTCTCGGCTTTGAAGGCGGCGGCCAGGTTCGGCGCCGCCCCGTGATGCAAGCGAAGGCCCGCCTGATCGAGGAGCAGGACGGAGGCGTACAGGCCGTCCAACTGGGATTCGATGAGGCGCGTCAGGCGATCGAGGACGTCGGCCAGCGGCGCGCTCGTCGCGATCATTTCGAGGAAAGTTCCTCGATCGCTATTCGTCCGAATTGACGCGAGCCTACCCGGCGCAGCCGGACGGAAAAGTGCTTCTGCGCTTTCCGAGGATGTTCTTCGTCGCGCAGCGCGGCTGAACCCATGCGATGGTCGCGGGCTTCGTAAAGGACCTGCTCGGCGTGCGCCATTAGGTCGCAGCGCGAGGTCGCGTCGCGTCACAGTTTCGAGGACATTCCTGGCTACGACCCCGCGACGCGCGGACTTTGACCGCTCCTGGCGACGGCCGAACGGGTCGTCGCTGGGAGCGTCCGATTGGCCGGGGTCGCGCGTCCCGCACGTGCGCTTCGCGCGAACGCTCATCGTGACGCCGCGAGGTGCCTTTGACGACAAGGAGAGCTGACCGTGGAGCTTCGGACCACCGCCGCGAGCGCGCCGCAAACGACCGCCGGCGACCGAGCCCCGGCCGCGGCCGAATTGGCTGGCCTGACCGAAGCCGAAGCGGCGCTGAGGCTCGCGCAATACGGCGAGAACGCGCTCGCCGAGCATCACGTGGGCGTGCTCGAGCGGCTCGCCCATTTCTTCTGGGGACCGATCCCCTGGATGATCGAAATCGCCGCCGCGCTTTCCGGGCTCTTGCGCCATTGGGACGACCTTTCGATCATTCTCGTCATGCTGTTCATCAACGCGGGCGTCGGCTTCTGGCAGGAGTTCAAGGCCGACAACGCCATCGCACTGCTCAAGCAGCGGCTGGCGCTGAAGGCCCGCGTCAAGCGCGACGGGGCCTGGCAGGACGTGGAGGCCCGCCTGCTCGTGCCTGGCGACGTCGTCCTGGTCGGCCTCGGGGACATCGTTCCGGCCGACCTGAAGCTGGTCGAGGGCGACTATCTCAGCGTCGACCAGTCGGCGCTGACCGGCGAGTCGCTGCCCGTCGACAAGAAGGTGGGCGACGAGGCCTATTCCGGCTCGATCGCCAAGCAGGGCCAGATGACCGGCCTCGTGACCGCGACGGGCATGAACACCTATTTCGGCAAGACGGCCCACCTCGTCGAGCAGGCGAAGACGGTGTCGCATTTCCAGCGCGCGGTCTTGAAAATCGGCAACTTCCTCATCCTGACGACGATCGGCCTGGTTCTCCTGATCGGCCTCGCTGCGTTGTTCCGTCACGACCCGCTGCTCGAGACGCTTTAGTTCGCCCTCATCCTCACCGTCGCCTCCATTCCGGTGGCGTTGCCGGCGGTGCTGTCGGTGACCATGGCGGTCGGCGCCGAGAAGCTCGCGAGGATGAAGGCGATCGTGTCGCGCCTCGTGTCCATCGAGGAGATGGCGGGGATGGACATCCTGTGCAGCGACAAAACCGGCACGCTGACCAAGAACCAGCTGACCCTCGGCGTGGCGCAGCCGGCGCGCGGGGCGACGCTCGACGAGCTGATGCTCGCCGCCGAGCTCTCGTCGCGCCGCGACGCGCCCGACGCCATCGATTCCGCGATCCTTGCCGCCGAATCGCCCGACCTGAAGCTCGATTCCTACGCCGTGCGCGCCTTTCGGCCGTTCGATCCGGTGGCCAAACGGGCGGAGGCGGACGTCGAGGCGAACGGGGCCCGCTTCACCGTCGCCAAGGGCGCGCCGCAGGTGATCGTCGACCTGTGCAAGCCGGGCGCCGCCGAACGAAAGGCGATCGACGCGCTGGTCGAGGCGGACGCCGCCAAGGGCTATCGCACGCTCGGCGTCGCCCGCGCCGACGCGCCGGAGACTTGGCGCTTCCTCGGCCTTCTTCCGCTCTTCGATCCGCCGCGCGACGACAGCGCAGAGACGATCGCCGCGACGCGCGCAATGGGGGTCGATGTCAAGATGGTGACCGGCGACCACGAAGCGATCGCCGCCGAGATCGCAGGAAAGCTCGGACTCGGCCGCAAGATCCTGGTCGCGCAGGATGTCTTCGCGGAAGGGCGCCCGGATCCGGATGCGGCGCGCGTCGAGGCCGCCGAGGGCTTCGCGCGGGTGTTCCCCGAGCACAAGTTCAAGATCGTCAAGATCCTCCAGGGGGCAGGCCACATCGTCGGCATGACCGGCGATGGCGTGAACGACGCTCCCGCCCTAAAACAGGCCGACATCGGCATCGCCGTCAGCGGTGCGACCGACGCGGCGCGGGCCGCAGCCGATCTCGTGCTCACCGCGCCTGGCCTTTCGGTGATCACGCGCGCCATCGAGGAGGCCCGGCGAATTTTCGAGCGGATGACGAGCTACGCCATTTACCGCATCGCCGAAACCATGCGCCTCCTTCTCTTCATGACGGCAAGCATCCTCATCTTCAATTTCTATCCGGTGACCGCGGTCATGATCGTGCTGCTGGCGCTGCTCAACGACCTGCCGATCATGATGATCGCCTACGACAATGCGCCCGTCGCCGAGGCGCCGGTGCGCTGGGACATGGGCCGAGTGCTGACCATCGCCACGGCGCTCGGCGTGTATGGCGTGATCGAGAGCTTCGTGCTCTACTGGATCGTTCGCGACTATTTCGGGCTCGCGCAGCCGATGGTCCAGGCGCTGATTTTCTTGAAGCTGCTCGTCTCGGGCCACATGACGATCTACCTGACCCGCAACACCGGCCCGGTGTGGGAGCGCCCCTGGCCGAGCTGGAAGCTCGTCGTACCGTGCGAGGCGACGCAGGTCGCCGGCACGCTCGTCGTTGTCTACGGCTTCTTCATGTCGCCGACCGGCTGGCCGCTCGCGCTGCTGATCTGGGCCTATGCGCTCGTCTCGTTCTTCGTCGCGAGCGCGGTCAAGATCGGCGTCTACGGGATGATCACGCACAGCCCGGGGAGGCAGGCCCGCCATCTTGCGCGGGCCGAAGGTTGGCTGTTCAATCATCTCCACCATCATCAGCAGATTAGAGGCCGCACACGATGAAACGACGGATTCTGGTTGCGACCGACGGCTCGGAAGCCGCGGACCATGCGGTCGATTACGCGGCGGGCCTTGCCAAGCGCGAAGGAGCCGACCTCCTGATCGCCAACGTCATCGGCGGCTACGGCCTTCCCGACGGCGTCTTCACCCACGTCATTTACACTGGGCAGGCTTCGCTGAAGGAGATGCTTGACTCGATTTCGGCCGAAACCCTGACCAAGGCGCGAGAGCGGGCGCGAGCGGCCGGCGCGGATTCGATCCAGCTCGAATCGCGTGCGGGCGACGTCGCCGAGGCGGTCATCGACATCGCGAAGGAGAAGGCGGCCGACGTCATCGTGGCGGGCAAGCGCGGCGCCGGACCGGTCGAGCGGCTCCTGCTCGGCAGTGTGTCGCGAAAGCTCGTCAACCTCGCTCCCGTGCCGGTGATCGTCGTTCCGTGATCGGCGACGGTCCCGCGGTCCCGAGCCGTCGCCGGCCAGCTCTTGCGGCGGCATTGTCACGTTGGCGTATTGCGAGCGCGAGGAGTCACGGCGCGATGATCCTCCAGACCCGGCGACGTCGGAGATCGCAAGCTGGCGTGAGCAAAGGCGGGCCGTAGTTCTAAAGTCGGTCAGGGATGCGAGCGAACCGAGCCGCATTTACTGGCTGATGAACGGTTTGGCGACGGTGATTGCCTGCTATGGCCTGCTCGCCAACAGTTCTGCGGTGGTGATCGGATCGATGGTGGTGGCCATGCTGCTCGGGCCGATTTCCGGCGTGGCGCTCGGCCCTGAATGACCGCGACGGCCCCTTGTTGAGAACCGCCTCGTTTTCGCTGGGAGCCGGCGTCGCCTGGATCCTCGGAATCGCAATGTTGGTTGACCTCATCCACCGGGACGTGCCCCTGACGGTCGCGGCCGCGCAAGCCGAACTGCCGCTTCCACCAGACGGCTCGACGCTGAGACTGCGCGTCCGCTTCGTCGAGACTGTCATCATGACGCCGCATGGGCAGGCGACGAATATCGGCCGCGACGAACGGTAAGAGTCTGACTCGGAAGTTCATGCGGGATTGCAAAGCCTTCGCAACATGAGGCGGATGGACGCGAAGCGGAGGAACATGAGGGCTGTGAGGTTGAGGTTCTCCCAGTCCTTGG
>Ga0326727_10024244_pt1 | contig 11494 bp, 9 predicted proteins | sample MB2enrmetagenome_FD_207643 | JGI IMG/M metagenome (GOLD analysis project Ga0326727, IMG submission 207643) | Lab enriched peat soil microbial communities from McLean, Ithaca, NY, United States - MB29MY | ecosystem: Environmental > Terrestrial > Soil > Wetlands > Peat | place: USA: New York... | reverse complement strand
GGGTGATCAGCAGTTACTGGCAGGTGGACAGCGCGGCGTCGTTCGCGGACGGATGGTTCCGGACCGGCGACGTGGCGACCATCGATGAGAATGGGTTCATCCAGATCACGGATCGTACCAAGGATCTGGTGAAGAGCGGCGGCGAATGGATATCCACCGTGGATCTGGAGAACGCCATCATGGGACATCCCAAAGTGGCGGAAGCCGCGGTAATCGCGGTCTACCATCCCAAGTGGCACGAACGTCCGCTGGCCTGCGTGGTGCCCCGCGAGGAATTTCGCGACAGCCTGACCAAACAGGAGATTCTGGACTATCTCGCTCCGCGCGTCATGAAGTGGTGGCTGCCCGACGATGTGATGTTCATCGAAGCGGTGCCCAAGACCAGCGTGGGGAAATTCAATAAACGCGCGCTGCGCGAGCGGTTCAAGGATTACGCCTTACAATAGGCGTGGCGCAGACACTTTCCACTGACCACCCTCCCATGCGTCGCCTGTAACCCCTTGTGGAATAGGCTTTAGCCTGTGCTTGACGGAGCACGGCGGAGCCGGCGACCGTGTACCTGCTCCACAGTCAGTGTCGCTAAGAGACTGCCCAAAAGGGCGGACTCCCGCTCGTGTCTGCTGCGTCCCGACTCATCGGGACGCGCTTCTCTTGCGGTTGAGGAGTCTTGAGTCATTGGACGGTATCGGATGGGAGGGGCCTCCCGGTCCTCCGCGGAAATTGTCCCGGAAACTGGCAATGCCCTCCGCCAATCCGCGGCCTATTGCCTGAAGGCTTCGCGGGCCGAAGAAGAGTACTGCCACGACCAGCAGCATGAGCAGTTCCGGAGGGCCGAGGTGCATTTGATGTCTATTCTAACTCCGATTCCAGGGATCGAAGGATGTCATGGCAGGTTCTTGTCGCTCCGCAAGTCAACCGGGTTCGCGCCGCAATGGGCCGCGCCCCGCTGGGCCACGGCCATGGCGTTCGACCACGCGCCGGTCAACGCCCCCAACTGCTTCCACAGTTCCGCCGATTTCGCATAAGCCGGGGCCGCGGCTGCGCAATCGTGCAGTAGCTCATGCGTCCTGGCATAGCGCAGCCAGCTGACGGCGATCGCGCTCGCGGTACCGCCATGGCTGCGATTGCTCTGTGCTTCGCTAAGTGCCCGGGACGCGATTTCGAGCGCGCCGGCCTTGTCACCCATAACGGCCAACAGATTGCCCATCTGCTCCAGGGCAGAGACGCGCATCATGCGCGTCTGCGGTTCAATATGGCCCATGGCAATCAACTTGTCCGCGGTCGCCAGACACTTATGCTGCCACTTCAGGGCTGACGCGGGATCTCCCAGGTCCCGCATGTTGCGGCCGCGGTAATTGTAAGCCATCAGGATGCCGCCGTTATGCGCAGCCGTATCCGGCGTTCCCTTGAGGATGGACTCAAACTGGGCGATGGCGCGATCCAGCGACCGGTTGGAAGCCGCCAGGTCGCCCGACGTCCGCTGGGCGGCTCCGATGCGCATCCAGATCATCCCGAGGTCTCCTGCCGCGCGGTTATCGGACGGATCGGCGAGGATCATTTCCTCCACCATGTGCTCGGCCTTGCGGTAGTATTCGAGGGCTCCGCGATAATCTCCCAGATTCGGGAACAGGGGGCTGCCCAAGGTGTCGGCGATGTGGCCGTAGCCGATCATGAGGTTTCTCTGATGAATGGTATTGCGCGGATTCCGCCGGTAGATGTCCTCCCGGATGGCAACTGCTTTCCGGTAGTACGCCAGACTTTCTTGCGACCGGTTCTGGCGATGCAGCGCGGTGCCAATCAGGGAATAGTATTCGGATAGCGTTTCCTGCCGGGCCTGATCGTCGGGCTTCGCTTCGGCCAGCCTTCTGACGATCGGCAACTGGCGGATGGCATCCTGCTCGGCCTCTTGGGGAGCCCGGCTATAGAGAAGCCAATCGAGGGCGTAGTGCGCGTCGAGTCTGCGTTCCTGAAGTTCGAGATCATCCGGCTTGCGCGCCAGGTTGGAATCGGCCAAAGCCACGGCAGTCCGGTCCTCGGCTTCCGCCTCTTTGCCATGTCCCATGACTTGTAAGACGCTTCCCGCGCCCTGGTGTGCGATTTCGGCGGTGTTCAGAGTCTTGGGATCGTTCGGATGATCGCGCAGCAGGCCGTCGAGCAGACCGAGAGCTTTGCGATAGGTGGCGAGCGATCCGGCGAAATCGCCAAGATTCGTGGTATTGGGATTGCCGAGCACCTCTCCCACCCGGACGTACGCCGTGGCGAGAGCCATGATCACGCGCGGATCGCCGCCCGAATCTTTGGCGAGCTGGTCGAGGTAATCGAGCGTGTTGCGGACCATCTGGCGGCGGGCCTCGGTGGTCCCGGGCAGCGACGCCATGGAGTTATTGACGTCCGCCAGGGCGCGCTCCGCCATGTCGACGGCCTGGCTGAGGCGCTGCTCGGCCTGCTTCCGTTGGACTTCGGCCTTGTGCGATTCCCAGATGATCGCGGTAATGCCGCACACGCCGACGAGATTGGCCAGGGCAAACGCAGTCACTCCCACACGGTGGCGGCGGACGAACTTGCCGGCCCGATAGAGGAGGTTCTGGTCCCGCGCCAGGATAGGGAGTCTGGCGAGATAACGGCGGAGATCTTCACTGAAATCGGCAACCGAGGCATAGCGTTGATCGCTTTCCTCACGCATGGCTTTGTGCAGAATGGTGGCAAGATCGGCGGGGAACTCGCGTTCGGCCGGCAGAATGGCCTTCAGGGTTGCGCCCAGCGAGTAGACGTCGGTGGCCGTGGTGACGGCATCGCCTCGCGCCTGTTCGGGGCTGGCGAACTCGGGCGTCAGCGCACGACCGCGCACCGTGCCGGAGAGGGTGTTTTCGCCGGGATCGATGCTGAGCAGGCGCGCAATGCCGAAGTCGAGCAGTTTGGGCGTGCCGTCGCCGGTGATCAGGATGTTGGCGGGCTTGAGGTCGCGGTGGATGATGAGATTGCGGTGCGCGTAGGAGACCGCTTCACAGATTTTGCGCAGAAGCTCACAGCGTTCGGCAATGCTGAGGTTGTGTTCGCGGGCGTAGACGTCGAGGGGTTTGCCGTCGACGTACTCCATGACGAAATAGGGGCGGCCGTCGGGCGATGTGCCGCCGTCCAGGAGCCGGGCGATATACGGGTGTTCCAGGCCTGCGAGGATGCGGCGCTCGTACCAGAAGCGCTGCAGCACGGCATCGGTATCGATGCCGCGCTTCACCAGTTTGATGGCTACCTGTCGGTTGAAGGCCTCGTCCGCGCGCACGGCCAGGTAGACGGCGCCCATGCCGCCGCGGCCCAGTTCGCTGAGGATGCGGTAATTGCCGAATTCCAGGCCCACCGTGGCATCCGCGGGACTGTCGTCCGCGAAGAGCCCGGCGGCAGTGTCGCCGATGATGCTGGAGATCCTGGGACTATCCTCGGGTTCGCCATCAAGCAGGTCCACCACTTCGCGACGTAACAGGTCGTCTCCCGCGCAGGCGCGCTTCAACCACGCATCCCGCTGTTCCGGCGGAATGTCGAGCGCGCCCTGGAAGATTTCTTCGAGACGGCGCCATGAGTCGGACGAAGTCATGGGCTCACCTTTGTGCGGGGAGAAGCGGCCGCTCCGCGGCTCGCGGGCAGACTGAAGTCCGCCCCACAAGGATGGACAGAGTCTCTGGGCAGGGTGCGGTGAAGGCGCACTGGGTTACAACGCCATGCCGGCGGTGCGGCGGTCGAGTTCGCGTTCCAGCCAGGCCTGGGCCAGGCGCAATTCGCGGCGAACGACCGGAACAGTCAATCCGAGGACGGAAGCGGATTCTTCGGCGGTCAAGCCGCCAAAGAAACGCATTTCGATGAGGCGCGCCTTCTGCGCATCGCGTTTCTCGAGATCGCTGAGGGCGTCGTCGAGTTCGATCATGGAGGCAGGGCGCTCGACTGTGGTCGCGCTGGCTTCGAGCAGCGGCACCTGTAATGCGGCGGACCGTTTGCCCGCATTGCGGCGCCGCGCATAGTCCACCAGGATCTGGCGCATGATGCGCGCGGCGATGCCAAGAAAATGGGCGCGGTCCTGATAATCCGGCTGATTGCCTCCCAGCAGCCGCAGATACGCCTCGTGGACCAGGGCCGTACGCTGCAAGGTGTGTCCCGGGCGCTCGCGCCGCAGACAGGAATCCGCGAGACGCCGCAGTTCGGCGTAGACCAGCGGAAGAAGCCGATCCATGGCTGATTGATCCCCTGCCCGTACTTCGTGAAGCAATTGCGTCACGGATGAAGTGGCGTCCATTTGACGGTAGTGTAGCAGTATAGGCGCTATTTTTCACATACAGTTTTCCTTTGTACATACATGCGCAAAAATCGGGTGCGGATTCAGGAAGATTTATGCGAAAAGCACCGCTTGCTGACGCGGGCGGCTCAGTAGAATAAGTAAGCTTCCGAGCCGCAACGGCAGGGAGCGGTTCTAGAACGCGAAGTAAACGAAGCCCTTGGGCTGGGCGGCGTTCATCATGAAGAACGCCAGCCAGATCAGGGTTGCGGTGGCTAGGGTGCGGAAACGGGTGCGCTCGAAGGACTCCGCCAGCTGGCTGGAGGACTTGAAGAACAGCGCCACGATGACGCCGATCGCGATGAGACGTTCGTAAAGAATCGGGGTCAACGGGAAAAGGCCCCGCAGGGCAATGATGGACGGACGCACCGCGGCCCAGTCGCCATGGGGCCAGAGCGAGGTCAGCAGATTCTCCGCAAAGTCCAGGTTGGGCGAGCGGAAGACGGCAAAGGCCGCGTTGACGAAGACTAGGGTGATCAGCCAGCCCAGCCAGTCCGGCATCTTTTTCTTGTTCTTTTTCCAGACCTGGTTGATGGCCAGCGCCGCGCCGTGCATCAATCCGAAGACGAGGAAGGTCCAGGCGGGACCGTGCCAGATTCCCGCGATGCCCATGGCGATGAAGATGGCGATGGCGCTCGATTGCAGCGTGGCTTTGCCCTGCGCCCGCAGAATCGGCGTGTAGAGATAGTTGGTGATGAAGTTGGAGAGCGAGATGTGCCAGCGCTGCCAGAATTCGCTAATGGATTTCGCTTTTAAAGGCGCGTTGAAGTTTTGCGGGATATCGATGCCCAACATCCACGCCGATCCCACCGCCATATCGGAATAACCGCTGAAATCGAAATAAATCTGGAACGTGTAGGCCAGGCTGAACGCCCACGCTTCGGCGGTCGTGTAGGCGCGCGGACCGGCGAATCCGGCGTCGGCAATCTTGGCGAAGGATTCGGCCAGCAGCACCTTTTTGGCCAGGCCGATGGTGAAGATGTAGAAGCCGCGGCAGGCCAAGTCCAGGCGCGATTCAGCGAACGTGTATTGGTGCAATTGCTTGACAATGGTGCGGGCTCTCACCAGAGGTCCCGAAGAGATGTACGGGAACAGCGAGACGAAGGTCGCATGATCGAAAAGCGAGTTGGGCGGATTCAGCTCCTGGTAGGTGTCCACCAGGTACATGATTTGCGTGAGCGTATAGAAACTGATGCCCAACGGGAAGGCCCAATCGGGAAGCTTGATCTTCGGTCCGCCGAAATCCACCAGCGAGGAGAAGAATAAGTTGAAGTATTTGAACGAGCAGAGCAGCGCGATGTTGACGACCAGTCCGGCCTGGAGCAGCGCCTTGCGCTGCCAACCCTGCCGCGCACTCATGAGCCGCGCAATCTGCCAGTTGACGAGAATCGACCCCACGAGCAGCAGGACGTATGACGGCTTGGTGGCGTAGTAATAGAAGAATAACGACGACGCCAGCAGCAGGGCTTGGCCCCACATCTGCCCGTAATACTTCCGCAGCGCGGCATAGCCGAGGGCCACTAGCGGCAAAAAGAGAAGGATGTAAGCGAACGAGTTGAACAGCATCAGTAGACAGCTCCGCCGGTCACCGGCAGTTCGACGCCGGTAATGTAACCGGCTTGAGGAGAAAGCAGAAATTCGATGGCCCCGGCGACATCGTCGGGAGTGGCGTTGCGATGGCGCGGGATGGATTTGGCGCTCGCTTCCTTGACCATGTCCGGAACATTTTCCAGGAAGCGCGTTTGCACCATGCCGGGAGTGACGGCGTTCACGCCGATTCCGGTTTCCGCGTACTCCGCTGCGAGGGAGCGCATCAGCCCCAATTGCGCCTGCTTCACCACGTTGTACATGGACATATATTTGGGAGGCACGCCGCGGGTCACGCTGGAAGAGACGAACACGATGCGCGCGGCCGGCATTTTGGCCATGAGCGGCAGAAAGCGTTTCAACAGGATGATGGCGGATTGCACCTGAATCTGCAGGTCTGTGGTGAAGTGCTGCCAGTCAAATTTGGTGAAGCGCTCGTAGCGCAGCTTAAGGGCAGGCAGATGGACGAATTGCGTAGGACAGCCGTGCTCGGTGAGGATTTTTTCGGCGAGGGCTCCGACGGCATCGGCGTGGCTCAGGTCGCAGACATAGGGATGAATCGCGGGCTTTTGGGGAATGCGTTCGACGCCCGAATGACAGTGCGCGAGGACGGTTGAGGAAAGGCGTCCGATGAGCGCGAGGCCGATGTCGGATGAGGCACCGGTGATGAGAGTGAGATCGCTCATTTCAGGCCTGCGCGGATCGTGGCTTTGGAAATCAACTGTCCGGCCGCATTGCGGATGCGGGCCTTGATTTCACAGCGATGGTAGGTGTCGTTGAGGAACGCGATCTCGCCGGATACGGTGAGCCGGTCGCCGATGTAGGCGGGCGACTTGAACTCCACCTGAATGCCGTCTAAGAGGGCACGTTTTCCGGGAAGATAGACGCCCACCAGTTGCGAGTAGAACGACGAGGTCAGCATGCCGAAAACCACCCGGCCGGGAAAGCCTGCTTTTTGGGCGAATTCCTCATCCATGTGCAGGGGGTTGATATCGCCCGAGAGGTTGGCGAAGGCGGTCATAAGTTCATCGGTCACTGCGACGTCGAATTGGGCGCTCAACCCGAGGGTCAGATCGTCCCATCCGTAATCGTTCATCGGGCTGTTTTCTTCTGGATCAGATCGGCCATTTCGCCGACATTCTTCAGGTCCTGTAACTCGCCCAGCGCGATCTTGATTTTGTAACGTTTCTCGATGGCCATGACTAAGTTGACGTGGGCGAGAGAGTCCCAACCTTCCACGTTGGAGGCGTTGCTCTGGCGGGTCAGTTGCAGGTCCGGGATGTCCAGAACGTCGCGGAAGATGGGTTGAATATCTCGAATAATGGTTGCGCTATCCATTGACTAAGGTTCCTATGCGAATATGTTTGGTGGCCGGCTGGTAAGTCGCCACGGGCAGGCTCCAGACGGACTTACTGCCATCTTCGGCGGCCGATTCCAGCGTGAAACCTAACTTACCGTAATGGTCTTCGACCATGGCGTTTTTCGGCGTACGCAAGTAAGTGCCGATGATCTTGCTGACTCCCGCCGCTCTGGCTTGTTCCACCAGAACGTCGAGCATGGCGATCTCCATGTCACGCTTCAGGACGCGGCAGCTCATGATCCAGAGATCGAGATGTAAGCCGGGGCCTTCCCGCCGGCCGATGATCACCGAAATCAATCCGTTATCGCCGAAGGTATCGGTCAGCTTTCCGTAGAGAGCGATGTAATTGGGATCGCGGGCGATCGATTCCACTTCGGCGGAAGTGTAGCGTCGTGTGGTGAGATTGAACTGGTTGGTCTTGTTGATGAGCTGAGTGATTCGTTCCAGGTAGACGGATTGAAACGGCTCGATTTCAGCAGTCATGCCGAGCGAATCGAGATATTCGCCGTAATCGGCGAACTTCGCTTCACGGGCGGTGCGTTCGGCATTGGCCGCGTAACTGGCCGCGCGCTCCATATCTTCCTTGGAAAGACTTACCGCTTCGAAATAGCGTCCAGCCTGCAAAATCGCGGGGAATCGGGAAACTTCGCTGCCGACGTCGGGGACCGTCACCGCGGGCAACTGCGCCGCGACGATGGCGCGTTCGGCGGGATTGTCGTCCACGAAGACAAAGCTGTCGAGGCCGAGATTCAATTCGCGCGCGATGGTTTCGATGTTCTCGTGCTTGGGCTGCCAGTTCGCCTGGAACGAAGAGAAATGTTCCAGCTTCAGGATGGTGTCGGGATGCGTGAAGCCGGACCGCGCCGTATCCGGATGGTTCTTGGAGCAGACCGCCAGCAGGACGCCGCGCTCGCGCAATGCCAGGCAGTATTCCTGAAACGCAGTGTACGCTTCGGCGACCGCGGTTTCCTTGCCGATCTGAATCTTTTCTAGCCCGTCGTCGCCGATCACTCCGCCCCAGAGCGTGTTATCGAGATCGAGGACCAGCACCTTCTTGACGCGGCCCAGCATGCATCCGATCATGGACGCGAGCGACCTGGCGATAGCGAAACTGCCTTCCGGCGTGGTCAGGATCTTGTAGCTGAACCAGCGGTCGTGGTCGAACCAGCGGTCGTGTCCGAGCGCGGCGGCGAGCGCATTGAGATCCTGGATCAGCAGCTTGCGGTTGCTCTGCGCGGCTTTGCCGAATTCCAGGTTGAGCTGATAGATAAAGCGCGTGCGTCCGCCGGGCGCAACGGCATCGAGGTTGCCCAAAATCGGAAAGGGCGGATGTTCGAAATTGTTCTGGATGATCTGGCAGCCGACCACTTCGCCCAGCGAACTCCACATGCTTTGGTAACGCGCCAGTTCGGCCGCAAGAAGAGATGCGGCTTGCTCTTCCGTCGCGCCCACGGGCGGGAAATTGCGGATATTATTCCAGTGGGTGTGTACGTAGACGATGTCCGGACGGAACTCGGCGATTTTGCCGGGCTCCAGGACGGCGTCCTCGTAATATTTGTTGTATTCCGATGGCTGGAAGACGGGCTTGAATCCATCGGCGAGCAGCAGGACTTCGAGCAGGTCGACCACTTCATTGGTGGTGGTCCCGCCCAGCACGGCGATTCGCACCTCCTGCAAGCGAGGCGATTCGAGCAGTTCGCGCTTCAGGCGTTTGCGCTTTTGCAGGATTTCTTCCGCCGGCAACTGGCGAAGAGTGTGAGGAGTAAGCATCAGTTTTGGGCCTGGGCTTTCGTTTCAAGAATCGATTTTATGGTAGCCGCAAGCGCGGGCGAGAACAGTTTCTGTCCCTCCGAATTGAGGTGCGCGTAGTCCGAGAAAAGCTCGGGACGTTCCAGATTCTCAAAAGTATGTGGGTCGACAACCGTCACCCATGGACGCTCGCGCAGTTTGTCCGCGGTGGTCCAGGGCCAGTGGGCGAGCGAAACGGGACGGGGCAGGGGAGTGCGCGGCGCCTGTATGAAGATCATGCGCGTTTTGGAATTGCGGTAGAGGTCTGCGATCGCTCCCATCCATCGCGTCTGATAGGCGCGCACCCGGCCGTTTTGCGGCGCGGTAATGACCAGGCGCGGGCGCAGATAATCCTGCTCGGGTTGCGGAATGTTGGGCGGGAAAGTAATCGCCGGAGGTTTGGCGTTCCAATCGATGGTGGTTCCGGCAAGCGTATGGTCGCTGCCGCCGTAATCGTAGGACCAGTCGAAACGGTGGCCGCGGTAGAGTTCGGCCTTTTCCAAACGGCGCTGCGGATGATCCAGGAACTCCTGCAAATCGCGCTGGTACACGGTGCTCTTGAGCAGACTGCCGGTCAGCACGTGCCATTTGGTCTTACGCGTAGTGAAGGACTCGGTGAAGGAGTAGAGGTCCGTCAGTCGCAGGCGTGCAACGACGCTGTGCAAGTCTTCCTCGCGATCCGCGAGATCTTCGTAATCGTCGGGATCGGTGTAATCGTCGATGGTCATGACAATGGCCTGGTAGCGGTCGTGATGGGGATCGAGATCGCGCAGCAGATAGTACATGCAGCGCGGGCCGGCGCCGGAGACTGCACCGTTGATGAAGAAGTAGCCGCCCTTAGGCTCCAGTTGATTGACGCGTTTGGCCGAGAATCCTTCAGCGATGCGCGAACTGCCCAGGACCATGATCTGCCGGGGTCCGCGAGCGCGCGCCATCTCGTGTTCGAAGGTGCCTTCGAAAGTTCCTTCGGAGGATTCCGGCTCGATGAACCGGGTATAGAAGTTGGAGCGGAAGAAAACGAGGTCGATTAGTAGAAAGAAGATGAATGGCGCTAGCAGAAAGGTCAGCGGGCGGACCAATTTGCGCTTGGGCTGCTCGGGTTCTTGAACCGGCTCGGGCTCAGGTTCGGGTACCTGGGGCGCATGCACGGCGCCGTTGCGCGGCGCTTCGTCCGCGAGAACGCTGATGGATGGAACGTAGGACGCGCCAGCCGATCGGCCGGCGGCATCGAGAAAGCAGTAAAGCGCCTCATCATCCGGCAGATCCCGCTCCGCGAGTTCGGTGAGGAACTGGCGGGCGGCCAGCGAATAAAAGCGGGCCTTGACGGAATCGGCAGCGATCGACGAGAGATGCAGCAGTGCCCACGCGGCGACGGCGTCGGCCGCTTGCGTTTCCAGGAAATAGACGGCGCAGCTCTCCGCCACGCCCAGAAAACGTGGATCGCGAGTGAACTGGTAGGTTGCGCTGAAGCCGTAAATCGCCGCGGCCAGGTCGTGCGGCGATTCGGAATTGACCGTAAGCGATCCGTCCCCGCGCACCAGAAATCGGCGGGCCGCGAGCGCGTGGGCCGTGGCGGCCGAGTTCAGATCCGCATCCCCGGAGATTGCGGCCGCGCGAAATACCAGTAGCGCATCCATCAAGGATGAGATCGTGGGTTCCTGCTGCGCCAGACGCGGCAGTACGCGCCTGGCGGCCTGTAGTATGGCGTCGGTGGCACCTCGATCGTTAGTTGCCTCGGCCCAACGGCAGACCGATGGAAGAAACGCCCAGCCCAGGCCGTCGCCATCCATTTCGCTGAGCGGCTTCGAATAACGAATGGCCTGCTCGCGCCACCATGAGGCGTCCGCATCGTGCTGCGCCTGCAAGATCCAGAGGATTCCGGGAAAGAAGCCGCGACGCCACAGGGGACCATCAAGCACCGGCAGCGGGTCGGAAGGATTCGCGATTGTCTCACGCAGTTTCCTGCGGGCGGTCTCAAGTGCATGCGCAAAGATGTCGCACAATGCCGAGCCCTGAGTGGCGATCAAAGCATCTCCTGCAGAAGTGAGTTTCCGTTTATTATAACGTGCGGCGACTTGCGGGCTTGCCATTACGGTTGTAGCCTCATAACGATGACCCGCCGAAGATGGACATGCGCCGCGTTGTTGGCTGTCCTCGCTCCCGGCCTGGAAGCTCAGATGCGCGATCGGGACGCCTACGGTGTCTGGATTCGTGGCCGCAATTACGATGTGAGAGAGTTCCCTTACCGCGGCGTCGAGGTCGATTTCACGTGGGATGAAATCCAGCCGGCCGAAGGCGTTTTTGACTGGAGCGGTTTCGATGCGGCGTTGAAGAAAGCCGCGGGTCAGGGATTGTACGTCTGTGTCGGCATCAATGTAGGGCCGATGAGTCCCGAATGGCTGTACGCGAAGGGCATTCCGAAAGTGATGACCACCGGC
>Ga0326727_10024243_pt1 | contig 11494 bp, 8 predicted proteins | sample MB2enrmetagenome_FD_207643 | JGI IMG/M metagenome (GOLD analysis project Ga0326727, IMG submission 207643) | Lab enriched peat soil microbial communities from McLean, Ithaca, NY, United States - MB29MY | ecosystem: Environmental > Terrestrial > Soil > Wetlands > Peat | place: USA: New York... | reverse complement strand
GGAACTGCCCGGAACCTTCTACGCCTTGCGCGCATGGTTGCCCGCACCTCAAAATCCGGAGGGAAAAACGGCGGAACTTCCTCCTATTCACTGTCCTCATCCAAAACGTCGCCCTTCCAGCGCCGCGCCATCGTCAACGTTCGATACTCCGCCGCCCGGACACGTGGAGGCTGGAAAGCCCACGGAACCTACATCGAACGTGAAAGCGCCAAGGGTGATCGAGAGAATCCCGACGCCGAACGATTTGGACTGGCGAAGGAGCAGTCTCTTGGATCGCTCGCCGACGGCTGGCAAAAGGCCGGCGACCAGCGTCTCTTCAAAATCATTCTCTCGCCAGAGGACCCAAGCGCGAACCTTGAGCGGACGACTCAGGAAGTCATCAAGCGCATCGAGAAAGAAGTTTCCGGGACGGTCGAATGGGGAGCAGTGGTCCACCGGGACACGGATCATCCTCACGTCCACATGATTGTTCGGGACCGGCTCCGTTCCGGGGTGGAGTTCACTCTTCCGCGCGATCTGATCCGGCGTGGCCTGAGAGAGGCAGTACAAGAATCCTTAACCCGGCAGCTCGGTCCACGCACTATCGAGGAGATCGAAGCGCAAAAGCAGGCGGAGCTAACCGCAAATCGTGTCACGCCCCTTGACCGCCGTCTGGCTGATCGGCTGGTTCCGGCCGCCGAGGGAAAAGAGTTTCGGAACTTCGCCAGCACGGGGAATCTCCCTGAAAGTTCCCGCTTGCGCCATCTTGGCCACCTCGGGCTTGCCACGCCATTGCCAGGCGGCGAATGGCAGGTTCGGTCCGACTTCCTCAGTCAACTCCGCAACATGAAGGACATTCAGGACCGGGCGCGAACACTTTTCCGTTGCGGTGTGGCAATCAGCGATCCACATGCGCCGATGGAGTATTCTCTCGTCTCAAAAAAGCTCATTGGCCGTGTCCTGCTCAACAGCGAGGACGAGAGAACAGGCGCACTCCAGACCATCTTTGAGACGACCGAGGGAAAGATCGAGATCATTCGCCACGACGCGCCGCTACGTTCAGCCTGGACGCGGGGCGACCTCCAGCCTGGGAATATTGTCGTCATCGACAGCCTGCGAAGCAATCCTGAGCAACTCTACGCCTCGTCGGCAGGCAAGGACAAGGACATCCTGCGCGACGAGAAGGCGCTCGATTCCATCGTGCGCCGGATGCGCGTCATGAATCTCACGACGAGGGAATCCGACAAGGGATGGATGGGCGAGTTCAACAAAACGCTCCGTTCTAGGGTGATGAACCGGACTCAAGTCCGGGGCGTCGCCGAGTGGTGAGGCTTGTTGGCAACATCTGACTTCCAAGCATCACATTAGCCGATACTTCGCAACTTTCAAGGAGTAATTCTCGATTTCAGTGTCCTGCAGGAAATTCTTTGGACGTTCTGTTCATTGAATTTGTGAAATGCGCTTTCAATTCGGGATCGGCGTGTGCCCATATTCTAAGGGCCGAGGAAAGATGGTCGTGGGCCGCTGATGCTTGCCCCAACCCCTTATAACAAACACTGATGTCGTACTCAGCCAATGGGATCAAAGATGCGATGCTTTCAGAGAAAACTCTTGCCTTGTTTTGAAGTATGGAATTCAAGGAAATGATTGCGGCATCCCAATCACCCTTGCCCATCTCTGCTTTGGCCAGGAAGTATGCGGTCTCTGGACTTTGGTCCATGCGAAACGACAGGGCCAACTGCTCTGTGGCCGCTTTGAAATCATGCCCTTTGAGTGATTCCATGCCGTCAACAAACGGCTTTGTGGCACCATACTTCAGTCCCATACCGGGCGAGGCACTTTGTTGCCGACTGAGAAAGCTCTGGGCAGTGGCATGGTCCCCGAGCACCGCGAAGGTCCTCGCAATCTGAATCGCAAACTCTGGTGCATCAGACAGCTTGGTAGCCTCCTCTAGTTCTTCTTTTGCTCGACTTGGATTAATGTCCAAGGCGTCAATCTTTGCCAACAGAATAAGGTAATCCGCCTGTTCGTATTTGGAATCTGTCTGCCTGATTGCGGTTGTGAGGTCATTGCGTGCAGCGGTCAATTTACCATCGAGAAGGTTTGCCGCAGCAATGCCGTCCTGTGCTGCCATGAAATGAACCAAGTTCCCGTCTCGACCCTGCACGGCCAGCGAATTAAAGTGCTTGAGCGCTTCGAGGATATTGCCCCTCGCCAATTCTGCGTACCCGGCGGGTTCATCCAGCCAAGGATTATTCGATACCCTCCGCAGTTGGTTGAATTCAGCGATTGCTGCGTCAAGTTGGCCTTCGTACGCGAGCACATAGATTCGCTCGAAGCCACAGAATGGGTCTAACCTGTCAAGCGCCTGGCATTTTGCTAGAGCCTTGTCTGCTTCCGGGAGATTGCCGTTGCTGATAGCCGTGTCTGCAACGTAGATCAGGGCGTCTATATTCGTCGAGTCCGTGTCCGCAGCCGATTGAAAATCGTCGAGAGCGTCGTCGGTTTGGTCGGCGAGAAGCTCTTTCAGTCCCTTAATTTCTCTAAGAGTTGCCTTATCTCGCGGCTCAATATCAGGAATAGCCTTGCCATCCGTCACGGCGGCGAGATAAAGCTTCGCCTCGTCATCCCTGTCAGCTTGGTACAACAGCCAAGCGGCTTTGAGTTTGGCCCGTGCGAACTCTGGATCTGACGGTGGCACCTCGTTTAGTGCTTTGATGGCCTGATTGTCCTTGCCTTCGGCCTCAAGGCGGATGCCGCGTTGATATGAAGACTTGGGGACGTTGGCCGCCAGGTGCCGGTAATGCAAGACCCCGAAGGCGATTCCCGTGACGACCAGGACTATCAAGAAACCCGAAAGGCGGAGCCGAAAGCGCAGCTTTTCATCGGACTTGGGGGGAGGTAGCGTTTGATCGGCCGGCTCCGTTCCGTCGCGTGACGGTTCTACAACGACGGATACCGATGCCACGAAGCGGTAGCCCTTTTTGGGGACAGTCTCGATGTACCGGTGTTCGGAATCCTCCTGGAGCGCCTTGCGGATCATCGAAATCGTAGTCGTTACGTTCGACTCCGCGATGCTCACCTCCTGCCAGACCGCGTCTAAAATCTCGTCCTTCGTCACGAGCTGTTCGGCCTTACTGACGAGCAGAACAAGCAGATCGAAAGCCTTTGCAGTCAGTTCGATAGGGGCGTTTCCATCGCCTAGAATTCGTCTCTCATCCGGCTCCAGGGTGTAAGGCCCGAACTTGTACTGCGTGTTGATGTTTCGTCCCATGTCGCCCCATCTCGTTGTCCAGCAATTGTTTAAGGATTCTTTGAGATATATTTTAGGACTCTTTCCCCCGCTCTGCCTACTGTCGTAATCAGGCAAACCATCGCGAGGGAGACAAAATGAAAACTGCTTCATCCATTGGCATCAATTTTGGTCGTCAGGACAGAGCGCACCGTAATCACGGAGCATCAAGACAGTCGGCGACACGACTTCGGTGGTGGCTTGGCACGATGGTCTTTCTTCTGACCTGCGGCCTGATCGCCGTTGCTCAACAATCCAATCAGACGGCCTCTGGCTATCAGCGCACGCTCAATCTGACAGCCTGTGTCTACGGCATAGGCCAGTGCGATGAAGGACTCCTGTCGCCCGCCGAAGTTGTGCAGGTGAGCGCGGTCCGGCATCGGATGAATGTTCAAGCTTGTGGGTATGGCATCGGCCAGTGCGATGAAGGACTCCTATCGCCCGCCGAGGCCGCTCAGGTAAGCGCGGTTCGACGCCGGATGAACGTACAAGCCTGTGGCTATGGCATCGGCCAGTGCGACGAAGGGCTCCTGTCGCCCGCCGAAGCTGCTCAGGTGAGCGCGGTCCGGCACCGGATGAACGTTCAAGCCTGTGGCTATGGCATCGGCCAATGCAGTCAAGAGCTCCTCTCATCCGCCGAAGCTGCTCAGGTGAGCGCGATCCGACGCCGGATGAACATTCAAGCCTGTGAATATGGTGTGGGACTATGCAGGAAGGCTCTGCTCACCCCGTCGGAAGCAGCGGTAGTGAGGTCCACAAAGGCGGGGCAAGAAAGTTTTGCAATCCCTTATCCATTGACGAACATGGGCGGGACTTCAGCGGCACCGCCAACGGCACTTGACACACAGCTCAATGCGTTGCTCAAAGCACTATTCACTCCAGCCAGCCCCTCGGTTGCTGAAAACGGCTCATACTTTGGGGAACCTAACAATAATGGAGTTCCGAAGACTGTACTCGTTAACGGCTATACCAGGAGCAATGGAACTTACGTACAGGGCTATTACCGTAGTGCGCCTGGTACGAATCCTGCTCGTTAGCCGTCCTGATTCTGCCGGAAGGAGCTGAATTTCGTGCGGTTTAGAGTCGTGAAAGAAAGGAAATTCAATGAACAGGGTTGAATTTGTCGGAAGGCTTCTGAGAATCATCTCCTGGAGGATCGTTTCATTGCCCTTGGTGCTGGTATTGTGCGCGTCCGGGGCATGGGCGCAGTCCCCGAACGCGACTGACCAAAGGATCGACACACTCATGGAGCAAGCTGCCAAGGGTGACGCCAAGGCACAAGCCAACCTTGGTATGGCGTTTCACATCGCCCAAGGCGTTCCACAGGACGACGCACAGGCTGCTTTTTGGTGGAACAAGGCGGCAGAGCAAGGGGATGCCGATGCGCAAACAAACTTAGGTTTTGCCTACGGCACCGGGCAAGGTGTGCCGCAAGACTACGTACAGTCTGCTCTTTGGTGGCACAAGGCTGCGGATCAGGGTTATGCCCCCGCACAATACAACCTTGGCTTGATGTACCTTACCGGCACAGGCGTTTCTAGTGACCATGTACAGGGAATCGCGTGGATACGCAAAGCGGCAGACCAAGGCAATGCAGACGCACAAAGACAGCTTGCCAGTTTGTACTACAAGGGAGTGGACGTAGCCCAGGACTCCGCGCAAGCTGCCATGTGGTGGCGCAAGGCTGCTGAGCAGGGCGACGCCGACTCGCAATATGACCTTGGACACGCGTATTACGATGGCCAAGGTGTTCCGCAAAGCCACGCAAGGGCCGCTCTTTGGTGGCGCAAGGCCGCAGAGAAAGGCAATGTTAGCGCACAGCACAACCTTGGAACCCTGTATGTCAGTGGCCAGGGTGTTCCGGTAAACAAAGTGCAGGCGGCTTTTTGGTATCGCAAAGCTGCCGAACAGGGCGAAGCCGATGCACAATACAAACTTGGCTTGATGTACGATCTCGGTCGAGGCGTACCCCGAGACATAGTGGAAGCCTATTTTTGGTACGCTCTTGCCGCAGAGGGTCAACAGATGGACGCTGCCAAGTATCGGGATGATGCCGCCTCACATCTGAAGCCAGTCGATCTTACCCGTGCGCAGGAGCGGGTGCGGAGGTGGTTTGAAGATCACCCTCCGAAACCATAGAAGAACCTATGCAAGCCAAACTGCCAGACAGGGAAGACCATCGATTGTAAACGTGGAGGCCATGAAGCCATGAGTAAAGCAACCTATTGTCCTTGCCCGAAGTGCAACCATGAGGTTCAGATTGCCAGAACTAAGAGAAAATCCGTTTCTGATTTCGCAGGTTCCGTCTGCCATCGTAACCCATGATGACGTTATTTTTCACGCAGCTAAGATTGTCGAGGGATGGCAGAGAACGGTTCAAGCTAGGAAATGATCGTTCCATCACTGTAGCAAACTGAAAGAAGGTACGACGATATGACAGACTTTAGCCAGAGGGAACGAGAGAACACGGTGACGATCACAGTGCCCACATTGTTGCGCCGCTGGGTTCAGCTAATTCCAAAATCTACCGCGCGGGCCGCGCTCTTCTTTTTTGCTGTCGGCGTGGGCCTTGGCCTTACTGTTGTGGTTTCAAATGCGACGATCTCTTGGTACAAGAACAGACCACTTCCACAAAAGGCATGGCAGGAGCAGAAATTTAACGGGGTTGGATTAAGGGCCAAACTTGAAACAGACTGGGGGAATTCTGGCGATGAACTAAGGTATAAATTATTGATCGGACCTTCGGACCCTACAGGCATAGATGACTTTTCTCGGATGCTTAATGAGCGTCAGTATGGAGGAAAGATCACGGTTAACTTATATGATGCTCGGCATTTTCTCGTTGCAAAAAGTGAGAATTACCTGAGCGCCTTCACCCGTGTTTTCGATGATTCAGGAAAGAGTAAGGTAGCTGTAGTTCAGCATAAGTTTTTCATCACCCGAGACCAGTACGCAAGTCTTTCAAGTTGGGACTTTTCGACAAACCTTCCTCTCATTCAGAAAGCAGATGGGGCGGGTAAGCCAAGCGGTTCAGGCCCCCAAAATATCAATTCTCATTTGCCTGGATCAGGGCAGACGGCCAGGGTTGGCACCGCTAAGAGCGTTCATGTTCCGGTCGGGGGTCCGCAGGAGGGAGATGAAATAATCAGCGGCTACGATGTAGCTAACGGCAATCTTGAGACCAGCTCAGGGCGCACATTTTTTATATACAGACCTGGCGAGCAGGAATCCGCAATCTTTTGGCCAGTCTCTTCGCAATTCCACTACCAATGCAATGAGACCTTGGTATGCACCCTGACTAGAGAGGGCACTGCGGTGATCTTGCACGCAAAACTACGAAAATAGATTCCGGACCACGTTTGGTTATGTTCCACAAAGGGTAAGTTTTGACCCACGACCGCCGCCCGGCGTTTTCAAGGGCTTGCATGGGTTAAGTGTCAAGTCCATATTCAAGGCCGCAGATTATAGCGGCCTTCTCCTCAAAATTGTAGACAGAAGGCAATTGGAATCAAGACAGTATCGATATCATGGCAGGATACCTGGGCTAGAAAGTCACGCATCACGCAGATAAGTACATTGTTGCACAGCGGCTGTTATTCTGGATTTACGCCAAATCGGCGTACCACTCGTTGTGTGTCTTTACCGACGACTCTTTATGTTCACAGTTTTGCTTGATTGACTGGCGATCAGTCTCTCAGAAGGACACATCATGGACTCGGTAGACCGAGGACACTGACTTCCCAAACCTCTGTAGTGGAATGTACACTGCTGTAAGAAGAGGCATTCCATGAAGAACGGCAAAATCGCTCCTCCCGGTTACGTGCTCCCCAATCGGCCTCGCTGGCAGGGCGGCTGGAATCTCCGCTCGCTCTTCGGCGCACTTCTCGCTTTTACTCTCGTTGCGGGCGCGGCAACCGAGTGGCTCGCAATTCGGCTTCGCAACCCCATCGAAATGGGAGAACCACTCATCCGGTTTGCTGGCACGCCGGTCTACCAGCCTTTCGCCGCCGTGATGCTCTGGAAGCATTTTGCAGGCAGTCGCCTCATCAGCTCCGGCGTCCGCATGGATCTCTGGATCGCCCTCGGCGCAACCATCATAGGCGGGATATTCCTGGCTTATCTGACCTACTGGTTTCTCTCGCTCATCCGCGACCGCAAGAGCACTGACAGCCTGATGAACCTGCATGGATCAGCGACCTGGGCCACACGCGACGACATCGAAAAGCTCGGTCTGTTCGACGCGACCGATGGAGTCTACATCGGCGGCTGGCGCGATCCAAAGACCGAGGAGATTCATTACCTGCTCCACTCTGGCGCTGAGCCGGTTCTGCTTTTCGCGCCCAGCCGGAGCGGCAAGGGCGTCTCCGCCATCATCCCCACACTCTGCCAGTGGCGGCAGAGCGTCTTCGTCTACGACCTCAAGGGGGAGAACTGGGAAAAGTCTGCGGGCTTTCGCCACGCCATCGGCCAGCGCGTTCTCAAATTTGCGCCGACCCTGCCAGCGGAGAGTTGCTGCTACAACCCGCTCTCGGAAATCCGCTGGGAGACGGACTACGAGGTAGCCGATGCCCAATCCATCGCCAACGCAGTCATTCGCCACGGCGACGACGACAACCTCTACAAGCACTTCGAGGACGCTGCCGTTGATCTAGTCTCGGCTGGCATCATCCATCTCGGCTACGTCTACCGGAATCTCGTCCCGCCCCGCGAACCGACACTCCCCGATGTGCTCGCTCACTACTCAACTCCGGGGATGGACTTCACTGACTTACTGGTCGAAATGCAGAAGACCGTCCACATGCCCGGCGGAAAATCCGAGCCGCGACTTCACTGGTTCGATCAGAATGGCAAGCCGACATTCACTCACCCCTATGTGAGCAAGGCCGTTCAGCGCCAGCTCAACCGCGCCGACCGGGAAGCGTCGAGCATTCAGTCGAGCATTGTCACTCCAATGACGCTATACGACGACCCAATTGTCCAGAAGACTGTTTCGCGCTCGGACTTCCGTGTGCGCGATCTTGTCTATGGCAAATCGCCGATGAGCCTCTACTTCAAAGTTCCACAGCCGGACCGCGACCGGCTCCGCCCGCTCGTCCGGCTGATGCTTCAGCTCATCTTCAACCGGCTGATGGAGCAGCTAGACCAGAACCGCCACCATCTATTGTTGATGCTCGACGAGTTCCCGGAACTCAGGAAGATTCCGAATCTGGCATCCGCGATGAGCCTGATGGCCGGATACAAGATCAAGCCTTATCTGATCGCACAGACGCTCACACAGATCGTCGAGGAGTACGGCCCGAACGAGTCCATCACGGACAACTGCTACATTAAGGCCGCCTTCCAGACCGACAATCTCCAGACCTGCAAGAATCTCTCCGAGCTGAGCGGCAACATGACCGTCGAGAAAGAGACGGTCAACTACAGCGGCCAGCGTACTGACTTCTACCTCAAACACATCTTCCGTAGCGTTGAGCAAATCCAGCGTCCGCTCATCACCGTCGATGAAATCCGCCGCATCAAGCCACCGACCAAGGCCACGAACGATCCGAACAGCAAGATTATTGCCCCCGGCGACATGCTGATCTTCATCAACGGTGTCGCGCCGATCTACGGCGTGCAGAGCCTCTACTTCACGAACGAAATGCTTCTGGCCCGCACCAAACTCAAGCCGCCAGTTTTCCCTACGGCGGCCGACCAGGCCGACCAGGCCGCGGGGCATCCAGCAGCCGCTCAACACGAAGAAAGTGAATTCGCAGCCGTCGTTCGCGGAGCGCTTGACGAAATCAATTTCGAGGAGAGGCTCAATGGAGATTCTTAACCAGGTCATTCTCGCCGGCAATCTGACTGACCAGCCGAGTGTCTCCGACGCTGGCGGCCGTCAGTTTATTCGTGCCCGCCTTGCCCAGAGCTGGTTCTACGAGACCCAGGGGAAAACGGTCGAGCACCGGCAGTTCATTCCTCTCACCTTCTTTGGGGAAAGCACCATCGCCGCCAAATCCTTCCAGAAGGGCGACAACGTCCATGTGACCGGCCAGCTCATCCGGCGCGATGCCCGCACACGACCCGAAGAGGCGAATACTGGCCGGGAGCCGGGCACGATCTACGAGATCCATGTCATTCGCGCCTTCCGCATTGCCACAGGCTCGAAGACGGAAGAAACCACGACTCACCAAAACGAGATTCGCCGCACTAATGACGCGAAGCGCGTCCCTTCCTTCCTTGAGGAGAGCATCCGTGATTGGCCTGTTTAAGCGTTGCATCGCTCGAATTCTTCGCGGGGTTGCGAGCCTGCGTGTCGTCTTTGTGTCGTTTGGCGCTCTGGCAATCGCAGCCATGCTTCTCTGGACCGGCTTCGGTGTCGTCTTCAACTACACGCACTCGGCGCCCTTCGGCCTATACCGTGAGCAATTTGACTCGGAGGCAGGGATTCACGACCCAGCCCCTTACGTTTTCTTTTGCCCGGATCGTCGCTGGTCGTCGATGCACGGCGAGCCAAATTACCGCGATCCCATGCGCACCTGCCCCGATGGATTCTCGCCTCTCATTAAGCCCGTTGTGGCCTGGCCCGGCGATTTTGTCTCGGTATCGGCCGACGGCATCCGCGTCAACGGACACCTGCTCAAGAACTCCGTGCCGATTGAGCGCGACTCGAAAGGCCAGCAGCTTCGCCCCTTCGCCGCCGGGGAGTACCGAGTCGGCCCCAAAGAGCTTTGGGTTGTCAGCAGCTTCAGCCCGCGCAGCTTTGACTCCAGATACTTCGGACCAATCCCGCTCAAGAGCGTTCACAGTTGGCTCCGCCCCTTACTTGTTGAACGTGCCTACCACCCGGTACCCGCAGGAGGCCAGGAGCGATGACCCATCAAAAGCTACACTTGCCCGACACTGGGAACTCCATTGCACTCTTCGCAATTGCCGCCCTGATTGGTGGCCTTGGTTGGGGCGGCAACCTCACGCTGCATTTTTTGGCCCTATTCTACCCACTCGTTTACATCCACTCGCGCCGACGCCTCGACACGCTCAGCGCCGTCTTCTATTACGCCTCCTCCACGTGGCCGATCATCCCCGGCGCGCAGAGCTTCTTTCAAACGGGGTATCACCTCGGGAAGCCAATTGCTATCTGGATTGCAATCACCGCTCTCAGTTCCTTGCCGTGGATTCTCCTCTACCACCGGCGCTTTCTTCCTCTTTCGGCAATCGCCGCGCTCTTGGCTCTTGCTCTACCGCCCATGGGCCTTGTGACCGTAGCTCACCCGCTGATCGCCACGGGACTCTGGTTCCCAGGTACTCGCTGGTTCGGACTTGCATTGCCGCTCATTTTGATTGCAGCTCATAGGCGCTTGGAAACGTCGCTCGTCTTCGCCGTCCTCATCCTGGCATCTCTCGCTGTTCATGCCCGCTTCGCTCGCCCCATCGCTGATCCGCATATCGTTGCCGTCAATACCAAGGTTGGCAATGGAAGCGGATCAGGTGCGCAGGCTGCCGAGCACAGATTGCAGCAAATCGCCCTCGCCCATCCCAACGCCCTCTTGATCTTCCCGGAATCGGTGATTCCCGATTGGAGCGCCGCGCACGACGCGCGCTGGGCTTCCACCTTTGCACAACTCAGCGCACAGCGCACAGGCATACTGATCGGCACAACCATCCCGATTCCAAACACCCTCGCCAACCGCAATGTCCTGCTCTCCCGCGGATACTCCGAACATCTCTCCTATGTACAGCGCGTGCCCATTCCGCTTGGAATGTGGCAACTGGGCGAATCCCGCCGCGGCTTTCCGCTCTCGCTCCACTATCCAGCCACCATCCGAGTCTGGAATCGCCGCGCCGGAGTTCTTCTCTGCTACGAGCAGATGAGTTTTTGGCCGGCTGTCGAAACGATGGCGCGCAGCCCTGAGATGCTGATCGCCCCCTCAAATCTCTATTGGGCGCGGGATACATCCATTCCAGCCATCCAACATCTTGCCGCCCAGGACTGGGCCAATCTTTGGGCGATTCCGCTCTACGAGGCACGGAATCTATGAAAACAATGCTCGCCGCCGTACTCCTTGCGCTTGTGGCCTATGGCCGCGCACAAACGGTGGACATTACCGCGCTCGGCCGAAAATGCGTACCCGAAGCCCCACTCTCAACGCTCACCGCCATCGTGCGCGTCGAATCCGGCGGCAATCAAAGCGCCATGCAGATCGATTTTCCCAAAACGCTGCTCAGGCGATGGCATCTACCAAC
>Ga0326727_10024242_pt1 | contig 11495 bp, 7 predicted proteins | sample MB2enrmetagenome_FD_207643 | JGI IMG/M metagenome (GOLD analysis project Ga0326727, IMG submission 207643) | Lab enriched peat soil microbial communities from McLean, Ithaca, NY, United States - MB29MY | ecosystem: Environmental > Terrestrial > Soil > Wetlands > Peat | place: USA: New York... | reverse complement strand
GCGCCCAGCTTAAAGCGTCCCACGTTGAGAATGTTGAAGGCGATGACGTGGCCCTTGCCGATTTCACCCAGGAGGTTTTCCACCGGCACCTGGCAGTCGTTCAGGATCAAGGGACAGGTGGAGGACCCTCGGATGCCCAGTTTGTGCTCTTCCGCGCCCACGGAAAAGCCGGGGAAGCCGCGCTCCACGATAAAGGCGCTGAACTTCTCCCCGTCCACCTTGGCGAAAACGATGAACACGTCGGCAAAGCTGGCGTTGCTGATCCACATTTTCTCGCCGTTGAGCAGGTAATGCTTGCCGTCCGGCGACAAGGTAGCGCGCGCGCGGCAGTTCAGCGCGTCCGATCCCGACGAGGACTCCGAAAGCGCGTAGGCGCCGATCCAGTCGCCGCTGGCCAGCTTGGGCAGGTACTTCTGTTTCTGGGCGGGGGTGCCGAAGTAGACGATCGGAAGGGTGCCAATGCCGGTGTGGGCACCGAAGCTGACACTGAAGCTGCCCTGTTTGGCAATGCGGTCGCCGATCAGGGCGGAGGAAACTTTGTCGGTTTCCATCCCCCCATAGGCTTCAGGGATATCCGCCGACGTGAGGCCCAGCTCGCTGGCCTTCTTGAGCAGCTCGCGGGTCAGCGGCCAATCTTTGTGCTCCAGCCGATCCGCCACGGGAACGATTTCCTGGGTGGCGAAGTCGTCGGCCGTCTTGGCAATCTGGCGATGTTCATCGCTGAAATCTTCGGGGGTGAACACGTCCGCGGGCGCACTCTCGTCCAGCAAGAAGGCGCCGCCCGCAGTCTTCTTTCGCGGGGGCGTTGTAACCGTAGTAGCCATAAACCTCACCTCGCAGCTTTCCGCTTCTTCCTACGTAAGATGCAGCCGGGACCGGCCAGACACTTTCAATTTCCGTGGAAAACTGTCGCTCGGACCTGTGGGTTCAATGAGATCGGAGGAATTCTACGCCCGGGCCGCCGGGCTTCAGGGGGTGAGAGAGAATTTTGCCTGGTGCTGTCACCCGGAGAGGAGAACGTGAGAAAAAATCACCTTTACAATGTCACCCTGAGCGGAGCGGCCGCTCTCCACCCCAGCAAGCCAAAAGCGGGCTTGCTGGGGACCCCGGCGCTGGGCCGCGGAGCGAAGGGTCCCTATCGTGCCGTAAGTTCATGGGGGCAATAGGGATGCTTCCTTCCGCGCACCCCAAAGCGGGCGCGCTCCACTCAGAGGCTGTGACTTTTTTGATTTTTTGGCCCATTTTGCGCCGCTAAGTCTTTGGTTTGCATTGTCGCGTTGCGAGCAAAAGTCAAAAAAGTCACAAGCTCTCAGCATGACAGACGGCTTGGGTCTTGCGTTTGAGTTTCCTTCCAAGCCCGGCGCTTCCACCCGCTAGCTGGTGACCGTGTTCCACAGTTCGGGCAACAGAAGCCGGTAGCAGCGCCCGTGCAGGCTTATATAACTCTGCACCCCGGCGAACAGGTCGGCCATCAATTCGCGGAAACGGACGCTCTCCGCCATGAACTGCGTCATCCGTTCCAGGAGGGGTTGTCCAAGAAAGTTGCCGTGATAGAACTGGCCGGCATAGCGGGCCGCGGCCGCCAGTTCCGGCAGCAGGTCTTGCGCCAGCATCGTCCGGTAGGCCAGGGGCCGTCCGGCCAGCAAGGCTTCTGCCGCCAGTTCGCCGGAGCGCAGAGCGTAGTAGATGCCCTCGCCGGTGATCGGGTCGGCGAGCCCCGCGGCATCGCCCACCAAGGCCCAGCCCTCGCCACAGAAAGCGGTACGTCTTAGCGTTTCCCGGTTGGGGGAGGGAATCACGTGGGCGTAGAACTGGGCCCCGCGATAGTTGAGCCCCTCCTGCTCCAGAAACGCCTCGAGCTCGCGGCGCAACTTGGCGGCGGTCCAATCGCCCTCGATCTTGCCGGCAATGCCGGCCGAGAGATGATCCTGGCGCGGAAAAGTCCAGATATACCCATCCAGATTCCGCAGAAACCTTATTTGCATGCGGGGGGAGCTACCCGGCACGTAGTAGCCGGCGCTGACCAGAAGTTCGCCGGAGGTAAACGGGCGGGCGAACTGGGAACGAAAAGGACTGCGCGCCCCGTTGGCCAGAATCAGGTACCGCGCCGCGATTTGCGTCCCACTCCGGGTGCGCAGCCGCCACGCGCCCGGCTGGCCTTCGATCGTCAGAACGCGGTCCTGAACGATCTCGGCCCCCGCCTCCTGCGCGCGCTGCAGCAGTAAACCGTTGAGCACCCGCCGGGAAAAGATGGCAATGGGCGGCGAGAGGGGAAAACAGATTCGTCTCCCCGCGGGACTGATGAGCTCGCAATTCGTCACCCAATTGCGTTCGGCCGCCACTTCGCGGAGATAGGGGTAGCGCAGCAGCGCCTTGGGAGTAACGCCGCCACCGCAAGGCTTCTCCCAGGCCAGCTTCTCGTCGAGCACCAAGGTGTGCCGTCCGGCGCGCGCCAGCCGCTCGCCGGCCATGGCTCCGGCGGGGCCGCCTCCCACTACCGCAATGGTTCCGTCCTGCGCGTTCATACGGCGGAATGTCCTCGGCTCGTGAAGATTGCCAGTGTAATGCCGAGTGGCCGGGTAGTTCCACCCCTTCTTGTGGAGGCCGCCAGCGCTCAGAGCCTGACCTTGTCGCTCCATGCCCCCACAGCGATCCACTGCCAGTGTGGCACGTGTCTTACGCCGGTCACTGGCCGGCTTTGCTGGTGCCGAGGGCCTCGCGGATCTTGGCAGACAGGCCGCTCAAGGTGAACGGCTTCTGGATAAGGGTGACGCGCGGGCCCGCCACCCGCGTCAGCGTGGCATCGGCGTGTCCCGACATCTGCAGCATCTGCGTTCCCGGGCGCAACTCCGTCATGGTCTGCACCAATTCCGGGCCGCTCATACTGGGCAGAATCATGTCCGTGATCATCAGATGGATAGGCCCCGGATGTTGCCGGGCGATCTCCAGGGCTTCCCGTCCCCCCGCTGCCGGCAGAACCCGGTAGCCCAGCAATTGCAGGCTCTCCTGGATAAACTCCCGTAGCGCGGCGGCGTCCTCCACCAGAAGTATGGTTTCGTTTCCCCGTACCAGAACCGCCCCGGCCAAGTCGGCGGGCGCTTCCGCTTCCTCGTCGATCCGGGGGAAATACACGGTAAAGGTCGAACCTCTGCCGGGAGCGCTCTCGACGAAGATGTGCCCCGCACTTCGCGCCACAATCTCATTCACGGTAGCCAATCCCAGTCCAGTGCCTTCGCCCACCGCCTTGGTGGTGAAGAAAGGGGCGAAAATGCGCGCTTGCGTGGCCTTATCCATGCCCATCCCCGAGTCCGTAACCGCCAGCACCACATATGGGCCCGGGCGAACCGCCGCGCCCCGGCACCGGAATTCTTCGGCAATCTCGGCGTTGTAAGTCTCCACTGTGAGCATGCCCCCGCCCGGCATGGCGTCGCGGGCGTTCACCACCAGGTTCATGATGACTTGCACGATTTGTGCCGGGTTGCTCTTGATCTTGCCTAAGTCGTTGGCCAGGCGGAGCTTGAGTTCAACGTCTTCTCCGATCAGGCGGCGCAACATCTGATCCGTGTCGGCCACCACCGCGTTGGGGCAAAACACCTTGGTTTGGGGCGCTTGCCGCCGGCTCAAGCTCAACAACTGCGCCGTCAACCCGGCCGCCCGCTCGCCCGCTTTGCGAATAGCCTCCACCCGCTTCTGCAGCACCGGAGAGTCCGCCAAGTCCTTGCTCAGCAGTTCACTGTAGCCGAGGATGACGCCCAGAAGATTGTTGAAATCGTGGGCCACTCCCCCCGCCAGTCTTCCCAGGGCTTCCATTTTTTGGGCCTGAACCAGTTCTTCCTCCAGCAATCGTTCCCGGGATACGTCCTCGGCTATACCCTCGATAATGAGATCGTCTGTCTCCGGCACGGGAACGACCCGGCCGCTGGCGCGCACCACCATGGCTTGCCCATCCCTCCGGCGCCAGTGCAACTCAATTCCGTTGAACCCGCCCGCGCTGGGCAATTGGGAAAGGAAATCGGTCCTCCCATTCGGGCTGCAATAGAGGTCGCGCGACAACTTTAGCGCCAGCACCGCTTGCGGCGAGGCGTAACCCAGCATGCGCACGAGCGCGGGATTCACGCTCAGAAAGCGGTCTTCGCGCCGGCTGGCGCGGGTGATGCCGTAGGGAGCGTTGTCGATTAGAGAACGCAGCTCCGCCTCCGAGCGGCTGCGCTCGTTCACCTCCGTTTCCAGTTGCTGGGCCACGGTCACGGTCCGGCGCATCAGCAGGGCATTACGCAAGCCCAGAGCCACCTCGGCGGCGAGCGTTTCCAGGAACGGGGCGTAGGCGGCAAAATCGAAGGGCTGGGCAGCCGCCAGCCCCAGGATGCCGAGTACCTTCCCCTCCGCGCTAAGGGGCAGGGCGGCAAAGGAACGTAAGCCGGCCTTCTTGCACTCTTCCCAGGTACAGCGGGCATCGCTGGAGATGTCCATCGAGTAAAGCGGATTCCCCGTCTGGGCCGCCAATCCGCACAAGCACTTCCCCACACAGTGCGCGGACCAGAAATCCGGCGCCAATTTGCGGTCGGCCGGCCCGAACGCCGCCAGCTCCAGCGTCTCCTCCGTGCGCAGGAAAAACAAAGCCAAATCGCTGCCCATGGCGGCGGCCACTTCGTCGATCGTCGTCCGGACGACATGATCGACGGACATGTCGCTGCTCAGGAGATGGGCTACCTTCCAAAGCAGCGCCGTTTGCGTCCGGCTGAGAGAAAAGTCGGGTGCGCTTTGCAGGAATAGGTCTTCCGAGGATGCCGTAAGCGGGTCAGTCCCAGACATAGTCGTAGGCAACCCTCTCGTCAGGTGAGCGTCAGCATAGCACACTTTTCTGTGAGGAGGCTCAGATGCTGGGGACGTGAACGCTCTAGCCGACAATTGCCGTCAAATGAAGCGCCGGTTCCGCCAGGGACGGGTCGCCCGCGACGGCAATCTGGGCTCGGGCCGCGTTCCGATCGATGCCTTTGGTGAAGATCCGCCAGGCCAACTCCTGGGGGATCTCCACGCGGGCCGCCGGTGCGTTCGCTGCGCGGCGGCACAACTCCCATCGGGCCGTAGCCCTCACCAAGTACCATTGCCCGCCGCATTCGCCGGAAACAGCCACTAGAACCGTCGTGGCCGCCGGCGCGTCGAGCGCGCGATACGCGAAGGGCAGACCGCGCAGGAAGCAGTCCAGCACCGGATGATAGAGGTCCGGCGTCATAATGCCAGGCTGCCCCGTGGCCAAGCGGATCTGCTGCTGATGATGCCAGCGTTCGGTCAGTTCGCGGGCCGTGTCGAACCAGTTGAACGAGGAATCTTCTCCGGCCCAGCTTACGGAGAATACCGCGGGCGCAAACGGATCCAGCGCTTCATGAAAGTCCGCGCTCTGCTCGCAGGCCAGTTCCATGATTTGGATCAGCAGGCTGGGGCCTAGACGGCGATAGACGGCTACTCCCTCGCGGTTCAGACGGTCGACCAGGGCAACCAAGTCTTGAGGCGAAGCAATCTTCCCGGTGTCGAGCGGGTAGCCGTCCCGTACCAGCGCGAGCTTGCGCAGCGCGGTATCGAGCAGGTGTGCCGCGACATCGCGCACTTTCCACAAGGGCGCAACCGTGGGGAGTTCCCATTCCTCGGGAGTCAGGGAGCGCAACAGCTCGAGCAGCTTCTCATCGACCTGGCGGATTTGGGGTGCGCATAGGATCGGACCCACCACCCCGCCTGTTTCATCGGACAGTCTTTGCATGGCGAGATGCCGGCGCTACAAAGCGGGCTGGTGGCCGCTACTTCAGCGCCTTAATCTCGGCCACCAGGGCCTTAATCTGCTCGGGGCTAAGGATGTCTTTGAACGCGGGCATCCTGACGGCGGTTCCGGGGGCTCCGTTCTCGATCCGCGTCACCAGTTCCGCCTCGCTCTTGCTGGCCGCGCTCTTCAAGGGGCCGGTCTTCATAGCCGCCTTTCCTTCCGCACTGGCCCCATGGCAAACGGCACACTTGGCCTTGTAGTCAGGGTCGGCGGTCAAGTCGGCTGCCCAGGACGCCGAGAGCGCGAAGCATCCGATCAGAAGAACGGCAAACCATCTGGCTATTTGCATGAACTCTCTCCTTAAGCTACTTGATACCAGAATCCCCCTGCTACAACGATGGCTCAATCGGCAACGCCAGCGGCGGTTCGAGCAGGAAGTCCATCTTCTCCATCTCGGCTACGGCTTCCCGCACCGCTTGCTCCGCGGTTTCCTCCAGAGTGATCACGAACGGCAGGTCGCGCTTGTTCTCGCAGGGCACCTGCAGCACGGCATCGAGACCGATATGTTTGCTGGCGAGAATATTGGCCAGAGACGAGATGATACCCACCCGGTCGGCCACCCGGAAGCGCAAATAGAAAGCGCGCTTCTGCTGGGCCAAGGGGATGGGCTTGTATTCTCCCAGACGCTTGTGGGCGAAAGGCGAGACGCGCTCCGGACTGCCGTCCCGTATTTCGCGGGCCACGCGCATCAGATCGCTCACCACCGCGACCGCCGTTGGCCGGGAGCCGGCGCCGCGTCCGTAGTAAAAAGTATCTTCTCCGTAGAGCCCCTTGACCCAGACCGCATTGTAGGAGCCCCGTACCCCGGCCAGAATGGTCTTTTCGGAGATCAGCGCCGGGCGGACCGAGAGCACCAGCCCCTCTTGGTTCTGCCGGGCGGCGCAGAGCAGCCGGATGGTGTGTCCCAGCCGGTGGGCGTAATCGAAATCGATGGGTGCAATCCGGCGGATGCCTTCGGTGTAGATGTCGGAGGGCGTGATGCGCTCCCCGAACGCCAAGGCCGCCAGCAGCGCCAGTTTCGAGCGCGGGTCGAAACCGTCGATATCGTTGGTAGGGTTGGCTTCCGCATAGCCCAGGCGCTGCGCTTCGGCCAGCACCGTCTCCAGCGGCGTGCCGTGCTTCTCCATTTCCGTCAGGATGTAGTTGGAGGTGCCGTTGAGGATGCCGTAAAGCGCCACGATGCGGTCGCCCGAGATTCCCTCGCGCAGCACGGCATGAATGGGAATACCACCGGCCACGCTGGCTTCCATGGCGATATTGACGCCGGCGGCAATGGCGCGCTCCCACAGGTCGGCGCCGCACAGGCCCATGAGTTCCTTATTGGCGGTAACCACCGACTTGCCGTTGGCGAAGGCGGCTTCGATGACCTCGGCCGCCACTTTGGTGCCCCCCACCAATTCCACCACGATGTTGACGTCGGGGTGGGTGACTACCTGCCGCCAGTCGGTGGTTTTGAGCACCGGCCCCAGCCCGTCCGGAATCGTCATCTGTTCGATACGCAGGTCGCATACCGCCTTGACCCGCAAGCGGAATCCCAGCTTAAGATCGATCTGCTCCGCGTTCTCGGCAAAGACCGTCATGGTCCCCGAGCCAATGTTCCCCAGCCCAATAATGCCTACGTTCACTTGTTCCATGATGCGGCCATAATAACAGCCCCGGCCCACGTAGCGGAGCAAAAACCCAAAGCCCGGGAAACGGACGTAAGCCAAAACGACGGCGCCCACGAAGCACGCGCGGGTGTCCTGGAGCGCGCGCGGGTGGAAGCAGCGCACTTTAGCCCAATACCGTTTGCTTAAGGGTAGAGGAACCAAGGGTGCCAACCAAACGTAGCGCCGGCGCCCTCGCCGGCGGGCTGCAATCACCCAGCAACTGTGGGGCTTCGCAGCCCGCCGACGCGGACGTCGGCGCTACCCCGAGAAGCGCCTTCGGTTACGTAAACGGTATTGGGCTCTAGCCCGCTGACAAGTCTTCGCCTCGAATGGACGGGCCTTTCGGCCCGGTGTGTCCGCAGGCGGTGTGCTGATTTGCCCTCCGCCACACAAGGCACAGACAGCGGCGTGCAAGCCACCGCTCGTCCTGAACCCGCGTCAGCGGGTGACAGACGGTAGCCCCACGGCGCGAGCCTGGTGATAAATTCACCTATATACACCCGACCTGCGGGAGAGTAACGATCGTGAACGACCTGCAAACGCCGGCGTCGCGCGAGCACCGCTACACCTTCGGGGATAACGGCCGGGCCAGCGCGCGGCTGCAGCGGCTGGCCGAAGTCTACGAACCCGACACCCGCGCTCTGCTGGAGCGCAGCGGAATGCGGGCTCCCCGGCTCGCGGTGGATCTCGGTTGTGGCCCCGGCTGGTCCACCCGGCTGCTGCGCGATGTGCTGGCTCCGCAACGCACCGTGGGGCTGGACGCCTCGGCCACTTATGTCGCCGAAGCGCAAAGGCGGCATGGTCCGGAGCTGGAGTTTGCCGTCCATGACATCGTTCGCTCCCCGTTTCCGGTATCCGCGCCCGACGTCATGTTCTGCCGGTTCTTGCTGACGCATCTCCGGTCTCTCAACGAGGTGCTTACCGGGTGGGCGGAGGTGGCCGCTGCGGGGGGATGGCTCTTGATCCACGAGACTGAAACGCTGGAGTCGGAGCACCCCGCGCTGCAGCGCTATTACGAACTGGTCGACCGGTTGCAACGGCATCATGGCCAGATCCTGCGGGTAGGAGGGGTCTTGGAAGCCGCCTTTGCGGGAACGGGATGGCGCCTGATCGAGAGCCAGCGCTGCCGGCTGGAGAAGCCCCTGCACGTTATGGCCGAACTGCACCTGGCCAACCTCCGTACCTGGCGCCAGGACGAGTTTGCCGCTCGCACCTTCGATCCGCGTGAGATCGACAACTTGGCGCTCTCTCTGGCCGAGGTTGCCGCGGATCGCGAAAACCACGGGGTGGTCCTGAACATCGCCCGGCAGATCGTCGCCGAGCGGGCTATATATAGCAGGAGTCCATGCCTCTGATGCCGGCGCGCATGGGGATACTTCCGTCACCGAATTTCCATTCTTACGGCCGGGGTGCGGGCCACCGGCACAAGCCATTCAGGCTTCAGGTTGGGCTGACCCATCTTCAGGTTCGTCGCACTCATCTTCAGCGGCTAAGTCAGTTAGTTCCGCCATGATCGCCTCACGGAGGCGAGCGTAGGCCTCGGCCGTCCAGGACGCTTGCTCCCGCTCAAGGGGAATTTCCGGTGGCAGGCTCTGGCGGCCGCAGGCCCGGGATAGCAGCTCGCGAGTGTGCGGAGGGAATGCGGTGAGATCGCGAGCCCGCGCGAGCAAGCTGATGAGATCGCGGCCGCTCGCGGGAGATGGCGGGCGCTCGCAGGCGCTCGCGGGAGGCGGCGGGGCCACGGCGGGGGCGGAGTCGTTGTCCCGACCGGGCTCGGCGCTCGCCTCCGGCTCGGAGTCGGGCGCCGGTTGGCCGTCCGGCGCCGGCGCGGCCTTCGTCGGCCCTTCCTTCGGGGCCGGCTCGGCAGCGAACTTTTCGGCGGCCTTGGCGGCAGCCCTGGCCATCACTATCCCGGCCCATTCCATGATGTACCGCTCAAAGGCCGGAGAGTTGATGATGCCCTCGATGAATTGACTCCGATCGTGCCGGCTCATCCCGCGCTGAGCGAGCAGCCGGTCCACTTCCGCCCGTTGCTCGGCCAGCACTACCTTGCGCCGCTCCAGCTCCAGTTTTTGGCGCGCGATTTCGTCGCGGTCCAGCGCGCTGACGACCTGGGCGAGGCGGCAGAGCTCGTCGCGGAGCCGCTGTTCGTCTCCACCCTCCTGCGCCAGGCGAAGCACGGATTCGCCGAGGGCATCTTTGATGGCGGCGCCCAGATTGGGGATGCGACGCTCCGCGAGCTCGGCGGCAAAATCCTCGGTGGCAGCGGCCTGGGCGGCGCGCTCGCGCTGCACCTGTTGAACGCGCAGGTCGTACCAGCGCTGCAGGCTGGTGTGGGGCAGATGGCGGCCGGGAAATCCGGCCAGGACTTCGGGAGCGGCTTGCTCCCATTCCGGCCACTGCGGGGAAGCCTGCTCGATCTCGTCCCAGGTGTGCCCCTGGGACCGCTCGGCACGGATGCGGTCCAGCAGGGCAAGGGGCAGACGATCCAAGCGCAGGAGGCGGTGAAGGCGGCGGGGTTCCCCCGTCCCGGGATGGCGGGCGGGGATGGATTCAGCAGCAGCAGCAGCAGATGCCATAACTGTTACCTCCGGAGCCGACCATACGACGGTTTCCGGGGTGCAGGGGTGCCGCCTTGGCCGCTTTGGCCGCCATTATTTTTGCGCGAAGTTCCAATTTGGGATTACTCCGCGCAGAGGTTCGTCCGATCGAAATAAGCCGCCTCCGGGAATGCCGATGTCCCAACTAGGTCTGTGACCGGTTGAATATGTTCCTCTCCAAGGTGGAAGCGCCGGGCTTTAGCCCGGCGACAAAACGCGCTAAATTCGGGCCTTTAGGCCCGGTGGCGTGCACCGGCATACACCGGGCCTAAAGGCCTCTGCCTCAACGGGCGCCTCATCACCGGGCTAAAGCCCGGTGCTTCCACCTTGGGTAAAGGTACGAAAGTGGGCGGTCAGAGACCCAGCCGGCATTGGCGACCTGCCGGAAAGGCGGGCCTGGCCACGAAGGCTTTCACGGACCGGTGTCGCGCTGAGGCTGTGCCGTGCATCGGTGGCGGCCGGGGGTATCGGCGCCTGCGATGCGTTCGATCTTCGATCCAGCCGCCGTGCGCTCCAGAGCGACATCCGATGGGAATTCCTACAACGGGAACAACGGAATGTTCCCGCGAAGCCAAAGGGCGCTCGGCGCCCGATCTGGGCAGCGTCCCGGCAACTCCGCAACCACCGCCGCGAGGTGAAAGAACCATTGGGCGGAACCATTGGGCGTTTTAGCGGTACGAATCAGAAAAGCCAACTCTCAATCAGAGCAATGCCCGTTCTTCCAACATGTGGCTTCAGGCGCCTTTCCGACTTTCGACCGAAGATGCGCCTCCCGAAGGTAGCGCGGCTCTCCAGAGCGGGGTCCCCGACGCGCCCGGTTTTGGCGCGTTGGGGTGGAGAGCGGCGGGCCCTATTTGCTCCTCACATATACCCACGGCCACGCAGATAATCCCGCCTTCCTGGGGTTGTCCAAGATATATTGAACGGCCCGCGCGAACTCTTCTTCGTTTCTTATCAAATGATCATAGGACTCGTCCTGCCACAGCATTCCGCGGCGCTTCACCATGGCGTTAATGCTCCGGGAGGTAAACTTCTTCCAACTTCCCAGTAGGGAAAGACTTTCCCCGGCAAACGGCCAGAACAGCACGTGCACGTGGTTCGGCATCACGCACCAAGCTTCCAGTTGATAGCGGGTGCCGTCCCAAAACTTCAAAGCGCTGGCTACCACAGCGGCAAGGGGTCCCCAGCAAGCCCCGGGGTCCCCGACGCGCCCGGTTTTGGCGCGTTGGGGTGGAAGCCCGCTTTGGGCTTGCTGGGGTGGAAGTTCCGGACGTTTGAACCAACACGCGGGTGGCCCATATTTCCGGACCCAAGAAAGCGTCGATGGTGGCCCAGGTGTGCGGAGCGAAGCGGAGCATACATGGGGCCTTTTGTTTGTGGCCGGGAGGCGTTTACGTGCGGCAACCAACGACGTGCCGGAGCAGTTCCTCT
>Ga0326727_10024241_pt1 | contig 11495 bp, 11 predicted proteins | sample MB2enrmetagenome_FD_207643 | JGI IMG/M metagenome (GOLD analysis project Ga0326727, IMG submission 207643) | Lab enriched peat soil microbial communities from McLean, Ithaca, NY, United States - MB29MY | ecosystem: Environmental > Terrestrial > Soil > Wetlands > Peat | place: USA: New York... | reverse complement strand
ATTGATCGCATTTTCCCGTCTTTTTCCACCTGAATCAGCAAACAAATCCTCCACAATCCGCTCAAATCGGCAAGCAAACGGCAAGCGTGAAGCTGCTGGTTGTGAGCGTGATTCCAGTTCAGCAAATCCCGATTCGTTCCCGGATGGGAAAGGTCCCAAGGGCTGGAGGGCCGATTTTGACAGGTTCATTTCCAACGAACGGAATGTAGTCAGAGTGCTGGAGGGCAAGTACGACCACAACGAGAGGGCTGGATCAGGCAGCAATCATGTCAGCGCCTTCGAAAAACTTAGACAAGAACTTGTTGCCGCCTACAGGAGCGAGCCATCTGAGCTGACAACCAAGCGGTATTTTAAATCGACTGGAATGCTGCCAATTGAATCCGGCGCAGTGGGAACAACTTTTCGATCGAGCTGTTCCTCGCTTCCCACGATTCCCCAGCATTGCCGAGTTGTACGAAATGCATGCGAACTTAGGCACCAGACCGAAATCAAGGCAAACTCAGAATGGCTGACGAAGATTTGTGAGGAGGGGAGACGAATGCAAAACAAGGGGTCAATGGTTTGACTTCCGCAAGAATGAATTCGAGAAATGGCTATTGTGGTGAGCTTGCTTTAGATACTTACACTGCGTAAAGTTCCCTATACCATTTAACCCAAGCCAATAGCTGGCCATCTGCATTGGCAGTTGCTGCAGAAATTATATCTGCAGAGGTGAGCGATGTGAATTTGCTGTTGCCGTTAATTAGTGCCTGGTAATCGCAAATGGTTTTGTCAAGTGAGCAGTTTCGAGGGTGGCGCACTATAGAGAAGGTCACTTGCTGATAAGCCTGGTTTTTGTCCTGCTCAATTGCCAGACCCAACAGTTGGTTTCGCCATAGTTGGTTCATACCGCCGCGGAAAGGACAACCGGTGCTTTGGTTGTAGTTTGGAAAGAACTCCCGATTAGCTGAAGTAATCTTCCAGTAGTTGAACATCTTCGCATCGTGGTAATAGCAAGCAGAAGGGCATTCGACAAGTTCGGCAAAGCTTTTATTGCAATCGTGTTGAGGCAGTCGCCCTTTACTCCTAAAACCACCGCATTCAGTAAATTCGGTTTCGGTAAGCTTATGCTCGATGAGCCACAGGCAAAGCGTTCCATTATGGTTATAATAGGCAATCGCGATATCTGAATCGGTACCTGACACATTAGTCTTGTCCCCAAGGCTTCCTGGTTTCCCATCAGAAAACTCAATTTGGTAACCATAGTCCAAGTATTCCGTTGCCAGTCGCGCCAAGTCGGGTTTGATCTCACCCAGGATGGCATCGACCTCCTGGTGGCGCAGGATTGGGAGGAAAAGGTTGATATTTGCCAATTGCGAACTGGCCATATGATTAAAATATTTATGGATGCGGAATGGAAACCGCTGCAAATGCTCCTCCAGTGCCGACCGGATTTCCGGATATACGAGAGGACGTTGCTTTCCTATATTATCCGGCAGAATTGCATCGTAGGTGCAGCCGTGCGCTTTGCCCGATTCTGTTGTAATGTATTTGCGCTTCCAGTCAATCAGGTGGATGTACAGCTTTTCCTGAAATGGGCTGAGTATGCTTGGAAGGCAGTATGTCTTTCCGTTTTGGACGAGTTCTTTCATACTAGGAGCTCCTGCATCATTTAACGGCCCTCATTTACCGATGTGCGCCTTCCCTGACTTGGTTCTTTCTCGCCATTGCAGCGCATCATTCAAAACATTGGCAAAACGCTCCGAAAGAGACCTCGGATCCTCCAAGGGTTGAGCTAATTCAATAGCATAATAAGCAGATTCTTCACAGCGATAAAACCGCGGATGGCCGCTGTACATCCTACAGAATTCCTCAAGTTTTCCTTTGGCTTGGGGCGGGCGGGCTTCCAGAGCAAAACATACCTCCGGTTTCTGCATTTCACCTTTCGAATTCTTAGACAATTCCAAAACAAGATAGAGCAATCCATCTATCGGTTTACCCAACCAGAGACGTGCGCCAATCTGGACCACCTCACCATGAAAGTTCTCATCAGCGCTCTTCTCTCTCGAGACGTAGAAGTTTACCGCCAGGTTAGTTGGCGCTTCCAACGCCATCACACGGGAGATCCGTTCAAGAGTTCTATCATTAAACGTTTCCCGTGCTTTCCTGCACACTGAGATCTCAAAGGCGTTGATTGCGTAAATAACCTCCAGGTACGATTCGCATCCCTTCAAGACCAATTCCTGTTCAGCATTAGATTGTGTTTCTGGTGTGTCATTCTTGTTCATTTGCACGACTCCATGAATTTGTTTAAATGGTTAACGGTTGCAGATGTCGGGCGTCTCGCGAAAATACCCAAATTTATGAGGTTCGATTCAAGCGTTGCCGCTAGTGCCAATACAAAAGATAGAAATATGTATCCGCGTTTGTCGTCGATCCTCTTAACCACGAAGCGCCTCAATGCCAAACATAAATCGGAATAAAGAAGGACGTAGAATCCATCTACTTCCTTTTCCACCGAATCCGTCACTAAGAGAATTGGATAGAATTGGATTTTCTGCTTTGTTAGCGATTCGATGTAGCCTGATTGCTTACGAGTGTCAGAAAAAAGAGCGCTGCCTTTCTTGACTTCAATAACAACCCGAGCAGAATCCGTTACCTTTAACTCCAAATCCAATCTACCAGTCGAGTCTTCGTGGCCCTTCTCTACATTGACCTCACGCCTGACCGTGATTCGCTCCGTTGGGTGTTGCACAATTAATTTACCAACAGGATCATCACGCCGGATGTCCAAAAGTTCCAAAAGTTCCCCCGCGCAAAGGTTTGAAAACAGCCAGTCTAGCCAATCTGAGTAGGCTTCCTCTCTCTGTCCAAGAAGCCAGCGATTCAAGCCAAAGTCCAATTCCAGCGGTTCCCCAAAGGGACTGAGTTGTTCATGTGAGCGTTTGACAACCATGAAATTCTCACTATCTAAATTCAGGGCTGCAATCTTGAGGGCATCTGCAGCCGTTGAGGGCCACTTTGGGCGCTTTCCCTCACTGATATGCTTCTCTCGATGAACCCTGAGTTCGTGACCCAGATCTGCCCATTCATTTAGAAGAACCTCATCATATTGATTATTCATATATGCCCTACACTCCTATACTCGAATGACTGATTAGAATATTGCCCATCAGTCCTCGGCATAGCGTCCGTATACCTTTGGATTGCGATTAATATTGAACCCTACGGAAATGGGTCAGGAATACAAACCCAGATATCCTTTTTATAATCGGCAAACATCTTGTAATGCAGTAGTTCATTCTACTAGACGATGTTGTTGAGGGCACGAATGATATCGATCATTCCGCTCGTGTCTTGTAAGCAATAAATTTCGAGTTGATTCCTAACCAGGGCTCGTTCCCTTTCTGGTAGATGGCCGAATGTCATGTCGAGAAATCTCAGGCTGGCTGTCGTACCATCGGCAATCTCCAAATCATCGTAGCTGCCGCCAGTCATTGGAAACGGAGCTATGGTGCATCCTAATCGGGTACGCAGGAGAAACTCCAAACACAGCCAAGGATTCATTTACCGGCTACCGCGCCAGTTCTCGACAATACCAGGAGCCGAAATCGAAATAACCCAGACTCAACCAAAAGTTCGATGGTCGACGTATCTGTGTTGGATACTCTCCCGACTAATTAGTATCTGCAACTGAGACTAAAGCCAATATTTTGCTTTAAAAACTGGCGTTTAAGATTCCCCCGCCAATCCTTGTCCCATGGGTATGCAAAAAATAAATCAAAAATGACTCTATCAAGCGGGATATGTCATGGTTTTCGGGAAAGATGCACGTGACATTGAATTCAGCGTTCTGCACTACCTTCTTCATGTCTTTGTTCACCCACCACTTCTCATCTGAAACAAGAGTAGAATTGGGGAAACTTGCCTTGGTACCATTTCTGGCCCAGCAAAACCCTGGCCCAATATGCTGAACAAATCTGTCCTTCACTTTGCCCATGCCAACATAGATTACCTGTCCACTTTTCTTATCCCAGTAGAGATAAACACCAGAGTCCTTCTTAATTTTGCGCATCTCCTCTTCGCCGAATAAATCAGCCGCATCTACCGGTTCGGATAAATCGTAATTCTTGCTCGCATTGCCCAGCATTGGAGCTACGGCAGTAAGGAATTGTCGGACCAAATCATTAATCTCAGATATTTTCATTTTTCCCGCACCTCCTTTAATTTCAAGCCTAAGTTGTTCCGAGCTACGTCCTTTTCCTTTGCATCCAGCGCCTTTCGTTCGCATGAAAATCTCAGTTCGTCGTGGTGGAGTATGGTTGTCAAGCTATTGATAATGTCCACCATCCCCGACGTATCTTGTGCACAATAGATTTCGAGCTGATTCCTTATCACAGCTCGTTCCGGTTCGGAAACAGTGCCGAATGCCATGTCAAGAAATCTAAGACTAGCTGTGCCTCCGTCGGCAATTTCAAGGTCATCATAACCGCGGGCTGCCAAGGCAGGCATTACAGCCTTTAGGGAAGCGGATCCGAGCTGGTCCGGATGGTAGTAATGAAATGATCGGAATGGCACAAACAGATCTGCAAAACGCGGAAGCAGCCTTTGGACCCAATCAAAATACTCAGGGTAGTAGTCCGCACATTCGGTCAGGATTCTGATCTCGAACGACGCATTGTAGGCGACGATGCTGCCCTTTTTGCCCAGTTCCGATTTTAGGCGCGATAGAATTTCGGGTCTCGGATCTTTGATTCCATCTGCGAGGAAGCCGAGCCCTTCAAATTCGGTACCGGGCGAGCGAAGAACACATAGGGAATATTGGAAAGGCACCTGCTGGTAAGGGCGCACGAGGTCATATGCCGGAATCGCAGTATTAAACGTTTCGAAATCCAGGAAATAGAGTGGATACTGCAAACCATTCAGGAAGCCGGCAATTGCCTCCTTATCGATGTGCGGCTGACCAGATTTGTCGCATTCCACCTGGATTCGCTGGCTTTCCGTCAAGGGAAATCCATCCGGAATATCCGCGAGCCTCATTATTCCGCCTTCAAAAAGATCCATTTTCCTGGCGCCGCCGCGGTACATCGAGAAGACATTCCGCTCAGGGAGGAAGGACCAGCAGGACTCCTTCAGGGGACACGTATAGGGAGAATCGCAATTGCCACTTATTTTTATATCCGGGCATCTCTTTGAGCCGATAATGCCGCGCATCGCTGACACTTGCTCTGGAATGCCAGACAGTATCGAAGAAACCTGTTTTGTTACGTCCTCCTTTTTGAAGAGCTTCCCCGCATCCACCTCGCCGCGCCGGACATAGGAATTGTCGATGTGCATAAGATAACAGCGGCGTATCGGCACTCCGGCGCCTTCGTAAACATATTTTTGAAAAGCCACGTCCTGCAGATGTACATCTTCGACTTTGGTGCCGCTTTTGACCTCGATGAGGTCCCACCTACCGCCTGACACAGGGTTCAGCACGTCAGCCCGGGCATAAGAGAGGCCGTTCCTAAAACCTGGTTCAAACAGCGGCCTTCGCTCTGCCAACGCCTTTGTCGATGCCGAAATAACTTCGTCGAATCCGGCATCCCAATCGATTTTGATTCCGTTCGGGAAGAGGCTGGTTGCTAGCTCGCCAACAAGATGCCCCTGGTCAAAGATGGCCTGTGTTCCCTGATCAGGCTCAGGAATTGCATTTTTGTCGTTGTAGTATGTCCAGAGCAGTTTCGGGCATTGGAGGCCAGCAATAAACTTGCTTTTGGAAAGGTAGGGTTCGGTCATGGCAGAGGCCTTTCGCAGCTGGAGTTACGATTTTCTTCCTGTACCGAAAAGAATCGGTGACTTTCGTATTTCCCTGTACCTGTCAAGAATCTCGATCACGCGTTCGATCCTCAGGCCTTCTTCGCCCAGCATTGTACTCCGGACAGCCGCCTGGCCACATACGAAATCGATTTCGCGCAGGTGCATTGGCGTGTTTTCGACAAGATCGATGATGCGTTCCTGGAACTTATCCTTCAGATGTTTCCTCCATCGACATATTTGGAGATCCTCAGGAGGATAATTAATCTCCAGCAGTTGATGAAATTCCGGGAAGAGAACTGAATTGCCCTCGAAGGCTGTAACGACAAAGACGAAGCCCCGTTGATACCGCAACTTTTCCAGGAACGAGCGCACCAATAGCGGCGCATCATCTCCAGGTTTCGTCTTAGATGCGAATGGGTGAAAAGCAGCGAACTGTTTATCGTGATCGACAAAGAGCAGAACAGAGTTATGTCCCACCCCCGCCGCAAATGCATACTCAAGAGGGCTGACCTCGACTTGACCCTGAGGATCGAGATATCCGCCGGAGCGGCTGTCGGACAGAACTTCTGAAAGCGAGTACTTTCTAACCGCAAGGTCGCAGGCACGCGCCGTTGCTTCAACGGCTGCCACTCCGGTTTCAAGGTCCGCTGTTTTCACCATGACGTTCAGGCCGTAATCCTGCGCTCGTAGTCTTTGCCATGCGCCAGCAAGACCCTTGAGTTGCTGGAGTTCCGAGGCGCGTAGCGGCAGATCTTCAATCTTTGATTTCGGCGCATAGGACATGCCAAGCCTGTATTTAGCAAATGCGCTGATCGATTGTTGGTCTGCAATCCGAACCAGATCATCCATTGTGATAACGATCTCGTTCAAGCTGCCATTTCCAATGGCTTTATTGACGGCCGCAAAGAGCGTATTTTTTATTAGTCCTCCGTTGAAATTGTAATTTCTCGCCAAACGATCAAAATTCACGTCTGGATCCAGCCTAACGTTCCGCGGAACAAGTTCCTGCCAAATTCTCCTGCGCAGGTTTTCATTGGGGAAAACAAACGGGACCTTCATGGTTATCCTGCGCTCCAGGGAATGATCGAGCCGGAACGGTTTGTTTGTCGCGAGGATCGTTATACAGTCAGCCTTCTCAATCTCAATGAGAAGGAGGCGGCTCATCTCCGCATCTTCGGCAAAGATATCGTCACACTCGTCAAAGAACACGATCCCGCCGCGCAGCCGCGCTTCTTTGAATATGTATTTTATGACGTCATCAATCTGATGGAATTGGAGACTCTTGATGCCTATGGTGAATATTACCTTGTCGAGTTTATTGGCCAGGGCCTTCGCCAGCATTGTCTTGCCAGTACCTGACGGGCCATAGAATAGAAGCACCAGCCCGGTTCCGTAACCATAGAAGGTATTTATTCCGAGCGTTTCGCGGTTTGCCGTGCCGCCGGCAAAGCTCAAGACCAAGCGCGCAACATCGCTTTTAAGCTGCTCCGGCATAATGACCTGGTCGAGCGACACTTCGCTCTTTTCGCGCAGCACGCTTTTCAGACAAGAGTCGTAGAAGCAGTCATCCCCCAGGATAAACCGCACAATGCGCTCGTGCAGATGGACAGACTGAGTGAGTATGTTAGTCGTCTCGTCAATTCTGCCAAGCAGTATGATTATCTCCTGGTGAATGAGCCTGCCCTCGATACTGAAATGGCTACGATTCGCGACTTGTTCCCGATAATTCCGGCAAAGGATGGCCAGGAGGCTACCGATTGTAAGGACATCCTCATTCTCGTCATCATTGGCATAGGCTTTGGCCAAAGGACTCCTCGAGAAAGCCTTTTTGAATGTTGTGCTTGTGTTGAACACGAAGAGGAGCAAAACAACCAGTCGTTCAAACTCATCCAGGGAATAGGAAGCACACAGTCTGCTGAAGAGAAGAGGGATTCCCCTCGCAAGAGAATTCAGTTCACGCTCTCTGTTTGCAGCAACAGCTTCTTTCAGACGATCTTCCAGCGACTCTCGTCCGCTATCCGCAAAGGAATGGGATTCCTCTTGCGATTTCTCGGTATCTTCAGACCGGAACTCTGGGGTTGCAGGACTTCTCAGCTCCGCGAGTTCAAGGCGCAGCAGCATTTCTTGCTCCAAAGCTTGCAGATGCTCCAGATTATCCTGGAAGAAGCCGCAGCCCTGGGCTCTTCCGGTTTCATGATCCTGAAGGACTGTGGTTCTCTTCGAAATCGATCGGACTTTCTCATCCATAACGCCTCCTGGTTAAGATTTGCCCAACGGTTCGACAGTATCGGCTACACCAAACTTGACGGCTTCATCAGGAGACAACCATGTATCTACATCCCGGAGCAGCGTCTGCTCCAGATCCTCTTTCGTTTTCATGTTTGTGTGCCGAAGATAATGTTCGACAATCCGGCCGTGCATCAGGTCCTCTTCTTTGCGGCCGGCAATGAGCTGGCTGTAGTTGCCCGCTGTCAGAGCCAGATACCGGTGGGAAAGAATCGACGTTCTGGGCGTGATGACCCTGTGTCCCTTGGCTCCAGTCATGAAAACAAGGAGTCCCATGGAAGCGATCATGCCGATGCCTGTTGTGTAAACCGGGATCCTGGACCATTCGATGATGTCGATGATTGCAAATCCCGCAGTGCACGACCCGCCGATAGAATGGATGATAAGCTGAATCTGAGAGACCTCAGATTTGATGTTATATTCGATAATTTCCTTACAGACGTTCTCGGCCGTTCCCGAATTGATGTCACCTGAGAGAAAAATGATTCCATATTCCTTCAGACCTGTTTCCTTTTCATCGTTTCCGTTGTTTTTCATAATTGCCTCCCTTAGTCTGTATGCAGGCCACTTGGGATGAGCCCGCGTTATGCTGCCTATAAATGCCAGACGTCTGTTGCATTTTTGGCCACACTTCCCAAAAAAAGATGGAGGTTTGCGATGCGCGGCAAGCTTTTTGTGAGATTCCACAAGGCCGTCCAACTGATCGGCCGGCCGCAGGGTGCGTCGATCGACGAGCTAACGAATGAACTGGGAATCGACCGCACTTCCGTTTACCGGCTCTTGCGGACAGTCGAGGACATGGGGTTTCCGCTATTCGATGACAAGGCTCCGCTCGAGAGAGGCAAACGTTGGCACTTCCTTGAATCAGGACATGGAAAATCACGGAAGTTGAGCGAGCTGCACCTGTCGCGATCGGAATTGATTGCCCTCACCTTTGTTTGGGGGTATGCCCGTCTTTACAGAGGAACGTCCCTTGAAGAAGACCTTGACGCGGCGTTTGAAAAAATTTGCAGTTCGTTATCGCCGCAGCTCGCGGCGCAGCTGGAAAGGGTCCGGTCACTTTTTATCCCGACGGTCAAATTTGCCAAAGACTATGCAGGCAAGGACGAGATTATTGATTCGCTCGTAGAAGCAATTCTCCAGCAGAAGACGTGCACAATCGGATATCATTCATTCACGGATGACAGGCACAAGCAATTCTCCATCGACCCGCTTCACTTCTTTGAGCACGGCGGCGGTCTTTATCTCTTCGCCAATACAACGGATTTCGGCGAAATCCGAATCCTGGCATTGGAGCGGATTGAAAAAGTTGAGATTACGGAGTCTCAGTTCACCTATCCCAAGGGCTTTGACCCAAGCAAATGGCTCGAAGAGGCTTTTACAATTTATGGGGATGACCAGTTTGAAACGAGCATCTGGTTCTCGGCAGATCAAGCCCGGTACATCAAAGAAAGGATGTGGTCAAAGCAACAAAAGATCGTTGATCAAAAAGATGGCTCAATCATTCTGGAGATGACGACTTCGGGGAAATGGGATGTGATGCGTTGGGTACTGGGCTTCGGAGGCCAAGCTGAGATACTCGCTCCTGCTGATCTTCGCGAAGAGATCCAACAAGAGCTCGATTCTGCTCATGCTCTATATATTAAAAGACATTCTCCCCACAAGGCCGAGCGACTCCGTGGAAAAACAGCGACTGATTAGGCTCAGTAGGTTCCTTAGCTTGGTGCTCAGGCATAGGCCGGAATTGATCGGACTTCAGCTTGACGAGCATGGTTGGACGTCGGTAGCAGACCTACTGGCAGGATCCCAGTCTGCCGGGGTGCTTCTGACGCTCACGGAATTGAGAGAGCTGGTCCAAGCAAACGATAAGCGGAGATTCGCCTTCAGCACCGATGAATTGCAAATCCGAGCGAACCAGGGGCATTCAGTGCCCGTCGATCTTGGATATCAGGCGGAGAAACCGCCCGAGATGCTCTTTCATGGCACTGGCGAAAACTGAGTTGAGGCCATTCGAGTCCAGGGATTGCAGCGTCAGAAGCGTCACCATGTGCATTTATCGATCACCCCGGAACAAGCAGAACAGGTTGGTCGTCGACATGGGATTCCAGTGGTGCTGAAAGTGTCTGCCGGCCGCATGAGCCAGGATGGGTTTGTCTTCTATCGTTCGGCTAATAACGTTTGGCTGACGGAGTGCGTGCCGCCGGAATATCTGGAAATCCCCGATCACCGGAATTCCGGCGCGGGTCGATAAGCCTTGCGTATTTTGGAATGTCTCTTGACAGAAACGTGAAATCCGCGGCAGGTAAATCCTTACCATACCTGCTGAATTGCAGCTTTTACTAACGTGCTCGCTTTTTGGAATCGATAGATATGCTCGGAGCAAGAAAATGAAGAAATCAAAGAAAATGCGCGCGCCTCAGGATACTTTAGGAGAGATAAAGATTACGAGATTGCCTCCAGGAGATGCAAAGGGATCTCACCCTCACGATGCTAAATGGGCCTTACAGCCGATCCCTCCAGAAGCTAGAGCGGATTTAACAAACATACTCATAAAGCACAAGTTTCAGTGCATTGAAGATCATGATGACGTTTTCTGGGCAAAAAGGACACATCTATTCCGTTTAGATATCAGCTTGCTAAAATCCGTAAATTCCTACGGACCTTTTTTGGAAGCCGAGCTCACGCCTTTGTGCTCTCTAGACGGTAAGAACCATGGCCTTTGGGCCGATGCTGAGGCAAGAGACAGGATATGTGATCTTGAGCGCCAAGGGAGAACCGCGGCTGAACTGAATGACTTTCTGTTGACTGTTCGGCAAAGGGAAAAACAAAAGTGAAAGTTCAGACAAATCTGACGCGACTCATTCACGTGAATCCCAAAAGGCATCCGCCTTTTTTAGTGCAGCCTCCATATTGGTTCTTCCGACAGGATTCGAGGTATGAGTATTCCACCGGATGCGGGTTATCTCTCCCAAGCAGGCTGCTCCTTCAATAAAGTTCGCTACGGTATATCCCGAGTTGTCAGGTTCATCCGGAGTCCCTAAATCATGATCCAGCGATATTTCTGCCACATCGCCTGTTGAAATATAGTCTATAGCCTCACGCGCAGTCTTCACCCAAGTCCACCCATCTGGAGGAGTCCGGATATCATCGAGCCAAATTCGAAGCACTCTATAAAACCCTCTTTACAGAAATCCGCGTTTGCTAAGGGCCGGTATTAATCAGTTAATTTATACCACCAATAGCTAAGTGGAGAAATCAGGATCAAACTCAAAGGGTTCTCAGCCGTGCTGCAGACAAATGAATTGGGGAAGGATTGATAGGTTCCATAAACACGTAGGGGCATGGCGGGTCAAATCTCTGCGTGCTCGGCGATAGACCGGGCCGCGCAGGCCTTTTTTTGTATTGTCAAAATTGCATAGGGGGGGGTA
>Ga0326727_10024240_pt1 | contig 11495 bp, 15 predicted proteins | sample MB2enrmetagenome_FD_207643 | JGI IMG/M metagenome (GOLD analysis project Ga0326727, IMG submission 207643) | Lab enriched peat soil microbial communities from McLean, Ithaca, NY, United States - MB29MY | ecosystem: Environmental > Terrestrial > Soil > Wetlands > Peat | place: USA: New York... | reverse complement strand
TCCAGTTGACTCTTTCGGACTGACCTGATCCGCAGAAGATCTGGCTATTCTTTTTCGACGGCGAGGATCGACATATCGTCGGCAAATGGCTCGGGGCCGTGCCAACGGATGATCTCTTCCTTGATGTCCTTCACGGCGTCTTTGAGCGACTTTCCGCGGGAAGCGGAAACACCTTGAATAAGCCGTACGGATGAAAAGCGCTCTCCCTCTTTGTTCGTGCATTCCGCGCACCCGTCCGAGTACAGGAAAAGCCTGTCGTTCTTCGCAAGCCGCAAGTGCTCCATCGGCACGTCCGAGCCGGGGAAAAGTCCCACCGTCGGGCTTTCCTTCTCGAGAGTACGGACTACACCGTCTGCACTCTGGAGAATGGGGTTAGGAGTACCGGCATGCGCCAGGGAGAGTTCTCCGGTGGCGGGCTCGATGAGACCATAGGTAAGCATGAAATACGGGCTACCTTCCTCCTTCAGGAAGAATCGTCTGTTCAGGGCTTGGACGACCTCCGCCGGGGTCAGAATCCGGCGGCCCGGCTGCTCGCATAGCTTCTCGACAAGGATGCCGCCCCGATCGAAATGGGGGGTGAGGAATGTCCCCAGCAAGAGAGAAAACATGGCCGAAAGGAGCCCGCCCCCCAGAACGTCGAGAGAATAGAACGCCGCATGCTCTTCATCGAGCCGCATGTACCCGAGAGCGTCTCCACCACCAAAAGACGAGGGGAGGAAAGCCCACTCGAAAGCCAGGCCCGGGATGACCGTGTCCCCGGATGGGAGAGAGCGCTTTTGAAGTCGGGAAAAGGCGTCGAGTTCCCGCAGCATCCGCTCCTGGATCCGTTCCTTTTCACCGGTCATGCGCAGGACGTAGAGGACTCCGAAAAGCGTGCCTTCGGGGCTGCGCAGGGGGGAAGCCGTGAACTGAACCGGGTATTCACGGCCCTCACCGACCAGAAGGCTACAGTTGCCTCGTATCGTGCTCCTGCCTTCGAGCAGGGGCTCTGTCACAGGAAAAGGCAGCGGCTGTCGCGTCGCCGAGTCCCGAAGGGACACGACATCGCGCATGCGCGTCTCCTGGACTTCCCGCAACTGCTTGCCGATCAAGGCTTCGGCGGCGGGATTGATGAACTTCACGTATCCCTTGACGTCGCAGATGAGGACGGCCTCGGTCATGCTTTCGGCAAGGGCCGACATCCACATCCCGCTCTCCCGGGCCTCGCGGGCGCGGTGGTGCTTGGAAAGGGACATTTCGATGATGGCATGAAGGCTCTTGTCCTCGAAAGGTTTCAGGACGTAGCCGTCAGGGTCAGTGAGCTGCGCCAGGGAAAGGGTTTCTTCGTCGGAGAAAGCGGTGAGGTAGACGACGGGGACATCGATACGTCCGCGGATTTTCCGCGCCGCCTCGATCCCGCTCAGGCGACCTGTGAGCTTGATGTCCATAAGCACGAGATCCGGCTCGGTCTCCATGACCTTCTCCACGGCTTCCTCCCCGGTCAAGGCGACATGCGCGACGGCGTAACCCATCCCTTCCAGGGATTCCTGGATCTGCAGCGCGACCACCCCCTCGTCTTCAACGACCATGATCCGCGCCTTGCTCATGTGCCTCCCTATTTCCTCAGGTCCCCGTTGCCCCGAAGGATCCACTTGTAGGTGGTGAGCTCCTTAAGGCCCATGGGGCCCCGAGCGTGAAGCTTGTCCGTGCTGATTCCGATCTCGGCGCCCAATCCGAAGATCCCGCCATCGTTCAACCGCGTGGAGGCGTTAACTGTCACGACAGCAGAATCCACCATGGCCACAAACTTCTCGATTGCCGCCGCATTCTTCGAAAGGATGCCGTCGGTGTGGCTGGACCCATACTTCTCGATGTGGACCGCGGCCTCCTCTACCCCGCCCACTACTTTGACGGTTAGGATCAGGTCAAGGTACTCGGCATACCAGTCTTCCTCAGTTGCCGTAGCCATGGAGGGCAGGATAGCGCGAGATTTCTCATCTCCACGCAGCTCAACCGTGGGCATTTTCTCTTTCACCATGGGAAGGAACTCCTTCGCCACGGCGTGGTGGACGAGCAGTTTTTCCAGGGCGTTGCAGGTGCCGGGTCGCTGCATTTTGGAGTTCGTCACGACCTCCGCGGCCATCGGGAGGTCCGCGAACTCATCCACGTACAGATGGCAGACGCCCTTGTAGTGCTTGAGGACTGGGACGGTTGCCTTCTGGGCGACACGTCGGATAAGCGATTCACCTCCGCGGGGGATGACGAGGTCCACGAGGCCCGACTGCGTCACCAGCTCGTCGATGGCTTGGTGCTCCGTCCTGTCAATGTATTGCACCGCCTCCGCGGCAATACCGGCGTCCGCCAGGCCACGGCCAATAGCGCGGACGAGAGCCGCGCTGGATTCCACGGCTTCGCTGCCCCCGCGCAGGATGACGGCGTTGCCGGACTTCAGGCACAAGGCCGCCGAGTCCACGGTGACATTGGGCCGAGACTCGTAGATCATGGCAATCACGCCGATGGGGGTGCGAATCTTTTCCAAGACAAAGCCTGAAGGGCGGCGAACCCCCACCACCTCTCCCACGGGATCCTCGAGGGCCGCGATCTCCTTGAGGGATCCGATCATATCGTCGATGCGCGTGTCGCTCAGAGCGAGACGGTCGAGAAAAGCGGCGGACAGCCCCCCCGCCTTTCCTTTCTGAAGGTCGCCGGCGTTGGCTTCCCGGATGTCTTCTCTGCCCTCATCGATTGCTTTCGCCATAGCAAGGATGGCGCGGTTCTTCGTGTCCGCGCTCAGCGCACGCAGTGACGCAGAGGCCGTTTTTGCCGCGCGGGCGATGCCGCTCACATACTCCTTCAGGTCCGCCACTCTACTGCTCCTCGCGGGCCACGACGACGAGGTTATCCCTGTGCACCACCTCGTCGAAGGCGGCCTCCGCGCCAAGGATCTCGGGAATCCTCTTCGTATTCAAGCCCCGGATTTTTTCCAGCTCCTCGCTGGAAAAATTGCACAGCCCCCGCGCCAGCTCCCGCCCTTCTTCGTCCTGGATTGCAATGACGCTTCCCATAGCGAAAGTACCTTTGATGCTCTTGACCCCCGCCGGCAGGAGCGACCGTCCCTGGCGCAAGATGGCCTTGCGCGCCCCGCCATCCACCACCACAGCCCCTTCCGTCTGCGGGTTGAATGCCATCCACTTTTTCCGCCCTTTCATCGTGCGCCGTGCAGGCACGAAGAAGGTTCCGACTTCCTCCCCGCGGAAGACATTCTCAAGGTCGATTCCTGCTCCGCGCGCAATGACAACGGCGGTGCCGCCACGGGTAGCGATATCAGCGGCTCTGATCTTCGACTCCATGCCGCCGGAGGAGAAGTCCGAACCCTTCCCTTTCGCGCCGGCCAAAACCGTCTCCGTCACCCGCGTCACCGTGCGGAGGACCCGGGCCTCTGGGTGCTCGCGGGGATTGCTGTCGTAGACGCCGTCGGTGTCGGTGAGGAGGATGAGAAGGTCTGCGTCAAGCATCGTCGCGAGATGGGCGGAAATGATGTCATTGTCTCCGAAGCGGATCTCGGCAAAGGACACTGTATCGTTCTCGTTGACGATGGGCACCACGCCGAAGGACCAGAGGGTAAAGATGGTGTTGCGGATGTTCAGGTAACGCCCGCGGTTCCTGATATCCTCGTAAGTGATGAGGAGTTGGGCCGTCTCGCGCCGCGCAGCGGCGAACTCGTGCTCGTAGGCGTGCATCAGCCTGCTCTGTCCCATTGCGGCAGCGGCCTGCAGCAGCGTAATTGCTCGGGGGCGTGAATCGAGATGAAGCTGTCGCAGCCCGAGAGCGATGGCACCCGAGCTCACGAGGATGAACGAGCGGGCGCCGGGGACGCCCGGCTCGCCGGAAAGGGAGGCGATCTGCCGCACGAGAGAACCCATCACGTCGGAAGAGAAAGCGTTATCTCCCCCCGTGGCCACACTTGTGCCCACCTTGATGACGATGCGGTGCGCGTGCGTGATTGATTCGCGAATTGCTGTCATGGCGCGAGGCGCCGGAGTATAGCACAATCGCCTCGGGTGGGTATACTCACGGCCATGCGCTCGCTCCTCATGAACGCGGCGGGCCTGGCGGCGTCCGTGACGTTCGTGCTTGCCGTCATCGCTGGGGCAGCCGCGCTGGGGCGCGCCGGGACCCTCGACGTGCGGACCGCCCGCAAAACCATCCACATCGCCCTTGCGCACTGGTGGCTCATCGCTCTTGTGATGTTCGACGACCCCTGGGTAGCCTCAGCGGGGCCTGCCTGCAGCCTTCTGGCGGCTTGCTTCGTCCCGGGAGGGCGACTGCTTCCCGTGGAAGAAGGGGCGGCTCGCTCGCGAGATCGAGGAGCAATCTATTACAGCGCCGCGCTGCTCGTCCTGGTGAACCTTTCCTGGCGCGGGCTGATCTCCATGCGCTCGGCGACCGTCGGCGTTCTCGTCATGGGGTGGGGAGACGGCCTTGCCGGCCTGATTGGCGCCCGGTTCGCGCAGGCGGGGATCACGATCTGGGGCCGAAAAAAAACGGCCCAGGGCACTGCAGTCATGTTTTTCACCTCATTCGTCGTGACGCTTCTTCTTATCCTGGTCGCTAATCATCTTGCGCGCGGTCTCCCTGTGACTGCCATACAGTGTCTTTGCACAGCTGCTGTAGCCACATGCCTCGAACTGTTCACCCCGTGGGGGCTGGACAACATCACGATCCCGGTCGGAACCGCCCTGTTCTTCGCAGGAGCTTTCGGATGAGCGGCTCCATCCTTACGAACGCGGTTCCCCTGCTGCTGCTTTTCGTCGGATTCCCCCTGCACTGCCTGGGTGCCGTGGTGTCATTCTGGCGGAAATCAGTGGACGCGGGCGGAGCGGTTGTGGGTGCCACTCTAGGCACGGTCATCCTCGTTGCCGCCGGTCCTCTTCTCTGGCTGATATTTGCCGCATTCGTCCTCTCTTCGACAGCATTCACAAGGTTTCATGCTTTGAAAAAAGAGCGTTTTGCTGAAATCCAGGAGAAAGGCGCGAGGCGAGACGCGCTCCAGGTGTTGGCGAACGGCGGAGTCGGAATGCTCATGGCCCTTCTCCTGCGCCTGACGGGAGAGCCAGTATTCGCATTTGCGTTTGCCGCGTCCTTCGCTTCAGCGAATGCGGATACTTGGGCGAGTGAGATCGGAGCACTTTCCCGCTGCGGGCCCGTTTCCCTTATCACGTTTCGGTCGGTTGCCTCCGGGACCTCGGGCGGCGTGACAGTGCTCGGGCTCGCCGCCTCCATGTGCGGCGCACTATTCATCGCTCTGCTGTTCGCCGTTGCGAACGCATCCTCCCCACCTGGTATGGCGGGCATCGCTTTCGTGGCCGGCCTGCCGACAGCGGCTGGCGTCTTCGGCTCGATCCTGGACAGTCTTCTGGGATGCACCATACAGGGCCGGTACGCAACCCACGCCAACAGGGAGACGGAGCGGAGGTTCTCCGAGGGGAGACCGAACACTCTTGTACGCGGGCTTCCCTTCGTCACAAACGACGTCGTTAACTTCCTGAGCATAGCAGCGGCAGCAGTCGTAGGCGGGCTCGCTTTCATACTCCTGCCCTGAGAGCAGGAGGCCTCCCGTCCTACTGCCAGGACGGGGGGCTCTCCTGCCCTTGATCTGAGAAGGGAGAGCCGACGTTGCTCCAGAGCTCGACCGGGTTGAGGCCGATGCGCCAGAAAGCGATCGATCTCACGGCTTTTGATTTATACAACTCGAGCTTCTCCCGCAGCGATCGAACATCATCATAGAACACTTTGACTTGCACGTTTTCCGAGTACTCGAAATATGGCCCAATTTCCGATTGATAGCCCGTCCTCGCGTTCTTGCCCGTAATGAGGTCCTGCACGCTCTGAAATCCGAGCGCACGGGCGAGCTTCTTGTCTTGCCACGCCCTCCCATACAACGGTAAGCCCATCACGATCTTGCCATTATCGATCACGGTCTGCGCGTATGCAAGAACGTTCGAGCACCAGGGAAGCGAGGCGACCGGGCCGGGGGAACTCGTGCTCCAATGTTCGTCGTAAGCCATGATGATCACCCGGTCTACGATCGGAGCGATCTTCGAGTACTGATAAGCGTCCGCCTTCGCGCCGGTCCGCGCCGGCAAAGCGACGCTGAGCGTTTTCGTCGAAGGCAAGGCATTCCTCAATTGCTGCAAAAAGTCCCAAAAATTCTGGGCCTCCTCCCGGGGCACGGCCTCAAAGTCTATCTGCACGCCGTCGAAATCCTGGGAGACCCGGCATATGTCGCCAACAAGAAGCGGACGCACTCCGTAGGTCGGATTCAAGGAAAAGTGCATAAGGGAGGAATTGGAAAGCTCCGTGACGACGAGATAGATCCTGGGCTGGACGCCGACACCCAACGCGAGCGACGGCCGCGCGATAGCCTCCGGTATGCGCCCTTCGTCGGTCAGCTCCGCGCTGAAATAGCAGATATCTGTGAAAGGTTCCGCGCCGGTCAGCTGATCTTCATGGCCTCGGATGAGGTAGCCCCAGACTTCGTTGAAGACCACTTTCGTTGGCGTTTGCCCAACGGCAGCGCCTTTGATGGATGCGCACCCGCTCATGGCAATTGAGACAGAAACAACGCCCACAACAAGGGAAAACTTGAAGAGCCTCTGCAGAGAAGTCATCGCCATACCCTTGAGAAAAGACCGGGCCCACGAGCAGCGGTTCTACTTTTCAATTTTTGCAAGTTTATTCTCGAGCGGATTGATCGATTGTAGAAGCACAAAAGCCTCACCTTTCGTTTTGGTATCGAACGAAATCCCATTATTCTTCAGCAATTCCTTGATCCTTTTTTGCAAGAAATGCGGTTGTGTTGGAGATATAGAACGGAAAATACCAAAAATAGAAAAAAACCACCAAAACGCATACAGCCCCGACAGCCGCCATGGCATTTGTTATATTTCCGGCATGGTGCTTGGTCAGCAAACTCTTTCGCCCAGCGGCCTCCATATTTAGGTCGTTGATTTTGATTATTGATTGTCTGGTACCTGTATAGGAGCGGAGAAAATCGTTGAAAAACAAGTCAGCGCTTCCTCCTTTGCCGTTCATTTGAAGGCAGAGTTTCAAGTAAAGGTTATAGTTCCCGGTCAATTCTTCAACATTCTCTTTCTCGTGTATTTCAGCGATATTGCTTTTCTCATAGGTCAGATTGCTTTCAGAAGCTGCCTTGCGGATCTCAAAGAGGCTCGAATAGTAGTCTGACAGCCTGGTTTGATTCAAGCCAAAGACTCTGCTCCCAACGCCAGTGCGCAGGTCGTCCAGAGCCACAAGCATGCTTTTACAAGAGACCAGTGAATCGTGGTTGTCTCCTATAGTTTTTTCTGCATCGTTGGATAGCCTCTCAATATCAAACGTGCCAAAGATCGCCAAGACGAATATAATCAGGAATATGAGACCAAGCCCAACTATCAGTTTGGCACGTAACGACACATCGCCTCCGGAAGATCGGACCACAAGAAGCTACGGTAGCTTACCTCTTGGGCGTTTCAAGGTCAAATATCTCGCCTGCTGATATGGCGACATGGTTCTTCGGCATCTCTTCGTTGCAGCCCCAAGGCGATCTTCGAGCTACACTGGAACTATGACAGAATATATACTTGAGCTTTGCTCGCCATTGTCTCTTTATACCCGGAAGACGCTTCAAAGGCCCGAGCAGAGTCCCCATGGAAGCAGGGCAGGCACATACATTTTGTAAACTATCTATGGGCGAACTTGAAATGGGATGAGATCGGCATAGGCTATCTCCAAAAAAAGTCCCGATTTACGGAGTGCGTCTCGGGTTCTATGACGACCGTGAGGATAACAGAGAACCGGCGCTGTCCAGTGGGGAAGAAAGTTAGGTTTCATTTGATTCGTAAGTGAACTTTCTAAACTCCTGGCGATGGGGAAATCACCTAAGAATGAATGGACAGAAAGCTTGTTTTGTCTCATATTTGACTTGCTTGTGAGAATGGTAAGAGTCGGTGACCCTCAAGCAGTGCCTTCCCATACTTATTTTTGCCCTGGTTGCAACCTCCAGCTTGAGTGCTCAGTACTTTGAACATCCCAGTTCAACATACTTTCAAGTTGGCTTGGGATTCTACCCGTATCTGACTTACGGCTCCGCTGTCGACTCTACTCTTGCAAGTTCTGGCGCATCTCGATTCCAGCTTGATATTAACGTCCACATGGGCTGGGCCATTACACCGTCCTTCTACCTGGTTGGTGGATATGACGGAGTTTTGGATGAAATATTCACCAACGGCTCCTACTCCAATCAAATATCTTCCTCGCTCTTCTCACTTGGTTTTCGGCTTTACCCTTTCGTCAGTGGGCTCGTTTTCGGTGCTGATGCAGGGGTATCCGAGTTCAATAGCTTTAGTGCCTGGGGCTACGGCTTTGGTGGTATCCTTGCGTGGGACTTTACGCTATTCGGTTTGAAACTCGAAATTGGAGCGAGAACCATTTACCTCAATTTTGATTCCGCTACTCCGCCTTATATGTTTACAGTGATGCCGTTTATCGCTTTTGTTGTCAGATAGACAGTATGCGATTTGTTCAGTCTATAAGAAGGTGACGGATGAGTGCCATGGAACGAATTACTTGCAAAGATACTCTCAGTTGGCGCAGTTGGTTACAGAAAAACCACATTACGAAAACTGAAATCTGGCTGGTTTTCTATAAGGGTGAAAAGGGCAACCTCTACATAAATCACGACCAAGCTCTGGATGAAGCCCTTTGCTTTGGCTGGATAGACAACATGGTAAAGAGAATCGATGATGAAAAATACGCTTTGCGGTTTACAAGACGAAAGGAAAAAAGTAATTGGACTTCGGGCAACAAGGCCAGAGTCAAAAGGCTAATCGAGCAAAAAAGAATGGCCCCCGCTGGCTATGCCGTTGTTGAGGCTGCGAAAGCAAATGGGTCATGGAACGCACCAAAAAGCATTTCAAAGTGACTGCGTGAAGTCATTGTTGCGGACCTCAGTGACCCAAAAGCACCTTCAAAGGTTTTCCTCGCGGCAAAAAAGATGGGTCGTGAGGTCGACGTACTGGCCAAAGAACGGGACGATCACCTGGGCTGTACACACGACAGTCACGGCAATAGCCTTCTTCGACACTCCTCCTACAGATTTTGCCGGCAAGGTAGAGCTTAAAGGTTCTACGTGGATTTTTTTCTTCGGAATCAAGAATCGCAGCGACGGCGCGGTAATCGGCGTTTTTGGGTCACACAGCGGCGGTACTTGCATGCGATAGGGATGCCGGCAAAGGTCCGGCGGGCGGGGTGATCGGCGGAGAGCCACGGAAGACGATGCACGTCGAAGGTAAGGTGAAGTCTATCTACTCCACATACGATACCGGGCACGCCGCGGGCAACAGAGGCGTGAAGCCGCGTTCGTCCCGAGCCTCCATAGGCCACGCCGATGTGTGGTCTCTGTATCTATTGGACTGACTGGAATCGGTCAACGGCCGTCCAGCCCCAGGTATGTAATTCCAGCGCGTCCCATCCTTTCTTTCCATACCCTGCGAAGGGAAACTGGCGCTCACTTATCTTTAAGCGGCCAATGGGTGTATGATTTGGAGAAAGATTACTAGTCAGCACCCTGTTAGATCCTGAAGCCGAGGAGAAGCCGTGCAGATTCAACAAAGTGATCTCGAGTCCCGAATTCAGAATATGCTTGATCAACAGCTTCTCGACCACGTTGCTGAAGGACTGGAGGCCTTCCAACCAGGAGTCTACGATATGTACTTGGCAGAGGCAAAGCGGCGTGGCTTTGCTATCGATAGCAGTAGGCTCGCTGCTTTGCGACAGAAGACCGAAAAGAAAAATGTACAGAACAAAAGTCGAAACCTTGTAATGGAAGGGTACCTGTTGGTCATCATCTTGGCTGGTATGTTTGCATTTATTCCAGCGCTGATCCTATTAACGACGAAGGCAGAAAATGGGCAAAAGTATTACGACCGCAAGTATAGAACGCATGGGTATATTTTTGGGGGAATCAGCGTTACGGTATGGGTGCTTGGCGCTATAATTCTGATTAGGCGGCTGATGTTCGATTATGCGCTTCTGCTGATGATGATTCTCCACTATGTCATGGTGTTCGGTGTGGTTATAGGCGGTCCTGTGCTGCTCGTGATTCTTCTTGTACGCAAGAACCGAATCGAAGGGGAGAGGCAGTGAATGAACAGCCGCTTTGATACGCGCAGTGTGCTCCGCCTGCAGAGCCTTGTCGATCAGCTTTACCGCTTCAGGTATCCCTGCTGCGTGTCCTATGTTGAATGATCGCGCTATAGAGTCGATTGCCTTTGCCCCTTCATCTGCAATCGCGAGAATTTTGACAAGCTCTTCGCGAATCTGGTCGAGTGTTTGTAACGAGCCCGTGACCCTACATCGCATGAAAGAACTATTTCCGGGCAAACCTTACCCGACTTATTCCCCACCAATTTCTGGCGAAGAAGAATGAACAGGTAATGATGCCAAGGAAGCCAAAAGGCAAATCGTGATGAGAGGCTTAATACTACCCGCTTCAAGCCTTCTCATATGCCGATCGGGGCAGTTGGAAATCAGGATCGCGGCTCTCTGATTTTGGCTAGCACGAAATCTCTCATTTCAGAGTCGATCCGTTTGGAAAGTACTTGAAATGTCTCAGTAAGTTTCTCTAAGGAAATACTCGGTTTTCCTTGAGCCTCAAAGGATGGACTTCCGTGTCCTTTTCCGCCAGCTATACTCGAATAGCAAATGCCGAAGCCATCATATTCCAAGAAATGGTCGTCCATCAAAAGGGAAAATGAGAACGGCTTCGCGTCCTTTATGGTAATCGAAAGATTACCCCATTCGTCTCCGAAATTTCTACGCCCTTCGGGAGCACCATTTTGTTCTTTCCACATCGTCTTAATATACATTATCGGATGAGTAAGGAAAACCCATGAAACCAATAGACGACAAACGCTTTTCGACGCTCGAACCGCCTTTGCTATCGCAAGATCAAGGCCATTATGAGCTTGCGATTCAAAGTCATCCCGCAATCACGACTTTTTCTTCTTTGCCTTAGGCTTAAGACGACTAATGTACTCGTAGCTTTTCTCGAACCATACTTTGAGTTCACAAGTATTTCTGAGTAGGCTGTCGGGAACCGTCACAAACTCCTTCTGAATTATTCCATAAGACTCAAAAAGAGTTGTTTTGTATTTCTGTAGAAACTTTTCGATCTCGTCTTTGGGAAGCTTGAGCGCCATCAAGCCAGACGAGTTCAGATAGCTAAACATATGTCCATTCAGCGAAGTATAGGGAACGGAGGCACCCTTACGTTCGACTTTCGGATTGGTCGCTACAAGTTTCTCATACAAGTCAAGATTTTCGGCTGGAATGTTTGACTCCTTCGCCACGGCCATCTTTATGAATCCCCCCTTCCAACAGCTCTCCGCACCAAGGAAACTCTTCCTCGAACAGTCACGGCAACCGAGTACAGTTGATCAACGGCGAGGTGAAGC